>Ga0272441_10008741_pt1 | contig 15941 bp, 12 predicted proteins | sample SSMProp6N_FD_193582 | JGI IMG/M metagenome (GOLD analysis project Ga0272441, IMG submission 193582) | Marine sediment archaeal communities from Little Sippewissett salt marsh, Falmouth, MA, United States - SSM-Prop-6N | ecosystem: Environmental > Aquatic > Marine > Wetlands > Sediment ... | reverse complement strand
TTTCCCTGCAGGTTGCACGCGGTTCCCTGAACGCACAACAGAGTGCTGTTCACCTTTCTTACAGACCGGCACTTGTGTGCGCCACGCATGGCGCACACAAAAAAACCCCGCCCTGGGCGGGGTTTTTTAATTATTCTCATTACATCAGTCTATTGACGGTTTTTCAAAATCCAGGCTAGGCTTCTTTATTTCAGGCTTAACTCCCTCAAGGTTCTTTTTGGCGTCCTCTTTCTGCTTTTCAGTTGCGTCAACCGCCTCTTTCTTCTCCGCGTCAGCAGTACCCTTGATGGCCTCAATATTTTTCATGTCCTCAGCCTTCTGCCTGTCAATATTTTCCTGGTCGAGCTTTTTCTGCTCCTCTACCATTTTCCGGTTTTCTTCTTTTTGATCACTGACCTGTTTCAGTATCTCTTCCTTCTGTTTTCTGAACTGTTCACGGATGTCTTCCCGCGCTTCCCTGAAGCTCTGCTTTATCTCAGCCAGGTTTGCCCTGTTTTCCTCTGAAAGGGCCTTCACAACAAGGTCCCTGCCCGGTTCTACTGACACTTCCTCTCCGGCATTTATTTCCACGCCTTTTTTGTCAGCTGCTGTAGCGTCATTGACAGCCACCTTTCCGTCAATGCATGCGACCATACCCTTGCCGTTCTCTTCTGCAACGAGAAATTCCGTTCCCCTGACACCGGCGATCGTGGTCGGGGTCTTGATAGTGAACTCGTCCCCCTTTGCCAGCTTTTTCGTGACCCTGGAAAACATCCTGCCCTTTTCAACAGTATATTCTGATTTTTCCGTGTTGTCCTTCATGTTCGTGACAACGCTGTTTATCTCCACAAGGCTGTTTTCAAGTACCCTGACCGCGTTATCTCCGAAATAAATATCAACAAATGCTCCCGCACCTGTTTCGACTTTAGCGCCGTTCTTCACAACCGCGCCAACCTCGGCCCCGGCTTTCTTTCCGTCCATAATAATATTCACTTTGCCGCTCATAAAATTCACATAACCGTCAAGTGCGACAACTGTATCTTTTTTACAGGAAAATTGCGGTAAAACCAGTAGTATGATACAGAGATACAATAACTTTTTCATTATATCCTCCAGGCTCCATTCTTTGATCTTGCTGAATAGATAGCGGAAATATTTAAATTAGTCAAGAATAAATATTCATTAAGCAACAACATTATTATGCCTCTACTTAAAAGAGCGCAGGGTTAAAAATAATACATACACGAAAACAGTATTGACAAATTCAAAAAATGTAATTGAGTAATTATACATATAAATAAAAGCTGGCAAATCTACACTTACTGTAACGGGGTCCATAGGATGAAACAGGTAAAAATCGGTCTGATCGGTTTCGGTACTGTGGGAAGCGGTGTACACACCCTCCTTGCCAGAAACGCGGAACTTATCAGGGAACGCACAGGCATTTCAATGGAAATATCCATGATCTGCGACCTCAGGGAAGACCAGGTAAAAAAGGCCGCTCCTGGCATTAAAGTAACCGGGAAATGGCAGGACGTGACCGGGAGCAAGGATATTGACATTATTGTTGAACTTATCGGTGGCATTGAACCTGCAAATACAATAATACTGGAAGCACTCAGGTCCGGGAAAAACGTTGTTACTGCCAACAAAAAACTTCTGGCTGAGCAGGGGCAGGAAATATTTGACACAGCCGCGGAATCCGGAGTCACAATCGGATTTGAAGCATCTGTGGGAGGCGGCATGCCCTGTGTTATGGCCCTGAAAAACGGTCTGGCCGGCAACAGGCTGCGTTCTGTAATCGGCATCCTTAACGGCACTACAAATTATATACTTACCATGATGGAGGAGGAGGGCCTGACATTTGACCGGGCCCTCAAATTGGCGCAGGACAAGGGCTTTGCAGAGGCAGACCCCACGTTTGATATTGAAGGACATGATGCGGGACACAAGATCGCGCTCCTCTCAATGATCGCGTTTAACAGGAGAATAGACTATTTCTCAATACCGGTTGAAGGCATTTCAAGGATAAGTGACGTGGACATAGCGCACGCAAGGGACATGGGCTATGTGATACGGCTCCTCGGCATTGCCAGGCCCGTTAACGGCCTTCTCGACATAAGCGTGCACCCCACAATGCTCTCCTCCAGGCATCCCCTTGCAGCAGTACGCAATGAATACAACGCTGTAATGTTTGACGGGGACATGACAGATCCGGTAATTCTCTACGGGAAAGGCGCGGGAAGCCTGCCCACCGCTTCCGCGATCATCAGTGATATTGCCCGGATAGTATCAGTCAGCGAGGACACGCGCACACCGGTTGCAGTAAACGGCGACGCAAAGTACGTGGAGCCAGCGAACAGGCGTTCGCGATACTACATACGTCTTCACACCGAAGACAGTCCGGGGATCCTGTCAAAGATATCCGGGGTGTTCGGCAAATTCAACATATCGCTCGCCTCTGTCATACAGAAGGAGGTGAACGCCCCCTCTGTACCGCTCATATTCATGACCCATGAAGCGGAAGAGGACCGTATCATCAACGCGGTAAAGGAGATCAGCCTTTTTGATTTTGTGGCTGATTCCGTAATATTTATCAGGGTCGAGGATTAATTTTTAAAGGACATTGGAATGAACGAATACAGGGCTGCTTTCAGATGCATATCAGGATGTAAAGAGGAATACCCCCTTGACGAGGTCGTATACAGCTGCAGGAAGTGCGGCAGCCTGCTTGAGGTCTCACATGACATGGAGCGCCTTTCCACAAGGTCAGCGCAGGAGTGGAAAGACCTCTTTGACAGCAGGGCCGGCACTACGGAGTGGCCTTACGGAAGCGGGATATGGAGCAAAAAGGAATGGGTAATACCTGACATGAACGATGACAATATCGTGTCCATGTTCGAGGGAAACACCAACCTTTTCTGGGCACGGAGGTTCGGCCAGATGCTCGGGATGAAGGACCTGTGGGTAAAAATGTGCGGCAACAGCCATACCGGTTCATTCAAGGACCTGGGCATGACCGTGCTCGTGTCAATGGTGAACGAGATGATACACCGCGGCAGGAACATAAAGGCTGTTGCATGCGCCTCAACCGGCGATACCTCGGCCGCGCTCGCTGCATACGCGGCATACGCGGGCATACCATCAATTGTTTTCCTGCCCAGCAACAAGATATCAACCGCCCAGCTTGTACAGCCCATGTCAAACGGATCAATTGTCTTATCTCTTAACACTGACTTTGACGGCTGCATGAAAATCGTAAGGGAAATAACCCGCGATGAAACAATATACCTTGCCAACTCCATGAACTCCCTGCGCATAGAAGGGCAGAAAACCATCTCCATAGAGATGACCCAGCAGTTCAACTGGGAGGTCCCGGACGTGGTCATTATACCGGGAGGGAACCTGGGTAATGTGTCAGCCCTTGGAAACGGATTTTCAATGATGTACGAACTCGGGCTTATCAGGAAAAAACCGAGAATTGTGCTGGCCCAGGCCGAAAACGCCAACCCTCTCTATCTCTCTTATCTGAACGGATTCAAAGACTTCAAACCCATAACCCCTGAAAAGACCCTGGCTTCAGCCATCCAGATCGGGGACCCGGTATCAGTGCAGAAGGCCATACGGACACTCAGGGAATTCGACGGCATTGTTGAGCAGGCATCCGAAGACGAACTTGCGAATGCCGCGGCACTTGCTGACCGTACCGGCATGTATACCTGCCCCCATACAGGTGTTGCCCTCGCGGTACTTATGAAACTTATTGACAGGCAGGTCCTCTCCAGAAATGACAGGACCATAATAATATCAACGGCGCACGGCCTCAAGTTTTCGGAATTCAAGGTAGGCTATCACGAGGGTAAACTGGACGGGATTAACAGCACGTACGCGAACAGGCCGATCAGCGCTGAACCGGACGCGGAACTGGTCCGTGAAATCCTGGACAGGGAATTCAGGAAACGTGCTGCTGAAAACGGGTAGCGCCCGCGCTGATGCCGTTTCCTGAATACCGGTCTTTTCTACAGGCTGCTCTTGATCTTCATTACGATTTCCTCGGCAGCCCGGTTTACATCGTCATTGATGTTCTTATCGCTCAACAGTGCCACAGGTATATAGTACCAGCTCAGCAGGCAGCAGCCGAGCCAGGCGTTTTTACCTGATTCAAGGTTGTAATGCGCTGTGCCCTTTATCGCCCCGGTTTTAGCGTCAATAATCCTCGCGTTAAAGGCAAGACGGGTGCTTGGCACAATGCAGTATTTTCTCCTGTAGGAAAATTCGGAAACACTGCCAACTATAATATAATCAGCCCTGTTCAGCCTGCTGATATTGTCGTAATCACTGTCTGTAAGTCCGGTAGCGTCAAGGGACTTCTCTTTTACAATATTTGAAAGCTGTGTCCTCTCAATCGGGACCCAGTTAGGCACCTTGATTATTTCGTTTGCTATCGCGTCAGATATTTTCAGACCCGATCCTTTTTTTCCGTGTGCGTCTTTAAAGGGAAGTACCGCGATCCTGATGCCTTTACGTGTGAGAGAGCTGTCCTTGAAATAAACATTTTTGTCAACGGACGTGCATGATATAAATACGCATGAAAATACTGCGATAAAGATAATTACATTTTTTTTCACCTGGAACCTCCATATACTGAAACCACATGTCTGTCATACTGACTCGAAATTGTCAACATTATTGCGCGGGCCGGCTTATTCATACAGGCCCATCTGCTGATTTTGCTCCATAATACTTTTCATTTTACCGAGTATCTTTTTGTTGAACAGCGCTCCTTCAAGCAGGCCGCGGTAAAGGTAGAGGGAACGCTTTGCAGTCAGCTCCGCGGTCTCCAGTTCGCTGTCGTTTTCATCCATGTCATACCCGCCTGTAATTGTATGCAGGACCCGCTGTATGGTAATGCTTATCATTTCCTTTATGTTCTTCTTTGACTGTATCTTCCTGTCAGCTTCGGACATCTTCTTTAAAAGATAGTCAAGCTTTCCCTGGTCCCTGGCCGGGCTGTTAATCACTTCTCCCAGGTCCTCAGAATAGCCCACAGCCTTTTCAAGCAAAGGCAGGAGGTCTTCTATCTCATCAAGCATGCGGCTCAGGCGCGCGGAAAAAAGGCCGTTTACGCGTAAAGGATCAAGGCCCTGAGAAGCATTCTCGTATATATTCCGTATTTCAAGTTCAAGGTCCAGGTCAATATCCTCAAGTTCCAGGTCTTTGGCTGACTGGTGATGCACACCCGGTATAAGGGCTCCGTCTTCAGTGGCATTTACAAGGAATTCCACTCCCCTCTTCTCAAACCATGATAGAAAAATCATCATCTTCTGGTTGGTATGAACACTTTCAGAGCGGATCCCCCTGACCATTATCCTGGGAAGCGCGAACAGCTGGCGGCGGTTTGACATTTCAGGGGTTGAGAGCCTGCCTGTTCTTAAGTGTACCTGTTCGTCAAGGTAAGAACCGCGCGCGTGCGCGAGCCCTCCTGTAAATGCCAGGTCCTGTCCCACCATGATCAGGGGCGAGGCCCCTGTTCTGAGTGCGAAATCATAGGCGTTTGTAGAAACAGAGCCGCCGTGGCACATCTCTCCCTTCTCCCCTGCAAGCTGCTCGACCCATCTGAACATTTCAAAGGCCACGCCCGTGACAGCGGCACGCCCCCTGAAAAGACGGAACACGGACGGGTGGACCGTGGGATCAGCAATAAGTACCGTGCCTGAAGCAGGGGTCCCCTCAAAATAACGCGCATTGATTACCTGGGGATCAACACAGATGCAGAAATGCGGCTCTATCCCGTTCTCCATCAGTATCCTGTAGGATGTGTCAACCGCGATAATAATTGCCCTGTGCCGGTTTTCCCTGATAAAATTTATACTTTTACTGAGGGAGGGCCCTGCAGCAGCAATAATGGCGGGCACCCCTTTAAAACGGCCGTAGAACCCGCCCGCGCCCGGCATGCCCGTGATATGCCTGATGTTGCGGGCCATGTTAGCGCTCCAAACCTTTTCAAACCTGGCGAGTGTAGCGATATTCACGTCCCTGGTTGACACAAGGGACCTGGTGATTTCAAGTATATTACCGTAATAATCAGGTTCCGACTGGAATGATCCGCGGTGTGTCAGGAATGTCACCCTGCGCGATGACCTTCCCCTGATAGCTTCAGAGATATCATCCTCTTCCGGATCAACAAGGAGCATTACCCGGTCATCACCGAGCAGGCGGGTGAGGTCCCGGTTTTCGAGCGCGCTCCGGACCATGCCCGCGTCATGTTCAATTACAAGGAGCAGAGCGTCAGGCATCACGTCCGCGACCAGGAACTCAAGGTGGTAGGCGAATCCGAACCCGAACACGATTATCAGGTCGAAATCACCGGCTGTTACCGTACCGGAAAACCTCTCCGCCTCCCTTTCCGGGTCAAACCTGCTGTGGACCTGGACCCTGCGCCCCTGGATATTCTTTGCAGGCACGGGCCCGCCCTGTTTTGATTTCATGACTTCAATGCTTCCGCACTCAGCAGAGAGCACAGCGCTCCCGAGTGAAGGACTCCTGGCCTCAAGGACGGACATGTTCCCTGTAAAAATACTTTTCATTCTGTTTCCATGAAATAGAGTGTGATTTTATCTGCATTCTTAAGCGCTGTCCCGGGCGCGGGATTCTGCGCGTACACCCTGCCTGTCCCGGCTATTGAATAATCAATACCGTACCTGCCCCGGATACTGATTACCAGCCGCATGGCATCCGGAAGCCTGAGCCCGCGGAAATCAGGCATGGTCCTGATGCCCTTTACCGGAGCAGCGGACCTGGTCCTGGCCGGGCCGCGGGCCTTCACACGGTCATTACCGACCCCGCAGAAAGGAAGCGCCCGGTCAATTATCCTGGAGAACACGGGGGCGGCGATCCTGCCCCCTGAATACCTTTCCTCCGGTTCATCAATGATAACCAGCACGCACACCTCCGGCCTGTTATACGGTGCAACACCTATAAATGAGGAAACGACCCTGTCGGAATAATACCCGCCTTTTCTGAAAAACTTCTGGGATGTCCCGGTCTTGCCGGCTACCCCGTAATAGCGGGAAGAGGCCCTGCGCCCGGTCCCTTCAGTAACGACCCCGCGCATCATCTTCATCAAAAGTGCAGCTCTTCCCCGGTCAATTACCCTCCCCTTCATTTTCGGCCTGAACCTGTAAATCAATGAACCATCATGCCCGTCTATACTTTCAATAATTGCAGGGGCATTATAAATGCCACCGTTTGCTATGGCCGCAAACGCTGCTGCAAGCTGGAGAGAGGTCACGGATATCTCGTGCCCGATGGCCATGGAATATTTTGACAGGCCCGACCATGTGCTGTAGTGCCTCAGTATGCCCTCTGATTCACCAGGGAGGTCCGCGTCGGTTTTCTTCCCGAAACCGAAACGCACGAACGTGTCATACAGCTCCTTTTTCGGTATATTTTTCATGGCGCTTATTATACCGACATTGCATGAATGACGTATCACATCCGGCATGGTGACCTGCCCGTGGTTTCCTGTGCAGTTAATTGTAGTGTCCGCGATATCTATGCTGCCTTCACAGTTATAAGTCTCACGCATGACACCGGGACGGGCCCGCAACATTGCGGCCAGGGAAATTATCTTCATCGTGGACCCGGGCTCAAAGGAATCGATCACAGTAAAATTACGGTGAAAAAAAGGCCTGTACTGATGATAATAATTAGGGTTATAACCGGGATACTTTGCCATGGCAAGGATCCGGCCCGTATGCACATCCATCACAACCACGGCCCCCTGCCTGGCCCGGTTTTCCGTGACCGCGCGCCCTATCTCGATTTCAGATACTTTCTGTATAAAGCTGTCAATGGTGAGGGTAATGCTGTTCCCGAATACAACTCCGCTTTCACGATCCTGCGGGCCCCCGGCCTTTCCTGTAAGAATATCATTGAACCTGTACTCAATACCTTCAAGACCGGTATTGTCGACCCCCACAAAACCGAGAAGATTTGACGCGAGCATGCCGTGAGGATAAACCCGCCTGTATTCCTTCCTGAAACCAAGCCCCTTAATGCCAAGGGATTTCACCCTTTGCACTGTATCATCATCAATTTTTCTCCGGATCCATACAAAACGGCGGTCCTTTCCAAGACTCCTGAAAAGGGTGTCGCGCTGTTCACCTGTCACGCGGGAGAGCAGGTCAGCAGCCGTTTCCCGGTTTTCAATTTTACCCGGATTTGCAAAGAGGGAATTGAGCTCAATACTCAAAGCGAGGATACTGCCGTTCCTGTCCCTGATATATCCCCGGTGATGTTCGATCCCGTCATTTTCGGACAGTATGATTTTCTGTGAAAAGTGAAGAGTAGAGAGACGTACAATAAAAAGGACAGAGATTATCACAAGAAGCAGGACACTGATATAGACCCTTCTATTAAAGACCTTCTGGTTCATAGACAATCCCCGGCAGTTCAGTATTGATTACAGGTGATGGACCGGGCAGGAACTCCTGAAGGCCGGAACCGGGCCCCGGCGGATCGCGTCAAACCGCTGACCGGCCTATTTTATCAGGCCGAGCCTGGTAAAGTCCAGCTGCCCTATAAACTGGCTGGTGTTCCAGTACAGGATAAAGGCCTTACCCTTTATCCGCTCAATATCGAGGTACCCGAAATACCTGCTGTCCTGTGAATTTTCACGGTTGTCGCCCAGAACTATGACCTTGCCCTCGGGAACAACGCCCTCGATCATGTCCTTTGTAAGGCTGCCGATATAGTATGTTGTAAGGCCCTTGGTATATGGTTCGTCAATCGCGCTGCCGTTTATGAAGACCGAGCCGTTACGTATTTCAAACCTGTCCCCCGGCACTGCAATGCACCTCTTTATATAGTCCTTGTTTTCTTCGTGGGGCGGACGGAATATGACTATGTCCCCTTTTTGCACTCCGCGGATTCCAAGCCATCTCACATGTGCGGGTTTTTCCATGCCCATCATTGCCGGAATTACAGGACCATAGGTTATTTTCTCCACGAAAAGATGGTCCCCTACCTTAAGTGTGTCTTCCATTGATCCTGTTGGAATATAATAGGCCTGAACAACATACTGTATAATGTGCACTGCCAGTATCAGGGCAACAACAATGGCATCAACGAATTCCCATATTTTCCGGTAGATAGCTGTCCTCTTCGGAGCCATATCAGTAAACAGGGCCAGCAGTTTTTCGCGGTCTTCCATGCTGAAGAAGACAAGGGGTATTGAAGTAGTAGCAAACTTTTCACGGATCAGCAGGTTACCGAGAATATTCCTTTCAAGATAGGTGATACTCTCCGCCGGTATCTTAATACTGCCTTTTGCAGTCTTAACCTCTACAGATGATCCGGTCACGTGTATTTTCCCGCCACTCAGGCGTATATAGCTGATTATATAGTTTATGAACCTGATAATAAAATAGGAAGTGGCCAGGCCTCCAACAAAATAAACCGGGATACAGGGTGTTTCAACAAATGGAAGCGCAACAGCAAGAAAGAGTGTTGAATAAATAAAAAGGACAAGGTAGAGCGTCCTCTTCAGAAAGAATTTCACCGCATCTCTGCCTGAAATCATATCTGCTTCATAGGAATCTACTGCCGCACTATTGAATCTGAAAAACTGGATCATGAATTACTCCTTGCAGGGTGGGTGAAAACATTAAAATAAATCTATTTATATTACTAAAATGTGTTTGATATTTCATATTTACTGTGATACAGTTGCATGGAATTGAGCAAAATCGATTGCAGAAATAACTGCACCTATTTAAATTAGACTCAATCCAGTGTCTACAACTTTTTTAACATGAAAGAAATTAGTGATACCATAAAAAAATTATCCCCTGAAAAGCTTAAACAACTTTCAGTTGAACTCAAACTGAAAAAATCATCCACAAAGAACATTGTTTCGACCATGCTTACGGTTAAAGGCATGGACACCCTCCTCTCCGGATTTGATAATGACGATTTACAGCTTCTAAAAGTTATCTATACCCAGAAAGAAGGCATCACCTTTGGTGAACTGGAGAAAAAACTCCACATAAGCATAGCACAGATAGAAAATATCGCCGCAAAACTTTCTGACAGGTTACTGATATACGTTATCAAGAACAGGCAGCTCCTTAACAACAAGCTTGACAAGGTATACGGAATTTCCGAACTCCAGCCTGTTCTCCACCTGAGCGATTCATCTGCAATACGGGAACAGCTGAAAAAAAATTCCGACTACATGAGGGAAAACATTTCTGAAAGGGACACTTTAAAATCAATCAGGGACGAAAAAACTGTCAAACTGCTGAAATATATATGTGAATCAGGCTGCATTATACGCCTGGAGGAAGCCTATGACAAGCTTCCCGCCCAGACATTCAACAGGACCATAAACTCCCTGGTTGACAGCAACAGGCTGTACATCTACCATGATACCACCAGTGAATTCAAGACATACCTTATGCTGAGCGAAAAGACCGCAAGCTCAGCCGCTCACATGATATCCAGGTCAAAAACGGACCGCAATGTACAGGTAAATAACGGTTACTTTTTTATACTGAACCTGCTCTATACCTATGACGTCATCTCCACGTACGGGCTCTTCCTTACAAAACAGATGGAATTCAGGAAGATCGACCGCAGGCGCATATCGGATTCAATGCTCGACATATATGACATCAGCAGAAAAAAAATATCACCTGACCGTATTTCCGACCTGGCCCTTTTTGTACTTCATATGATCGGCAGCCTGAAACTTCACAAGGATGTTGCAAATATTTCACTCGCGGGTCTCCATAAAGAGATCGAAAAACCCCATCGTCTGCTCCTGAGAATACTGAAGTCCCTGAGCGATTACAGCATGGATGACAGTATATTCACCCCAGACTTTGAGATTCCTGTATTTCGCGATATCATGACCATACTCCAGCTCCTTTACGAGAGAGGCGACCAGTCCTGCACATATAACAGGATAATCCTTCTTTCTTTGATGCTTTCAACATCAGACAGAAAATCAATTGACGACACCCTGAATTACCGCGAAAACACAATAAACACCATAAGGAGGACCCTGAACTTCCTCTGCATCATGGGTATTATCGAGGTGAGCAGCGGGAAACTAAGTCTTTCTGACATAGGCAAAAAAATAGCAGGCCAGCTCCTGAAGCTGAACTACAACCAGGAAACGCCTGAAGAAGTAAAATGTGTATATATCAATCCGGATTTTACACTTATTATTCCGGTAAGGGAACTCCCCTCTCTCAGTCTCTATTATCTCCTTACACACACGGATATTGTAAAAAATGACGTTATACTGCACGCCATAATCAGCAAGTCCTCTGTTGTGAAGGCATATAAACGGGGCATGTCCCAGCGCTGCTTTCTTGAAACACTCAGGGAATATTCAAAAAACGAGCTGCCGCAGAACCTTACATTTCTGCTCAATGAGTGGTCAAACCAGACAGTAAAAATCGATATATCAAGGGCCATAGTGCTTAAATCGAGCCTGACATCTTTTATTGATGAAATCTGCTACGGACCCACAAAAGACGGGATAATCGAAAAGATCTCGCCCAATCATGTAATTATTTCACGTGAATTTATTGATGATATAATCAAGCTGGCCCGCAAAAAGGACGCGATAATCACACTTTTCGAAGACTATGTTGATGAGGATTAATCAGTAACAACCTGTATCCTGCCGGGGAAATTCCACTTCATGAATTCTTCCAGGGCCTTTATGGTCTTTTCCTGTACAAAGTAAAGCTTGCCGTTTAACTTGACCAGTCCGCCCTTGTAGTGTGTATACTTCATCTGATGATCAAGCCAGCCAAGGAGCTCCACCTTTTTCCAGTTTGAAGTTGTCCTCAGAACCGGAAGCTTTTTCAGATGCAGTTCCCGGATCTTGCCGTCTTTGACAGAATCAGCCAGAATAACTTCCCATTCCATGATCTGTTTTCCCACCTGTTATTTGAAGAAGTAAAGCCTTTCAGGATCTGATACAGCAAACTGACATACGCGGATAGATCCTGAATATATAATTATTCCCCTGACCGGTTCTTCTTTTCAAGTTCAGCCCTGAGTGCGGCAATCTCTTCCCTCATACTGTTGTTCTCTTCACGCATGCTTTTCAGCTCACTGTGAAGATGCATAGCTTCTGACCTGCCCAGTTCAGCTACTTTTTCTGTGGCATTAATTATCCTCTGCGCGTCATAAAGCTCCTGCGCGGAATAATTTATCACAGACTCCTGTGCGTCTATTGTATTATGGGCATCCATAAGTTCCTTCCTCCGCAGTTCAGAAAGCATCTCCTCCGCCCGTATCCTGTTTCTCATGTCAAAGACTTCATTCTGCCTGAGGATCGAAAACTCCTGTATGGCCCTGTTCAGCCTGGACTGCTCCATGATCAGGTTTTTCTCGTATGTAATAATTTTTTCAAAGGTCTGCTTCTCTTTTTCTGATTCAAATATACCCTTCCTGTTTATATCCATAAGACCTTCATATGTTTCGATACGGGACTCGGCCTCACTTGAAATAAAACCGAGTATTTCCCTGTACCTTTCAACAATTATTGATTTTTCAAGAAGCAGAAGAAACTCCCTTATTTCAACCGGGCGGGATATAAGTTCGAGATGCATGATATTCAGCGGGGATGATGTAAGTTTTTTTATTTCCTTTTTCTTGAGTATCATCAGCTTGAGAAGGTTATGAAGCCGCTGGTCCGATGACAGACTGGAGATCAGTTTTTCAGGTTCAACACCCAGAATATCGACAATTACGATATTTATATCATGTTCAACTATATTCGCATCAGCCAGATCACTGTTACTGACCGTTTTTACGGTAAGACCCAGACCGTTCACAGCCTCAACCACCCTCAGGCCGTGGTTATTGTCCGTTAAATACCATATTTTCACGTTCTCCATTATCAAGACCCCTGAAAAATACTGCCTGTAATGATTACATCATTATTTAAATATTACAACTCTTTTTTCTCTTATTCAGGCCTGCCATCCTGCATAAGCAGTGTAACTTTCCCGTCAGTGCCCCTTTTTAGAGTCACCCATGATTCCACATCACCTGTAAGTCTCGGGTCCCTGGAGCGAAGTCCGGGAAAATCACTTTTTTCAATAAAGTCGCGCAGCAGCTCTATCTTACTTTCTAGCTGCCCTTCAACATCATCAGTGGTGAAATAGGCGTCCATAAGCCGCCTGAACTCATTTTTTGCTTCAGTTTCAATGCAATGGTCCGCTATATGCAGAATAATTTTATCAGACATGTATTCTCCCTGTAATTGTCTATACCCGTTTACTCATTTCTGTATACAACCAATTTGCACGCTCCTGCTGATCTTTACAAGAAATAATCCGGCCCTGTAATATTTTTATGTCTTCTCACGTGCGGCCCTGCCCCCTGTCTCGAGTATAAACATGCAGTAATATCGGATTTGAGTAACATAAAGGACCAGCCGATATAATACTGTCATGCTTAAAAACTTCTTGCATAAAACAGGACGTTGCTGTTGTTTGGCAAAAATTCCAAATGGCATGAAATAATGACAAAACAGCATATAAAAATACTGAATATTTCCCTTCTCCTGTGCGCAATAATTCTGGGCGCGGGAATTAACACCCGACTCTTTTCCTGGGGCCTTTTCAACCTTTTTTCCGACCATGATTACCGTGCAGAAGGGCAGAAGAGGGCTGAAGAATTCGATCCGGACAGGGACATACTCTACCTTCCGTCCATGCAGGGGAAAAACCTTTTCCAGAGTGTAAACGACCTGTCCGTGTGCAGGAACAGGCATGTACGGAAATTCCTGTATATCTACCTCACCTCAGGCAGGGATTATGTTATACAGGGTATAGAAAATTCAGAACATTTTAACGGGATTATCAGTGATATATTCAGCAGGCACAAAGACGTGCCGGAAGGCCTTGCAATGCTGCCCCTGCTTGAAAGCAAGTTTGATCCCCGCGCGGTTTCCCGGAGCAGGGCCGTGGGCCTGTGGCAGTTTATGCGCAACACGTCAAGACCCCTTGGCCTTAAACACAACAGCTGGGTAGACGAACGAAGAGATATTGAGCTTTCCACAGAGGCTGCCGTTATTCACCTTAATAACCTGTACAGGCAGTTCAATTCATGGGGATTCGCGCTTGCCGCCTACAACGGCGGATCCGTAACAGTAAAAAGGGCCATTAAAAAAAGCGGCGCGAAAAACATATGGGAGCTGATTGACAGCGGGGCCCTCCGTAAAGAGACCAGTGAATACGTGCCCCGCTTCATAGCACTCCTCCTTATATACCGGAACCAGGGGCTTTTTGACATAAGGGATGAAATCAGCAGTCCTGATATCATGCAGACCGAAATTATTGAACTCCCCTCTCCCGTGAGTATACACCAGGTCGCGCACTACTCCGGAACTCCCGTCAGTATAATAAAAAAATACAATCCCGAGCTCAAACGCCCGGTAACCCCTCCATACACCAGGAAGTATCCTCTCCGCCTGCCTGTTGGATCAGCTGAAAAACTCAGGGAGCACAGGGACGTTCTTTACCCTGCCAGGTACAGCCGTGTAATCAGGTACAGGGTCAGGCAGGGAGACTGCATCTCCTCAATAGCAGGGCGTTATAAAAAAAAACTTCTACTGTAGTACGCTTTAACGGAATTAAGGATCCTGACATGATCCGGCCCGGCACCCTTATATACATACCACAGTAACTGTTACATTCAAAAGACGCGCCCGGTTACACTATTATTTCGACATTATTTGTCTTGACGTGCCTGATGAAAATGTGATTATTAATATCAGAGGCATGCTGCTACCATGAAAAACAGCGGGAAACATCCATTTATTTTCATGCAGGTCCGTGCCGCTCTCATCTATACCTGCGGCGTGATCATAATATCAATGTGTGTCATTTTCCTTGTGCTCCCGCGTATGGGGAAACACGTGAGAGACTTTGACGCCTTTACTTCAGATTTCACATTATTATTCCTGGCTTCTGCAGGTATAAGCCTTGTTGCGGGCCTTTTTATATCCATTGCAGCAGTACGTTCCATTATCACGCCCCTTAAAAAACTCTACCTGGCCCTGAACAGGCAAAACGGATCACCCTGTGAACCCGCTGACCTTGATGAAATTACAGGGGCGGATTTCCTGCCTGTACGGTCGATCCAGGAAATCCTGGTTTCGTCAGCAAAAACCAGGAATACCGTGCAGGAAGCATTGCCCCGAATAATGTCCCTGCTGACGCATATAGGTAATGTAAACCGGGCAACAACGGAAAATTCACATGAACAGGTGATTTCAACCATTGACGTGTCCGCATCAATTGAGCTTGTTGCAGCCGGGATAAATGATGTTGCCCTTAACGCAAGCGAGCAGGCAGAGGGGCTCACCACACTTGTAAACCTTATCAGGAGCGTAAGCCAGACCGCGGAATCACTGGGTAAAAAGATCAACGAGGCCGTATCAACAGCGAGCGAGGTTGCCGGAGACGCCATTGTGAGCCAGGGCGGGCTTAAAGAGGCGGCAGGCAGGATACTTACAATAATTAATGAAACATCCGAGATCAACGAAATCCTTGAAGTGATAAGCGGCATTTCAGACAGGATCAACCTGCTTTCCCTGAACGCGGCCATTGAGGCCGCAAGGGCCGGGGATATGGGAAAGGGCTTTGCAGTGGTAGCAGACGAGATATCCAAGCTGGCGGACCAGACCGCGGACAGTGTTGACAGCATCAACTTGATGCTGCGGGAAAAAAACAGCGTGCTGGAAGAGAACACTATTTCTATTCAGAAAGCGCTTCAGTCAGTCAGCGAAATAATGGAGAACATCCAGTCCATAAGCAGGGAGATCAACAAGGTGGCCAATTCTGTGCGAGACCAGGCCAAGCTCAACGATATCGTTGCCAGGGACGCCAGCAGGATAAGCGACCGTTCCGAAACAATTGACGAGTCAA
>Ga0272441_10008739_pt1 | contig 15943 bp, 12 predicted proteins | sample SSMProp6N_FD_193582 | JGI IMG/M metagenome (GOLD analysis project Ga0272441, IMG submission 193582) | Marine sediment archaeal communities from Little Sippewissett salt marsh, Falmouth, MA, United States - SSM-Prop-6N | ecosystem: Environmental > Aquatic > Marine > Wetlands > Sediment ... | reverse complement strand
GGCGGCGATCTCGGCGACCGGCTCGATCGTGCCCACCTCGTTATTCGCGTGCATCACCGTGATGAGAATCGTCTGCGGCGTGATTGCACGGCGCACCGCGTCGGGGTCCACGAGCCCCGTCCCATCCACGGGAAGCACGGTGAGCCGTGCCCCCAGCCGCTCGAGGAAACGGCATGGCTTGTCCACCGCCGGATGCTCGACGGCCGACGTGATGATGTGGCACCCCGGGCCGCCGCGGGCAAACCACACGCCCTTGATCGCATGGTTGTTCGCCTCGCTGCCGCCGCTGGTGAACACCACCTCGTCGGGCATGCAGCCGAGCAGGTGCGCCACCTGGCCGCGTGCTCGGGTGAGGGCCTCCTTCGCCGGCACCCCCGCCCAGTGGAGGCTCGAGGGGTTGCCGTAGTGGGCGCGCAGGAACGGCTCCATTGCCGCTGCCACCTCGGGTGCCACGGGCGTGCTCGCATTGTAGTCCAGGTAGATCCGCATCGGCATCTCCCGTCCTCATCGTAGGCCCTCCGCCACTCTACTCGGCAAGGCCACGCTGTCAACCCCCGGACCGCGACTGGGACCACGGATCACGGATCGCGCGAGCGGGTTGAGGGCGGGAACCGGGCGCCGGCGGGCGCCCGAAACCGTGGGTCCGGCGCACACCCGCGTGCAGGTGGCGGCGCCGAGCCGCACGGCGGACCGACGCAAAGCAAGGAAGGGTTGGAAGATAGAGGTATCCTCGCCGCAATGGCACTGCATTTGCTCACTCAAAGGCCAAGAGGCGAATAAGGGAGGGAGATGAGCCCGAATCGGAGGTATACCGATGGTCAGCAAGAAAACGACCCTTCTCGTAGCTCTTCTGGGTGTGGCTCTGCTGGGCGACCACGCCGTGGCCGGCCCGAAGTGCTGCGGCACCTGTGGCGGCGGCGACAAGCCCGCCGAGCCGGCCGCACTCACCCGGACCGCCCCGTTCAATGTGCTCGATGTCACCGGCCCCGCCGCGGGGCAACAGCTCTGCTACATCTGCCGCTACGGCGGCCGCCCCTCGCTCGTGGTCTTCACGAGGACGACCGAAGGTCACTTCCCAGAGGTGGCCGCTGCCGTCGACAAGCTCGTGCAGGCCCACAAGGACGCGCGCCTGACCGGCTTCGTTGTCCTGCTCGGCGAGAACACCAAGGCCAACCGCGAGCGGCTCGCCGGCCTCGCTAAGGAACACGGCCTCACCGTGCCCCTGACGATCGCCGCCGACGGCCCCGCAGGCCCCAAGGCCTACAACCTGGCCGCCCGGAAGTTCGACACCCTGGTGCTCACCACCCACCGCAATCGCGTGCGCTCGACCCACGCCGTGTCGCCCAAGTGCACCACCTGCCCGGCCACGCGCGCCAACACCATCGCGGAGATCAACACAGCCGGAAAGGACCTGATAGACAACATCTGACCACCCGGTTGCCTCCGGGGGACGCAACACGGGGCGGGTGTCCATAAGGAAACCCGTCCCGTTCACTTGCCCCCTTCACCCGACCTCGGCTTGACAAAGCCGGGGCTGCGGCGCATGCTGGCGGACATCGTGATCTTGCGGCCCAGGGCGTCATCAGGAGATCTCGGCATGCATCGCCCGCGCACACTGTGGTGGCTGGTTGTGGGTCTGGCCGTGCTCGTCGCGCCGCTCGAGGCGGCCGACAACACGCCGCCGGAGGGCTTCACCCTCCTCTTCAACGGCAAGGACCTGACGAACTGGGCAACCGACAAGAACCGCGAGCAGGCGGCCCAGCACTGGAAGATCATCGACGGCGCGCTCGAGTACGACGGCAAGTGGCGCAGCCTCCGCACCACGAAGGACTACGCCAACTACGAGCTGTGGGTCGACTGGAAGATCCCCCCGGGCGGCGACAGCGGGATCTACGTGCGCGGCAAACCCCAGGTGCAGATCTGGGACGTGACGCGCCGCAAGGAGGGCTCGGGCGGACTCTACAATAACAAGAAGCACCCGCGAAAGCCCCTCGTACCCGCCGACAACCCGCCCGGCGAATGGAACACCTTCTACATCAAGATCGTGGACGACGTGGTGACCGTGAAGCTCAACGGCAAGCTCGTGGTGGACAACACGGTGCTCGAATGCTGGCCGAAGTACGAGACCAAGCTGCCGGCCACCGGCAAGATCGAGCTCCAGCACCACGGCAGCAAGCTATGGTTCAAGAACATCTATATCAAGGAACTGCCGCCGACGGAGGAGAAGACGAAGTAGTCCGTGATTCGTGAGGCGGGACGCGTGCTTGTTGCGGCAGCTCGCCGGGCCTCGACGCCGTGGTCCATGGAGCGTACGACACGCCCAGGCACGCTCGCCTGATCTCAGAAGGCGCCTTCCAGCATTTCGAGCCACCGCGCGAAGTGGGGGCATTCGTTGCGGAGTCTCTCCAGGCCGATCCGCCTCGTGATCCGAGGGCCGTGAAGCGCCTTCTGGTACTCGGGCAGCAGGGAGAGGAGTCGCTTCGACGGCGCGGTCGTCTGTCCGTCGTCGATCTCCTCTGGTGAACCGAATTGCCCTCGTATCCGCCTCAGCTCAGCCAGAACCTCCGCGTCGGGGAAGGCGCCATCGAGCTCTTCCAGATTGCTGAAGAGCAGCGCCTCGAACTCATGGAGTTGAAGGTAGGCCCGGAAGCGGGGATCGCCGATGTCCTGACTGAGCTGCTGTTCGAGGAACTCCACGCGCTCGTAACATGTGCCCCCCGCCACATCCCCGACGCCAGGGAACGAGGCCGGCAGGCTGTAGAAGTCGATCATGGTCGTCACGAGGACGACGCTCGTGTCGCCGAGCAGGCGCTCGATCTCGCGGCGAACGCGTGGGTAGGACGTGATGCCGCCTTTGAAGTCGGGGCCGCTCTTCGTCCGCTTGGTCTTCGCCAGGGTGGGGGTGAGGATGAGGCCACGCCGCAGGAGGTGGGGAGCGAGCAGGTCGCGGACGAAGCGCTCTTCGGTGTAGCCCTCCACGTAGACGAGCGCCTTGCGCACGCTCACGGCCTCCCGCCGATGAGGTTCTTCTCCCACACGTCGCCCATCCCATATTCATCGAGCCAGGCCGCCATCTCGTCGGAGGCCAAGCGGCGGAAGATCGAGCCATTGTCCTGAGTCTCGACGACCACGATGTCCGCAGGCCCGAACTGATTGACAAGCGTGACGGACTGGGTGCAGGCGACGATCTGCGTGCGCGTGGCCGCGCTCCGGAGCATGCCGGCAAGCAGGGAGATGGCCGCGGGGTGGAGGCCAAGCTCCGGCTCGTCGAGCAGAATGAGCGATGGCGGCTCGGGCTGGAGCAGGAGCGTGGCGAGCATCGCGAAGCGAAGCGTCCCGTCCGAGAGGGCCTGGGGACCGAAGATCTCGTCGGGCTCGGCTCCTGTGTCCCGCCACTTGAGGCGTATCGTCCTCGGGTTCGCGGGTTCGGGCTCGAGCCAGAAGTCCCGGAAGCACGGCGTCACCTGCCGCACGGCATCCACGATGCTTCCGTAGTGCTCGCGTCGTGTCCTGCGCAGGAAGTGAAGGAAACTGGCGAGATTCGCCCCGTCGCTCTTGAGGAAGGCGTCGTGGCCGGTCTCACAGGTGAGCCGCGCCTTCGCATACGGGCTCGTGTCGTGGAAGTGGTAGAGCCACCACGTGGCCGAGCGCTGGATCAGCTCGTATGCTGCCGAGCCCTCACGCTGCGAGTTCCGGTAGCCAGGGAATCGGGCTTCGTAGCTGAAGCCCGACTGCACGCCCTCCTTGAAGCGGTGCTCCGGGTCAGGCACATCGCTCGCCTCATCTGCCACGACCAGTCCATCGTCGTCCGTTCCGAGCAGGCCGAAGCCGTAGGTCCCGCACCGGAAGGCAATCTCGATGCGGATCATCTGCGTGTGCTTGAGCCCGAAATGGACGAGCGCATTCGCCCCCCCCGACTTGCGGACGTGCGTGGAGATGCCCTTGGCGAACATCTCGCGCAGGAGGGAGAAGAAGGAGAGGAAGTTGGACTTCCCCGAGCCGTTCGGGCCGATCAGGATGTTGAGGTCGCGGAGTTCCAGGTCCATCGCTCGGATGGACTTGAACCCCTCGAGCTTGATCCGCTGGATCTCGATCACGGGACCCACTCCTGAGATGCGTGGGCCGGCGCTCCGCGTTGCCTCAGAGCCCCGAGCCCTCCCCACGATAGGCTGCACAGACGCGGTTGTCAAGTTGCCGGCGCGCGCCGACAGCCTCGCAGGGGGAGGCCATCACAGGCAGGTGGCGAGCCAGTCGTAGAGGCGGCGCTGGGCCTCGGGGGGCACGCTGTGGCCTTTGCCGTGGTTGAAGAGGCCGAGGCGTGGCGGGCCGCCGTAGAGGCGGTAAACGGGCAGCACGGCCTCGATGTAGGGCCAACTGTGGGCGCCGTCCGTGGCGTCGCCGCCAAGGAGCAGGAACGCTCGGGGAGCGACGAGGGCGAGCACCTCGTGGTGGCGAAGGGCGAAGCCGGGCTTGCGGACGTCGGGGCCGAGATACCAGGGGGCGTGCCAGTTGCAGAAGGGGATGCCGATGCCGCCCTCGCTGGATACGGTGGCCTGGATCCGCTCGTCGAAGGCCGCAAGGTAGAGCGTCTCCTTGCCGCCCAGCGAATGCCCGACCGCGCCGAGCCGGCCGGCGTCCACCTCGGGCAGGCTCGCCAGCACGTCCACCGCCAGCATGGCGTCCCAGAGCATCTTCGCCATGCCCCGGGCGCCGGGGTTGCGCTTGTGGAACGCGGCCACCTTGTCCGTGTAGCCGCCCTCGCCGACCCACAGGAAGCACTTGGGGCAGAAGGCGACGATGCCGCGGCGGGCGAGCTCGAGGCCGAAGTGCTTCTCGGGCGGTCCGGCGAGGCCGGCGGGCTGCTCGATGGTGTGGTTCACGGTGGAGTGGAGGCACACGACACCCGGCGCCTTGCCATCCTGGCGTCCCGGCTTGAGCAGGTAGGCTTCGACGGGGATGCCCGGCTCGCTCTCGTAGCGGACCCGCTGGCGGATGCAGCCCCTGGGGCGGTCTTCGTGGACGACTTCAGGTCTTGGGCGGGGCCGCTGGGCCCGCAGCGTGCCCAGGAAGGCGAGCCATGCGGCTCGGATTTCGGCGCGCCGGCGGCGCCAGGCGGCGAGGGTCTCAATCGGCTTGCCGTCCGCGTCGACGAGCAGGGGCGGGAGCTTGGGCGCCTTGGGCGGCACGATGCTCGGCCGCTGCTGCACCTGGCCGAGCCAAGCCACGCATTTCTCCTGCTTGTCCATGGGAGCGCTCCAGACCGTCAGGGGGGCCGCGGCGAGGGCGCCGGCGGCTGTCAGGAACTCGCGGCGCGAGGCGTTCATTTCCCCTCCTCGCGGGTCTCGAGCACGTAGGTGGTGTCCTTCCACGCCTTGAACACGTGGAGGGTGGGCTCGGGGCGCTCGACGTCGATCCGCTCGCCGGCGGCGGTGATCTCGAAGGGGGTGGCGGAGCGGAGGCGGCAGGTGCCGCCGATCAGGCAGTCGATGGTTCCCTGGGTGGGCTTGCCGGCGCTCCAGGAGAAGTCGAGGGCGTAGCCGCCGCGGGCTCGCAGGCCGCGCGCGCGGCCTTCGGGCCAGACGGCGGGGAGGGCGGGCAGGAGGTGGATCTCGCCACCGTGGCTCTGGAGGAGCATCTCGGCAACAGCGGCCGTGCCGCCGAAGTTGCCGTCGATCTGGAAGATCCGCGGGGGGTGCAGGTCGAGGAGGGTGGGGGTCGCAAAGTCGGTGATGAGGTGGCGGAGGTGCTTCTCGGCGCGGTCGCCCTCGCCGAGCCTGGCCCAGAGGGCGACGGTCCAGGCGCGGCTCCAGCCGGTGTGGCCGCCGCGTGCGGCGAGGCGGCGTTCGAGGGAGACGCGTGCGGCGCGGGCCAGCTCGGGCGTCCGCTTCAGTGTGATCTGGTTGCCTGGGAAGAGGGCGAACAGGTGGGAGTAGTGGCGGTGGCCAGGTTCGGCCTCCTCGTGGTCTTCGAGCCATTCCTGGAGCTGGCCGTGGCGGCCGATCTGGAGGCGCGGGATGCGCTCGAGCAGCCGCTCCCAGCGCGGGCGCTGCGCGGTGTCCACGTCGAGCACCTTGCTCGCGGCGAGCAGGTGGGTCACCGCGTCGTGGATCAGCTCGAAGTCCATCGTGGCCCCGATGCACAGCGAGACGGGCTGGCAGCCGCCCTTGAAGCGGTTCTCGGGCGACTGCGACGGCACGGTGACGAGCTTGCCGCGGTGGCGGCTGCGCGGGCGCGGGTCGGGCACCAGGTAGTCCTGGTAGAAGCTCACGACGTCCTTGAGCAGGGGGTAGGCGCGGGTGCGGAGGAACTCCTCGTCGCCGGTGAACTCGTAGTGCTGCCAGTAGTGCTGTGCGAGCCAGGCGGCGGCCCCGGTCCACTCGTCCCAGCCCTGTGCCGTCTTGAGGCACTTGCCCCAGCGGTCAGAGGTGATGGGGATGAAGACGCCGCCGCCGCCGTAGAGGTCGCGGGCGGCCTTGCGGGCGTTGGGCAGCAGGCTGTCCACGTAGTCGAAGAGCGGGAGCGTGCACTCGGGGAGGCCGCACACTTCGGCGGGCCAGTAGGCCATCTGGATGTTCACGTCGTGGTGGAAATCGCAGTCCCAGGGGGGCTTGAGGTCCTCGTTCCACATGCCCTGGAGGTTGGCGGGCAACCCGCCTGGGCGGGAGCAGCTCATGAGGAGGTAGCGCCCGAAGTGGAAGTAGAGCGCCTGGAGGTCGGGGTCGCTGGCGCCGGCCTTGACTTGTGCGAGGCGCTGGTCGGTGGGCTGGTCGTCGGTGCGCCGGGGGCCGAGGCGGAGACCGACGCGCTCGTAGAGCTTGCGATGGGCGGTGGTGTGGGCATCGCGGAGAGCGGCGAAGTCGAGGGTGCGGCCCACGCGGTCGAGGTGTGCGGAGCAGACGGCCCGGGGCTCGCCCTGGTCGTCGTCCGTCGCCACCGCCACGATGAGAAGGGCCTCCTCGGCGGCCTCGACCCCGATACGCGCCAGCGTGGCACCCGGCGGGGCCTCCTGCACCCAGCCGCCCTTGGCGTAGGCCGCCACGCTGGCCGCGAACCGCACGGGCTCGGCGAACTGGCCCACCAGCCCGACCCGCTCGCGCTCGCCCCACGTGGTCACCGTACACTCGGCGTCCGCCTTGCGCGAAACCTCGATGGAACACGTGAGCGCCTTGGGCCGGTCCACCGACAGCCGCACCACCAGCACGTTGTGTGTGCTCGAGGCGAACACCTCGCGCGTGTAGGTGGCGCCGGCGAACCGGTGGCTCGTGCGCACGATGCCCGTCGCCAGGTCCAACTCGCGGTGGTAGTCCGTCACGTCCTTGTGTCCTGGGAACCCGATGACCAGGTCGCCGACGGGCTGGTAGGAATCGACCCCGTGGATGCGCTGGGAGCCGAGCATGCGGTTCGCAGCGTCGCCGGCCTCGGCGAGGCGTCCCGCGAAGAAGAGCCTGCGAATGGCGGGCAGACGCTCGGCCACCTTCGGGTTGGTGCGGTGCTGGAGTTTCCGGCGCCACAGGTGGCTGTGGTTGAGTGCCAGGCGATCCCGCCCCTCGCCGCTCATCACCATGGCCCCGATGCGGCCATTGCCCACGGGCAGGCCATCGAGCCAGCCCTCCGCCGGCGCACGGTACCACAGCCGAGCGCCCCCCGTCGTCGTGGCCATCGCCTCGCCTCCATATGCAAAGCACGCAGCGAACAAGCACCCGATGATCGTCGCGATCCGGCTCCGCATGGCGCCTCGCCTCTCGTTGGGGTATCCGCGACTGCCGAAGCGGGACCCCGACATTATACCGTGCGGCGGGCGGGGCACAACCCCGCGCCCTCGCCGGCCTCGGCATAGCCGCTGCCAGCGACACTATGTGCTTTCCGCAGAGCGGTTTACGGCGAGGTCGAGCCATCTGCCAGGCCTGCTCGCGCCATCGCTCCAGTGCTGTGCCGAACGACGGGCCAGCCGAGCAATCCTGCAATCTGAAGAGATTCGCGCCGCGAAGGTGCGTACTCGTGAAGCGGTGGCGGGAAACGGTCGCCGCGGTGGGCCTGGCTCCTGCGTCGCGTGGGCGATTCGGGGGAGCACCCCTCGGGCCAGTCGCCGCGCAGTGACCCTAACATGTTTCAAGAGCAACACTTAGGAGCATGTCTCGAGGCGAGCCGCGCTCCCTGGCCGGGCGACGGCGCGATGGCCCTCCCGTTGGCGGAAGCGACTCAGTCAGCGGAATTGGCCGCTCTGGCACACCGTTTGCGCCAGCGGCGGGTTGAGTGACCGCTCACGGAACGACTCCGGGAGGCCCAGCAGCGCGGACAGACCTGTGGACTCGGCCTGCCGCACGCTACGAGGGCTCGCCACGATGCTCGTAAGCAACCCACGCTCGTCAACTTGGATTCCACCGGGCACCGTCTGCGCCTACTACCCCCTCAGCGCAGGGCCGCGCGTTCAGGCCGAGGATCTCCGACGCTTCCTCAACCGCCGACGCGATGAGGAAGCACAGGAGAGCGCGGCTGCGTCGCGGTTCCGCATCCTCGTCGTCGACGACGAAGAGATGGTGCAGGACTACGTGGCGGACATGCTCCAGGCCAGCGGTTTCGACTGCGTGGTCGAAGTCGTCTCCATCCGCCAACTCGCCGCCGGCAACTGGCCGCGGGGACTCACCGAACCGGCCTCGCTCAAGCCCGGCACCGCGCCCGCCCCCGGGAATGTCTGGGACAGCGTGGCCCTCTGGCGCTTCCTCAAGGGCCTGCACCGCTGGGACTGCGTGAACGTCTCGGCCACCCACGCCCCGGCGCTCGGCCGGCTCATCGAGGCCGACATCGGCGCCAACGTGGGCTACTACGACGACGTCTACCACGTGCTCCCCAAGGCCGTGGCCGACTACGAGTCCCCCTTCGTCCGTCTTCTTGCGCCCACCGACCGCTCGCTGCTCGAATCGGCTCCCGAGGGACTCCGCGAGAGTGGTTTCGGCGACCCGCGCACCCTGCTCAACGAGGGCCTGGCCGCCGGAGCCATCGTCAAGGGAAAGCTCGTCTCCATCGCACACACCTACGCCCCCGCCGGCGAGCGGGCCGATATCGGGGTCTACACGGTGGCCCAGTGGCGCTGCCGCGGTTTCGCCACCGCCGCTGCCTCGCTCGTGGCCCACAGGGCGCAGGAGATGGGATTCATGCCCGTCTGGCGCACCGAGGTCGACAACGTGGCCTCGCTGCGCGTAGCCAGCAAGCTTGGCTTCGAGGAGGCGTCGCGCCGCACCTACGTGGTGCCCGACTCCCCCGATTGACCTCGTCCACACGCCCAGCCCGCCTTTTCCGCCGTCCGCGCGGCCGACATGCCGCGGCGCCCCGGGCCGAGGCCCGAAGCGCCGCAGAGGGTGTGTTCGCCGTCTCTAGACCTGGCGGCCCTTGATCCCCTTGGCCGTCTTCGCGCCCTTCCTCGCACCCTCGCTCGGACGGAGCGCACGCACCTGCTTGCCCACCGTCCAGATCTCCTTGCTGCCCAGAGCCGTCAGCTCCTTGTGCAGCCGCTCCTGGTAGTCCGGGCGGCCGAGCGAGCGAATGACCCGACGCGTCTCGTCGCCGTCCTTCACCCGCTGGTAGAGCTCCTTGAACACCGGAGCCACGGCCTTCTTGAACTTCGGCGCCCAGTCCAGCGCGCCCCGCTGAGCCGTCGACGAGCAGTTCGCATACATCCACTCCATGCCGTTCTCGTCGACCAGCCGGATCAGGCTCTGCGTGAGTTCCTCGACCGTCTCGTTGAACGCCTCGGACGGCGAGTGGCCCCGGCGGCGAAGCTCCGCATACTGAGCCTCCATCACCCCGGCCAGCGCGCCCATCAGGATGCCACGCTCGCCCGTCAGGTCGCTGTAGACCTCGTGCTTGAACGTCGTGGAGAACAGGTAGCCCGAACCGATGGCGATGCCGATCGCCAGCACCCGCTCGGTGGCGCGGCCCGTGAAGTCCTGCTCCACCGCGAAGCTCGAGTTGATCCCCGCACCGCTCAGGAAGTTCCGCCGCACGCTCGTGCCCGAGCCCTTTGGAGCCACCAGAATCACGTCCACGTCCTTCGGCGGCACCACCGTCGTCTGATCCTGGTAGGTGATCCCGAAGCCGTGGCTGAAGTACAGCGCGTCGCCCGCATTCAGGTTCGGCTTGAGCAGCGGCCACACCTTCGGCATCGCCGCGTCGCTCACCAGGAACTTGATGATCGTGCCCTTCGCCGCCGCCTCCTCGATGTCCAGAAGATCCTTCCCAGGCTTCCAGCCGTCCGCCACCGCCCGATCCCAGTCCTTCTTGAACTTCTTGCTCTGGCCGATGATGATGTTCTTGATCCCGTTGTCGCGCATATTGAGCGCCTGCGCAGGGCCTTGAACGCCGTAGCCGATGACCGCGACGGTCTCCTTCGCCAGGATCTTGCGGGCCTTGGCGAGGGGGAACTCCTTGCGGGTCACCACCTCCTCGACGACCTTGCCAAACGTGATCTTCGCCATGGCACATACCCCTTTCCGTGGATGGCGGCCGCACATCGGGCCGGACTCTCTCACCGGCCCCCCGACCGCTTGAGGAACGCTTCGAGACGCTCGAGCAGCTCCTGCTGCTCCGCAATGGCCTGCTTCAGACGCGACGTCTTCTCCTGGAGAGCCTGCACCTGGTTGCGGCGCAGGGGGATCCGCCCGTGGCGCCGCCGCGGCGTCCCATCGGGCTTGAACATCACCTTCTTGAGCGCCGTGATCTGGCGGATCTCCTCGAGCGAGAAGCCCAGTTGCTTGAGCTGCTGGATATGCTGCACGAGGGTCACATGGTACTCGGTGAACGCCCGGTGCGCCCCCTCGCGGATGGGCTCGACGAGCCCCTGCTCCTCGTAGTAGCGCAGCGTGCGAGCCGTCACCCCGGCCCGCTCCGCCGCATCGCCGATCCGCATCACAGCCACCCTGCCCGCTTGCGCCATTCCCACACACTCCTTTACAGGTCGATGAGTCTACCAGAACTTAACGTTCGCGTCAAGGTCATCTTGCCCCCTCGCTCGCGCCTCGAAGCTCGTGGCTGGCAGCTCCCACGAGTCGTGGACGTGGGGCGGGGAAGGGGTCACGGGCGGGGGCGGATCTCGAGGTCGTCGAGGCAGGCTTCCACCTGGGCGGCGTTGTAGGTGTGGATCCAGACCTCGAGGTTTGCCGTGTGGGCGGGGGCGGTGAAGGGGAAGGCGAAGTCCTCCCAGCGGCCCTCCGCACCGCCGAGGCTGCCGACGCCCTGGATGTGGCCGCGGGCGTTCACGGGGTTCAGCAGCCGGCGGGCGGCGTCGTAGTACTTGATGTAGAGGCCCACGCCGTCGCCGGAGACGCGGAAGACCTTGCCGCGCAGCTCGAAGGCGCCCGGGGCGGCGATGGGGATGCGGGCCGAGGAGATGTTCGAGCCTGTCTCCGTGCTGGGGTCGGCGAGCTTCAGCGAGCGCGTGCCCGTGGCCGCTCGGTCGGCCGTGATGGTGCCCATGCCCTTGGCGGGGATGCGCCAGCACCAGTCGTCGAGCTCGAAGCCGCCGTTGCGCAGCAGCCCGCTGTTCGCCTCCCCGGGATCGGTGTAGGGCTCGATGTGCATCGTGATCGTGGCCGCCGCGACGGGCTTGGCGAGGCGGATGCCCAGGCGGGTGGGGAGCGTGCGGGTGCGGACGTCCTCGCGGATGGTCTCGGCCTGGACGTCGAAGGGGGCGCCCTCGGCCGTGATGCGGACGCGGACGGCCTGGTCGAAGTCGTAGACGACGAGGGTGGCGGGGTCGGGCCGCTTCCACTTGCCCAGGGTGATGAGCGCGGTCTCGAAGGCCTGCGGCGAGGCGAAGGCCACGGTGTCCGCGACCGTGAGCGAGCCGGCGCCCTGGCGCGAGTAGGTGAACGTGCGGGTGAGGGCCTTGAGGCTGGGCACGTTGTAGGCGGCTCGCAGGTCGAGCTCCAGGGTGTCGGCCTGGGGCGTGAAGTCGGTGCGGGCCACGCGCGCCTGGGCCTTGCGTCCAGGCCGCTGGAGCTGGCCGGCCACGCGGGGCACGGGATGGCCGAAGGAGTTGAGCACCTTGCTCTCGTAGCGTTGGCTGCTGAAGGTGCGAGCGGTGTAGACCTCGGCGCCGGGGTCGACGAGGACGGGGGTCTCGCCGATGACGACCACGTAGGAGCCCACGTCGTTGTGGTTGTGGTGCTCGGCGTTGTGGCCGCCCTTAAGGGCGACGGCCATACGGCAGTCGGCGGCGTCGGCGGGCCGGCAGATGAGGATGCCGGCGTGGTCGAACCAGTCGCGCGGGCCGAGGGGAGGGCTGGGCTTCTCGGGCGGCGGGGCGGCGGTGGCGGAGTTGGGGAAGGAGTACATCATGGCCACGGCGAGGTCGCCGCTTGGGGAGACGAGGGAGGCGTCGGCGGCGGGGTCGGCTCCGAGGCCGAAGCGGCGGGCGATGAAGTGGCGAGCCCGGCCCGAAGGCCGCGAGCCCACGGAGCAGTCCGCGAAGGCGGGATAGACGCCGTTGGCGATCTCGATGCGCGTCGCGAACGTGGCGGGGGCTCGTGCGGCGGGCTGGCCGAGGAGGTCCACGCCCCCGCGCGTGGCCTGGTGGATGGCTTCCGAGAGGAGCAGGAAGTAGCCGTAGCCGTAGTTCCAGTAGCCCACGCCCTCGGAGCAGTAGCCGTCGGGGGTGAAGCCGCGCAGGAAGTTGCGGGAGTGCTCGCGGGCGGAGGCCACGAAGGCAGCCCGCTGCTCGCGCGATTCCAGAGCGGCCAGGCCCACGACGGTGACGTTGGCCAGGCACACGGCATTCCAGTTGTTCGTGCACCGCATCCACCAGTTTTTCTTGCGCTTGCCGGCGACCATATCGAGGTAGGGAGTGATGATTCGGCGCTGGAGGTTGTCGCGAATGAGAGTGCGGGTGGTGGCGTCGAGCCGGTCGCCGAGGAGCCAGGCGGCCATGGCCAGGTTGGCGCCGAGGTGGGAGGAGCCGAGGTCGATATCGATGGAGGAGCCCTTGAAGTTGGCGAGGCTGCGGTCGTGGGCGGGCATCACCCAGGTGCGCTCGGCGCACAGGGCGGCCACGGTTTCTGCGAGGGGGCGCAGGAAGCGTCCCTTGCCCTCGATGCACTCGGCGAGCACGAAGGCGGGAACGCGACGGCGGCGGCTGGCCACGCGCTGCCATCGGGTGCGGTTGCCCGTCTTCGAGAAGTCGAGGTAGAGGTCGTCGGGGGAGTCGGGGATGGGCTGTTTGAGGAGGCCCTCGGCGCCTCGGACGGTTCCGCTGTAGGCGCGCGTGGCGGCCAGGCGCGCCCACGCGGCGCGATCGGTGATCGACCGGCCCAGGCCAGCCGGGTGCTCGGGCAGCATCGCCGCGATGGCCGCGGCATCGGGCTCGGCGGCGTTCAGGAACAGAAGCAGGAGGGGCAGTGCGTTCATTCGTGGGGTCCTGGGGGTCACTTGGTTTTCTGGAGGAACCGTGCAGCCGCTCGGATGTTAGCAGAGGAGGCTGTCAGGAAAAGCTGGTCGCCGGCGCGGACCTCGATGCCGCCGCGTGGGAAGATGAACTCCTCGGATTCCTTGCGGAAGATGCCGGCGATGACGCACTCCTGGGGGAAGCGGGAGTCCTGTGCGATGGTCTTGACGGTCATGCCGTGGACCTTTGCTCCCTCGGGGATGGTGGCGACCACGATGGCGGCCTTCCCCCCGCCGAACGTCGCCACCTGCTGGAGCTTCGGCTGCTCGATCTCGAGGGCGAGCTGGTCCACGAACAGGCCGCTGATGTTGATGCACGTGGTGACGCCCGCGATATGGTAGGCCGCTTCGTAGCGCGGGCTGCGCATGCGGGCCATGATGCGCGGGACCCCGAAGTTGCGCGCCAGAAGGACGAAGGCCAGGTTATCCGCGTCGTTCGGCAGAGCCCCCACCGCCACGTCGGCCTTCTCGATGCTCGCGTCCTCGAGGGAATCGATGTTGGTCGCGGCGCCGTTGATGGCCAGGGCGCCCGTGCGCGAGGCGAGCTGCTCGCACACCGCCTTGTCCCGCTCGATGACCACCACGTCGTGGCGGTCGCCCACGAGGCGGCGGGCGAGCGAGCCGCCCAAAACTCCACCGCCGGCAATGACCACGTACATGCCTGTCTCCTATCTCCACGCCCTGCGGCTGAAAAGCAGCAGGATGGGCAGGATCTCGAGTCTCCCGGCAAGCATGCCGAGAATGTAGGTGAGCTTGATGCCCCAGTGGAGCTGGGTCATCTGACCGACGGAGATGTAGCACGGCCCGATATTGCCGAGTGCCGAGAACATGCCCGACGCGGATTCGAGCGGGCCGAGGCTCGAGAGGACGGCGGTGACGGCGCCCCCGAGCACGAGGAGCGCGATCCAGGCGAAGAAGAGCGCGGCCACCCGGCGGACCTCCTCGTTGTCCACCGCATCGCGGTCCACCACGACCGGCGTCACGGCGGCTCGACCGTAGATCGCGCGGCGCATCTGCCGGCACACCATCCGCCACAGAATCCCGATGCGGAGCACCTTGATGCCCCCGCCCGTGGAGCCCACGCACCCGCCGATCACCATCAGGATCAGGAAGAACTGCTTCGAGAGCGCGGGGAAGTAGTCCGACCCGATGTCGCGCGTGCCGAAGCCCGTGGTCGTCGCGATGGCGGCCACCTGGAAGGCGGCGGTGCGGACGGTCGGCTCGATCTCACCAAAGCCCGCGCGGCTGAAGTGGTCGAGGGCCACGAGCACCGTGCCGCCGAAGAGCAGCAGCCACCACAGGCGCGCCTCCAGATTGTCCCACAGGCACCGCGCGTCGCCCGTCAGCAGGCGGTAGTGGATGAAGAAGTTCGTGCCGCCGAGCACCATCGCCGCGGTGAGCGTGTACTCGATGGCGATGTAGTGGGCGTAGCCGGCCTGGCGGTAGTAGTCGATGCTCGCGTCGTAGGGCGAGTAGCCGCCGGTGGACAGGGCGGTGAACGCGTGGGAGATGGCGTCGTAGGGCGAGAGCCCCTCGAGCACCAGGGCAGCAGCCGTGAGGGCGGTGAGCAGCGCGTAGATCGCCCACAGGATGCGAAGCGTTCGGAACAGGCCGGGGGCGGGGCGGCGCGAGAAAATCTTGTGGCTCTCCGCACTGAACAGCCCCTCGGCCGAGCCGCTCGCCGTCACCACCACCAGGAAGAACGTCAGAATGCCCAGCCCCCCGACCCACTGCGTGAGCGACCGCCAGAAGAGCACGCTCTTCGGCATCGCGTCGAGCCCCTGGAGCATCGTGATCCCCGTCGTCGTGAAGCCGCTGACCGACTCGAAGAAGGCATCGAGATAGCTCGTGCCCAGCGCGATGCAGAAGGGAAGAGCGGCCACCGCCGAGACGGCGAGCCACCCGAGGGCACACAGCAGCATCGAGCGGCGCGTGTCCAGGGCGGGGAAAGTCAGACGACGCTTCAGGACGATCCCGAGCACGAGCGAGAGGATCGCGGGCGCGATGAAGGTGAAGGCAGAAGCCTCCTTGTGGCCCTGGCCGGCGTAGATGAAGAGCACGATGAGCGGAATGAGCGTGACGAACCCGAACACCCAGAAGAGCGCGCCCAGGTATTCGAGGACGGGCAGGAAATAGGCGAATCGGTTGCGCACCGGCTCGTCTCGCTCGCGGGAATCTGTCGGGCCTGTGCGGCTGCGCCGCGCCCCTATTCTATGCGAAACGCGGCGGCCCGGCCAGAGGGGGCGGAGAGGGGCGGGGGCGAGGGGAGAAGAGGCGGAGCGCTCAGTCGGACATCAGGGCGCGGTGAGGGCGTAGATGGTGGCGTCGCGGAGGAAGAGGCGGAGTCGGGCCTCCGTGCCGGCCAGGGAGGCGGTGTCCACGCCGTCCCAGCGGAGGGGGAGGCGGAGGCCGTCGACATCCTGGAGGGTGCACTTCTCGCGCTCGAAGCCGGGGACGGGGGTGCCGTCCGCCTGGAGCAGCTCGGCCATGATGTAGGCCTGGCGGAGCA
>Ga0272441_10008738_pt1 | contig 15944 bp, 7 predicted proteins | sample SSMProp6N_FD_193582 | JGI IMG/M metagenome (GOLD analysis project Ga0272441, IMG submission 193582) | Marine sediment archaeal communities from Little Sippewissett salt marsh, Falmouth, MA, United States - SSM-Prop-6N | ecosystem: Environmental > Aquatic > Marine > Wetlands > Sediment ... | reverse complement strand
AGCGCGCAACGTCGAGTTCCAGATAGACCAGGGCATCGTCGGCCTCTTGCCCACGGGCACAACGGGCGAGTCGCCCACGCTCTCCTGGGGCGAGCACAACCTCGTCATAGAGAAGGTCGTCGAGCATGCGGCCGGACGCTGCCCGGTCATGGCCGGCACGGGCTCCAACTCGACGGAGGAGGCGCTGCACAACACGGGGCACGCCCTGGAGAACGGGTGTACCTACGCGCTTCTGGTCGACTGCTACTACAACGGCCCGTCGTCGCTGGAGTTGCGCCGCGAGTATCACGGCTTCATAGCAAGCCGCCTGCCGGAGATGAAGTTCGTGCCCTACGTCATCCCGGGCCGGACGGGTTGCGCGCTGGGGCCGGAGGACCTTGCGATACTGGCCGATGAGTGCCCGAACGTCGTGGGCGTGAAGGAGGCGACGGGCGACCTGGACCGCATGGCCCACACGCGGAGCCTCTGCGCGCCCGATTTCTCGATAATGTCCGGCGACGACGATCTCACGCTGGAGATGATGCTGTCGACCGCGATAGCGGCGGACGGTGTGATCTCGGTCATGTCGAACGTCGTCCCGGGCGCGGTGGCGGCGATGGTTGCGGCGGCCGCGGCCGGCGACGTGAAGCTCGCGCGCAGGATAAACGAAGAGGTATCACCGCTGTTTGGCCTTGTCAGCTTCAAGGTGGAGGTGCAGCGTCGCGTCCCGGACGGCCGGTCCTTCCCCGTCGTCGACAAGTTCCGCAACCCGTTGGGGGTCAAGACGTTGATGCAGGGCTTGGGTATGAACGCGGGCCCGCCGCGCCCTCCGTTGGGCAAGCTCACGCCCGAGGGCCTGGCCATAGCGCGCGCCGCGTTGGCGCAGCTTTGGGAGACGGCTCCTCAGTGGCTCGAGCCCATAGAGTCGGCCTACGACGTCTCCGTAGGGGCCCGCCTGGCCGACGACCGTTTCTGGCGCGACCTGGCGTACACGGATTAGGAGCTTTCGATGGCAGGCAAGTACACGATACACGAGCGCGAGGTCCCGGCGGTCCCGCTGACCGGCCGCGACCACAAGATGATAGTCGGCCCCGGCCGTTTCGGCGATGCCCGGCACATGTGCTTCGGGGTTGCGGACTTCCCGGCCGAGTCGCAGGCCCCCGGCCACGCCCATGCCAAGGAGGAGGAGATCATCTACGTGATGACCGGGCATGGCCGCATCTTCTTCGACGGCGTCCCCGAGCCGGTCGAACGGGGCACAAGCGTCTACGTCCCGCCCGGCGTCGAGCACAGCATCAAGAACGAATCGAGCGAGGTAATGCGCATCATCTATGTCTTTTCTCCTCCGGTGGAGCAGGGCAGTTACGAGAAGAAGTGAATGGCCTGGGTGCGCCTGGACCGCGCTGCTGAAGAGAAGGTTGTGATGTTCGAGGCTACTGCACAGCAGAAGATAGAGATGCTGCGGGTGATGTATCTCGTCCGCCATTTCGACGCCCGCGTCGTGGAGCTCTTCCAGGAGGGCCTCGTGCGCGGGGCCACGCACGTGTACCTGGGCGAGGAGGCCGTAGCGGCCGCTGCCTGCGCCGCCATCGAGGGTGAGGACTACATCACGTCGACGCACCGCGGCCACGGCCACGTTATAGCCAAGGGTGCCGACGTCAACCTGATGATGGCGGAGCTCTTGGGCAAGGAGACGGGTTACTGCCGGGGCCGCGGCGGCTCGATGCACATCGCGGACCTGGGGATAGGCATACTCGGCGCCAACGGCATCGTCGGCGGCGGTATACCGCAGGCATCAGGTGCGGGGTTGTCGTGCCGGCTTCTCTACCCGGGCCGGGTCTGCCTCTGTTTCTTCGGCGACGGTGCGTGCAACCAGGGCTCCTTCCACGAGTCGGCGAACATGGCCGCCGCATGGAAGCTGCCCGTCGTCTTCATCTGCGAGAACAACGGTTTCGCGGTTACGACGCCGATGGCCAAGTCCACTGCGGTGGAGGACTTGGCGCTCCGGGCGGCGGGCTACGGCATGCCGGGCGAGACGGTCGACGGCAACGACGCCTTAGCGGTGTACGATGCGGTCCGCCGGGCGGTCGAGCGCGCCCGCGCCGCCGAAGGCCCCACCTTCGTCGAGTGCAAGACCTACCGCTGGGAGGGCCATTATCTGGGCGACCCGCAGGTCTACCGCACGAAGGAGGAGGTCGCTCTCTGGAAGACGCGCGAGCCCATCCACCGCCTTGTGCGCCATCTCGTCTCCGAGGGCCTGCTCAGCGCCGAGGACGCCGAGGCGATGGACGTGTCCGCCAAGGAGGCGATAGACGAGGCCGAGCGCTTTGCGCGCGAGAGCCCCAGCCCCGACCCGGCCGCCGTGACCGAAGACGTCTACTACCCGGCCGAGGTGGCCGAGGCCAGCCCCCTCATTCCACCGACGGATCGCGAGATAACCTACGCCGAGGCGCTGAACGAGGCGATGGCGGAGGAGATGGAGCGCGACGGGTCGGTTGTGTTGATGGGGGAGGACATCGGCTTCCACGGCGGTGCGTTCCAGATAACGAAGGGTTTGTACTTCCGCTTCGGCGAGGATAGGGTGCGCGACACGCCGCTTTCGGAGGCGGCGATAGCGGGCGCTGCGGTGGGGGCGTGTCTTACGGGCCTGCGCCCCGTGGCCGAGATAATGTACATCGACTTCTCGACCATCGCCATGGACCAGATAATCAACCAGGCCGCCAAGATACGGTACATGTTCGGCGGGAAGGCTCGCCTGCCGGTCGTCTTCCGCACGCAGTGCGGCGGGGGCTTGGGGGGCGGGCCGCACCACAGCCAGTCGCTCGAGGCCTTCTACTACCACATTCCGGGGCTGAAGGTCGCGATTCCCTCCACGCCCGCGGACGCCAAGGGCCTTCTCAAGACGGCCATCCGCGACGACAACCCCGTGGTCTTCATCGAGTACAAGCGGCTGTATCACTCGTCCGGCCCGGTTCCGGAGGGCGACTACTGCATTCCCTTCGGCGTGGCGGACGTAAAGCGCGAGGGGACGGACGTAACGGTGGTGGCCACGTCGGCCATCGTCCCGGAGGCCCTGGCCGCGGCCGAGGAACTCGCCGCCGATGGTGTGAGTGTGGAGGTCGTCGACCCGCGCACGCTGTTCCCGCTGGACATGGACACGATAGTCGAGTCGGTCGTGAAGACGAACCGCTGTGTCGTGGCCCACGAGGCGATAGTCCGCGGCGGCGTGGGCGGTGAGATAGCCGCCGGCGTATCCGAGCGCGCCTTTGACTACCTCGACGCCCCCATCGTGCGCCTCGGGTCGGTGCCGGTCCCCATGCCCTACTCGGTCCCGCTGGAGGCGGTCGTGATACCGAAGGCGGCCGATATCGTCCGCGCCGTGAGGGAGGTGTTGGCCTAGATGGCGGAGTTGCGTGGGGCGGTTGTGACGGGTGCCGGGCGGGGGATAGGCAGGGCCATAGCGCAGCGGCTCCACGCCGACGGCTTCGGGGTCCTGCTGGCGGACATCGACGCGCCGGCGGCGGCGGATGCGGCCCTGGCGTTGGGGGCGGGCGCCGTGGGGGTCGAGGCCGACGTCTCCGATCCCGATACGGCCCCGGCCTTGGTCGAGCGCTGCGTCGCCGAGTTCGGCTGCCTTCACGTCCTGGTGAACTGCGCCGGCATCATGAGGTCCGTGAAGGTCGAGGACCTCTCGCCGGATGCCTGGGACCGGACGATGGCGGTCAACCTGCGCGGGCCGTTCCTCTTGTCTCGGGCGGCGCTGCCTCATTTGCGCGCGCGGCGCGCGGGGCGGATAATCAACATATCGTCGCTGGCCGGTCAGAGCGGCGGCGTGATGGTCGGGGCCGACTACTCGGCCTCCAAGGCCGGCCTGATAGCTCTGACCAAGGTCCTGGCCAGGGAGCTTGCGCCCTACTCGGTCACGGCCAACTGCGTCGCGCCCGGCACGACCGAGTCGGCGATGGCGGCCGGCTTCTCCGGCGAGCAGCGCGAGCGGCTTTCCGGCCTCATCCCGCTGGGTCGTTTCGCCCGGCCGGAGGAGGTGGCGGCGCTTGTGGCGTTCCTCGCCTCGGACGAGGCCGGTTACATAACGGGTGCCACAATCAATATAAACGGCGGTCTTCTCATGGTCTGACGCGTCCTACGCGGGGCGCGCTTGCGTGTCTGGGGGAGGACGAAGATGAGGCTCGAGGGCATGGTAGCTCTGGTCACGGGCGGCTCGCGCGGCATCGGCCGGGCGATATGCGTCGAATACGCGCGCGAGGGAGCCACCGTCGCCGTCAATTACGCCAGGAACGCGGCCGCGGCCGACGAAACGGTCCGCCGGATCGCCGGGGAGGGCGGCGAGGCCTTCGCCGTCCAGGCCGACGTCTCTGACAAGGCCCAGGTCGACGCCATGGTGGCCTCGGTCATCGACCGCTGCGGCCGTATAGACGCGCTGGTGAACAACGCCGGCGTCGGGCCGTTCGTCGATTTCTTCGAGTGCGACGAAGAGCTCTGGGACCGCACGCAGGCCGTCAACTGCAAGGGCGTGTTCCTGGTGTCCCAGGCGGTGGCCCGTCATATGCGCGAGCAAGGCGGCGGCCACATCGTCAACGTCACGAGCATCTCGGGCCTGAAGGCGACGAACCCGCTCCAGGTGCCCTACTGCACGTCGAAGGGCGGGGCGAATATGCTCACGAAGATAATGGCCGTGGCCCTGGCCCCGTACAACATAACGGTCAACGCGATACTGCCGGGCACGATCGAGACGGACATAAACCGCGAGATCTTGGGCGAGGAGGGCGTGCGCGAGGAGATACTCGAGGTCACGCCCCTTCGGGCGTTGGGTTTGCCCGAGCACATCGCTCACGCGGCGGTTCTGCTGGGCTGCCGCGAGTCGAACTGGACGACGGGCAGCCTTCTGGTCGTCGACGGAGGATTCATCGCCTGATTCTTGCGGGCGGTTTTGTCAATCGGCGCGGGGTCCGGGTGGCCCCGACTCTCTCACACGACGGTTCTCCCTGGAGGACGCAATGGATCTTGTCAGCGCGGCGGCGGCGATTGTCATAGCCCTCACTCCGGGGGCACCCAGCTCCTGGACGGCCCAGTGGATCTGGACGGAGCCGCCGCATGAGACCAACTACTTCCGGCGCACCTTCGATCTGCCCTCCGAGCCGATTGACGGTCAGGTGGCCGTAACGGCCGACAACATCTTCGACCTGTACGTCAACGGCGAGCACGTGGGCGGTGAGGCGAACTGGACGACGCTGGAGCGTTATGACGTCACGGACCTCTTGGTCCGCGGGCGCAACGTGATCGCCGTCAAGGCGGTCGATCCGGGCGCCGACGTCGGCGCGCTCCTTCTGGAGTGCGGGGTCACGATGTCCGACGGGAGCGTGGTGCTTCTTGCCACGGGCGACGGTTCGTGGCGCCTGTCGCTGGAGGAGCAGGCGGGCTGGACCGCCGTGGATTTCGACGACGGGTCGTGGAAATCCCCGAAGGTGTATGAGCCGCCGCCGATGCCGCCCTGGGGCGGTTTTGAGCACCCGTCGCTCCTGCCGGAGGTACCGGCGGAGTTGATCTCTTTGGACTGGCCGGCCGAGACGCCGCTGGGCGAGCCGTTCACGGTGGAGGCGAAGGTGCGGCTGCCGCGCTCGCCGGTGACGGTGGGCCCTGTGGGCCTGCGGCTCGAGCAATTCGGCGAGACGGTATACGAGCAGCTCTACACGCCTCATCTGCCGGTGAGCGAGTGGCCGGCCGGCGAGGTCGTCTCCTTGAGCTTCGCGGACGTGCGGCTTCCCATCTACTGTCCACAGCGGATGCTGGACGCGCGTGTGGTCATAGCGGGCACCGGGGGGACGGGTACGGTGAAGGTCGCGGCGGGGAAGCCGCGTGCGGCGCGTGGGGCCCCGGTGGTCTCCATCTCGCGTCTGTCTCTGCGCGGCGGAGTGGGGCGCACGCTGGGCGTCAACGCCAGCGCCGTTTTGGCTGAAGAAAGCCCCAGGGGTTTCGCGCGGGACCGCAAGGTCCACCTGCGCCTCTTCCGCGGTCGCGAGCTCTGGTACGCGGCCGACTTGGCGCCGTCGGTCCCCACGAGCGCCTGGGAGCCCGGCCGTTCCTACGGTCTCAGTTACAGCGTCATCCTGCCGGATCTGCCGGCGGGCGACTACGAGGGCGAGTTGTCGGTTCACACGGCGCGGATGGAGGGGCCCTGCACGGCGGCCGTCGGCCTGAAGCAGCTGGGCGACCCGCGCAGGCCGATGGGGTACGGGACGTTCGTCGACTACGACGACGTGCCCCACCGCTGGTACGTCAATCACGGCGGCACGATGATATGGGACGGTGAGCCGTACGTCCCCGTGGGCGCGATGTATCTCTCGACCTTCTTCGGCGGCTTCAACGCGCTGGCTCCACAGCAGGCCGAGAAGGGCTATCGCAACGACCTGGAGCATTTCGCGCTGTTGCGCGCGGCGGGTTTCACCGAGCTCTATCTCAACCCCTGTTGCGAGATCGAGGACCGGCCCGCCTGGGTCTGGCAGCGCACGCTGGACATGTTCGAGGAGAACGGCTTCATCTACGGTTGGCAGATGACGTCGCCGCCGGGGCCGTTGCGCGCCTGGGACGTGGCCGCCGGCTCCTACCGCATCGACGCGCCCGAGTCGGGGGCTTACGAGGTCACGCTGCGCTCGGGCTGGTTCGGCCGATTGCATCCGGACTGCCGCGTCCGCTGGGCGCTGTTCGACGAGTCCACCGCCGAGTTCATCTCGCACGGTTACGCGGCCACGCGGCCGGAGGGCGAGGGCCTGCACGTGACGGTGGAGGTCGAGGTGCCCGAGGGCGCGGATGGGCTGATACATCTGATCCCCGAGTACCAGTTCCGCGGGGACATCCACGACTACTGGGAGGGCGTAAACGATGAGTACCTGGCGAACCTGACGCATTTCTACTCGCTGGTCCGCCCGGGTCCGAACCTGCGTCTCATACTGGACCCGCTGGACAACGAGCAATCCTGGCGCGACATGCCCAAGCTCCTCCCGCACAGCGACGCCTTCCGCGCCATGCTGGCGGAGTATCTCCGCGACCGTTACGGCACCGTGGCTGCCTTGCGCGCGCGGTGGGGGATACTGGACGAGCGCCTCTCGTACGATTCGGCCTCGCGCCTTGTGCCGCTGGGGACGGTCGGCGACGTTGGTTGGGCCATGGACGACGGCACGTCCGACGTGTACCGCGTGGACCTGACGGTCTCGGAGATGTGGATGGACGTCGTCGAGATGCGGGATCTGTCCATGCGCGATCTGAACAACGCGGCGGCGGACGCCATAAAGGCCTCGATGTGCATCCCGATAGTCCTGAAGCTGACGGACACGAACTCGTTCACGAATGACCGGACGTACGGCGGCTTCGACGGCGTGGGTATGGAGGCGTACGGCACGACGACGGAGCTTGTGCGCGGCTGCGGGGGCGGCGTGTTTTCGAGGTCTCAGCAGGCGAATCGGACGATCTGGGAGCTCGTGACGGAGACGGGCAGGAGCGCGTCGTACGTGGGCTACGCCTCGCCGTATGAGTTGGTGCGCGAGCTTGCCAGCATGGTGGAGGCGGGAGCGAAGGGCACGTGGTATTTCTACTTGAACGCGGGCGGCGACCGCCCCGGCCAGGGCTTCTTCACGCACAACCTCTTCGGCGACGAGCGCCAGCTCCAGTGGATGGGCTGTTTCTCGGAGATCATGAAGAGCGCCGACGCTCTGGTCGATTACGTGCCGACGATGGACTGGCTCTACCCGGGCGTCTTCTCGGGCGTGGACGGCTTCGGGCGGGTTGACCCGTCGTTCCACGGTCAGATCCCGTCGCAGTCGTTGTACGGCAGCCGCGGGGGCTGGTCGACGCCGGTGTCGGTCCTCCCGCCGGGCCGGGCGATAGTCAGCCTCGAGGACGCCCCGGCCACGATGCGATGGGGCGATGAGTTCGCGCGGCAGCTCGATATGGGTAGGCCTCTGGCCCTTGTCGGCGTCAGGCGCGATCTGGGCGTATTGCCGACGGACCGCTGGTACACGGACGAGTACGCGCAGGTGGACAAGGGCCGCCTCGTGCAGATCCTATCGCCGCCCCCGGGCGCGCAGATAACCGCCGCGCTGGCCGACGGAAGGCCGTACGGTTTCCGCCACGGCTCGCTGGAGGTGTTGGCCGTTGACGACTGGGAGTGGGCGGCGCGCGAGCTGACGACGCCCTGGGGGCAGCGCCATTTCATCCGCGACGTGTTGGGCGTACAGCTGTTGCCGCTGGGCCCGGCTTACGAGGCCCTCCACTTCGGTCAGACGACGTACGTGTGGAACATGGGCGAAAGCGAGTCGACGATCACGGTAGACGTTGGCGAGGTCGCCACTGTGGAGCTCCCCGACGGCGGGGTTGTGCTTGGTGGAGGCGTTGTGGAGCTGCCGCTTCCGGGGGGTGCGGCTGCGGGGGCCATCATCCGCGGCGAGGCGGCCCCGGTCTTCGCCCGGACTGACGAGGGCAACCTGCGCGAGGCCCGCCGGCGGCACGCGGCGGCCGCGGTCGAGGCGCGGAGCGTCGGCATGGTCGCGCGGGAAGTGCCCGAGTCGGAGACGGACTGGGCTGGCATCTACGCCGAGGCCGAGCGGCTCCAGACCGAGGCCCGTTCGCGTTGGATGACGGCCAAGCTGGTCCGCCTTAGCGATGTCAAGATAGACGGGGATCTCTCCGAGTGGGGCGCGGCGCAGGTGTTGCGGGTGGCGGCGGGGGATGAGAAGGGCCCGGGCCGGGCCGACTACGCGGGCGCGCGCTTCGCCGCCGGCTGGTCCGACGCCGGCCTCTACGTCGCCGCCGACGTATCCGACGCCGACATAATCAACATGTACGACGGCGGTGCCATCTGGAACGGCGACGGCTTCGAGCTCTTCATCGAGACGGACGTCACGGACGACCGGACGACGAACGTCTACGACATCGACACGTTCCAGTACCTCTTCTCCCCGACGAACCGCTTCGGCGAGTCCGACGTGGCGGTTGGGGGCAACCCGCGCCTCCCGTGGGGTTACAGCCCCGAGGCTATTGAGTTCGCCGTGGCGGTGACGGATGGGGGTTGGGTGATCGAGGCGTTCATTCCCTCAAGCGAGATGGGCGGTTGGGTCCCGGCCGAGGGTGCGGAGATCGGTTTCGACATTCAGTTGGACATCTCGCATTCGCGCGAGCGGTCGCAGTACCACACGTGGCGGGGCGACGGCCTGTCGCGGCAGCGCCTGGCCTTCGGCCGCGCGGAGCTGGTCCGCTAGCTCGTCATTGACGCACGCGTGGGCGCCTCCGCTTCGGTGGGGGCGCCCTTTGCGTGGGCGCGGATGCGTCGGCCGGATCGCGGCGTCGACATGGATGCTGCCGGCTATCGGTCTCTATGTGGTATTGCTCAGCGCTGGGGTCGCGGTCGCGGGGCCGACCCGGGCGGGTCGCTCACGTGTATAGGGGCGCAACGAGACGAGACGACGGAGGGCGGCTGATTCCCGAGGCCCGGTGCTCATGGGCGCCCCCGCATGTGTGGGGGCGCCCTTTGTGTCGGTGGTTGCGCCTACAGCTCGATCTCCACGACGTGTCGCGTCCAATCGTCGGCCTCGCCCTGGGGCAAGTGGACCGTGGCGCGGTGTATCCCACCCCCCTCGTAGGTAAGCTCGGCCCCGCGGCAGCGTGAGGGTTGGCGGGGCAGGTATATGCGGAACGCGCCCTCGGTCCCGGCGCGCGCGTCTATGTGGATCTCCACCCGCTCGGCCCCCGCGCGCATCTCCACGAGTCTGGGCCCTTTGGATTCCTCTTTGGGCTCGGGTGCGAGCGTCAGCGGCAGGAGCTGCGGCCCGCGCGCGAAGCGGAGGGCGAGCGTGGCGCACCCGTCGGTCTCGAAGGTCAGCGCCGGTTGCACGTAGTCGCTCTCGCTTCGGATATCGGGCTGTGCCGTCTCCCCGTTGATCGCCGCTGCTGTGAGCGCCGTCCCGGCGGGCAGGACGGGCGACACGGTCACGGTCCACCCGGCCCCGCCGGTTATCGCGGCCGTCATCGAGCCCTCGGTCTGTCCGATGTCGATGTCGAACGTGGCGTCCCCGGCGCGGAGGCCCCGCAGGCCGGCGTGCCGCCAGTCGGCGGGGAGCTGCGGCGAAACTGTTATCCTCTTCTCGGCCGCGCCGACGCGCACCCCCCACAGCCCGCCCAAAACGCCCTGGACGATCATCGAGTTCGACCATCCCTGGTAGGGCTGGCCGATGAAGCGGTAGACGTCGCCGTGTATCACCTCGTTGAACCCGCCGAGGACGTCTTCGGGGGCCAGCCGTGCGTTGGCGTAGAGGTAGCCGTAGCCGAGCCATCCGCGCCCGTTGCGGTACGCGGCCAGCGTCGCCGCGCCGGTGACGAACGGCCACACGGAGCCCTCGTGGTAGCCCTCGGGGTTGTAGATGTCCTGGTCGGTGGCGGTTGTGCGCAGGCCCCAGTCGGCGGTCATCGCGTGCCCGGCCATGTAGGTAAGCGCCCGCGCCGCCTTGTCGGCCTCGACGAGCCCCCAGCCCAGAGGGAAGGCCGGGTTGCACGTCGGCAGGTCGAGCATCGTGTCGAGTTCGGTCTTGCGGTCGTAGAAGTAGCCGCGCTCTTCGTTCCAGAACTCCTCGCGCAATGCGGTGAGGACGACGAGGTGGTCGGCCGACCACTGTTGGGCGAGCCCGTCCATCTCCATGAGCTTGGCCATGTGCGCCGCGGCGTCGAGGGCCCGCGCCCATATGGCGACCAGATCGATCATGTTCCGGCAGCCGTAGTCGAACCACTGGTGTCCCGCGGGCGGGTTATCTATGAGCAGGTCCCCGTCGACGTCGTTTGCGTAGCACCATTCGACGGCGCGCACCACGTTCTCCCAGTGCTCGGTCACGACGGACCTGTCGCCGCTCCAGAGGTAGAGGTCCCACACGTCGAGGACGAAGAACGGCGTGCTGTCGCCTGCGTTGTAGCAGTAGCCGCCCCCGCCCACCTCGTTGTGGCTGAGGGATATCTCGTGGTAGCACTTCCCATCGGGGGTCTGGTACCGGGCCTCCAGCTCGACGTTGCTGCGCGAGTCGTCCCACAGGCCGAGCGCGTTGCCGGCGGCGGCCTCCCAAGACGAATCGCGACCGAAGTACCAGCAGAAGCCGGGCCGGCCGCCCTCCAACGAGTACCCCAGCCCCGCCACGTAGCCGGTCCCGATGGGGCTCTCGAAGACGTGCTTTGCCAGGCCCACGCGCGCCCAGTCGTACCCCTGCCCGAGGGTCTCGTCGGGGCAGACCAGTTGCGTGGTCTCCGCAAGGAATCCGCTCCAGTGCTCGGCGGTGTCGAGGTATGCGCCCGCCGGGTCCGCGATGAGCGCGTCGTATGCGCGAAGCGCCGCGTTGGAGTAGCCGGGCCCGCCCGCTATGACCGTGACGCCCTGCGGGCTGTCCGGCCCGAGCGAAACCCGTGTGTAGAAGCCGTCGCCGAGCCCGGCGCGTTTTTCGAAGGTCGCGTCGGACGGGGGAGCGGCGGGTTGGGCGCCCACGCAGGACGAGAAGCGCCGCTCGTTCACCGTGAAGAGGTACGCGCCGCGCGCCTGGTCGCAGGCCACCCTCGTCGGCCTCGACAGCAGGACGTTTGCCGGCCACATCGGCAGGAACATCGGGTCGTACGCGAGGACAACGTCGACGGGCTCGGCGAGTTCCGCGCGGTACAGCCCCACGACCCCCTGGGCGGTTTCCGGGGCGAAGAGCGTCTCGGTTATGGTCCCCTGCGGGAGCCTGTACGTGAAGGTGGCGGACTCGGGCCTCACGTCATAGCGCGCGAGTGCCTCGGCTGCCGCGATGGGTCCGCCCTCCCGTCCGAGGAACGACAAACTCATCCGCGCCGTGGCCTTGAACGGGAACAGCCACACCTCGCGCTGGTGTCCCTCGTAGCCGAAGAGCGCGGCCTTCCGGCTGGACACGGAGAAGAGCTTCCCGAAGTCGCCCCTGCGCGTGAGGGTCAGGCCGCTTTCGGGGAGGGGATCCTCGGGCATGCGCGCCTGCGGCGCCTTGCCTTCGGACAGAAGCTCGATGGTCCTGCTGCTCTTCTGCATGGGGGTGGCGGTCACGCCCAGTTGCGGCAGCGTAGTGAGGAGGACCTCCCCGCGCAGGCCGCCGGGCCCGCCAAGGTCTTCCACGCTGAGCGCCATGCAGAGCTCTTTTCCGGCCTCGGCGAACCGTGTCACGTCAAGGACGAGGCCGGGGTCGTCCGGTTGGACGGACGTGCCTTCGAACTCCACGGGTTCGCCGTTGAGGTACACGGTGAGCACGTCGTCGGCCCCGGTCACGATGAGGTGTACTCTCTCGTTCGCCCAGTCCTGGGGGATGGTGACGGTGCGCCGGTACCAGCCGAGGCCGTCGTAGCCTGTTAGGCCTTGTTCCTCCCAGGAGGCTCCGGCGTTTATGCGTGGCCAGCCGGAGTCGGCCCAGTCGGGCTGGGCCCAGCCGGTTTCGAGGCCTCGGCGCTCGGTATCGGGCCCGAAGCGCCAGGGCCCGGAGAGGTCGATAACGGCGGTCGCGCTCTCGGCGGCCGCGGCCGCCGAGACCCCCAGCGCCAGCGCGGCGAGGAGAGCCCATCCTTGTCTTCTTCTCATCCGGCCCCCTTTGCTGCTGTGGTAGACTTAGGGCCCGGTGAGTCTAGCGGCGTGCGGGGCGGCAGTCAAGGAGGGCCACTCGCCGTTGGGGTTGCGCTCGACCCGCCATCGTGCATAATGGCCGGCTTATTCGCCTGAGGGAGTCATCGGCAGGAGCGCCCACGTGCAGCAGCAGATCTCGCCTCTAAAGGTACAGCGCGGCCTCTCGCGCAGCATATTCGCCTCGACGGTCGGCATGGTCTTCTTCGCCGTTGCGATGGGGCCCATGCTGACGGGGTTTGCCCTCAAGCTGGGCGCCACGCCCGTCCAGATAGGTCTTATCGGGGCGCTGCCGCTCATCGTCGGCCCGGTCCAGCTCGTCGCCGCCGTCTGGCTTGAGCGCACGGGCAAGCGCAAGCCCCTCTGGATGATCACCACCGTCGCGCAGAGGGCGCTGTGGGTCCCCATACTCGTCCTGCCGTTCGTTCTCTATCCGGCTCATTCCACCAGCGCCATGTTGGCCCTTATGGCCCTGCTCCTCTTCTCCTGGGCCTTAGCGTCCTTCTCCGCGCCGTACTGGCAGTCGTGGATGGCCGACCTGATCCCCGAGGGCCAGAGCGGCCGCTTCTGGGGTCGGCGGACCGCATTCTGCAACGGCTCCGCGATGGTGACCTCGCTTCTGCTCTCGCCCCTGCTCGACCATTTCCCCGACGAGCGCAAGTTCATCGGTTACGCCATCGTCTTCGGCGTCGGCGTCATCTTCGGCGAGTTGGACCTCATCATCCACTGGCCGGTCCCCGAGCCGGCCATGGTCCGGACCGAGACCGCCCCCACGCTATGGGAGGCCGTCAAGCTGCCGTTTTTGCACAGGTACTTCCGCGGCTTCATCATCGTCCAGATCGCCTGGGCGGCCGCCGTGTGGGTGATGGTCCCGTTCTACTACGTATTCCTGCTCGAAAACCTCGAACTCTCGTACCTGACCATAGCCGTTCTCAACGCGCTGGGGCAGATTGCGGCGGTGAGCACGTCCCGTGTCTGGGGCTTCTTCTGCGACCGTTTCGGCAGCAAGCCCGTGCTGAAGCTCTGTTACATCCTGATGCTCACGCAGCCGCTGGTGCTGTTGTTCTGCACGAAGTCGAACGCTATGCAGATCCTCGTGCCGCTGGCGGTGTACATAGGGTTTGCCAACGCCGGCGCCGTTGTGGCCATAACCAGCCTCGTTCTGGGTCTGCCTCCGCGCGAGGGCAAGTCGATGTACATCGCGGCCTACAACGCGATTGTCCAGGTGCCGGGCGCGGTGGTCCCGGTCCTCGGCGGTCTGATCGTCGGCGCGGTCGGCGAGCGCACGTTCGGCTCGGGCCTTCTCACAATCGACGCCATCAAGGTCCTCTTCCTCATCTCGGCGGTGATGCGCCTGAGCGTGGTTCCGCTGATGCGCCTGGTCGCCGAGGTCTCCGACGCGAGCGTGAGTCACGTGGTGAGCCAGGTCTTCTACGGCAACCCGTTCCGGTTGATAACGGGCATGGTGGGTTTTGCCAGCCGCAGCGAGAGCCGGCGGGCCAGAGGGGCGCGCACGCTGGGCCGGTCGAAGAGCCCCCTCGCCGTCGAGGGCCTGACGAAGGCGCTGGACGACCCCTCGCGCCAGGTCCGGGGCGAGGCCGCGCGCGCCCTCGGCGCCATGCGCCCGCAGGAGGCCCTCAATCCGCTGCTGGAGAAGCTGCTCGACCCGGAGAGCGGCATCCGGCCCGAGTCTGCGGAGGCGTTGGGCCTTCTCGGGAGCGGGGAGGCGGTCGCGCCGCTCTTGGAGCGCCTTGCCGACGAGGACCCCGGCCTGCGCGAGAGCGTGTCGTGGGCGTTGGGTGTGATAGGGGACCGCCGTGCCGCCGAGCCGCTTCTCCGTTCGCTGGAGAGCGAGCGCGACCCGCGCGTATTCGCCGCACTCTCCGAGGCCTTGGCCCGCCTGGGCGAGATACGCGCCATCCGCTACGTGCTTCCGCGGATGCGTCAGGCGCGCCTGCCGGCGTTGCGCCGCCAGCTCGCCGTCGCGGTCGGCAATCTCCTCGGGCGCGAGGGCGAGTTCTACCGCGTGTTGGACGAGGAGGGGCGCACCCACGGCGCGGGGTTTGCCAGGCTTGTGGCGGTGAGGCGGGCCTTGCGCTCTCGCCGCGTGCTGTTCGATGCGCTTGCCCGCGCCGAGGGTGCCTATGGCGACGAGGACTACGCGACGACGGTGGCGAATCTGGCCGAGGCGTCTTTCGACGTCCTCGCCGAGGTCTTGGACAGGGAGGGCGGGCCCGAGGTCCAGGCGCGGACGGCCGGCAGGCTCGACCTTGTCAGGATGGCCTTGGCGTTGGACGAGCAGCTCGGCACGGCCGCCTGGTTCCTCGACTACGTGGAGGGCCTTGACGAGGTCGGGCGCGAGGAGGCGCTCCTGGCGGCTTATGCGTTTGCGCGTCTCTGCGCCGCCTATCGCAGGCCGGGTGAGGGCCGATAGGGCCGGGGAGCGCCCGCCCTTGTGAGATACGCTGATGAACGACTGTTAATAATGGGAGTTAGGTTGCACGTGCGGGCAGAGGTCGGGCCGAAACGAAGCGCCGCAGACACAACTCCTGTCGGTAGGAGGCGTGCCTGGCAATGTGCCGGCACGCCGTGTTGGCGTTGGGAAGTCTTGCCCGGGTAGAGAGCGCCCCGGTGCGGCCCTAGGCCCCCGCTAGTACTGTTTGCGCAGGCTGGAGGGGAGTATGCCGAGTTCCTCGCGGTACTTGGCGACGGTGCGGCGGGCGATCTTGACGCCTTCTCCGGCCAGTGCGTCGGCGATCTTCTGATCGTTGAGCGGCTTCTTCGAGTCCTCGTGCTCGACCATCTCGCGAATGCGGGCCTTGATGCTCTTGGCGGACGCCTGGTCCTTGCCGTCGGTATCCAGCCCCGAAGAGAAGAAGAACTTGAGCTCGAAAATGCCTCGCGGCGTCTGGATGTACTTATTGGTGGTCACGCGGCTGACGGTCGACTCGTGTATGCTCACCATCTCGGCGACTTCGCGCAGCCTCAGCGGCTTGAGGTATGCGATGCCCTTGTCGAGGAACTCCCGCTGTTTGTGGACGATGCACTCGGTGACCTTGTATATGGTGCGCCGGCGCTGTTCGATGGAGCGCATCAGCCATATGGCGGATTTGAACTTGCTGAGTATATATTCGCGGGCGTCGTCGCCGTCGGCGTCTTTGGCGGCCAGCAGCTTGCGGTAGAGCGGGCTGATGCGCAGCCGCGGCAGGTCCTCGTCGTTGATGCTTATGTGATATTGGCCGTCTATGCTTTCGAGTATCACGTCGGGGATGATGTATTGCGGCGGCTCGTCGTTGAACTGGTG
>Ga0272441_10008737_pt1 | contig 15945 bp, 16 predicted proteins | sample SSMProp6N_FD_193582 | JGI IMG/M metagenome (GOLD analysis project Ga0272441, IMG submission 193582) | Marine sediment archaeal communities from Little Sippewissett salt marsh, Falmouth, MA, United States - SSM-Prop-6N | ecosystem: Environmental > Aquatic > Marine > Wetlands > Sediment ... | reverse complement strand
ATAGTGAAGACAAGAGATGGCTAATTGTCCCGTCTGAAAAATAAATACTAAATACCAGATACTATATACCAAATACTATTCTATTCCCGTAGGACAGGCGTCTCGCCTGTCTATTTGGTGGACTTGGGATTGCTTCGTCGCTACGCTTACTCGCAATGACAGATGAGGATAGAATTTAGGGTATATTAGCATATAGTGTATAGGTGTGGGAATATTAGCGTAGAGCGTAGAGTTGGGGAAGATGTGAGGTGAAAAACCAATCTTTAATTAATGAATCAAAAAATCATTGAAATATCAATTTATAGCATTCATATAAAGGAACTGGTGAACATTTTGATTAATAATATTTAAATTCTGCTGGATTGATGTCGGTTTTATTAAAATAATATAATATCTTTTTTATAATTCTTTCAGCAGCTTTGCCATCTCCGTAAGGATTAACAGACTTAACCATTTCTGAATATTTTTCTTTATTTTTCAGTAATTCATTGACTTTCTGGGTTATTCTATTACAATCAGTGCCAACAAGTTCTACCACCCCCGCTGCCAATGCTTCAGGCCTTTCTGTCTCGTTACGCAACACCAGAATTGGTTTTCCAAGTGATGGCGCTTCTTCCTGAATTCCTCCGGAATCAGTTAATACAATAAATGATTTTGATATTAAATTGATCATATCTACATAGTCTAAAGTATCTAATAACAAGATCCTCTTTTTATCGTCAAGGTGCTTTCGAACTGCCTCTCTGATTCCCGGATTCTTATGCATGGGAAAAACTATATAAACATCCCGGTTGTCTTCCAGAATTCTAATCAATGCCCGGCAAATCTCTTCAAGTGGTTTCCCCCAATTTTCTCTACGATGCATCGTTACCAGGACAATCTTGCGATCAAATATTGTGTCATCAATTAATTCCGGTTCAGAAAAAGCATGATTTGTATCAATAACCGAAAACAATGCATCAATAACAGTATTTCCGCTTATAAATATTTTTTCAGGATGAATACTTTCCGAGAGTAAATTCATGCGTGATTTTTCAGTCGGAGCAAAGTGAATATCTGCCAGAACGCTTGTCAGGTTCCGATTCATCTCTTCGGGAAAAGGATAATATTTATCATGCGTCCTTAAGCCTGCTTCAATATGCCCAATACTGATTTTCTGAAAAAAAGCTGCCATTGCTCCTGCAATAGTTGTAGTTGTATCTCCCTGTACCAGAACCATGTCAGGTTTATCTTTAGCGATTATCTCCTCAATTCCTACCAGGCTTCTATGGAATATTTGCGATAACGATTGTCCTTTTTTCATGATATTCAGATCATAGTCAGCTCGAATATTAAAATTGTTTAACATTTGGTCTAACATCTCACGATGCTGTCCGGATAATATTACCTTAAAATCTATAAGTTCCGGGTACTTTTTCATTTCCGCAATAATCGGGAACATTTTTATCGTTTCAGGCCTGGTTCCAAATATAGCTGCCAACTTCAATCTATCCATATTTTACCTCTTCTACCCCAGCTTCCTTTAACACTTCTCTTGCCAGTTTATCAGGATAGACATTTTTAAATATTATTTTTTTAATTCCGGAATTAATAATCATTTTAGCACAGGTAATGCACGGCTGATTTGTGCAATACAAAATACTCCCGGCAATATTCACCCCACATAATGCAGCTTGTACAATGGCATTTTGTTCCGCATGCAAGCCCCTGCAAAGTTCCTGCCTTTCACCTGAGCATATTTTCATTTTATCCCTTAAACATCCAACTTCTGAACAGTGAAGCAAACCACGGGGAGCACCATTGTACCCACTTGTTAATATTTGTTTATCCTTCACAATAACTGCCCCCACTTTTCTTCTCAGGCATGTTGAACGCTTGGATACCAATTGAGTTATTTCCATAAAATACTCATCCCAGGATGGACGTGTCATGATATAGCTCCTTGTATTAAAAGAATAGATGGATATTATTCAAGTTATTTATACCATTCTTGGCAAATGGAAAGCATCTCTTTTCCCAAAAAAGCCTATTTGCTTTTTGTATTACTTTGTTCCGTATAATCTGTCACCTGCATCTCCGAGTCCCGGTACGATATAACCGTGTGAATTCAATTTTTTATCAATTGCAGCAGTATATATTTTTATATCCGGGTGAGCTTCCTGCACTTTTCTTATTCCTTCAGGTGCTGAAATCAAACAGACAAATTTTATTTCTTTCGCTCCTACCTCTTTTAAATAATCAATACATGCGGCTGCAGTACCTCCGGTTGCCAACATGGGATCAACCACGATTATTTTACGTTCGGAGATGTCTTCCGGTAACTTCGCATAATACTCACATGGTTTTAAAGTTTTCGGATCACGGTACATTCCGATATGTCCCACTTTTGCTGAAGGAATGAGTTTCAATATACCATCCACCATTCCTAAACCAGCCCTGAGAATAGCCACTACGGCAATGTTTTTTCCTGATATTATTTTACTTTTTGTTTTACAGATAGGGGTCTCTATTTCAATTTCTTCTAATTCTATACTCCTTGTTACCTCATAAGCCATCAAATTTGACAACTCATCAACTAATTCTCTAAACTCTTTTAATTTCGTTTCCTTGCTTCTAATCAATGTTATTTTGTGCTGAATCAGCGGGTGGTTTATTACGATAACTTCTGACAATGATTTGACCTCCTTAATACAATTGCTTTTTTATTCATATAATTCTTTTTATGCTGAATGATTTTTTTAAAATAGACTCCCATGCCTTTACAGATGTGATACTCACCTAAACAGACTATTAACTGTCCCGGTTTACCGGGAATTTGCACTCATCCCCGCCTTTATGGATGGAGATTTCCCTCTAGATTAAAAAGATAGATTCATCTGAAATTATTGATATATAGGCATTTTTTTGTTACTCATTCTCCTCAATTTTAGAAATCTTTTCTATCCTTTCAATATGTCTTTTTGCCTGGCTAAAGGCACTTGATATCCATGTCAGAACAATTTCCCTTGCCAGTCCTGTTCCGATGACTCTTCCACCCAATGTTAATATATTTGCATCATTGTGTTCCCTGGTCATTCTCGCTGAAAAAACATCACTACAAAGCGCAGCCCTGATTCCGCGTATTTTATTTGCCGCAATTGACATCCCGATACCAGTTCCGCATATCAGTATTCCTTTTTCATAAGTTCCCTTTTTTATTTCATCGGCTACTTTAAAAGCAATATCAGGATAATCAACGGCTTTTTCGTTCATACTTCCAAAATCTTTATATTCAATATGTAAAGAATCCAGAAAATCCTTTATATTTTCTTTTAGCAAAAATCCTCCGTGGTCACTACCAATAGCAATTTTCATTTTTTCTCTCCTTTGCATCTCTCTAATCCCTGTCAAGTTTATCCAAAATTTGAAGTAAGTTTATATATAATTCTTTTCCGACGCTTCTATAGCAATCAATTCCTTTACCAATTGGGTCGATAATTTCATTTTTGCAACTTTTTTCCGGTATTACATTTTTATGAGTAGATGCAAATTCCTTAAGTAAATATGTTTTTCCCTTTTGTAAAGGATTCATCTTCATAATATAATTTAAATGTTGATTGGTCATCACAAATATATGGTCAGCAGCGCTCAGTAATTCATTGTTTAATTGTTTTGATTTATGGTTTGAAATATCTATATGATATTCCTGCATGACTACAATTGCTTCACGCGTAGGAGAAATTCCTTCAAATGCATTGATTCCTGCAGACATCACCTTATAGGTCGAAGCACTACCTATTTTTTTAAAAAAACCTTCTGCCATCACACTACGACAAGTATTTCCGGTACATACAAATAAAATATTCTTGTATTTTTTCATCAATATATATCCTAGATATTGTATTTTGTAAACTTTAATCAGAAAGTCTTGGTAATTTTCATGATAAAAAATCAGATGGAATATGATTCATATTCTACCGGAATTCCAACGAGCAGTGTTTTAATTCAACAACCGTCAACTTGATATTTAAATAAAATAATTATCTTTTATGTGCTATAATAACTCTTTCGATTTTCGAATAATCCGGTATAATTTGAATATCCCTATAATGACTAACATATTTTGCAAAGATTGCTTTTATTTTCTTTCCCTGACCCATTCCCATTTCCATGACCAAAAAACCATCTTTTTTTAAATAGATAAAACTTTCTTTAATAATTTTCCGATAAAATTTCAAACCATCCATTCCGCCATCCAGAGCAAGGTGTGGTTCATATTCTTTGATTTCCTTATCTAATTGACTTATTTCATTTTTAGGAATATAGGGAGGATTGGATATGATTGCATCAATGCTCTCCGGATTTAAACAACTTTTTAAAACCCCGAAAAGATTTCCCTGTAAAAATGTTATCTTATCATTGCATAGATGTTTTATTGCATTTTTTTGCGCAAGTTTTATTGCTTTTTTAGAAATATCCGTAGCATACACATCAATATAATTAAAGTGATGGGCTATGGAAACTGCAATAGCACCGGAACCTGTTCCCATATCAATAATTTTCAAAGGTTGTGTTATTTTTTTTAATTCAAGTAATTTTATTGCATTTTCAACCAATATCTCAGTTTCAGGCCTGGGAATAAGCACTTTATTTTCTGTTTCGAAATCCAATCCCATAAATGATTGCTGTTTAGTGATGTATTGTACCGGGAAATGCCGAAGCCTCTTACTTACCATTTCATTAATTTTAATGATTTCATTCATGCTTAACGTTTTATTTCGATTCAGATAAATTTCACTTCTTTGCATTCCCAGTAAATAACTAAATAATGTTTCTGCATCACTTCTGTAATTATAGAATCCTGCTTTTTTAAATTCTTTTATGGTGCAATTAAAAACTTGCCCTAAATTCTTCCATTGAACAAAGTTGACAGAAGACAATTTATTCTCCATATAACTTCTTTAAATTCTCAGCCAAACTGGAAATCAACTGGTCTAAATTTCCTTCTAATATTTCTTCAAGATTATGCAAGGTAAGATTAATTCTGTGATCACTCACTCGATTTTGTGGAAAATTATAGGTTCTTATTCTCTCACTTCTATCTCCTGTCCCAACTTGAACTTTTCTCTGAGATGATATTTCCTGATGTTTTTCCCTTTCCATCATATCAAAAAGTCTTGCTCTTAATATTTTCAATGCTTTCGCCTTATTTTTGTGTTGCGACTTTTCGTCCTGACAGGTAACTACCAACCCAGTTGGAATATGGGTTATCCTGATAGCGGAATCGGTAGTATTTACGCTCTGTCCACCAGGACCGGTGGAACGGTAACGATCAATTTTCAAGTCATTATTATTGATTTCCATTTCAATTTCTTCCGCTTCTGGCAATATCGCAACTGTTACCGTAGATGTATGAATTCTCCCGCTAGACTCGGTGACAGGAACACGTTGTACCCGATGAACGCCACTTTCATGTTTTAAGTGTTTAAAAACTTCTTTACCTGTTATCCCAAATATAATTTCTTTAAATCCGCCAATTTCTGTAGGGCTAGAACTCATTATATCCACTTTCCAATGTTTATTTTCTGTAAAACGAGTATACATTCTGAAAAGATCCCCTACAAAAAGAGCTGCTTCGTTTCCACCAGCACCAGCTCTTATTTCAACAATGATATTTTTTTTATTTGATGGATCTTCTGGGAACATCATCTCTTTGATTTTCTTTTCAAGTGCAATTTTGCTATTTTCCAATTCCCCTATTTCATCATGTACTAATTTTTTAAATTCAATATCTTTTTCCACTGCAAGAATTTCTAAATTATCCTTAATTTCACTGGTGACAGCTTTATATTCTTTGTAAGCCATAACTTTTTTTGATATTTCGGCATGTTTTTTTGCATATTCCTGGAATTTAGCCTGATTTTCCATCACTTTTGGGTCTGCCAAAAGTTTATTAAGTTTTTCGTATTCTTTTTCTAAATCATCTAATTTTTTATACATGAGCATCTACTTCTTTTTTGAATTTGTTTTTTTTGGGAAGAACTCCGATTAAAGCATTTATGGCTACCTCAATCTGTTTTTCATCCGGTTCTTTGGTGGTCAGTTTTTGAAACCATAGGCCAGGCATTACCAGCCATCTAACAAGGGGTTTATCCATATGTTTTGCCGATAATTTTAATATTTCATATGAAATACCGGCTATCAAGGGAATAATGGCAATTCTATAGGCAATTCTTAACAATAAAGTTTGCTTTCCAAGCAATGAAAAAACCAAAATGCTTATCATTAATACAATAAAAATAAAACTGGTTCCACACCTTGGGTGCAATGTACTGTATTCCTTTACATTACTTACATTTAAATCCTTTCCGGCTTCATAAGTATAAATTACTTTGTGTTCTGCACCATGATATTCAAATACTCTACGGATATCCGGCATTTTGGATATACTAATCAGGTAAATCAGAAATATACTGATTCTGAGAAATCCCTCAAATAGATTATAAACTATCACATTTGACAGATAATTGTCCATATATTTAGCAATACTGGTCGGAAGGATAATAAAAATTAAAATAAATAATCCTACTGCCAGAAGAATTGTAAAAAACATTTCCCTGCTATTTAATTTTTCTTCTTCTCCGGTAGCCTGTTCCGCAGAATAAGTCAATGCTTTGAAGCCCAGTGTTAAAGATTCAATCAAATTGGTCACACCTCTAAAAATGGGCATTTTTAATAATTTTATTTTTTTTGATAATGATTTAATAGCACCTGATTTAATGCTTATTTCATCATTTGGTTTTCTTACTGCAATAGCGTAATGGTCCGGTGAACGCATCATTACTCCTTCAATAACCGCTTGGCCACCGTAATTACATTCTGCTTGATTCATTTTTTTCTTTACTCCTTACTTTACTCGCGTCCAGGGATTCCCACATGACAATTCACCTTCCGGACATTTTCCTGAAACACACGGAGGCCCGCCTTTCTTAAAGATATTTGGCGCAATTTTTTTTACTTTTTCCAACATTTTTTTTGCAACTGCCCGAATCTCCCACTGTGCACGATTGCAGCATCTTAAATTAAAAACATGCAATAACTCCCGCGCATTGGCTGTAAAGATAACTTTCGTTGCCACTGCTTGAGGTAAAATATATCGTGCATCTTCTGAAAGAATTCCTTTATTTATAAATTCGTGATAAATTCTATCTAATTCTTTAATGGTATTTTGATAAATTCTACAAAGGTCTTCATTCTTTTCGATTGATTTTGGTGTAATATAAGGAAAATCTTCACTCCTTAGTTTAACATATCTTTGGCTTTGCTGGGAAAAAGAAGCCATTCTATGCCTAACCAACTGATGTGTGGTTACCCTTGAGATACCTTCTATGGCAAAAGTAAAAGTAACATGCTCCAATACCGAATAATGCCCCAATCCAATGATTTTTTCAACAAGCATTTTTACCTTTTCCGGAGTGAGTGATTCACTTAAATCTTTAATATTCATGGCCGAATAACATAATCTGGCGGATTTTGCAACAAGGTATTCCGGATCCCTGGTATAATTAATTAATTTTACTTCCATTAATTCTACTCCATAATAAAACATATAAAAACATCGTCTTCAATAGCACTTATGACAGGTAAGTATTAAATATGATGAATCATATTTGTTTACTAACCATAAATTGGTTTATGTCATTTTTGAATTATTTCAATTAACTTTTATAATACAAATCCTATTTTCGAAAACTATTTATATTTATTAAACAAATACTTCGCATGTATTTTCTAAAAGTTTTGCAATAAATAATAGATTTTATCCTTTTGGGACTTCATGACATTTTCTACATCTTGCTTCATAACTCTCTTTTGCACCTACCAGAATAGTAGGATCACTATAATTGGCAGGAATCCCATTGACTAATCTCTGAGTTCGGGAGGCTGCTTTTCCACAAACCATACATATCGCCTGCAACTTATCAATGTACTCAGCAATTGCTAATAATTTAGGCATCGGGCCAAATGGTTCACCTCTAAAATCCTGGTCCAAACCAGCAACGATAACTCTTCTCCCCTGGTCAGCTAGTTGTTGTGTAATAGCAATGACATCATCATTAAAAAACTGCACCTCATCTATTGCCACTACTTCTGTATGTATATCCACCCTTTCCGGGATTTTTTTTGGGTTCTCTATATTGATTGCCTTGATCTTGCTACCGTTATGTGAATAGATATATTGAAATTCGTACCTATTATCAATAGCTGGTTTAAAGATTTGAACTTTTTTTTTGGCAATCTGCACACGGCGAACTCTTCTGATGAGTTCTTCACTCTTACCGCTAAACATGCTTCCACAGATAACTTCTATCCAACCTTTATTTGTTTCTTCCTTCATCCTGTCCCTCCATAATAAATCATAAAAGCAATTATTATAAAAAAACAGAGCTTGTGAAAGCTCTGTATGTTTTAAAAGTAACCCTTTTGTATATTTTAAAGGACCAGTTATTCTCTTTTTCCTTATTGATTCTATACAACTCCAACTGACTCCCTCTTGTAGATTGCAACATAATCATTAACAACATAACCTTACTTGAATATTTCCTCTAAGGTCTATTAATTATCGTTTTCTTCTTCGTTGGTAAGTTTGTATTTTCTATTAAATCTTTCTACTCTTCCGGCAGTATCGACTATTTTTTGTTTACCGGTAAAAAAGGGATGACATGCAGAACATATTTCTATTTTCATGCTTTTTTTAGTCGAACCAGTTTCAATAGTGGTGCCACAGGCACAACTGATAACTGCTTTTCCGTATTTTGGATGAATATCTTTTTTCATATTATCTTTCTCCTGAATATTAATAGCTTACAATTAAATCAAAGAAATTATAACACAATCTTATAAGTAGGTCAAAACAAATATTATGATGATGGTGATATTTTATGCTAAAAAATTAAATCAATAGAATTGATTTTACGCAATAAACAACAATAACAGCTAAATGTTCCGTTCTTTAATTGTATTTAAAAATTGGATATTATTGCTGGTCTTTTTTAATTTGTTTAAAATAAATTTAGTTGCTCCGAGATTAGTTTGGGAACTTAATGCCCTTCTCAAAAGCCATATTTTCTGAAGCTCTTCTTTTTCCAATAACAATTCTTCTCTTCTGGTACCGGATTTTCTAAAATCGATTGCGGGGAATAGTCTATTCTCGGAAAGTTCTCTGTCTAATCTAAGTTCCATGTTTCCAGTACCTTTAAATTCTTCGAAAATAACATCATCCATTCTACTTCCGGTTTCTACCAGAGCAGTGGCTATGATGGTCAGACTTCCACCCTCTTCAATATTTCTCGCAGCACCAAAGAATCTTTTTGGCCAATAAAGTGCACTTGAATCCAAACCTCCGGATAATGTTTTCCCGCTGGTAGGAATGTTCTGATTATAGGCTCTGGCTAACCTGGTAATACTATCCAATAGCACCACTACATCATTTTTTTGTTCAACTAAACGTTTTGCCCTCTCTAAAACAATTTCTGCAACTTTTATGTGATTTTTAATTGGTTGGTCAAAAGTAGAACTTACAACTTCAGCATTGACTGACCTCTGCATTCCAGTCACTTCCTCAGGTCTTTCGTCAACAAGTAATACTATAAGTATAATTTCCGGATTATTTTCGGTTATCCCATTTGCAATCTTTTCCAATAATATGGTTTTCCCTGCTTTTGGAGGAGATACAATAAGTCCTCTCTGACCTTTTCCTATTGGAGAAAACAAATCAATTAATCTTGTTGACAAGCCGCCTTTTTTGTTCTCAAGTTTAATCATTTCAGTTGGAAAAAGTGGAGTTAAATTTTCAAAGTCAATTCTTTCTTTTGCCAATTCCGGATCTTCGTGATTTACAGCTTCAATCTTTAATAATGCAAAATATCTTTCGCCTTCTTTTGGATGCCGTATCTGTCCGGATACCAAATCCCCATTACTAAGATTAAACCTTTTAATTTGCGATGGAGAGATATATATATCATTCTCACTGGGCAAATATCCTGCGGTCCTTAGGAAACCGAATCCCTCATTCATAATCTCCAGGGCACCTTCAGAAAACATATATCCCTTTTTCTCAGTTTCGGCCTGTAATATTTTGAAAATCAAGTCAATTTTTTTAATCCTGGAAAAATTATTAAGATTGTATTCCTTGGCAATCTTGCACAGGTCACTGATTTTTTTCTCTTTTAATTCACTTAATAACAAGTTTTGCATCCTTTCTCATGTTTTGACATGATATGTATTATAAGTATTTTTAATTTTCTCAAATGGATATAATTCCAGAAATTATCCGATATTGCAAGAATCATCTTGACTATCATCTCACTTCTTACAATATGCAATCATAATCCTGGGCTTTTAAGAGTAATTCGAATCTTTAAAGCAGATAAATTAATTTGGTATTCCTCAAAATGAAGTTAAGGGGGATTTCTTTAATTGCTACCATATTTTATCACTAATAAACTCTATATTCAAATATATCTTAAATATTTCACAATATTTTCTAAGATTTATTTAAAATTCTTAAAAGCAAGTTATGGTAATAGCTCATGCGCTTTCCATTAACTGTTTGATTAATTTCAAATCGCTCACCTTGTCTAAATCAATCATCATTTCCGGAAAAGAGACTTTTACTGCAACTGAATTGTATCTGATTATTTCGCTGATCCTTTTCTCTATATCCTTGAAGGTCAATGTCTTGCATAAAAATTTTAGAACAAATTTAAATCCTAAAATCTTTACGTATTTTTGGACAGCTTTTCTATTTTCAAATAATTCATGAATTAATAATTTATTTTGATAAAATACTTCCGGTTTAAGCAAGGCAATATTCCCACCACAAATCATTCCTTCTTTCATTCGAATGTAGGTTCGTTTTGTTTCCGGATATTTCTCTATGATTTTTTCTTTGGTGATGATGGGGTATCCTACGTCTGCCTTCCTTTCGGTACAAATTTCAGTGAATTCATCAATTGCGCTTGAAGTAATAAGAGGAATATCTGAGGTTAGGATCAATACACTGTCCTCAGATTCAAAGTACTTCAGACCCTTTTCAATGTTTTCTATAATAGTGCTCCCACAGTTCACAATTTTATCCACTTTATCAGTAATGCTTTTTGATAATAAATCTTCCGGTCCAACAATGGCAATTTTATTAATATTCTTTGAATTTTTTAAGGCTTTAATGATATAACTGATGACACTTCGATGATTGATTGATATCAATGCTTTATTTTCAACATTCGCATATATTTCCAGTGGTCCTTTTGATGTGGAACCCGCTAAAATCATTGCATTAAACATCTTTTACCTGCTTTTTATAACTATTTTATGACTTCTTCTAATAAACTAGTGAATTAGATATTCCATTCACTTATTACTTATTTGCTCATTTATTACTTCTTTTAATCCCTAATTTAATATTTTTTTGATTACAGCTCTTTTTAATTGGTAAACTAGTTGATTTATGCTCATTTTAATCAGCAAATCAGAGAATTGGTAAACCAGTTTTCCTTATATTATTCCCACATCTTTACCAGCGATTAGAAGCCCTTAGTTCTATTTAGTATTTTCTAATGCTGCTTTAATAAAATCTCTAAATAATGGATGTGACCTGTTAGGTCTCGATTTGAATTCAGGGTGAAATTGAACCCCAACAAACCATGGATGGTTCGGTATTTCTACTATTTCAACTAAATTCATCTCTGAATTCTTTCCGCTAAAAACCATTCCAGCACTCTTATATTTTTTTTCGTAATAATTGTTAAATTCGTATCTATGTCGGTGCCTTTCTGTTACCATTTCTTTTTGGTAAGCTTTCCCGGCTGTCGATTTATCTTTTACCTTACATGGGAATGCACCCAATCTCATAGTACCACCCTTCATAATAACTTTTTTTTGGTCATGCATCAAGCTTAAAACCGGATATTTTGTTTCACTATTAAACTCAGTACTATTTGCATCTTCAAAACATAGTACATTCCGGGCAAATTCAATCACTGCACATTGCATCCCCAGGCAAATACCAAAAAAAGGTATATTATTTTCACGGGCAAATTGAGCGGTAATTATTTTTCCTTCTATTCCTCTTTTACCAAAACCTCCGGGAATTAAAATACCATGTATACCTTTAAAGATATTTTCTTTTGATTCCTTGATTACCAGGTCAGAATCAATTTTTACAATCTTTACCCTGGTATTATTTTCAATTCCGGCATGAAGTAGAGCCTCGCAAATACTAATATATGCATCTTTTAACTTTATATATTTCCCGATAACTCCGATAGTTACATCTTTTTCCGGATGCAATATTTTATTTACCATCTTTTCCCATTCGTGTAAAACCGTTTCTCTACATTTTATATTTAAAGATTTTACAATCAGGTCTCCCAAACCCTGCTTTTCAAATACCAGGGGAACTTCGTAAATGGATTTTGCATTTACTGCTTCGATAATTCCCTCTCTTTTTATATCACAGAATAATGCAATCTTATCCTTTACGCCTAAAGATATTTTTAGTTGGGAACGACATATTAGAATATCCGGTTGAATACCTATTTCTCTCAATACCTTGACACTATGCTGAGTAGGTTTTGATTTCAATTCTCGTGCTGCTTTCAAATAAGGAATAAAAGTTACATGAATGAAAAGTGTATTTTCCTTTCCGATTTCGTTTCTAAATTGTCGAATCGCCTCTAAAAAAGGTAGGCTTTCAATATCTCCTACCGTTCCTCCAATTTCGATAATAACTATATCCACCTCTTTACCATCTTTGTAGCTCACTGATTTTATCATTGATTTAATTTCATCTGTAATATGCGGAATAACCTGAACGGTTGCTCCTAAAAAATCACCCTTTCGCTCTTTTGATATAACAGAACTATAAATCTGTCCGGTGGTAATATTATTCTTTTTTGATAAATTTACATTGATAAATCTTTCATAATGCCCCAAATCTAAATCCGTCTCTGCACCATCTTCTGTCACAAACACTTCTCCATGCTGGAAAGGATTCATTGTTCCGGCATCAACATTAAGATAAGGATCTATTTTCTGCATAGAAATATTTAATCCTCTGTTTTTCAGCAACCTTCCTATAGAAGAAGCAGAAATACCTTTTCCCAGAGAAGAAACAACTCCTCCGGTTACAAAAATGTATTTTGTCATAAATCTCCCTTTTTTAGAATATATTTTAGAGTTTTTTTGTTAAATTAGACCAAGGACACACCATAAAGAAAACAAACTATTTCACTTTGGTAATATGGTTGTATTGGCAAAATTTGGGGCCATTTCTCGCCAACCATCATTTTGCTTTATTTAAAATAAGATGAAATTAATGATCTTCCACTATTTATTGACATTGAAATACAATTATTTTTCTGTCAATAGGAAGCAATTCTTTGTTAATGCTATATTCGCTGGAATTTAATTTAATAACATCTTTTTTGCCGTATATAAATAAATCAACAGGGTCAATTGAAAAATTAATTGCATCAGTCTTGTAATGCATTGGGATAATGACTTTCGGCATTATCTTATCAATAATTTGCTCAGCTTGTTCATGATTAATCGTATAATATCCACCGACCGGAATAAATAAAATATCAACCTTCCCGATTTCATTCAATTTATCTTCATCCAGCAAATGTCCCAAATCTCCTAAATGGCAAAGATTGAGGTCATCTGCGTTAATGGTAAAAATAGTGTTATCTCCTCTCTGTGCTCCAAATACACTATCATGATATGAAGATATACCTCTGAATTCCATTTTATGGGATTCTCTTTTTACCGGTCCCTTAAAAACTACCGGTTTTCCTTTGACACCTCTTACAAAATTATGATCAAAATGTTCATGGCTTACGGTAACGATATTTGCCTTAACCCTTGGAAGTTTGTAACCAAGGGTTTCGTCAAACGGATCAGTTACAATTTTAATTCCTCTTTCATTTTCTATTAAAAATGAAGCATGACCGAACCATTTTATTTTCATTTTATAACCTCAATTTTAAATATTCGTATTAATTACATCATATTTTAGATTTACATTAGAATATTTCATCTATGATTTTAGTCAATCTTTTTTTAGCAAGTTCTAGAGAATAATTCATGACAATATTTCCCATATCCGTTTTTTGTAAAATATTCATCGGCTCTTTTGACAGAATATTGACCACTTTTTCAATTTCGTATTCTTGAAACTCTTCATTCTTTAAAAAATCATCATTGTGTTGATTAATGATCTTGGTTAATGATTCAATATTGAGATAAAGCTTTTTTTGAGGACTTTCTTTTAAAACATTTAATATGGTTTTTATAAGACTGATTAACCTGCAAGTAATATTCCTTCTTTGCATTAATTGAAATAGATTACTTTCAGTTGAATTATCCGGTAAAAATATGCTTTTCAATTCATTTAACGAGAAAGGTAAATGATTGTGTTCATTGATAAGTGTATCGATCCATTTTGATTCTATTAACACGACGTTATGTACATCTGAAACTTCATTAAAATGATCATAATCAAAACCGGTGGAAATCAAAACCAAATAATCAGCTTTATTTTCCTTTTTAATTATCTCCATTTCTTTCCAGTATTCGTATTTCTTTATGATTTTACCCTTCTCTTTTGGTAGTTTTCCTCCAACAACCACACTATAACTTTTGTAATCCGTTTTTGCATGAGCAAGAATATACATCGTTTTTTCCTGGTGTATTATTGAAGTTTCAAACCCTAAGAAATCAAATATTTTTCTCAAGGTGTTCATAAATTTATCGTAAGTTTTACTGTCAAAGAGAAGTCTTTGTAATTTCTTTGTTTCGCTTAGCCAGTCAAATAGACCCCAATGGTTTTCCTTTTCTTCAATAAAATTTGCTTCATCTCTTAAAAGATGAATAATATAATCTGAAAATAAATTTTTTTCATTAAATTCGACATCCAGAGCTCTTTCACATATCTGGTGATAAGACATCGAATGTCCTTCTTCTTCCAATATTTTATATACTTTTTCTTTGAGCTCTGCTTTGGGTTCTACCTGAGTTTCTTCTTCGGTCACCAAAAAGTATTTTCTTTTATCATAATCAATTAAACCAATATAAATCACATCATTTACTTTAATTCTTTTTTTCTTGTACCATTCATCTATTCCGGTAATATAATTAAATTCATTATTCACTTTTGCTTCAATTTCGCACCCTTCTTTATCAATAAAAAAAATATCCATCTCTCTGCTGTCTCGTGGGAAGAAAGGTCTCATATAACTTGTGAGAAAAATTGTACCATCTTTTAAGCAATAACTGGTTACGGAATATTTTACATTAGCATCTCTATATTTCCATTTAAGTAATCCCCAAATACCTCTTTTCACCCTTACAAATCTTTTATCTCCGCTCATAGAGGCATTAACAGCATAATAGGGTTCTTTTACTTTTAATGGTTTAATCTTGATCAATTCATCACTGATTTTTCGGTAATGTAAGGGTTTTTTATGTTTGATCAATATTTCATAGGCAACATCTGCCACTGATTTGTGCTTCATAATTCAGTCCCCTCCCATATCGCTTATTAATATATTTCCTGATTTTCTTTACCATTAAGGATGCATACAACTATTTGAAAAGAAAGACATTTATATCTTCTAAGCATTCAACCTCTTTATTATAACCGTTTTATTTTATATTTTACAACTAAAATCATGCTCAAAAAAAGATATTTTCCAACTCTTTTTTTGTATTTTTACACCAAATGAGATATGTATAAGTCCATTTTTTCAGCAATCATTCGTTTTTCTAATAAATTTATTCATTATTTTTTTAAATTTCATTTCTTAATTCATTGTTTTAGATTGGCAGCTCGTTACAATATTCCGTACTTGCATACGCACCTGAGTTCTTATCCCTCGATGTTTTCCTAACCAATACAAAGTT
>Ga0272441_10008735_pt1 | contig 15949 bp, 13 predicted proteins | sample SSMProp6N_FD_193582 | JGI IMG/M metagenome (GOLD analysis project Ga0272441, IMG submission 193582) | Marine sediment archaeal communities from Little Sippewissett salt marsh, Falmouth, MA, United States - SSM-Prop-6N | ecosystem: Environmental > Aquatic > Marine > Wetlands > Sediment ... | reverse complement strand
CCGTTCCAGGGCGTATGACAACTGAAGTATCGATCGTTTACCCCATCACCCCTTACGGTCAGGGGAACGGATTGTTGCGTCGTATTATCGGTGATTGCCCAGAAGCAGACGGAATATGCACCAGAAGCGCCTTCAACGATATTGTCGTTCCATGCCCCAACAGGAACTTCCACCCATCCGGCACCCGCTAATTCCAAGGCGCTTCCATATTTGCCGGTGCCCCAATCATAGGTGCCGCCCAGCGTACCATCATAGCCGCCAAGTGCATCTGTCGCATCGCCATTCAACGACCAAGCGGCGACGAGATCAGCATGCACACTGCCTGCGGCACACAATACCGCAATCATACTTAATAACATACATTTTTTCATCATGACACCATCCTTTCAATAAAATGAACACGATTTTAAATGACACCCCCCCCCACTAAAAATCCATTTCTACATCGCCCATCCCTGACACACACACTTCACCTAAAATAAATACCCATCAGTCATATACCTTCCAAACTTGATAAAGAACGTTTACACGGACCATCCGTTTCTACACTCACAGTCCTAAACACACACTTCAAATATTACCCAACGGGCATGTCGAATAACGATGACATCACCCGTGTTTCAGCAATTATTCAGTTGTTAAAACCTTCTCTACGAGTTGCGACGCAATGTTCCTACCTGATAGGGCGGCGGAACCAACGGAAATTTGAATTTGCCGGGAAGAAGAGGAAGCAGAGTTTGATACGCATTACCAGGGCAATGACGCCCGTCTGCCTGAGATTTCGGCTGATGCCATTGAGGAAACCGCCCAGTCGTGGAACGATCTACGAATCGAAGGATTTGGGAATATGGCCTGTTCCGGTTAGTGACTGCTCCTGTGGTTTCGGGGCCAAATGAACTCCTTAAATAGCTCTCTCTCGACACCGAAGAACCGGAAGCACTAAAAAGTTGTGCAAATCCTACCACCTTCATAATAACTATCCTTTTCACCAATACATTAGTATTTATACTACTTAACTCAGGGCAAAATGTCAATATAATTCCACTATTTTTTAAAAAGAGTTCCGGATATAACAGCCGCCTTCAAGTCCGCACTGGATAAAATGGCTGAAAAAGCCGATATAGACCCCCAAGACGCTGTTTTTGGCTTCGATTCGTCATAATCTGCCCTCTTGCCACCCATAACTGACCGGTTACTATTTTTTTTATGAGGGCTCTGAATAACTCGGTTACTTGGTAACACAATGCGTTTTAAGGTATCATAAAGCTCGATTTTCTCTATACAAGGCAGTTATTTAGATCTCACCATTGTTTAAATCGTCACACAAATGTCAATCGTGCACAAAAAAATCTTATTTAGACGGGAATGCCGGTACCGGCTGGATGGCGCTTACTCTGACCGCTGATACGGGGTATTTGCTGGATTTGAGTTCTGTAACGATCAGTCTGTGGCGTAATGGTGCCGGCGCTCCTGAGGATATGCGTTTTATCGCCAGCACCGATGGCGGAACGACCTTTAACCAGGAGACATAACCGCCCCTCAAATCCCAATAAAAGATGCTGTTGAAATGAATGTTCGGTCGTGATATAATGGTTTGGATTGATTTTATTTCCGACACGATAAGGACAAAAAATGCTTTGTGAGGTATGTAAAGAACGAACCGCGACAATCCATTTGACCGAGGTCAACAACGGCCAGCGATCCGAGAGCCATTTGTGCCAGCAGTGCGCCCACCAGCAGGGGCTGACGATCAAGTCACAGATTCCGCTCAATGAGCTGCTGAACACACTGCTCAACACCCAGGCACAAAAAACAACCGGCGAAGGCGAAACCGCCCCGGCGCCCGGCACCGAACACGCCTGCCCGGTCTGCGGGATGACGCTGCGGCGGTTTGCCAAAGAACCGTTGCTGGGATGTCCCCACGACTATACGGAGTTTGGAGCCGAACTGATGCCGCTGATCGAAAAAAGCCAAAACGGCAAAAGCCGCCACTGCGGCAAGGTCCCCTCCCGCACCAACGAACAGGACCGCAGCCAGATCGAACTGGCCAAACTGCATCGGAAACTGGAGCAGGCGGTTAAAAATGAAGATTACGAGACCGCAGCGAAACTGCGCGATCAGATACAGGCACTACAATGAGACCCGCAGATTTATGCAATTATCCCAGTTCATGGTTCGGCGGCGGATCAGACGTCATCTCCGAGATCGTCATTTCATCCCGGATTCGGCTGGCTCGCAATATCGCCGGATATGAATTTCTGCCCTGCCTTTCGCCGCAGCGTCAGCAGCAGCTTCAGGACACGCTCAAAGACGTTCTGATGTCGATTGACCTGGGCAAAAAGGTCTGGTTTGTCGATATTGACCATGCCTCGGATGTCGAGCGGTCGCTGTTGGCCGAGCGGCACCTCATCAGCCGCCGGCACGCCTCAGGCAATGGCCCGCGCAGCGTCGTACTGGCCGAGGACGAATCGTTTACCGCGATGATAAACGAGGAGGACCATCTTCGAATGCAGATTTATGCGGCGGGCCTGCAGCTTCACGCCTGCTGGGACCGCATCAACCGCATTGACGACTGCATCGAAGCGAAAATCGACTACGCCTTTGACAGCCGGTTCGGGTACCTGACCGCCTGCCCCACGAACCTGGGCACCGGCATCCGCGTTTCGGTGATGCTGCATCTGCCCGCCTTGAAAATGACCGGTCAAATCGAAAAGTTTATGAACGCTGCACGGGATTGTTATTTAGCTGTACGCGGCCTCTTTGGCGAAGGCACCGACGCCGTGGGCGACTTTTTCCAGCTTTCCAACCAGGTCACGCTGGGCGTCAGCGAAGAGCAGATCATCGAGCATTTCTCGTCGGTGATCGTGCCCAAGATCATTGCCTATGAAATCGAGGCGAGGAAGGCCCTGCTCGACAAAAAGCCCAAAGCATTGGACGACAAGATTCAGCGGGCTTTGGGCGTGCTGCGGAGCGCCTGTCTGATCAGTTCGCAGGAGGCCCTGTTCCTGCTGAGCAATGTCCGGCTCGGCGTCAACCTCGGCAGAGTGCCGGACATCAAGATCGCCACGGTGAATGAACTGTTTATGCTGACCCAACCGGCCCACCTGCAACTGCGAGCCGGAAAAATCCTCGACGCCGACCAGCGAGACACCCTCCGCGCCGAAATCATCCGAACCAAACTCAGCCAGAATTAGACTTACCCCCCTGCCAACGGTCACTCATAAGCGGCCTGAAAGGCCACTGTACGGGCAACTCATTTAAAAATTGCCAGCCGTTCGTCAGCCATCAGCCGGATTGTCTCGGACAGGGCAACACAGATTTTTTTGTAATGTTCCACATCATCATAGCTCAGCTTTCGCCCCCGTCGATCTTTGAGCCATTTTTCGCAGACCTGATAGCCCCCGATCATAAACCCCCAAACATCCTCACGCACTCCCTCAAAATACTGCTTCTCATTGATAAACACTTTCCCCAACGCACTGTCATCCCGAGCGGAGTCGAGGGACCTGTTTGAATTAGCCGCCGAAGGCGATTCCTTTAAGCTCTCCCCCTGCGAAGGGGGAGTACCCCGTAGGGGGGAGGGGGTTTTTGCGTCTTGCGCTGTGGCCTCAAACTTCGGATACCCCTTCTCCACCACCATATCCCCCTCAACCGCAAACCGCGGCTGCAAGTCCCCATCCTCCAGCGCCTCCGCTTCCATCAAATGCAGCGAAACCAGTTCATGCCCCACCGCGCACACATCCGCAAACTGCCCCGCATCCTTCGGCAGCGGCACTCGCGGAAAATCGATCTTCAAAAACTCCGCATACCGCGCCCGATACTGCGGCGAATGAAACACCCCGTAAATCCAAGCAAAAATATCCTCCGGACCAAAACTGGGAACGCGGGCGTCTCGCCCGCTTTTCGTGGCACGGGCATCCTGCCCGTGATTCTTTCCAGTCGCGGCGCAGCCGCCTCCTTCATTTTGCTTTTTAATTTTTGATTTTTGATTTTCTAAAAAATCTCCCCGCCCATCACTAACAAAAGAAAGCCCCGTCGCTTCACAAACCGCATCCACAAACCCCTTATCCAGATTCGGAACACGACCATCAACACCCGACTCCCAATCACCGCCATCATCAAACAATCCCTGCTTCTTTTCTATCGGATAAAGGTAGAGAGGAAAAACTTGATTTGCTTCTCTGCTGCGATTTGAAATCACACAATCATTTGCCGGACTATTAGAAACTAAAACATGTCGATACCCCAACGTTCCTTGCTGTCTTGAAGACAATAAACACAAATTGTCTTTCCAAGCCACATGGTCAAGAAGTTCACGCCGGGGATAATCCATTGCAACAGTACTAAAATAACAAGATCGATTATCAAAAGGCCGATAGGCACAATCGGTAATTTTCCCTTTCCAATTTTTATCCTTCCTAATCTCTTCTCGCGCAGTTTCTAATTGCCAGTCACGATTATCTTTTAATCCATATTTGCCTGCATATTCAACTGTTGAAATTTTCTCAGAACGCATTTCAGAAAACCGTTCAATAATCTTATCTTGGTTAAAATCTACAGCAAAATTGTCCCTGTGTGTTTGAAATCCAAGCACATTGATGTCCATGACATCAGTGATTTTGTGAAACTCCTGATATTCTTTAGCCAAGTCTCTATCTTGCGGTTTTAACAAATAAAATGGTTTGTTTGGGTTGGCCTTATTCCAATCCGTATTTTTAATTTCATTTTTATTCAACCAATCATACTTTTCTTTCCGCTCTCCCCACAGTTCAGCATGATAAACTTTTGCCTCCGTAAAGCTCTCCCCCCGCGAAGGGGGAGTGTCACGAAGTGACGAGGGGGTTTTGACAAAGATGCCGATACTCACTCCCTGCTGAATATCGAATACGTTCTTATCCGCCGAACCGTCCGGGCAGACTTCTTTCTTCTTGCTGTTACCGTGCAGGTCGAGAATATAAATCTCGCTGAATGTCTGCATTAACTGCTGCCGCATTCCGCGAAACGTCGGATTGTCCAAATAACCGTGGTTCGTAATAAATGCCAATATTCCACTGCCGGTTTGTTCGATTCGATGCTGTCCGTAGCGAATAAACTTCACATAATCATCCTGCAGCCACTTTGGATTCTTTTCCCCCAGTGGTTTGCCATCTATCTCATAATAATCTTGAATCAAATTTCCAATAAATGTTTTCTCTTTGATTTTCCTTCCGTCTGCACCAACAGTTTTTTGAATAAATTGTCCTTTTCTGTTTTTAATGGTATACTTTTGGCCTGCTTCTAGATGAATAACTTTCTCACTTGCATTAGCTGAATGTCCTGAATAGGGAGGATTGCCCAACACCACCATAATCGGTAAATCCCGCTTGACTTTGTTGGCCTCTCTGGCTTCGTCTGAAATATATTTGCTAAAGCCCAGCAATCCGCTTATTTCTTCTGCTTCTTCCAGCGTATTAGTCAGATACACCCCCAACCGCTCACCACTGGAAAAATCATACCCTGTCTCTGCTAATTCCAACCCCAGCTTCATGTGGCAAATCGCATACGGCGCCATCATCAGTTCAAACCCATACAGCCGCGGCAGCAAATGATCTTTCACATATGCATTCCACGCCCCCGTATCGCGAAACTTCTTGCGAATCTGCCGTATCACCTCATACAAAAACGTCCCCGTCCCCGCCGCGGGGTCCAAAACCAAACACCGATGCACTTTCTGTCCCGTTCCCCCCTGTGTGTCATTCCGAGCGGAGTCCTGCGGAGTCGGAGCGGAGCAGGACGTAGTCGAGGAACCTTTTGAAACAGGTAAGTCAAATTTTTTATTGTCAGCCAGCCCTTTACGAACTCCAAACTTCTCTTTCAAAAGCCAGTCCACACTCCGCACAATATACGAAACCACCGGTTCCGGCGTATAATACACCCCCCGGCTTTCCCGCAGTTTCGCATCATACGCAGCAAGAAATGTTTCATAAAAATGCACCACCGGGTCGGTTCGTTTGGTGGTCTGTCCGAACCCTTTCAGCACCTTATCCATCGCCGCATTCTTCAAAAGCGCAACCAGATCATCCACCAGCCACGCGATCCGCTCATCCATGCCGGGCCCGGCAATGTCCCCGAAAATATTCCGCAAAAACGGATTCGTCTTCGGCAGTAAGTACGCTGCCTTTTCCCGCGTAAACTCCCCCGCCTTACCATCCACACCGTGATGCGCTGCATAGGTATCATGTCCCCACACCGTCCGGTCATTCAGGTGACACCGTGCCGCAAACAATCCGTAACTAATCGTCTGCGCATACATATCCGCAAATTCATCCTCTTTTAGATCATGCAGCAGCACTTTCTTAAACGCTTCATACTGGCCGTGCAGTGCGCCATGTTCGGATTCTTTTTCGAATGTCGTATCAATCACCCCTCGCAGCAACCGTGCAATCCCCGCCATGCGTTCGGCCAATTCCTTGGCACTCTTCACCGTCACCGGCTCAGAAGCGAAAAACATGGAAAACAGCTTCTTCACCTCGTTAATGCTGTCCTCGGTAGTGACAAACTTTCCACCCTTGCCCTCTTTGGCTAACACGGCTGTTTCGATGAGTTCTCCATTCTGATAAAACCGAAAATGGATATAATCGGTGAGAATGAGATTATCAATCGCTTTCAGATACCGTTTGAGTTGTTCCCCTTTTTCCTCTTTTTTCAGGTCAACGCCGATATCTTTGCATTCGATGTATCCAAACGCCTGCTGACTCCGGCGGATCACCCGAGACACCTTCATATCCGGCATCCCGCAGTCCGTCCGCCGCTTCGGTTCATTCGTGGCCGTGATATTCTTGCCCAGCCCCTCAATAAATGTCTTCAAAGCAGGCCGATGCGTATGCTCCGTCGCATCTCCATTCAAAAAAGCGGAGTTAATCTCCTTAAGATACTGCTCAAAAACCGCCGTCATAATTCCCCTTCGCCAAATGAGTTTTTAGTGCAAAAATTCGACCTAACGTGGCACGGGCTTCCAATCCATGAGAACACGGCCATGGATGACTGTGTCGCAAATACAAATTCCTATATTAGCAAGTTAATTTGCGGCTGATTATACACGCTATACCCCGGTTTCAAAAGTAAAATATTATATATCCCGTTAGTCCTGTTCATCCCGTCAAAGAAGCCCATAAATCCCTCTCTAAAAAAAAGTTGCAATTGACACAAAAAATATTCAATTAAATGTTTGACAAAAACTAAACTCGCGGTAAAATACATATAAATTGAAAACTTAATAAGGTAAAACAGAAAAAGAAGGAGCCAATCCAGTGAACAGTTACCAGTCAGCAGCAACCAACAAATTGTCATCCCGAATCCCTTTATGGGTGAGGGCCTGTCCCGAGCACAGCCAAGGGAAACCTATTGATTCGCCATCCTCGCTCATTTCTGCCAAATGTATATCCTGTATCTGTTGAATTCGCGCAATCTGCGGTTCCTTTTTTGAAAAAACAAACCCAATTTCAAAACCAACAAAATCACGATAAGTCATTTTATCAAATAGACTAAGGACTGAAGACTGAGGACTGAAGACTAAAAAAACGAACCCAAATCGAACCCAATCTTACCGATTTGTCAAAATCAGGCCCACGGTCACTATTAAGCAGCGTGCAGATTTTACAAACTCTTTACAAACAGATTCAGCATTTTCCCCTTATACTGTTCATCAGTACGATACACCCGTTTGCCGGGCCGCGAAGCAGGGCCGCATGCATCAAGGCAGTCAAAAGCAACCGTAAAACGTTTTTGTGAAAGGAGTTAGAAAATGGGCAGAAATCAACAAAACACCGCAATTCTTGTCAGTCTGTTAATGTTGTTAGTTGGAGGCGTGCTTGGAAACGGCGGGCCGTTCGTGATCCAGTATCCCGATGGCGACCCCGCGGCCAAAGGCGTACTGGCACGGTTGGACCCGGACCTCAAGCCAACGACCGAAACACGTCTGAAGGTCCTCAAAGAGGATCTCAATGTCGTTTTTCAAAAAGAACGAATGTTTAACCCGGACAACTCTCAGCCGCCGCTGGCTCATGTTTCAGCCAAGTACACGATTGAAAATCCCACGGATGAAGCAGTCACCGTGGATTTTGGTTTCCCCATTTTGCGGGGCGTGTATACAAATCCATTTGGGATGAGTATCCAGCCGGATGCGACCGTTTTGCTGGGTACTGAGCGTATCAATTGCACCATCATCTCCAACTCCGCCATCTACGGCATTATTCGACAACGTGCACAGGAAACAATTGTAAAGGCCCTCGAAGAGGATGTATCGCTGAAAAAGTTGGTTGAATCAGTTAAAAATGCCAAAGACGAAAACACACGCGAAATAGCACAGCAGGCACTGTCGAATTACCTGATTGAAGCCAAAAACTGGGAGAAAAGAGATTCGGTCCTGATGGCCCAATACGCCGGTCTTGATTTTAATTCTGAAAATCCTGTATATCCCCCTGATCGCGCTATAATTGGACTGAATACTGCTAATATGCACCGATTTATGCAAACTAATTTAGGTCCGCTGGGAGCCATTGGCGAACAGAAAGCCACGCAGTTTTTTGCACAGCTTGCTTCCTGTTTTGATGCGGATGCTGCCGCCGGTTATGAAGCTATCTTCGCTGCGTGGGGCGGCGATGTGCAGGAGCGCTCGCTGGACCTGACCACCGGCAAAGTTCGCCCGCGTGAGATCACGGTGGACAAAAAAACATTGGATGAAAAAAGATACCAAATAGGCGATCCGGCAGTATATGCCCGTGTCGATTATCTCGATGAGAACGCAAACATCAGCGAGGCCGAAAAGGCCGCCTGCCGGACAATCCTGAAGAATCTGCCGGTCGTGTTTACATTCGCCCCGATGAACATCCTGCATTACCAGGTAACGTTCCAGCCCAACACCACACAGGACCTGACCGTTTCTTATCAGCAGTTTGCATACAAGGATACCCGCGATCCGGAAAGTTACCAACTGGCCTATGTCGTCCACCCGGCGTCGTTCTGGAAAGAGTTCGGCCCGATCAACTTAACTGTCAAGATGCCTCATGGCGTTATGGTTCGCGGCTCGGTTCCCCTGCTCAGTTCTTCCACATTGGAGCAGGGATCGAATAATAGTTTTATCGGCACCTCGACCGCTACAATTAAAGACAAGACCGGCGAAATCTATCTGGCGATCGATGCGGATTCGTGGAACGAATCGATTGCTGAAGAAACACAGCAGCCGGCCACAAGGGTTTCAAAAGGACAATAAGGTGTTGACAACACGCAGACAGTTTCTTGGTACCGCCGGTGCGGTTGGAGCCGGTGCGATGCTGGGATCGCTGCCGCCGGTCTTTGGCGGCGGAGCGGACGAACGTAAGCTCATCGTTGTCCTGTTTGGCGGCGGAACACGCAGCAGTGAATCCATCGATGATCCTGAACACCGGTGGATACCGCGCCTCTGGAACGAGATGATCCCCAAAGGAACGCTGTTTACGAATATGCGCATCGAGGGCAAGGTCGTCCATCCCAACAGTGCCGGTTCGATTGCAACCGGCCACTGGGAATGGGATGACATCGACTGGTCCCGTCCGGTTGCACATCCCACGATCTATGAGATTTACCGCAAGGCCCATGCAGCACCGGACACTGCCGCATGGGCCTTCGTCTACGCATCAATTCTTGCCAATACCGGGTTCAGTCGTGCCGATGGCTGCGGTCTTGACTATGCTGCCAACGTGGTCGAACCGCCGACGATCAGCCGGGCCGCTGCCGAAGAAATGGACAAGCTAATGCAGCAGAGCGCAGCCAGCGGCTCTAACGAAGCGCAACTGGAAGCCGCTAAACGGTGCGCTGATCTGGCACGTTCGTCCAGTCGGATTACACTGGACGGACTGCGTTCACCGCAAGCCCGTTCGTTTGTTGAACAGGAATACGCCGCGTGGAAAGATGCCAGTGCAACCACCAGCCACGATGCATTCCTGACTGACCGGGCGATTGCCTGCATGAAGACATTTTCGCCAAGTGTACTGACCGTTGCATTCGGCGAAATCGACTGCGCCCATTACGGCTCGTGGTCGCGCTATGTCGAGGCCATTGCCCGCACGGATGAGTTGACGTGGAAGCTGTGGCAGGCGGCCGAACGGCTGGATGCGTACAAGGGCCGGACGCTGATGCTGATTCTGCCGGACCACGGTCGCGAACTGGACAACCCCAACGGCCCGGGCTTCGTCCACCACAGCGACTTTTACACAAACACCGGGGCAGACGAGGGATGCCGCCGGGTCTGGATGCTGGCGCTCGGACCAGGAGTAAGCCCTGACCGTAACATTGAAAATCCGATTCCAATAACCACCGCCGCGGCAACCGGCCTGGAGTATCTCGGACTAAAGACCTCTGACGGTGCGGAACGATCCGCTATGAAAATAACCAAAGGCTAACGCCTTGACGCCGGTATCTTTTGGGGGGATAATGCGTATATTGAAACAGGAGAAGAAAGCGGAATGCTATCTCCGGAGCGATAACACCTTGTTAAGGATGACTTTATGACCGGAACACGTAAGAACATCGTCGTTATTTGCGGGTGTATGGCTTTGATTTTGATTGCGGGTTGTCGAACTCTTAAGAAAAAAGAGATTGCTCAGCATCAGGATGGATCAAAAGCCATTGTTGATATTGATCTTGCTGTTTCCGGGAATAATGAATTACATGGGGACAAGGATTCGGCTTCAGGAACGACCAAGATTGACAAGGTGGACCGGACAGCTCCTTTTGTCAATCTAATTGAATTTGTTCAGGAATACCAAAAAGCGAAATCTAATATAATAGTCAGTTTTTTAGAGAAGCTCAAAACTGAAAACCCTGACAAGTTAATTCTACACGCTGAGCAAATCCGAACTTCAAATGACATCATCGTTTTGGTCTATGATGAAGAAAGAAAATATGCACCCTCGGTGCCGGTATATGTGTTCAACAATAACTATTTTCCTGATGGCCAAAGCACGTATTATCGTAACGTGACTCCAAAAACACTGCTGCCGTTGGATACTTTAGTACCCGGTGTGTACATGGGGGTGTTTAGGCAGGGCGAGGTTGTGCATGGCACCGGGATACTGGTTGAGTATCATACAGATCTAACAACGTTGTCGAATCCGGATTTGACGACTGAATTCCGTTTGGCTTTTCATTAGCAATCATGCGTCTTAAAGAATCAGGAATACCCCGCTACACAAACAAGGGAGCCGACGAGGGATGCCGCCGGGTCTGGATGCTGGCGCTCGGACTGGAAGCATCCCGTGGCGCCGAAACATCAGCTTGGAAACTGATTGCATAAAGTGGGTTCAACGATCAAACATGATCCGGATACACCCATTCATATCCGATCTGTGTCAGAGGCAGCACGGTGACTTTTTCGTGGAGTTTGTAGCGTTTGCCGCCGGGATAGACCACCCAGAGATGCTCAAGGTTTAGATCGCCGATGCAGGTTGTCATCGCCTTCGTCAGGCCGGGAGCATCGGCGTATTTGAACTCCACAGCCCAGTTTTTGCCGCGGGCCTGCCAGAATAGATCGGTCTCGATCCCGGTATGGGTTCGCCAGAAAAACAGTTCATCGTCACGCTTACCGAGTCCACGAACCATCGTTTCCATCGCAAATCCCTCCCACATCGCACCCAGCCGATGATGTGCAGCGACATCCTTGAACGACTCGATAGACAACAGGTGATGCAATACACCACTGTCGCGAATATAGAGTTTGGGACTTTTAACCAGGCGCTTACCGAGATTCACTGACCACGGCTGCAACAGACGTACCATAAATGTGCCCGCCAGCAGATCAACGTACCGTTTGACGGTATGGTCGGACACGCCAAAACTGCGCGCCAAGAATCGCTGTCACCGGGAAAACCTCGATTAGTTTTCGGATATTTTGGATGTCGTAAGGTCTTTGAATCATCGTTTTAACATTGAAACATCGAACATTTTTTTCGGGTTTTCAAGCAAATTTTCAATTTTACTTCGAGATTTCCATAAAAATATGAGAATTGCTTCGAGATTTCAAGCTTTCTACCCTAGTTTCAGACAATCTATGGTGAATTAAACCTTTTTTTATCAGCGCAAGAATGAAGCCGAAAGGTCATAGATTCATACTTCACTTAACGCTTACACCCTGATTCCGTAAGTAGTTTTTTAATTCTGGTATGTCAATCATGTGGAAATGAAACACTGAAGCGGCGAGCAGAACCGTCGCACCGGCTTCTACAGCGTCATAGAAATGCTCCATTTTGCCGGCTCCTCCTGACGCTACGATTTCCGCAGAACAGGCACTGGCCATTGCTTTGATAACCGGAAGATCGTATCCCGTCTGGGCACCATCTCCTGCCTTGCTGGTTGGCAGTATCACAGGAATCCCGAAACCATCGACTTTTTTTGCCCACTCTACAGCATCAGCACCAGTAGGCGTTCGGCCTCCATCGATATAGACTTCATAGCCGGATGGCATCGACTCATTAACATCAACGTCAATTGCAACAGTCACTTTTTTCGGGCCAAATTCTGCCACCATTTCCTGGATGATATCGGGCTTGCGAAAAGCGGCACTGCTGGTTGATATTTTGTTGGCTCCCGCTTCTAAAACGGCTGCTGCCGAAGCAACATCTGAAATACCACCGCCAACAGTAAACGGAATGGTTGTTACTTCAGCGACATTCTTGACAACTTCGAGCATCGTTGGCCGATTTTCAATTGTTGCCGTTATATCCAAAAGAGCAAGCTCATCAGCACCTGCGGCACAATAAGCTTTCGCACACTCAACGGGATCACCTGCATCTCGAATCTCGACGAAATGAACACCTTTAACGACCCGACCATTTTGCATGTCAAGACAGGGCATGATACTGATCTGTTTATCCATTTTCATTTCTCCTTTAATTCCTCGTTTGGTTTTGTCTAATGATATGATCCATGCTGAATAGTGTACCTGTCCGTACAGTCAGGTCAAGAAAAAAGCCGGAAGCGGTTAACTCCCGGCTTGGTGTTTTGAATATTTATGCTATTTGCGTTTTCTGATCAGCAAACCGCCCAAGCCCAACAGCAGGAATGTACAGGGTTCGGGAATGGGAGATTCCGCCCAAGCAATTTCTACATAAGTCATCGTGTCTCGTTCGACAGCATCTCCACGACCAAAATCACCCACACCCTGGTATCCATTCAAAATGTACCCACCTTGACCAATGTCAAACAAATCAGGTTCCCAGAATAGATTGTAAGTTGACTCTGTGTTATACCAGTCGATACCTGCGTAGTCTGTAAGCCAATATTGGTCATGGTCAATTGCCCCATAGTCACCAGTTAGGTCGTCACGACCCGGATCCGTAAATGAAATCTCAAAGTCTGTATCTTCATCGGAATCATAAGGATCAAAAATATCAGACAAAGACACGGTGTGACCACCAACCGATTCACCCGGCACATATCCATAAGTCTGGACATGACCTCCAACACGTTGCCATTTTCCGTTATCATCTTTCTCGTAATAACCGAGTCCAAGCTCAATATCCTGCCCTTTATCATATTGCTCCTTTACCCATTTCTTAGTTGGATTTTGTTGAGTTTCAATGGTAATTTTTGCCTCTAATCCGTGAGCTTTAATATAGTCTGTCTTTCCCTTCAGGATATTGGCAGCCGTTGTCCCGGTCGTAGGACTGGTGCTCATGTAGTTTTTACCGAGATCATCAATGATGTCTTCGGCTGACTTAGCTGCTCCATTGCCATTCACTTTCGCCAGCCCGGCAAGTTCAGGATATTCCTTAGCAAGCCACGCAAAAGAGTTGCCAACTGCCGTTGGGGCGCACCAGTTAGCTCCCCATTCGGGTCGTTTTGTCTGGGGTACATCGAACATTTTGTTAGTACGGCCCCCGTAAGCATCGCCTATTATCAAACAGGTAAATACAATAGCTATACAGGAACTTTTGAAAATTGACTTCTTCATCTTTCTACCTCCTAAAAAAAGTTTCCATTAAAAAAACACGGCCTGACTACGAACAGACTTTACACACGGTGAGACATCGGGGTACAATCCAGAAAAATGAATATTTCATCTTTCCCGCCTCGTTTTCATCACACGTCAACAAGCTACTAATTCCGCGGATGCTTTCTCCAAGTGGTTATCACGTCTGTTCAAACTACCACAACTTGGACCCGATGCAAGAAAAAAATATAGGAAATAGTTTTAATTAGGTCTTTTACCGTGTTTAACGCCGATTAGGAGCAATAAACGATCTCCTTTCATCTATCCTCTAAGCCTTCTGTAAAATTCACAACTCTATATTTAACAATGATTTACGCTCATTGTTTTCTTGCAATTTCCTCCATCTCGGTTATACTGTAAGTTGTTCAAAACCAAACAGTTACAACCTAAACAGAGGAAAAATATCATGCAACATTTTCAGACATCGTTCTTTTACGACCTTCAGGAACTGGTTCGCAACGCCCCGCTGTTCCGAAAATATTATTACATCTTCAAATCACTCAATCTTTCAGCACTGCCCGATCGTAACGACTCACTCGGACGGACCGGCCATTCGCGCCATGCCATCCTTCGCGCCTTCATCGTCAAGCATCTCGAACAGATCAAATCTGTGCCACGACTGATCAAATACCTCGATTCCATTCCACCACTGGCGGAAATGTGCGGCTTTGATCTGGGCGCCTTGCCGGATGAATCCCAGTTTTATCGCTTCTTAAAGACCACCAAAAACTCAACCCTAAAAGCCATTCATAAAGCGGCCAATGAAGAACTGGTAAAGGCGGACTTGATTTCCCTCGATGAATTCATCCTGGACTCCAAACCCATCCAGGCCGCCACCAAAGAAAACAACTTCAAAAATCCGAACAGGAATACCACGAAAAAAGCCAAACGATGCAAGCGGAGTCCGCAGGCCACACTCAGTTATTATTCCTGCCAGGTCATCAACGGCAAAAAACAGAACATGATGTTCTTCTGGGGCTTTCGAACCCATGCCATTGTGACAAAAGAAGGCATCTGTTTGATCGAAAAAACACTCCCCAATAATATCACCGACGCGGATGCAGCGTTGAGCCTCATCAAGGCCCTCAAACGTCAGTACCGCTTCAAAAAAGGAGCTCTTTTCATCGCCGATAAAGCCTATGACGTCAGAGAACTCTACACCTTCATTGTCGAGCAAATGAAATCCATCCCGTATATTCCCATCAATCCGAGAAATACGCAGAATGACAAAACATTTGGTCCACACGGCGGTCCTTTATGCGAGGCCGGCATCGAAATGAAATCCGCCGGCGCATGGACCGAAGGCCATCGGGACAGAATCAAGTTTCGCTGTCCGCTGAAGATGAGCAAGGACATTTCAGGACAGTCTGATCATACCTGTCCGGCCAATCATCCCTCATTCAATACAGGAAAATGCTACGGCTGTACAAAATATCTGGACGTGACCGACGATGCCCGATCCAAAGTTCCCAGAGACAGTACTGAATTTCAGGAAACCTTTAAGCATCGGCAAACCGTTGAGCAGTACTTCTCCCGGTTGGGTGACAGAGAAGCCGAACAGACAACTCATTACGGCTATACCGCCATCAGCAATCAGATGACCATTGCTCACCTGACCGCCAGCCTGATTGCCGTCGCCGCAGGAATACACCTCAAACAGCCCGACAAAATCAGATGCTACCAGACATTTGCCGACGGAGTACGGCTACGCTGGACCGGCTGACATATATAATGGGGTGCTGAAAGATAAACTTGTCAAAGAGCGAAAACAAAGCTCATAAAACCACTCCGTCCAAAAACAGGCACAAAAGCCCGAAATCACGTCGAAACGGCGTCTTGAACTTAAAATTTTTAAAATCTAATTCCCAAATCCTGCAAGTTTAATGTTGTGTCCAAATAGTCGTCCATTTTGCAGAAGCCTTTTGCATTATTAAGCGTTCTGTA
>Ga0272441_10008734_pt1 | contig 15949 bp, 15 predicted proteins | sample SSMProp6N_FD_193582 | JGI IMG/M metagenome (GOLD analysis project Ga0272441, IMG submission 193582) | Marine sediment archaeal communities from Little Sippewissett salt marsh, Falmouth, MA, United States - SSM-Prop-6N | ecosystem: Environmental > Aquatic > Marine > Wetlands > Sediment ... | reverse complement strand
CTTCTCTTAATTCTCCCCTTCCCTATTCCCTCTGTAAAAGACCATCGCTGCGCCCCCAGGCTTCCCTCAGGGCGTGCACGCTTTATAACAAATCTTAGGCCATGTTGTCAACAGGTTATTGTCGATTTGTTACATTGCTAATTTCTTTTTTGGCTGGACTTTCAGTATACATCCGCACAAAAAAACTGTCAATTGACTGACAGCTTGCTAAGCGGTGTTAATCGTCTGCAAAAGCCATATCCATCGCTTGAAGCGACGCTTGCTAACATAATTGAAACACGGAAAAATGTCAATAAGTGTTAAGAAAAAATGTGAAATTACACTCACGAATTCCGCTCCATAACCGTACCATAACAAAGAGTTTGGAGCGCCGATTGTAACAGCGCCAATGAGGCCGACGGACTGAAGATGGCTTTACCGTTTTTGCACAATGTGCATCTGTTTGTAAGAATCAGTGTCAGGAAATGGTCAGGGCGTGCCGGTAGTACAGAGTAGAGATCCGCTGTACCGTTTTTATAGTGGTGCAAATCCTGAGGATAGTCGGCTGACAGGCTGGCCGGCGGTTTCAAGCCTCCAGGAGGAGATCCGCCAGTTCCACGAAGCCGGCGCCTCCCCTCGCATCGGTGATGTAGGCCGGCGGCCGGGAGATATAATCAAGCATGTCCTTCAGGTTGGCGACTCCGCAGGAGAAAGGAAAGAACGAAAACATCGGCTGATCGTTGGGAGAGTCCCCGCAGAAGATCACCTGTGATTTGAGCTGCTCCTCATCCAGCCCGTATTCCCGCTGAAGGAAAATTTTCGTCATCGAAATCTTGTCGTAATTCCCGAACCACGCATTCACGTGGATCGAGCTGATCCTTGCGACCGCTCCCTCTTCTTCGCAGACCTGCCGGATCCGTTCCGCCGCTTCGAAACCGAGATCCGGAGGGTCCTCCCGGAAGTCGATGGCCAGGTCGAACTGCCGTGCAAACTGGTCCCTGGCAACCCGGCTGCCGGGCACCTCCGTGAGCACCTTTTTCTTCAGCTCATCGAGACGTCTCCGCACGTCCTCACCGGCCACTTCGGGATGATGGAAGGTCCTTATTTTCAGGTCAGTTTCTTTTTTTTCACAAAAATAGACGAAGGCCCCGTTCTCTCCCACAACGGCATGTACCGGCCATTGACGAATAATCAGATCACACCACCCCGCCGGTCGCCCGGTAACCGGTATGAGAATGAACCCCGCATTGTAGAGCCGCCACATAGCTGCATAGGCGGCAGCTCCGAGCTTGCCATGGTCCGTGAGAGTGTCGTCGATATCCGTCAGTACGAAGCGCAGTTGCCGCTTCGCCTCTCCGATTTCTTTGAGCGGCTGCATAGTCATCTTAACTTCATCGGTCACCCAGTTCGGGGGCCGCACTCAGGATATATTTGACGAATGAAAACACCGACGAAAAGGCGCCGAGAACGAACACCGCCTGAGTGAACAGCAGCAAGCCCGGCAGAAGACCGGTATCCGGCCCCAGTCGAGAGATGATCGTGTACACCAGTCCGAGGATTCCCCCGGCGGTGTAGGTCACAGCCTTGGCCTTGCCCCACACCGATGCCGCCATCGCGATCCCCCTGCGGATCAGCAGCATCCGCAGGAAGGTTATTCCGAGCTCCCGGTAGATGAGGATGAGAAAAATCCAGGCCGGCATGAGTCCCGACATGGTAAAGCAGAAGAAATAGGTCATCCGGCTCAGGACGTCGGCGAAGGGGTCGATGACCTTGCCGATGTCGGTCACCAGGTTCATTTTGCGGGCATAGTAGCCGTCAAGGAAATCGGTCAGCTCGGAGGCCCCGAAGATGAATGTCATCAATACGAGGGCAGTAATCCCGCAGCAGCCCGTCCACTCGCCCCAGAAAAAGGCGACAAAAAAAAGCGGAGCGAGCACGATCCGTACTACCGTGAGGGTGTTTGGTAAATTCATAGCCCAACTCTACGTCTTATTCCCGGAGCTGTCAATAAAGAGGGTTTGCAGAAGATTAAAGGAAGGGCCGGCTCCGCTTTTTACCCCCGGGTTGCCGCCGCCACATTTCACCCCGGCGCTGTGCTTACCCCGGCACTTTTGATTTTTACCGCCGGGTGTTTCGGAGATTGATGTACATACTGTGTATCAATTCGTGTTTGAAAGGCTCGATTTCCCGGTTCCGCTGGTCCGGTCGAACTCGTCAAAAACCCGCCGGTAGGCTTTGGAGCGGGCATAACTGTACAGAACCGCGTAGCCGTCCCCGATTCGCTTCCGGATGAGATGCCTCAGGGCTTCGTCCTTCTCATCCCGGGTGTCGAAACTGTAGACCTTCCGGCGTCCGCTGTCCGGATTCGGGCCCCAGACGGCGATGAGGGTGTGGGCCTGGAAGAGTCCGGGCTGACGGTCGTGAATAGTGTAATAATACTGTGCACCGTGTGCACCTGTTTTACGCAAGGTTATGTACATGACTGTATCTATTGCACCTATCGGCACGGCAGTGGAAAAACTGGAGCCGGTTCGGGGAGAAGCTTCAGAGATAAGCTGCAGATCGACTTCTTTTCAGGGACGTACCTCCAGCACATCCCCGCCGGCATCAAAGAAAATTCCGTAGGTCTGCAGTAAAGCGATGTCGCTCTGCTGTACGGTCCGCAGCGTATATTCCGCGGACCACAGCATCCGCACCCCTTTCAAGACCGCGGAAGTATCGGAGACCGGCGGTTCCGCCGTCCCGTAGACCGTGTTGAAACGGTAAAGCACAGGACAGCGCGGATAGAAGGCCCATGGAGGGAACTCGAGAATCTCGATACGGTAATACAGCTCCGTGCCCCCGGTTTTTTCAAAAAAAACGTCATTCTCGCCTGGAATGCTGAGTTCCAGTGAATTGATCCCGTCTTTTCTGGAGAGGAGCCTCACCTGTATCAGCGGGTCCTCATCGGGTACACATTTCCAGGCACCCGACAGAACCGACATGAGTACGATCATCAATACAGCGGCGAGAACGGCAGGCAGCCAGAGATACTGCAGAAAGAGACGAATGACTCCGGCGGTCCCGACAATTGTGAGGAAATAGATCAGGTGAGTGGAGTTCCATTCAATCAAAGTGAGATCCAGGAAGAGCACCGCTCCGAATACCGCGCCGAAGGCGAGACTCAGATAGAGGCTGATCTGAATGGAAGCCTGGACCGTCCTCCAGCTTCGGAGAGCACTGCGCCCTTTGGTTTTATGCGCAGCACGGCGCCGCACGACCCGGCTTATATACGCCCTGATCAGCGTTCCGAGGGTCAGCCCGATGCCGACGGCGGACAGGAAGAGCCAGAAGTACTCGGAATGCACATTCAGAGCGTTACAGTTCATAGAGTGCGCGGAATTTCCCCTCCAGATACCTCATGAAATAGTCCGGATTCAGAGCCTCACCGGTCACATTCTGACATAACTCAGCGGCCGTGTATACCGCGCCGTGCCGGTGGATCTGATCCCGCTGCCACTCACGAAGCGGCTTCAGCTCTCCTCTGCCGATCATCTCATCCATATCGGGCAGCTGCTTATGCATCGTATTCAGGAACTGGGCCCCGTACAGATTTCCCAGGGCATAGGTCGGAAAGTAGCCGATTGCGCCCATTGACCAGTGCACGTCCTGCAGTACGCCCTGTGCATCGTCGGAGGGAGTAATCCTGAGGAGCCTCTGCATTCCTTCGTTCCATGCGCCCGGAAGGTCCTTCACCTGCAGGTCTCCGTTCACCATCGCCAGTTCCAGGTCGAAGCGGAGAATGACGTGAAGGCTGTAGGTGACTTCGTCCGCATTTATTCGGATGAGGCTGCGCTCCACTTTGTTGACCCCGCGCATGAATGCCAGCTGATCGATATCAGCCAGCTGCTCCGGGAAAAACTCCTCCTTCAGAATGGGAAAATAGTGCTCCCAGAAACGGGGACTGCGTCCGATGAGATTCTCCCAGGTTCGGGACTGCGATTCGTGAATACCGAGACTGGTTCCCTCCCCCAGGCAGGAGCCGTGGTACCTGGGATCGATCCCTAGCTCGTACAGGGCATGTCCGCCTTCGTGGATCGTCCCGAACAGGGCGTTCAGGAGGTCTTCTTCCCGGTAATGGGTGGTTACTCTGATATCATCGCCGCCCAGGGAGGTGGTAAAGGGATGGGCGCTCTCGTCCAGCCGGCCCCGGTCGAATTCATACCCCATGTCCCGGAGGACCCGCAGGCTGAACTCCCTCTGACGGTCCGCCGGATAGGTCCTGTAACGGAACGAATCGTCCACCGCCTGACCGGCGATGATCGTATCGACCAGGCTGCTCAGCTGCTGCTGGAGCTTTTCGAAAACCGGCTTCACCTGTCCGGTGAGCATTCCAGGTTCGAACTCGTCGAACAGGGCGTCGTAGGGCTGTTCCAGATATCCCACTGCCGCGGCCTTCTCGCAGACGAGGGACAGGAGCTTTTCAAGATGGGGGCGGAAATGTGAAAAATCGCTCCGCTTCCGCGCCTCGATCCAGGCCGCCTGTGCCATGCTGGAGGCCTGGGCCATCTCGGTGACCAGGCGCCGGGGGATTTTAACCGCCCGTTCATATCCGCGGCCGAATGACCGCAGGAAGGCCTTGTCGTCGTTCTTATCACCGTTTTTTCCCAGGTGAATGCCTGCCGAATCCGTGAAGCCCGCGTCGCCGAGGAGGTCCGCAACCTCCCTGGACGTGAGCCGGTCGTGCACCAGTCCTTCGAGCAGTGCTATCTGTTCAGACCGCTCACCGATCGCGCTTGGAGGCATTCCGGTCTCCTGGTCCCATTGCAGCAGGGCTGCTGTGTGGACCATGAGTTGTTTTTCCCTGTCTATCGCCCGCAGCTTCTGCAGGGCCTTTTCCGGCTGCATGATTTCATCCTCCGTTTCTTGTAAAAAATAGAGGAGCCGGCTGATTTACAGCCGGCCCTATTGCAATCACATATGAGAATCTTTTATATAAGCGCCTTGCCGGCGATCTTCTCCCGGGTCATGGCAATGAAATCCTGCAGACCCATGACATCCTGCTCCTTGCTGTTCCTTCGCCGCACGGAGACACTGTCGGCTTTCTGTTCGTTGTCGCCGACGATGAGCATATAGGGGATCTTTTCCTGCTGGGCGGTCCGGATCTTCGCGTTCATCCTGCTTTCACCGAGGTCAGCATCCACCCGCAGCCCCTCGGCTGCAAGCTGTTTCTTCACCTTCTGAGCATACTCGTCAAAAGCGGGAGCCACGGGTATCACCCGGGCCTGCACAGGTGCAAGCCAAACGGGGAATGCGCCGCCGTAGTGCTCGACCAGAACCCCGAAGAACCGTTCCAGCGACCCGAGCAGGGCCCGGTGCACCATGTAGGGACGCTTCTCCTTCCCGTCCTTGTCGACGAAGGTCATGTCGAAACGTTCCGGCAGGTTGAAGTCGAACTGAATGGTGGTCATCTGCCACTCCCTGCCGAGGGCGTCCTTGATCTTCAGGTCGATCTTCGGTCCGTAGAAGGCGCCTCCGCCTTCGTCCACCTCGTAATCGAGGCCTTCCTTCTCTATAGCTTTTTTCAGAGACTCGGTGGCCTGGTCCCAGGAAGCGTTGTCTCCGACACTCTTCCCTTCTCCGGGGCGGGTAGCCAGGTAGGCTTTGATATCGGAAAAACCGAAGGCCTTCCAGATGTTCATCGAAAAACGGAGTACTTCCAGTATCTCATCTTCGATCTGGTCAGGAGTACAGAAGATATGGGCGTCGTCCTGGGTGAATCCCCGCACCCGCAGCAGTCCGTGGAGCACTCCGGAACGCTCGTACCGGTACACGGTGCCGAGTTCCGCCCAACGCAGGGGAAGATCGCGGTAGGAGTGCAGATCCGACTTGTAAATCAGAATGTGGAAGGGACAATTCATCGGCTTGATGTAGTAGTCGTTTTCATCCACCTGCATCGGGCTGTACATGTTCTCGTTGTAAAAACCGAGGTGCCCCGAGGTTTCCCAGAGCCATGATTTCCCGATGTGGGGAGTGTACAGGATCTCGTACCCGTTCTTCAGGTGCTCTCCGCGCCAGTAATCCTCGATAGCGAGGCGAATTCGGCCTCCCTTGGGATGCCAGTAGATCAGTCCGGGCCCGGCCTCTTCGTGGGTCGAGAAGAGGTCCAGTTCCTTGCCGAGACGGCGGTGATCCCGCTTTTTTATGTCCTCCAGCTTCTGGATGTACTGACGCAGTTCCTTGGGATTCGACCAGGCGGTCCCGTAGATGCGGGTCAGCATCTGGTTGTGCTCGTCCCCCCGCCAGTAGGCCCCGGCGATGTTCAGCAGCTGAAAAGCCTGGGGATTGAGTTCGGAGGTGTTCTCCACATGGGGTCCCCGGCACAGATCGGTGAAGGCCCCCTGGGTGTAGAGGGAGACCTCCTGGTCTTCCTCGATCGCATCCAGGAGCTCGAGTTTGTAATCCTGCTTCTGCTCCTCGAAGATCTTCCGGGCTTCATCCCGGCTGACGACGTCGCGTTTGAACTCCCGTCCTTCCTTGATGATCTTCCGCATGCGTTCGGAGATGTCTTCGAGGTCCTCCTCCACCAGCGAACGGGGCAGGTCGAAATCGTAGTAAAATCCGTCCTCGATGGCCGGACCGATTGCTATCCTGGCCTCGGGGAATTTCTCCAGCACCGCTTCCGCCATCACATGCGCCATGGAATGACGTATCTTATGCAGTTTTTCATTCTCTGCCATGGTATTTCTCCTTCATCTTTGTTTGCACACTATATTTCCAAGAAAAAAGGCCTTCACGCCTTTCATCCTACATTTTCATGTAAGGACGAAAAACCTGAAGGCCTTCCGCGGTTCCACCTTACTTCCATACCTGCCTTTATCGCGCCGGCAGGTAAGACTCTCGTTGGTCCCTCTCACGCGGGGGTGACGGCCACACTTACTGACCGGCGGCTCGATACGTGTCGCGCCGGTGTTCCGCAGGCAGCTCGGGAGGGGTTTTCAAAAGGAACTGCCAGGTATCTTCCAGCCTCCGGATACCCTCTCTGGCGACAGCCGGCCCTTTTTACTCGTCTCCGTCTATGCTTTGTATATAATAGTGCGCAAATATATCGGGAGTGTCAAGGAAAAATTCAGCGGCGGCGGACAAAATCCCCGACAAGAGCAACGAAACGGTCCGGCTGTTCGACGTGCAGCCAGTGGCCGGCCCCGGGAATGGTATGATCTTCGAGGGACGGCGACAGGACTCTCAGCCGCTGCACATCCTCCTGGGGGAAAAAAGGAGAGGCCCCGCCGCGGATGCAGAGAAGGGGCAGGGTTTCGAGGGGATCCGTGTCGCTGTCTTCGGCGCTGTTTTCCCCGGCGCTGACACCTTCTCCAGCGCTGCCCTCCCCGACGCTGCCTGTCTCTTTCGCGGCATCGGAGAGTACACCCCGGCAGGCCTCCTCCAGGCCCTCGCTGATCGCCTGCAGTCCTATCTGCCAACGATATGCCGGTCCGGCAGATGAGTGTTCCATCGTCCCGGCGTCAGACTGTATGGCCAGAACTCCGCTCTTCACCAAATTCTGCAGCAGAAAGCGTACGATCTGCAGGTCGGGAATTTTTTCCAGCAGGAACTGCTCGGCCTCCCTTCGGCTGCGTATATCCTCCAGCGGCAGACCGATCAGTGCGTCGGCAATACCGCGCAGTTCATCGCAGACCGCCCGCGGCAGAACGAAGGGAGAAATGTCGGCGAGAATGAGCCCAGCCGCCGACCAGGGACACTTCAGAGCCGCCTGGAGAGCAACCTTGCCGCCCACCGAGTGGCCGAGAAGGAAGGCGGGCGATAGTCCCACCCTGTCTATAAACCGGCAGACATCGCCGGCCATCTCCGTTATGTTGAAGGGTCCGGTATTCGGCGACTCGCCATGGTGACGGAGGTCGACGGTATAGACGTCCGCCTCCGCTTCCCTGCTGAGCCGTTCTGCAAGCCGCTTCCAGTTGCGCTTCGAGCCGAAGAGCCCGTGGAGAACGACTATCGGTACCGTCCCGCCTTCGAACCTTGTATATGCCAGTTCAGGTTCCGTAGCGTGCTCCTCAGGATTCCGTCCGCCCGGCGTAGCGCTGCAGAGCATCTTCTACCTGCCTTATGGTTTTCCGGGGGCAGTTCTCTATCTTGATAGTCTCTTCACCGAGGGTCAGAATTATTTTTCCAAACATCAATCCCCTGCCTGTCTCGAAACTGTCCACCGAATCATAAGGCACTTTACGGGTGATGGTACCGTTCACGAGATGAACATGGATGAAATAGGCGTGAGTCCTTCCGAAGACGACCATCCACTTCTTCCCGGCGGAGATACCCGCGCTGGCGGCTTCGACCCTCTCTCCTTCCGGAAGAATTCGCGGGAGGACCTTCACCTCCGGCCGGTAGGAAAAGAGGTCGTACACATTCAGTTCCTTCAGACGGTCAATACAGGATGGTTTATCCATCGTTTTACTCCTGATATACTCTACCCTATCAAAGATTGGGGAGCAAGGGAAAATGGAAAAAACAGACTGGACCGGCCGCCCGGGTCTCATCATCGGAGGGGGAGTAGGACCGATGGCGGGAGTCGAACTTCACCGCAAGATCATCGAGCACACACTGACCGACGGCACCGATCAGGACCATTTCGACGTGATACACCTTTCGATTCCGTCCCGGATATCCGACCGGACCCGCTACCTGATCGAAGCGTCCGGCGGCAATCCGGGGGATGAGATGGCCGATATAGTCGGAATTGCACTCCGCGGTCTGGAGACAGCAGAAAACGGCTGCAGGAAGCGGTGCATCGTCGGTGTTCCCTGCAACACCTTTCACGCACCGCCGATCTTCGACCGCTTTCTGTCTCGAATGGATTCTGCTGCTGGAAAAGACGGCGGCGGCTCCACGAAGGGCCGAACCATCAGCAGCCGCGCCACAGGCATCGGCGCCGTAAGCCATCCCGCCGTAACGGTGATTCACATGCTGCGGGAAACCCTGGACCTCATCCGTCAGCTCCAGCCGGGGGCCCGGACGATAGGACTCATGGCGACCACCGGGACCCGCCGCAGCCGGGTCTGGCACGACCTGTTGGAGTCGGCAGGATATACGGTGGTCGAAGTTGAAGAGTCGGTGCAGCCGGAACTCCACGACACGATCTACCATCCCGATTGGGGCTTGAAAGCGGTCAGTCCCGCATCGGAAACAGCCCGCAGCCGTTTCGCTGATTACGCCGATGGTATTATAGCCAAGGGAGCGCAGGCGCTGGTCCTCGGGTGCACGGAGATTCCCCTCGCTCTGCCGGGACTTCGGTTCAGGGGCACCCCCCTGATCGATCCGGTACTGGCGCTGGCCCGCGGCATGATCCGTGAAGGAGATCCTGCGAAATTGCGCGCTCTGCCTCAGTCCGGCAGCGACCAGCCGTCGTAGGATATCACTTCCGCAGGGTCTCTGCGTGAACGTTCCGAGTGCTCCAGCTCGCGGTGTTTTTCATTCAGGCCCGAGTCATCCCCTGGATGGGCGATAATAACCACGGTGATCAGGATGTAGTCTTCCGGTATTCCGAAGGCCTCCTTGAGCTTCGCGTCCTTGAATCCGGCAATTGGATGAGCTATCAGCCCCTCGTGAAAGGCCTGATACTGGAGACTCATTACAGCCTGTCCGGTATCGAACAGGGCGTAGTCCCGACGTCCCTTGAGCTGACAGTCCAGATCGGGCTTCGTGGCAACCAGCACGAAAACCGGGGCCTTCTGGGCCCAGTAGTTCCCTTCGGCCAGGCCATCCCGGACCTTTGCTCGGGCTTCATCCCCGTCCGCTACCACGAAACGCCATGGCTGTTTGTTGAAACAGGACGGCGCGTAGGTGGCCGCCGTCATCAATCTTCGCACCACTTCAGGTTCGATAGGTTTATCGGATATACCCCTCAGGGCCCTTCTTTTTTCAATTACTTCCAGCATTCCATGCATCTGTTCCTCCTCAGGTACTCCGGGCGGAATTCTCTTCCATCCGTGCAGCCGGCCGCTGTTCTGCACAGGCGGCTTACATGCTGCGCAGCCGGCTCTCCACCTCATCGATGATCCAGTCGGGTGTTGACGCTCCCGCGGTTATCCCGATCCTGCTGTACTGCGCTATCTCTTCCGGCAGCTCTCCGGCTTGTTCGATGTGCCAGGAAGGCGTACCGGTGGATTGCGCCAGCTCGTACAGCCTCTTCGTATTGGAGCTGTGCTTCCCTCCGATTACCACTACGGCATCCACCTTGGCAGCGAGGTCCACTAGAGCATTCTGCCGCAACTGGGTAGCCGGGCAGATACTCTTTATCACGTGAATGCGGGGATTTTTTTCCCTGAGCAAGCGGCACACTTCGTCGTATTCCTTCTGTGAGACGGTTGTCTGGGAAATTACCATCGTCTGTTCCGGAACCTCGATATCGGCAGCCTGCTCGGCGTTCTCAACGATGGTAACATCGTCGGCGTACCCTGCCAGGGCCTTGATCTCACCGTGAGATGCATCACCGAACAGAACGATGTGCCAACCCATCCCGCTGTACTTGTCAACCGTTCGCATCGAACGCAGAACACGCGGACAGGTGCCGTCGATCACATTGAGCCCGTCTTTTTTCAACTGCTCGTAGATTTTCTTCTCGATTCCGTGGGCCCGTATAACCACCGTACCTCTCTCGATCTCATCGGGCCGGTTTATCTGCCCCACCCCGCGGGTGGCAAGATCTTCGAGTACCTGTGTATTGTGGATCAGAGGCCCGAAGGTGTACACTTTTTCATCTTCACACGCCTCTTCGGCGGCCTTATCGACCTTTTTCATGGCGGCCCGGACACCCATGCAGAACCCGAGCACATCCGCCCGTATTACTTCGCGATTGTTCATATCTGTAGAATATAATAATAAAAAGGCGGTCTTTCCACCACTGATGGAAAGACCGCCGGTATGTTTACAAAAATATCTGTGCGGCTGATTTACTGCGGGCGAACAATAGGACGGACATCCTGTTCGTCCCGCGTATACCTGCTGCCGTAAATTTACTTTTTCTTTTTCTTCGTCTTCCGTTTGCCTTTGAGTTTCCGTTCGGCGTTCGGAATTTCCGCCGGAGCAGCGGCCTCGGCGGTCTTCGGAGTATCTTCCTTTTTGACTTCCGCCTTCTCGGGCACCCTGGCTTTTTCGAGTTCTTCCCTGGTCGGTACCGGGGGAAGGCCCCTCTTGATCCGGGCATGCTTCGCACGGCTTCTTCTCCAACCCAGAAGGATGGGTGAAGCGATGAATATCGAAGAGTATGTACCGACGATGATACCGACGATAAGGTTAAGTGCAAAATCCTTAATAGTGCCTGTTCCGAAACTGTAGAGCGCGACAACCGCAAGGAGGGTCGTCAGCGATGTGATAAGTGTTCGGCTCAGGGACTGGTTGATACTCGTGTTGATGATGTCATCGATATCTCTGCCCTGCAGGAGCCCTTCATTTTCACGGATTCGGTCGAAGATAACGATGGTATCGTTCAACGAATATCCGATAATAGTGAGCACCGCCGCGATGGTCGTAGTGGTCACTTCCAGTTGGACCGTTCCTATGAAGCCCAGCATAATGAGAACGTCGTGCGTCAAGGCGGCAATTGCCGAAATCGCATATCCGAACTTGAACCGGAACCAGATATAGACAAGTATCAGAACAAGGGCAAGGATCGTAAGGGTCACGGACTGCTGTGCCAAAGTCCGGGAGAAACGCGGTCCCACATATTCTGACTGCTTTACGACCGCTGTCCCATCGCCGAAGACCTTTTCCAGCTCCGCTCGGATGCTCGCCTCCAGATTGTCCTTCTGGTTCCCCGTCGGATCCTCGGTTCTTATCAGGAATTCCTGGTGAAAAGAACTTCCGACAACCTGTACCCGGGGAGAATCAAGATCCCGCAGGGCCTCACGCACTTCGTCGATGATAATGTAGCTCTCCGAATCGTCGTTGCGAACATTGACATCAACCGGCTCCGGACTCAGCTCCTGGGGGTATTTCAAACCGGTCACGATACGGTCGCTTGCGGTTCCCGCATCCAGCACGTTAATCGTTGAAATTCCATCGATATCATTCAGTGCTGAAGTCAGGCTGCCGATGGTCCCGTACTGCGTGAAGGGAAAGTTGTATGTTTCAACCCCTTCTTCTCCCCTCACCTCAACCACCAGAGTCTCGTTTTCAACGTTGATGGTCACATCATCCGTTCCATCATAGGTCGCGGAAAAAGCAACCGGAGCGATCTGGACCCGCTGGGTCAGACCAGCCTGGAAATCGATTCCCAGGTTGAATCCGCCCTGCATGACCGTCGCGGCAATACCCCCGATTACGAGGAGTACAGAGACCGCGAACATAATATATCGAAGCTTGGTAAAATTAATCACTTTTCTCATCGAACCCTCCAGCCTATACTCAGTTTCTTCGCCCGCAGCTGCTCAACTCCAAAGTCGAATATCAATCTGGATACAAACAGGGCCGTAAACATTGAACTAACGATACCAACGGCGAGGGTATTGGCAAAACCCTGTACAGGTCCGGATCCCAACTGGGACAATACCAGTGCAGCGATAAAGGTTGTTATATTGGCGTCCATGATAGTCCAGAATGCTTTTCTGAAACCGGCCTTCACCGAAGCTTCAGGCGTCTTCCCGAGCCGATACTCTTCCTTGATACGTTCGAAGATAATTACGTTGGCGTCTACCGCCATACCGACTGTCAGGATGATACCGGCGATACTGGTGAGTGTCAGAGTCAGGTTGAATGCCGACAGAATTGCAACAATAAAAACCAGGTTGAGAATCAGCGCCAGGTCGGCGATCAGACCCGCTACCTTATAGTACAGCAGCATAAAGATGATCACCAGGATGAAGCCCAGAGTAATCGCTCTCAGCCCCTGTCTGACCGAATCCTCACCGAGGGATGCTCCCACCGCCTGCTGGTTGTTCACCTTGAGGTCTACCGGCAGGGCCGCCGTCCGCAGTACCAGGGCGAGGTCGTTGGCCTCGTTCCGGTCAAATCCGGTCATCTGAACCCGGTCACGGATCGGCTCGGATATCCGGGCCATGGACTTTACCTTCTCATCCAGCAGAATCGCCAGGGTCTCGCCCTGGTTCGCCGAGGTCAGCTTGTAGAAAATCTCGCCCCCCTGCATATCCAGGGAGAAATTGATAACCGGCTTGCCGGTAATAGGATGCTGGCCGACAGTAGCATTTTGAATATGTCCGCCGTCGAGTCCGATCTCCTCTTCGACCACCACATAGCGCTGAAGCTGGTCGATACCGTACTGGTCCTTCACGTAATAGCCCCGGATAACCAGACCGGCCGACACGAAATCGGGCCTCCGGATCTGTCCCTTCTCGGTGTACACCTCGGTGGGGCGCTCCTGAAAATAACGGGAAACCTGCTGACTCATGTCCTGATCAACTATGTGAAAGTTGAGTGAACCTTTACCCATTAAAAACGAGTTGACCCTCTCCGGATCCGCTGCACCGGGTATCTCGATCGAAATCTGATCCGTACCCTGCCGCCGTATCTCCGGCTCGGTCACACCGAACTTGTCGATTCGGTTATTGAGGATCTCCATCGCCCGGTTGATCGCTTCCTGCTGATCGGACGCCGTCGGAGTGCGGTCAAGACGCTGCTCCAGACTGTCAATGTCCGCCTCCAGCACGATTCTCATTCCGCCGGAAAGATCAAGTCCCAGCTGCAGGACACTGTTGCCCTGTTCTTTCAGGTCCATCAGCTCCTTGCGGTGCTTGGCCTCGAGTGCATCAAATGCCTCGGATTCACTGTCAAAAGCCATCAAGAGTGCCGCGACAGTCCATTCATCCGGCACATCGCGACCATCCATTTCGTACTGCTCTTCGGCAGTGCTGATCAGATATTTAAATTCTTCAGGAAGCAGCTGCCCGGAATCCTTTTCGACCAGGCTTTTCAGCTGCTCAAGCTCCTTGGCTGCCTGTCCTCTGGCATACTCTCGTATCTGGATTTTCGATCCGGCTGCGAGCTCTCTTTCTCCTTGCGGTATCATGAAATACCATTCGAAAGTCGGGTAGAGAAAAACCCCGCTCACAATTAATACCAGAATTATTACCAGTAACCGTCCACGTTTGCTCATACGTTAACTCCGACTGTGGGATTAGCTAGATTTGTACTCTAAAGGTAGTTATTCTTTTTCTTCTACTTCGGCGGATTCCTCTTCCGAATCCTGAACTTCTTCTTTGGCCTGTTTCTTATCAATAACGCTTGCAACCGCGTTCCTACTGAACTCGATCTTGGCGCTGTCGTCGACCTTTATAACGATCGTCTGTTCCCTGACAGCAGTAACGGTTCCGCGGATACCGCCGATGGTCTGGACCCTGTCACCCTTCTTGAGGGCGTCGATCATTCTCTTGGTCTCTTTCTGCTTCTTGTTCTGAGGCCGGATAATAAGGAAGTAAAAAATTGCAATGACCAGACCGAAAGTCACGAAAGTGGTCATCATCTGTCCCTGGGCGCTGCCGCCGGATGCTCCGGCCTGAGGCGCCCCCATCAATATTGACGCTTGTGCGAATAGATCTATCATCTTAATCAATCCTCTCTAATAATTATTTTTTCAGAAGTTCAAAAAACGTACCATGTATACAGGGCATAGTCAAGGCAACGACACCAATTTCAGATTCTACCACACCGGAGCTCTGTACATCAACATAAATCTAAATAACCCGCCTTCCGAGGTTTAGCGGATATCGGCCAAAGATCACCGTCACCAGTGTTATCCAGCCGATCTGGCATCACGGTCACCAGTGTTATTCAGCCGATCAGGCATCTCGGTAACTCGTGTTATCCAGCCGACCGGGGATCAGAGCACTTTGGTCTTGGAAATGTCCTGCGGCACTTCGAACACACCCAGCATCCGTTTCATATCCCCCACCGATTCCAGATGCGCGCCGCTCTTTCGGTTGTACTCCTGCACCACCAGATCCATCTGTTCCTGACTGTCATCGAATAACGCCGAACAAAAAGCCGCCCGCCACAAACCTTTTTGAATCAAACCCTCTACTGAAAGACCGGCGTACTCCTTCTTGGCCCGCCCGTCCACTATCGCAGTATCTCCGGAATAGCCTATGGTAAAAACAAAATCTTCACGTTTCATACACATTCCTCTTTACCACAATACTACCATAAAAAAAGGGCTTCATGCAGTACTGCTGCAGTGAAGCCCTCTCAATCAAATCATCTAACAAGCTTCAATGACCGGCCGGCCGGCTTACATCATGCCGCCCATGCCGCCCATACCGCCCATGCCGCCCATGTCGGGTGCAGCGGGCTTATCCTTCTCAGGAAGATCGGTGACAGCACATTCCGTGGTCAGAAGCAGGCTGGCGATCGAAGCCGCGTTCTGCAGGGCGCTCCGGGTAACCTTGGCAGGATCGATGATACCCGCCTTGATCATATCGGTCCATTCCATGACTGCCGCATCGAAGCCGATACCCTTCTTCTCGTGCTTGGCCTTCTCGGCGATAACCGCACCGTCGAGACCTGCATTGATGGCGATCTGCCGTATCGGCTCCTCGAGAGCACGTCGGACGATGTTGAACCCGACCTTCTCCTCTTCACCGAAACTGCTCAGGTCGACTTTCTCGAGGGTGTGAACAGCCTGAATCAGGGTGATACCGCCGCCGGGGATAATTCCTTCCTCGACAGCCGCGCGGGTAGCGGAAAGGGCATCCTCTACGCGGTGCTTCTTCTCCTTCAGTTCGGTCTCGGTAGCTGCACCGACGTTGATGACGGCCACGCCGCCTGCCAGTTTGGCCAGCCGTTCCTGCAGCTTTTCACGGTCATAGTCGCTGGAGGTCTCTTCGATCTGGGCCTTGATCTGGGCGATCCGGTCCTTGATGTCGGATTCCTTGCCCTCGCCGCTGATGATGGTCGTGTTTTCCTTCTCAACCTTCACCGACTTGGCCCTGCCAAGCTGATCGAGCTCGGCATTCTCGAGCTTGAG
>Ga0272441_10008733_pt1 | contig 15951 bp, 14 predicted proteins | sample SSMProp6N_FD_193582 | JGI IMG/M metagenome (GOLD analysis project Ga0272441, IMG submission 193582) | Marine sediment archaeal communities from Little Sippewissett salt marsh, Falmouth, MA, United States - SSM-Prop-6N | ecosystem: Environmental > Aquatic > Marine > Wetlands > Sediment ... | reverse complement strand
TTTCTACTCTTCTTGCCTTAAATAAACATTTAAAGATTTAAGAAAACTATTTGCGGGATCGTCTAATGGTAGGACGGATGTTTCTGGAACATTTAATCTAGGTTCGAATCCTAGTCCCGCAGCAAATTTGAGCATCTCATTAAAATAGAATAATATTAATTAATCTAACAAAAATATGTTAAAAATAAATTCAGTAAAAAACATATATTTATTATTTGGGTTAAGTATCATTTCTGCTGTTTTACATAATTTTCTCTCTGTTTCTTTTGAAAACGAGTCAGTATTTTTTATATTAACTTTTATTTTTCTTTTATCCTTTGTTATTTCTGTTATTTATAGTACGCTCTCTTATTTTAAAAGAGGGGAGCCAAAAAATTTATGGAAAATCGGTTTTTTAGGTTTATTTGGTGTTATTGGACTAATAAGTAGTCCTGGATTCTACGGTCTTTTTGGTCTTTTAGGTTTTTTCGGCGCTAAAAGCTGGAAAGAAAATAAAAAATAAAAATATATCTTTTTGTATATAAAAATCGTCCTTAACAAGGCGATTTTTTATATTAATAAAATCATATTTTTCTAGAAAGTTCTTAATTGTGGATAATTATCATTGACAAAGGTGTATCGGATAGGTGATAATTAAAGTATGCAAGATGAAAAAGAAGGTAACCGATACATATCACTTAGACAAGCATCAAGGTTTTGTGACTACTCACAAGACTATTTAAGTTTAAGAGCTAGAAAAGGAAAGTTAAAGGCAATAAAAATTGGAAGAAAATGGATAACTACTAAAGAATGGCTTAATGAATATATAGGTAAGGTTAATGAATATAAGAATAAACATATTAAGAAGAATAATAATGTTGAAACAGTAAAAGTAAAGATTGCCCCGATTGAAAAACAAAACAATTTTATCAATAAACAGCCAGTATTGCCACACGCTATCATTGCAGTGGCATTACTGGTTTTTATTTTATTTTTTGGAGGGGTTGTTCTCGGTTATAATAGCAATTCTATTTTGAAATCTTTGTCTCCTATCGCAAAATCAACAATAATCTCTGTTAAAATGGGTGCGAATATAACGACAGAAGCCATATTAGAAAATCAAACATTTCAATCTATATCTAAATCTACGAAGTCTAATTTAAATTATGTTTATAAAGGCGTTGAATATTTGTCTAAATCAGAATCAAGCAAATACATTTTGAATAATATAAAAAATATAAATGAAAAGGTAGTTATGGGTGCAAATATAAGCTATGATCAGTTTTCAGAAACTGAATTTTCTGGATATATTAAAGGAGCTTTTCATTATATAAAAGAAAAATTAGTTTTGGGTATAAATATAATTTCAGATAAATTTTTTAATAATCGATCTTTAGTAAATATTGAAACTCTAGGTTATATAAAAAATTCTATTATAAAAAATGTTAATAATTTAAAAATATTTATAAAGGAGGTTGTTGATAGGAACTTTTATCCTATTCAAGAAAGTTTTCGACATTTTATTTCTTATTGTAAGAATGTATTAAGCTGGGAAGCTGAAATTTTTAGATAAACATAAAAATCTTAAAATTAATATTTGAAAAAGTTATTTAGAATTTACTTAAATATTATTAAAATAGTTTTAAATTTTACATATTGACATTTTGTTGTTAAATATCAAAATTTAGATTATAATTGTATAAGTAAAATGTGTTATAATAAATAAAATAGTTATAATATATAAAATAATATGACCTGGATATATTTTTTTAATAAACTAAATAGGATTCCTCTTTATTTGCTTTTATTTTTGATCCCGGTTTTCTTTTTGCCTTTTACTCAGAATGTCTTGGATTTTCCAAAGCAAATTTTATCTTTAATCCTAATTTTGTTAAGTTTAATTGGTTGGCTAGGGGAAAAAATAATAAAGGGAAAATTAGAATTAAGAGGCAATAAGACCTTTTATTTAACACTTTTTTTCATTTTTCTCTCTCTTCTATTTTCTTTTGCTTTTTCTCTTTGGCCAGAAATCTCTTTTTGGGGCTATTCATTAGATATAACTGATAGTTTTCTTACATTCTTTCTGTTTTTAATTTTAGCATTTTTACTTGTTAATTCTTTTAAGACAAAAATTGAATTTCTTTTTTCAACATTTTTTCTTCTTTTGTCAGGAGCAATTGCAGGAATTATTAATATTTTTCAAGTTTACAAAGTTTTTATTTTCCCATTTGATTTTACAAAATTTACTTCTTTTAATACTATTGGGACAACGAACAGCTTAGCTATTTTTGCAGCTGTTCTTTTACCTTTATCCTTAGCTTTAACTTTTAGAGTAAAGCGTCTTTTAAGGATAATTTTAGGAACAATATCTTTTATTCTTATTATTAATATTATTTTAATAAATTTTAAAACTGCTTGGATTGCTTTAATAATAGGTATTTTAGCTTTATTTATATTTGGTTTTGGAGATAAAAAAGAAAAAATTAAAATGGGTTTTGCTTTTGTTTTAATGGCTGGATTGGTTGTTTCTATCTTTTTCTATTTTTTCCCAATTCATTTATCAGGATTCCCTATTTTATCTCCTGAAATATCATTAAACTTAAATTCAGAAATTCATATTCTGAAAAGTACTTTCAATGAAGGAATCAAAAGTGTGGCCCTAGGAACAGGTCAAGGGACTTTTGTTTTTGATTATTCTCAGCATCATTCTCCTTTACTTAACCAGACTATGTTTTGGGGCACTAGATTTTTGAAAGGAAATTCTGTATTTTTAGATTGGTTTTTAACCAAAGGAATTTTAGGAGGAATGAGTTTAATTTTTCTTTATTCTTCAATAATTTATTTTCTTTTCAAAGATCTAGGAAAAGTTGAAGATCAGGAGAATTTTTTTGAAGTAAAAATTGGATTAGCTGCCGGAATTTTAGGACTAATTGTTACTAGTTTCTTTTATCCTTTTAATTTTACGCTTTATTTTCTTTTCTGGTTTTTTGTTGGAGCATTTTTCTTTTTCTTCAATCCAAAATTAAACCAATTTAATATTTCTATTTCTAAGAGAATTATTGCTAACACAGTTTTAATTTTATTAATTATCTTTAGTTTAAGTTTATTCTTTCTCCAAGGACAAAGATATTTTGCTGAAACAAAATATTTTAATGCAGTTAAAATTTCGGAGAACGGAGATCTTGATAAAGCTATCAGATATATTAGGGAGGCTACTAATTTAAATCCTTCAGTAGATATTTATTGGCGAGATCTTTCTCAGCTTCATTTAGCTAAAACCAATTTAATTTTTCAAAATTCTGGTTTATCTTCGGAAGAGAAGAGAGAGTTAATCAATTTAGCAATTGTTGATGGAGCAGAAGCTATAAATAAAGCAATAGATGTGGCTCCAATGAATGTAGCCAATTGGAATGTCAGAGGATTTTTTTACCGAAATTTAATTGGTATTAAGGGAGCAGGAGATCTTTCTTTGGCTTCATATCAAAAAGTAACTCAATTAGAACCAGCTTCTCCTTTTGCTTTTGGAGAAAAGGGGCGAGTTTATATCTTGATAGCTCAAGATTTTGCCCAAAAAGGCGAAGATGAACTTAGTCAAGAAAATCTTGATTTGGCTCTTAGTAATTTAAAAACTGCTCTTGAGCTAAAGTCTGACTATGCTTCAGCACATTATCTTTTAGCAGTGGTTTATGATCAAAAAGGGGAACTAGAACAAGCAATTTCAGGATTAGAAGAAACAAAAATAATTGCCCCTCAAGACCCAGGAGTTGCTTTTCAATTAGGATTACTCTATTGGAAAAAACAAAGACTAGAAGAGGCCCAAGAAGAATTTGAAAGAGCTATTGGTTTAAATCCTGATTATTCTAATGCTAGGTATATGTTAGGATTGGTTTATGACCAAAAGGGTGAAAAAGAGAAAGCAAAACAGGAATTTAAAATAATAACTCAATTGAATTCTGAAAATCAAGAAATAAAAAAGATTTTAGAGAATCTCGAAAAAGGTATGCCAGCTCTGGAAGGAATTACTATTTCTCAACCTTTGATTCAAGAAGTTCCACCTGAAATTCAGAAATAATTAAAAAATAAAATGATTATTGAAAAAGAAAAAGAGAAGATTTTAGCTATTATCAATAATTTAGCTGATGGTTTAATGGTTTTTGATGAAAAAGGAAAGCTTTCATTAATCAATCCTGTTGCTCAAAAAATCTTTGGAATTGAAAGAGAAATTTTAGGTAAATCAATCGTTGAATTTTCAAGTTCTTCTACTCTTAAAAATTTGTTTTATCTTTTAGGAAAAGAAATTAAAGAAGTTTTTAGAAAAGAATTAAGAATTAAAAAAAATTTAATTTTAGAAATAACATCTATTTTAATTCTAGAGAAAGGAGAAAAGATTGGTAATTTAGTTATTATTCATGATATTACTAGAGAAAGAATGATGGAGAGAATGAAAGTTGAATTTATTTCTATTTCTGCTCATCAATTTAGAACTCCGCTTTCAATGATTAAATGGTCATTGGAAACATTATCAGAGGAAAAATTAGGGGAATTAACAGAAGAACAAAGAAAAATAATTAAAAAAGCTCAAGATTCTAATGAAAGAATGCTTACACTTGTTAATAATTTTTTAGATGTAATTGGGATAGAAGATGGTAAATATGTTTATAAACCAACTTTTTCTAGAATTGAAAAAATTACCCAATCAGTAATAGAAAATTATCAAGAAGAAATTAGAAAAAAACAAATTAAGTTTGAGTTTCAAATTTCAAATAAAAAGTTGCCAAAAATTAAAGTTGATTCTAAAAAAATATCTTTAGCAATCAAAAATCTTTTAGACAATGCTATTAAATATACTTTGCCAGGTGGTAGAATAACTATTGTTTTAAAATCTATAGAAAAAGAAATAGAATTTTCGATTGAAGATACTGGAATTGGGATTCCTAAAAACCAACAGGAAAATATTTTTAAAAAATTTTTTAGAGGATCAAATGCTGTTAAAGTAGAAACCACGGGGAATGGTCTTAATCTTTTCGTCGTAAAGAGTATTATAGAGGCCCATAATGGGAAAATTTGGTTTCAATCAAAAGAAGGGGAAGGTTCAACTTTTTATTTTAATTTACCTTTAAAATGAAAAAGAAAATTTTAATAATTGAGGATGAAGAAACTTTAAAATTTCTTCTTAGTCGAGAATTTAAAGGAGAAGGATTTGACATTGAAGAAGCTATTAATGGAGAGGAAGGGCTTAAAAAGGCTAAAGAAAGCAAGCCAGATTTAATTTTATTAGATCTGCTTTTGCCAGGGATTGATGGTTTTGAAGTTTTATCAAGATTAAAAAAAGACTCTAATTTAGAGTCAACGCCTGTAATTATTATTTCTAATTTTAGCCAAGAAGAGGAAATTAAAAGAGGGTTAAAATTAGGAGCAATTGATTATCTAGTTAAAGCTAATTTAACTCTTAGTGATATAGTTGAAAGAGTAAAGAAAACCTTGGGATAAAATTATCTACCATCCTAAAAAAATATTAACATTATCCTCAGCGACTTCCAATACCCCTCTTTTAAATTGGTAAGTCGTTTTCTTTTTATCGGGACTAATAATCGAAAGACTATCAAAAATAAGAGTAATAAAGTTAGTATGTTGAGGAAGTATATCAAATTTGCCTAATTTATTTTGGGAAGAGATTACTTCAGCTTCTCCTTGGTAAAAGATTTCTTTGACAGTTGGTAACCAAAATATTTTTATTCTTAAAAAATCTTTTTTATCTTTTCTCATAGATTAATTTATTTCAAATCACTTAAATCACCAATATTAAGCAGTGCTTCATCAGGAATTTGATCTAATCTTCCTTCTATAATTTTTGTTACTCCCTGAATAGTTCTTTCTCTTCCCACATATTTACCAGGTTTTCCTGTTTGTTCGGCTACTACAAAAAAAGCTTGAGTCATAAAATTCAAAATTTTTCTGGCTCGATGATAAATAATTCTATCTTTTAATAATAATTCTGCTTCTCCAACAATAGAAACAATTCTTTGGAGCTCTTTATATCTTTCTAAGACTCTTTTTGCCTCTAATAGTATTTGATAGTGATTATCTCCAATAATAGTTGATGTTGTTATTGAAGAAGAAGAAGCTAAAATATCAATTGATGGATATCTTCCTTCTTGATAAACATCTCGAGAATAAATAATCATTGAGTCAAAATAGGGGATAAGAGCTTGTACCCCTGGGTCTGTAATGTCATCAGCAGGGACATAAACTGCTTGAACGCTAGTGATAGACGCTTTTTCAGTTGAAACAAGTCTTTCTTCTAAAGCCCCTATCTCACTATCTAATGTTGCTTGATATCCTCCTTCTGAAGGAGTATTCATTAGCAAAGTAGAGAGTTCATTACCGGCTTGTAAAAACCTATAAACATTATCAATAAAAAAAATAGTGTCTTTTTTTTGAACATTTCTAAAATATTCAGCAATAGTAGCAGCTGAAAAACCTACTTTAGAACGAATAGCTGCTGTTTCGTTCATTTGTCCAAAAACCAAAATTGCTGATTGTAAAATATTAGCTTTCTTTAAAGTTTTATAAAGTTCATGACCTTCTCTAGTTCTTTCTCCAATCCCGGCGAAAATTACAATTCCTCGTTCCTGAAAAACAACGTTATGCATTAATTCTGAAAGAAGAACTGTTTTTCCTAATCCTGCTCCACCAAAGATTCCTAATTTTCCACCTTTCATTAGGGGAGTAAAAAAGTCAATTGCTTTTATTCCAGTTTCAATTAATTCATTTTCAACTATTGTTTCTTGATAAATAGGTGAGTGTTGATAAATTGCTCTTTTTTCTTCAACTTCAAATGGAGGGAGATTATCAATAGGATGACCAAAAGTGTCAATCATTCTCCCTAAGAGCATTTTCCCTACTGGTATTTCTAAAGTTTGACCAGTTTTTTTTAATTTAACGCCCCTATATAAATCTTTATTTTTAGTTAAAGAAAAACATAAAAAAACATCCTTTTTTATAGCACTTACTATTTCTAATTTTACTTCTGGGTTATCTTCTAAAATTAAGATTTCTCCTATAGAAAGATTACCATCATAAAATTCTACTTCTACCAAGTCTCCCAGAATTGATAATATTTGTCCTTTTTGATCCATAATTTGAAACTACCGAAAATATTTCGATTTGTTTTTTATTTATTTTTTGTCTTTTTAATTTATTTTTAACTATTGATAATTTTTGTTTCAATTTCTTAGCATTTTCAGTTGCTTTATACATAGCTATTACCCGAGAAGCATATCGGGCTAATTGATGTTCTAAAATAGTTTGATTAAACAAAGCAGCAATTATTTCTGTTTCAAAAAATTCTAATATTGCTTCTGGTGATGGTTCAAAAAGATAAGAATAAACTTTTTCAATCTTGTCTCCAGAAGGTAGTTTCCCTGAAATTTCATTCATAACTGGTTTTTGAGATAAAACCTTTTCATATCTTCCGTGAAAAACAATAATTTTTTTATAATTTTTGATAAAATCAAGAACTTCTCCAATTCTTTTTTCTTCGGGCTTTACATCGTCTAATTCAAAATAGAACATTTTACTTCCTAAGCCATTTTCCTCAGCCAGATATTTTCCGGTCTTTCCTATTACTATTAAGTCTGTTTTATTTTTTTCTAAATATTTTTGAATTTCTTTCCAAATATTTAAAATTAAAGCTCCATAAAAAAATTGGTTTGCTGAAGAAAAAATAATCACACTTTCTTTTTTTGGTTTTCGGAAAGAGTCTTTTTCCTTTTTGCTCCATGTATTTTTTGAAAAAAGGGAGTAATCTGATTTGATTCTCTGATAAGTATTAAATAATTCCTTAAAAAGTTCTCGATTTTTTAATACCTTTTCTCTGATTTGTTTCATTCTTAAATCAGCAATATCTTGATAAGTGCTAGCAATATTCCTAATCGCTGATATCATTTCTAGATTTTCTTCTATTTCTTTAAAAGTGGACATATTATTATAAAATTGTTTTTTCTATTTCTGATATTATTTCTTCTGTTAAAAATTTAAGGTGATCAAAGTCTTTTATTTCTTCTATTTCCTCTTTGAATTGTGGTAAAATCCCTTTTTTATTATTTTCTAAAATTTTATTAATTTCTATCTTCATTTCTTTTAGAGATTTGTCTTTCCAAAAACCACATATTAAAAGTCCGATTAAAAGCAGTTGCATTTTTCGGGAAATTATTATTTCACTTTCTTGGTTAAAAATAAATTCTAATCTCTCATCAAACTCAATAGTTTTTTGAGTTTCCATAGGTAATTCAGCTCCAAATTGAGTGATTTCTAATAAGTGTTTATATTCAACTAATTTTTTTCTAGTCCAATTAGATAATTCTCTTTCTATGGGAGATTTTGTTTGATTTCCCACTCTTGAGACAGAAAGGGAAGCATTTATTGCTGGTCTTTTTCCTTTCCTAAAATTATTAATATCAAAAAAAATATGACCGTCAGTCATTGACATCAAATTAGTTTGAATATAACCAGAAAGATCATTTTCTAATGTTTCAGCTACAGGTAGGGCAGTAATACTTGTTTCTTTTCCTTCATTGTTTTTTATATTTCCAGCTCTTTCTAATAGAGCAGCTTGAATATGAAATATCTCTCCAGGGTAAGAATCTCTTCCAGGTACTCTATTTAATGAAAGTGATATTTCTCTATAAATTTTAGCATGAGTAGTCATATCATCTAATACTATTAATACTTTTTCTCCCTTGTCTCTAAAATATTCAGCAATACTCATCCCACTATAAGGAGCTAAATAAGTTAATGCAGGAGAATCGTCAGGTGTAGTATGAATTATTATTGTTTTGTCAAAAACTTTTTGCCTTTTTAAATATTCCTCTACCCATTTGATAGCTGTATCCTTTTTCCCGATTCCTACATAGATACAAACGATTCCTTTTCTTACTTGACTAACAATGCTTTGCAAGAGAAAAATAGTCTTTCCTGTTTTTCCATCACCAATTATTAATTCTCTTTGACCATGCCCAATTGGAATCAAAAGATCAACAAGCATCACTCCGCTTTCTAAAGATTTATTTATTTTTACTCTTTCTATAAGAGGAGGGGACTCTTTTTCAACTGGTTGATAATCTTTTTCTCCCCTAATTGGTCCAAGTCCATCATTTGGCTGAGAAAGAGGGTTAATTATTCTTCCTAGTAGTCCTTGTCCAATAGGTATTTCAAAAGATTTTTCAGTTCTTACTACCATTTCTCCAACTTTTAGTCCCTTAATATCAATCATTAAAATTTCAGATAATTCTCTTTTTAAACCATTAACAATGCCTCTTTTTCCTGTTTCAGTAACTATCATTTCTTTAGGTTTTAAATTTGGTAAACCAGAAACATAGGCTACGGAATGTGAAAGAGAATTAATGTAGCCTATTTCTCTTGTTTTTTCTAAATAAGTTTTAAAGTTATTCATAATTTCTTTTGAGAAACTAACGTATCTATTTTTTTGTCTAAAGAAAGATTAATTTGTCTTCCTTTATATTCTATAATTGCTCCACCAACAATTTTCGGGTTAAATATTAAATCTAAGATTACTTTTTGTTTAATTTCTTTTTTAAGCCAAAAAGAAATTTTATTAACAAATTTTTTCTTTGCATGAAAAGCTATTTTTATTTTAATTTGGGGGAGATTTTGAAGATATTTTTCAAAATTTTCAAAAAGAATTAGATTTTTTTCAGGATCTTTTGAAATTATTTTTTTATTTTCTAATCTCTCAATTTCTTTTCTAAAGTTTTCACTTATTTTTTCTTTAGTTTTTTTAGATAAAGGAATATTTATATTTTTAAAAATTAGTTTTTTAACTAAATTTATTTCTTTCAAGCAAAATATTAAATCTTTCTTAGTAATTATTTTTTTAGCAAAATCATCAAATATCTTCATTTTATATTATTATAAAATTTTTTCTTTTTTTGCTTTTTCTAAAGCTTGAACAACTAGTTTTTCATGATCAGAAAGATCAATTATCTTTCCCAAAGTCTTTTTAGCTGTCTCTCCTAATATTGAATAAATTTTTTCGTCCAATTCATTTATCTTTTCTTTTTTATATTCCTCAATATTTTTTTCAGTTTTCGCAATTTTTTCACTTATAATATCTTTTGCTACTTGATAGATCCCATCAATTTTTTTATTCAATTCTTTGCTTGATTTATCGATCTCATCTTTGGCTTCTTTTAACATTAATTCTTTAGCTTGTGAGTTAGCTTTACTAAATTTTGAAATTTCTTTTTTAGTTATTTTATTCCAATCATTCATTTTATTTTTTGCTTGCTTAGAAAAAACAAACATTTGTTTTTTATAAAATTCTGTTACTTCTATAGCAATCTTTTGATCCATTTCTGAAATAGTTTTTTTTACCTCTTGATTAATCATTTTTTCTAACTCTAGTAGAAATCTTTTAGACCAATTAAAAGGTGTGTTATACCTTTCTTCTTTAAGTCTTTTTATCAAATAAAAAATATCTACTCCAAAAAGGATTATTGCTAAAGATCCGAAAATAAATAAAACAATAAAAAAGATTTGATCATTCATATTAATATAGTATAACAAACAAGGCTAATCCTAGTCCAGCTAAAGTTAAAACTAAAATACCAATTAGATTTAAGACCATTGCAAATTGAATGTTCTTTTTAGCTAAAGGATTTCTGCCCATAGCTTCTATCCCTTTTCGTAATGCACTTACAAAAGAAAAGAAGCCAACAAAAAAACTACTACCCCCTAAAATGAGTGCAAAAATATATTTTAAAACTTCTGGAAAGTTTTCAGGTCTTCCAAATTGTGTCCATATTTTACCAAGAATACTACTCACAGATGTTCCAGCTGAAGCATATTGGTATTGAGTGTTAATTTCAACTTTAATTAATCCTTCTTCTCCATTAAAGTCCTCTAATGCTCTTCCTATTATAAACCCGGATTGATTTACTTTTTGCCCTATACCTGGATTTTTTGAAGAAGTAATAAAATCACCTTTGCTTATTTCTCCGTTAATGTTACTTACTCTAACTAATGTTTCTCCAAGCAAAACTACTGGTAGGGTAGTAGTAGTAGATTTTCCAAAAACTAAAATAGGATTTTCTCCTACTACCCCAATTATATTTTCATCATAAGAAACACTAGAACGAAATACTCCTTCTTTAGTTTGAGAAACAATATCTCCAATTTTTATCCCTGAGTCAGCTATTTCAAAATTTCTAGCAATCAATGACAAATCTCTTGCAAAGACAAATCCACTCAAGATAAATATTAAAGAAAATATTAATAAAATTAATTTAATTGTTTTTGTTACCATTTTTTTATTTTATCTTAAATAAAAAAATAAAGAAAGTACCTAATCATTTTTAAATGAAATTCAGCATGATTAAATTTTAATAAATTTAATTTATATAAATTTTTTAGAAATAAAAATCAATAAAATGTTTTTTGAAAAAGATTTTTATTATAATATCTATAAATTATTAAAAATATTTTGTATGAATATAATATACTTATAAAATTCTTTTAAAATTAAAACTTTTTTGAAATGTAAAAAATCCTATATCAATTATTTATACAAATGAGATCAATTATTTATTTTTTAAATATTAATTTAATATAAAGGTTTATTAATATTTATTATGATATTTATTAATATTTTATAAGGTTTTAAATCTATTTTTTAGAAATAACCTTATTTTAACTACTTTTCTTAAAAATAACTTAAAAGATATTAGTAATCAATACTTTCAAGCTATTTATATAAAATATGGATTTTTTTATAAATAATAATAATTAAATATCAGAATTCTATTGTTTTTTAAAATTATATTTCATAAATATTTTCATATTTTTTTAAAAAAATTTAATAATTTATTATTTATTTTTTAATTAAATTATCTCCCTAAAAACGTAATTATTTATTAATTTTTATGGATAAAGTTATCCACAATTAAGGTATTGACAAGGGGCTTTAATTCAATGATAATATAGTAATTAGGTAATTTCCCGTGACGGGAAATAAATTCTCTTAGCAGAAATTAAAGAAAAAATAAAAGAAAAAATCTCGTTAAAATGAGTAAAGAAAATGAAAATTTAATAAGCATTAAAGATCTCATTATTAAAGCAAAAAGATTTGGAGTTGACTTTGGAAATGGTGATCCTAAAAATCGTTTGCGTTATTATGTCAAAATTGGTCTTTTGCCTCATGCTCAGAGAAAATCTTTTAATGGTTTACCTCCTGATGGAGCTTATCCAGAAAGTGTTTTAGAGGCTCTACTTGAAATTGATAAAAAATTGAAATCAGGAAAAAGTATTCGGGAGATAAAAGAAAAAACAAAAGAAAAAAATATTGAAGAAAGATCTTCAAAAATTAATATTTTATCTACATACCCAAATGATATTGAACCAGGTATTGAATCTTATTATCCTAAAAATAAAATTTCACAAATAGAGGAAGAAAAAAAAGAATTTAAGATTGAAAGAAATAATGAAATTTTTGAAAAAAAATCATTTACTAAAATACCAGCCATTTTAAAAATCTTGTTTTTATTTTTAATTTGTATTCCAATTCTTTTTTTTGTAAATAGAAAAATTAATTTTATAAATTCAATTTCTTATTCTTTAGCAAATATAAGTAACGAAATTAAAAAAATAGCTCAAGCACCACTTTCTTCTTCTCAGGAAAAAATGGAAGAAGTTTTTGATCTTCCAACTGTTGAACCTTATCTTACAATTAATGCGGAAACAAATATTAATGCTCCTTTAAAAGTAAAAGAAGGAATAACTGCTCCAAGTCTTTCTTTAATTAATAATAGTTTTGAAGGAAAGATTGTTGCTGCTACTCTTACTACTGAAAGAGAATATATTTTTCCAGATAGATCTGGGACAGTTTGTCTAACTACTGGAAATTGTATTGGGCTAGGAGGAGAGATAACTACTTCTGGTGGTTCTTCTAACAGATTAGTTAAATTTGTTTCTGAACAAAAAGTAGGAGATTCTTCTATTAGCGATTTATATAATAAAGGAATAGCAGTCACTATTAGTTCAGACGGAAACATTGGAGTTGGAACTGAAAACCCAGATTATCCTTTGTCTGTTCAGGGAAGGATTCAAGCGACTGGTGATATTTGTACTGATTTAGGAGGAGGTATGTGTTTAAGTACTTTGGAAACAGGGAAAACAGTATTTTTAGGAGGAGGTGGAAGTGGAGGAACTGTGACTTCCATAGACATGACTGTCCCTACGGGAATGATTATATCAGGTGCCCCTATTACAAGCTCAGGAACTTTAGCCTTAGATTATGATACAGGTTATTCTGCGGTTTTAGATGCTTCAACAACTGAATGGGATGCTAAATGGAATGCTTTGTCTGATATGACTTTAGACCAAGGTTATTTTTATGTCGGTGACAGTTCTGATCATCCTATTGCGACTTCAAGTATATTTATAGATACTTCTGGAAATATTGGCATTGGGACAACGACTCCGGCTCAAAAACTGGATGTGTCTGGAACAATAAAAATAAATGGTTTTCAACTTCCAAATAATGCTACTTCAGGATATATTTTGACTTCTGATGATTCTGGTTTTGGAACTTGGCAGTCAGCACCTTCGGGGGTTATTCCTTCTGGAACAGCTGGACAAACTTTAAGGCATGATGGTGCAAGTTGGTTAGCTGATTCTTTTTTATACAATAGTGGTTCAGCAATTGGAATTGGCACTACTTCTCCTTCTGCTATTCTTACTGTTTCAGGAGATGGACTTTTTCAGGGCCCTCTTACTATAACCACTTCTACTTTAGGTCAGTTACTTTTAAAATATGATGACGATAATTATCTTAGATTTTCTATTAATCAAAATCAATCTGAAATTTCATCTTCAAAAACGATGGTAGTTAATTCTTTAACTGGTGAAGTTCAATTAGGTAACGATGTTACTGTTTTTAATGCGGCTGGAGCCGAAGTTCAAGGAGCAACCTTTATTTCAACTACTAGTGATTCTACTGTAAGGAAATCTGGTGAAATGGTTTTTCGAAATAGTATTCCAATTTTTCGTTATTCAATTTCAGCCCAAACAGATTCAACAGGATATGTAAGGATTTCAAAATATTTTTCTTCTTCTGATTCTTTAACTTCTTTAACTCCTTCACAACTTCCAGGCACAAATAGAAAATATGCTTTTTTAATAAATTTTGCTGATAACATTGCCACTACTTCAAACTCTGTATGGAGAATTTATAGACAAGATGCAGGAACAGAATATTCAAGTTCTACTTTTTCCGGTCAAAATCTTTCTTCTTTAGATGAAGGAAATTCTCATTTGACAAGTTTTATTGATCTTCCAAATAATGATTGGCAATTAGAAGTAGGAATTCCTTCTGGAGCAATTAGAATTTTTAATGTTTTACTTTTAACTTTTGATCAAATAATTTAAAAGGTCGGATAAAAATTAATAAATAAAAACAAAGGTCGAACTAAAAATTAATAACAAAAAAATAAAAGTCGAATTAAAAATTAATAATATAATTATGAAAAATCAATTACAAAAGGTTTTGAAACCAAAATTAAAATTAGCTAAAGGTACACGATTTGTTTCTTTCTTATTCATTGCCTCTTCAATAATAATTGCGGCTGGAGTTCTTTTTGCTGCCAATATGTATTATGACATTGATACAGGAGAAGTAGTGATGGAGGAAGTTAACAGAGTAACTGGTAATATTAGAGCTACAGCTGGTCTTATTATCGGAGGTTCAGACAGTCAAGATCCAGCTAGTGGCACTAAGCTTGAAATAGCTAGCGACGATGTTCTTCTTTCAGCAGCTAACCAAGTGTTAAGATTTTCAGGAGGAACGAATTATTACGTGGGATTAAAAGCACCTACTGATGTAACTTCATCTCAAACATATATTTTACCTCAACACGGTACAACCCCTCCTTCTGCAGATTATGTTTTGACTTATCAAGCCGGAGATCAGCTTGCTTGGAAATCAATAGGTGGAGCAGGTGGAGGAGATATTGATACTGTTGGTGATTGTACTACGGGAGCATGTTTTACTACAGGAGCAGGCGGGACATCAAACTCTCTTTGGTTTGAGGGATCATCGGTTGATGATTATGAAATTGAATTGACTGCTGCTGATCCAGATGCTGATTATACTATTACTTTACCAGCTGCTACTGGGCAAGTTGCTTTTGGAACAAGTACTGCAGATTATGTTGCTTATTGGACTAGCACAAGTACTTTAGCTGGTGAACAGTATCTTTCTACAGGTCGAGGTGGTATTGGAGAAAGCTCTTCTGCTTGGAGTGGGATGGTAAAAGTTGTTGGAGGAAACTGGGACGCTGTAACAGGTACATCAAACTATGCTACTTATTGGTCGGACAATAATACTATAGCTGCTGAACAATATCTTTCAGTATCTCGTGGTGGAACTGGAAAAGGTTCTTGGACTCAGTGGGGTTTATTGTATGCCGATACAACAGGCAGTCTTGCAAATACAACTCAAGGTTCAGCTGATAATTTATTAGTTGGAGCTGGAGCTGGATCTCCGACATGGAAAACGATTAGTCAGCTTTTAAGTGCCGGAAACAATATTTCTCTTACAGGAACAACTGATGTAACTATAGCTACTGTAAACAATCCTACTTTTTCTACTTCAGTTACCTCACCATCATTTCTATCTACAACTAGTTTACAGATTCAATCCGGAAATAGTGAAGATATCACTATAGACTCAGCTTCAGGAAAAATAGCCTTGGCTTCAGGTGATTGGATTGAAACTAATTTAGGATATGAGATAGGTAAAACAGGAACAGAAGTTTTAAGAGAAATGATTCCTATTATGGGTTTTGATTTACCAGTACAAACAGCTACCACTAGTTATGTTTCTCTTTCCAGGGTAATAGAAGATTATCCTTTTGCAGCAGCAGCATCTGGTTCTACTAGAATTCATAAATTAAT
>Ga0272441_10008732_pt1 | contig 15952 bp, 5 predicted proteins | sample SSMProp6N_FD_193582 | JGI IMG/M metagenome (GOLD analysis project Ga0272441, IMG submission 193582) | Marine sediment archaeal communities from Little Sippewissett salt marsh, Falmouth, MA, United States - SSM-Prop-6N | ecosystem: Environmental > Aquatic > Marine > Wetlands > Sediment ... | reverse complement strand
CGTTGACCTCGACATAGATCAGGTCGAACCCGGGTGACTCCGTGGACTGGGACGCGGTGTCCGTGGCTGTGAATACAACCCCCAACTGGGATGTGTCTCCATGGACCGGTGACCAGCTTGCCGCGGTCCCCGATATTGATATCTCATTGTTGTTGCACGAGTATGTAAGTGACTGGGGGTCCTCCTCATCTGTGAAAACCGTGGAAAGGTCAAGCTCCCAGACTGTATCCTCGTACACAGGCTGATCCACCAGATCACCCATGTAGAACGGAGAGAAGTCGGGCAGTTCGCTTAGGATGGAAATATCACCGATAGTTACGGGTTCCGTCGGTACGTTCGAGAGAGGAACGCCGTCGCCGGCGGTGCGGGATTCGACGGGCAACGAGGATATCCGGTCCAGAACGGCATGCCCCTTGACCATCCTCCCGAAGGGGGAGTACATACCGTCCAGCTGGTGCTGGTCACCGTCGCAGATGAAGAACTCGCAGGTCCCGTTGTCCGGATCACCGACCGGGTGGTTCAGAACCATCGCGCCGTCCTCGCAGGTGATGTTGCCGGTGTTCCAAACATCCCTGTAAACCTGAAGGGGCACCGGCGGGTATGTGGGGGGTGAACGTTCAAGGTCCTGATCGTAGCGGCCCGACATGATGCCCGCTCCGTCTCTCACCTCATGGAATATCATCTCGTCGTAGAACCCCGAGTCCACGTACCGTTCGAAGTTGTCCACTGTGAATGGGACCATGTCCTCTGCAAGCTCGAAGCCCATGGGGCCCATGCTGGTTTCCACAAGCGCGTACCTGTTTACAGGCAGCGGGATGGTTTCATAGAGCGTTTTGTAATCCTTTGTGAACTGCAGGACGGTGCCGTTGGGTGCTATGATATAGCTGTTTTCCGTGACATGGTTGGCGCTGAGCGCGTAGCAGCTCATGTTCTCGCAGGCGTAGCCTACATAGGGCGCACCGCCCCAGTATATGCCAATCAGAAGGTCCACGCCCTTGTTTTTGAGTATCTCGTAGGTCATGTAGGTGTCTGCACAGATCGTCAGCCCCACCCTGCCTATGGGGGTGGTGAACGGGCAGCCGCACCCGTCGGATTCTTTGCCTTCCAAGTAAAGCGGCCCCTCCTTGGACAACATCTTGTAGTGCCTGCCGAGCATTGTCCCGTCGGGGCCGAAAAAAATGGCAGTGTTCCTCAGTGGTTTATCCTCATCGCCGGAGGGGCTCACGAGACCCACCACCAAGCATATGTCCAGCTCATCGGCCAGGGCCGAGTAGTTGGCATAGAGCGTGTCGTAGAGAGAGACGAGATGTTCCATTTTCTCTCTTGGCGACTTCATGTTGTGCAGGGCGACCTCCGGCGTGACCACCAGCCGGGAACCGTTGGCGGCGGCGTCCCGGATGAGCCCGGTGAGCCTCTCCTCATCCACACCGATTTCATACTCATCCGCAATATTATAGGATATGACGGCCACCTTGACGTCCTGGTAGGAACCATCCACCGTTACCCTCGTGGATGACACAACTGAGTCGGCGCAATCCTGAGAAGATATCCCTCCGGCAACGGGCATGAACAGAAAGGACGACGAGGGCACCTGTGCAACAAGAAGCGCCAATGTCACCAGCATCAGTGTTTTCATAGGTTTCATGTCATCAACATCCTGTACCCTTGAGTCGAACAACATCAGGACAGTGTTGTATAAAAAATCCTTATCGCCCCTTCCTGACAGCTGTCATTGTCGGCGGCGTTCCGGCACGGTTACCCATGGTATCGGTTGGCGGCGTTCCGGCACGGTTACCCATGGTATCGGTTGGCGGTGTTCCGGCTCGGCTGTCCAAGGGAACGGTTGGCGGTGTTCCGGCTCGGTTTCCGTCGGGAGCAGGGTGTATAGCCTGTCCATGCCCGGGATGGTTCGGGGGATTTCCGGTCCGAACACCGGGCTGGTTCCTCTTCTGGACAACAACTCCGGCCCGCGCTTCACCGTCCCTCCTCTCAATGGTCCCACCCTTCACATTCCCATCGTTTTTTCCTCCGGCCATCCCGTTGGACCTGCCCGAGGGCTTTTTACGTTTCAGGACAAACTGCATGATCAATATCAAAAACATCAATACCACAACGGAACCAAGGACTGCTACAGATGTCCATGCAGTTTCAGTTGTCACCTTTACCTCGCCGGCCACGCTATCGTCAACGCCGGTGTCATCCCCGGCGGCTGCTTCATCCAGAACTGTCACTTCCCAGGACAATGTAATATCCCCTCCGGGCCCGTTGCCCGTTGCCTCTATGTCGTATGATCCGGCTTTTTCGGATTCGAACGTGAAGGTGTTCCCGTTTCCCCTCTGCTCACCGTCCACTTTCCATACCACATCATCCAGGTTCGAAAAGGAGACGTTGAACTCCACAGGTGTCCTGGGATCGGCAATGGGATCTGTTAACGGTGAGAAAGAAAGAACCCGGGGAGGATCGCTGGATGCAACAGAAAAAATCCAGTGCACTGAACTATTCAAAAAGCCGCCTTCCATATCCACCATGTCGGGAGAAACGTATACGCTGTAGGTTCTTCCAGAACGCCAGGACTCTTCGGGGACGAAGGTCATGGATGTACCATCGCCTTCCAGGATCACATTGCCTTCCACCAGTTGGCCGTCGCTGCTCCACACGCACAGGGCCCATTTCAGGTCACCATCAAAGCTCACGGCCTCTGAAAAAACCACATTCACGTTTGTATCTGGGTCATCAATGACCTGCCTGTCCTCGGGGAATATCTCCGTGACATATGGCCGAGGGTCCCGGGATTCCACCATGAAAGTGGTATCAGGCGAGTCGGGAAGTCCGTCCTCATCCACATTACCGTTATCATCCCAGAGCTGTACCTCCACCTCGTAAATACCGGGTTCGAGTTCCGTCGTGTTCACCGACGCCTCGTACCACCCGTTCCCCTGACATTCCAGCTCAACCGTCAGGCTCTCCGGTCCGTTCACGGAAACCGTCCCATAAAGGTCACATTCATAGGTTCCCTCCTGGACCTTGATGTGGACCCAACCGTCATCCAAGACACTGATCACCGAAAAGACCCTGGGGGGCTCGGAATCATATATTGTGACTGTCAGGTCCGGGTCCGAACCGGAACCGTCTGGATCAGAATTGCCGCTCGAGTCCTTCAACAACACGTCGATTGAATAATCACCCTGGGGCCAATCAAATGTATCCCATTTGTAGGAGTAGTACCCCTTTTCGGCAGGGCTGAGGGCCAGGTCTGTCCTTTCCATGGGTCCAGTGATGTTGAGGGTGCCGATGCACCCTGTTTCAAGGTTCTCTTCCTTGACCCGGATCGTGACGATATGTCCGGGCTGTATCCCACCGTCAGGAATATCTTCCAGGATGAAAACCTCTTCCACCACGGGCGGGGTGATATCCTTTAGGGTGAGCTCAAGGTCTATACCGGGTACGAGTCCGTTGAGATCACCGGTGCCCGTCCGGGGATTCTCCAACGTAACATCAACGGAGTATACACCCGGTGGAACACCACCGGAATCCCAGGTGTAACCGTAGGTGCCGTCATCATTGTCGGTGAGGTTTTCCCTGTTCACCCATACACGGTTGCTTCTTATGGTGATGGTGCCGCAAAGACCCCTTATACCCTGCTTTTCCGTGACAACCACATCAATTAGGGATCCCTCCGGAAAGGCGCTTCCTGCCGATCCGTTGGATGATGTGCCTATTGCAGACACCACCGGGTCACCCTGGGACCGAGGGGCTCCCACGATCAATGTCATGCTCACGGGTTTTGACCAGGCAGGTGCCTTCAAATCGTCGTCCTTCACCGCCAGGTAAATTGTGTAGGAACCCTCGGTAAACGACATGTTGATCTCGTTTGCACCGGGACCGGACTCAACCAGTCCCTCGTCAGTCCACCACTTGTAAATGGCTATGCCGTCGCCATCCGCATCGGAACCGCTGCCCTTGATGATGGTGGGCACCCCCTCCACGGGCTCACTTGGGGTCACCGAATCAATGGATGCAGCTGGAGGGCTGTTGTGGGTGTAGGTCACATAAAGGCAGGGCGCTTTTGGAGTGGTGTCGGATGGTTGCACAGCATCTGTAAATGTGGTTATCAGCGTATCCGGTTCACTGGGCCCCGGCTGAGGATCATTCATTGCAGGCGGATCGGTCATTGCCAGGCATATCCCGAAGTTGGGATGATCGCCATCCATCCATTCTTTGAAAAGTTCCGTGATGTTCCACCTGTACTTTTGACCGAGGTTGTCCGGTTTTTTCACATCATAGGCCTTTGACCGGTCTATGGTGATAGGCCCAGGATACTGGTTGATTTTATTGAATCCATAGGGTGTCGTGAAGTTGCCGCCGAAACTCCAGGGGCTGGTCGCCCTGTACACACCCACGTCCCCGGGGCATGTTCCGTTTTCGGCCGTCAGGACGAGTTCCACTTTCATGATATCGTGAAGGTACTGCAGCCGATCGAGGATATCACCTAGATTGTAATTCATATATGTCCTGGTCTCCAGCCAGCCATCAACAGCGTATCCAAAGGTATCGTATTTTTCTATATAGGCACATCCCGCTCCGTACTGGTAGGGACGATAGGTTTTCCAACTCCACGTGGTTGAGATGAAAGCGTCCCGTGCGTCCAGGCAGATGTTCTCGTAGGGCTGGACGGATAGGTATTCAATCGAAGACCTCCTCTCAGGCGAGGTCGCATTGTCCTTTAAAGGGAGGTTGCTGCATTTTTCATAGCTCACGTCCTCGGAAACGATATCCGTGCCCATTACGGTCATAACGGGAACCGACCATGCCGCAAGTATGGTAACTGCCAGAAGAATGGTGGTTGCGCCTTTCATCATCTCACCTCCCCCCGGCGCATATCCTTCCTGACACTCGCCGCATCTTTCGGACGGCCTACATTGCCCTTTCCCTCCCCTGTGCCCCTGAGGTAGACAAGTATGTTCAACACCAGGGCTATTGCCAAAACCACTCCCAGCGCCGCAATGATCACCGTGTTGTCACTGCGTTCGATCCTTTCCATGGGATCGGTCCCCTCATCCAACTCCCGGCGATTCGTGATGCCGTCCCCGTCCGGGTCCGCGTCCCCGTCCATATCCAGCGTGCCAAAACGGGCAATCTCCCAACTGTCAGGGAGTTCGTCCCCGTCCTTGTCAACACCGCCCGATACAAACTGGGGAACAGAAACCGTCCAGTTCTCGATGAAGGTTTCCTCTCCATGTATCACCATGACCTCTATTAGGTGGGTACCAGTCATGTTGGGACCCGGCTCAAATGAAAAGCTCAGGTTATCCTGAGCGACCCGATCATCGTCCAATGACCAAATTACGGTCAGCTCTTCCCGGTCCACCATCTGGTTTACAAAATCCACCTCGAAGTCCACCACTTCACCACCATTCAGGGAGAGCCGCCGGCTTTCGGGACTGAAGGCCAACTCCCACTGACCGGACATGGCACCGGTCTTGAACGCAAAAAGATAGGGCGTGGCCGGGATGTCTTCGGGTGATGTCACACCGTCGCTGACCATCACCTGGATTATCGACTCAGGTGGAAGGTGACCGGTGGGGTCGAATACCAAAGTGGTACCAGCATCGTTGATGTGGAACTCCCCCGTTACGGGTGTCTCGTCCTCCTCGAATATTAAAACCGTGTCCGCGCTTACGGATTCCGGATCAACGGGCTGGGAGAAATGCAATACCATCATTGTGGCGGTGGAAATGTCCCGGGAACCGGGCATTGGGAACGTCTGGGTGACCACGAGAACCGCCGGTGGAACCGTCAGCCTGACCACCAGGTCAGGTGCCCTGTTGCCGAAGGCATCCAGTTTCCCGAGCCCGTCGGGGTCCCGGTTCCCGTCCTCGTCCAGCAGAGTGACGTTTATGGAATAAAAACCGGCTTCGAGATCAGCCGTGTTCCAGGTGTATATGTATTGCCCGTTCCCCATCTCTTCCATGGGTTCCTCGTATATCAGGAAGCTGTTTTTGAACATCATGGTAATGACGCCCTCCAGTTCCTCTTCCTGGCTAAGCTCCGTTACGACAATTCTTATGGTGGTGGCAACGGGAAAATTGTCACCCTCCTGTGATCCCACCTGGGCGCTCACCATTGACACGACAGGTGCATTGGTGTCGTATACGGTCAATTGGATATCCCCAAAGTTCGAGTTGCCTGAAATGTCTGTTAGGGTCACCCGGACATTGAAAACACCCCCGCTCTCCAATGACTGTGTATTCCAATCATAAACGTAGTTTCCTTCCCAGTCCCCCTCTTTCATCCCACCCGCCATCACTGACCTGCCCTCCTGATCGGTTATCTCCAATGATGCGGAAAGACCGCTTTCCGAATCCTCGGCAACTGCCGTTATTGTCACGGTATCACCGATTTCGAAATAGGCATTGCTCTCCGTCCCTTCCGTGACATCCAGGGACTTGATGATCGGCGGAACCCTGTCCACCAGGGTTATCTCAAGGTCGGGTTCTGGACCGAAGAGTCCGTCGGTATCCGTGGCCCCGTTGAAGTCCCAAACCACCACGTCGATCCTGTACGTGTCGGGAGCGACCCCTTTCGTATTCCAGCTGTAGGTCAGGACATTGTCGCTTGCGGACATGGTATCCTCGTTCACCAGCTGCTTGTCCAGATCGGAGTAGGTGATGTTTATGCGGCCAGACAGCTTGCCAATGCCCCCGCTGACCGTGACATTGAAAACCACCGTATCACCGCAGTCGAACTCGAACCTGTCCACCGACTCTCCCTCCCTGCGGGCAAGCACCTCGGTCACTTCAGGGACGTTGGACAGGATACGGACGGTCTGCCAGGCGTATTCGGACCATCTGGGGAAGGCCGAAAGATCGTCTCTCACCCGCAGCCGGATATGATGAAGACCCACCGTGAGGTTGTTGACGTCAAGCCGTGTCTTGTCCGGTCCAATCGCCAGGAGACCATCCACGTCCGAGGACCATTCGTAGATATCGATCCCGTCACCGTCGGGGTCGACCGCTTCCCCCGTGAAGGAAAGCGGCGTCCCCTGTTTTACCGAACCGGCTGATGGTGAGGTTATCGACACCTCCGGCGGCCTGTTCAAAAGGTAATCGACCGATATGTTCGGAGCATACTCACCGGACCCCACTCCATGGAAATAATTGGTGCCAAATGCATACTTCTTGTCGTTTTCGTATATCCCGAAGAACTCATCCTCTTCCGGCATCGTGCCCATCTCCCGTTCCTCGGGTCCCCTGAGGCAAATACCGTTATTTGTATTTCCGGAAATCCAATCGTCCACGAAGGGTGTAACGTCGAACATGAACCGGACGCTGTCCGGCCTGTGGCCTATCACCAGCTCGCCGGTGTTGTTCTCCTCATCCAGGGACGGCATGTCCTGGATATTGGTACCGCTACCGATCGTGGAGGCGTCCCAGTACTGAAGCACCGGATTGATGCTCAGTGGTACGGTGAGGGTTATGTTCTTGAAGGATTTTAGATTCTCAGGGTTGGAATCGGGATGATAGTCCGTTGTCAGCGACAGAGACGCGTTGAGGACTCTTACGTTCTCCATTGGTTCCACGGGGACCTGCATGTAACAGCGGGAGAATATCCAGTTTCCCGCCGGGTCGGCCCCGTATATGGTCGTCCTTTTCCAGTCCTCCCCCGCAAATATCGGGTCATCTATCACCATGTCCTGGCCCAGGTTGTGGTCCACGTCCCATGCATAACGCAGCTGTTCATCCAGGGCGGATATCGCATAGGATACCGGGATGTCCATGTGGTTGAAATGACCTGAACGGATCAATGGGGGATTTGAACGTGTTTTTTCCGGTGTGTCCTCGTTTGGAGATGTATCATCGACGGCTTCCCCCGGGTGGCTGACAGCTCCCGTGGGCACCATCAATACAAAAAGCACCAAGACCATCCAGGTCACCAGTTGCATGGAGGATTCGGGTTTTTCCATGTGAAAACACCTTACCAGTGCACAAAAAAACCTTGTTTTACTAATTAAGCTTACTTGCCGATGGTTCCTTTCATGCTTCCATTCATGCCCACTTGAGTCAGTTATGGTATCAAACTTTTGGCAAGAAATAAGTTCCAATGACATGAGATGATATGAACCGATTATCCTATGCACTTGGTATCTTTTCCACCTCCATTGCACAAAAATAGTCACAGATGGCACATTAACGTGGGTCGTACACAATCATGGGCCTTCGTGGACCATATGCCTTTAATATCTGCCATATGGGTTCACCATCATATTCCAGGGTGGATATCATGCTGTCACAACTCCAAAGCGCCGTGCAGAGTGGATCCAAGAGCATCTGTATCATTACCGCCTTTTTGCTGATGTCCATACCTTTTCTGGGTCTTGCAGAATCCGGTGCCGAGGCGCCAGAGGGAAACCCGGATCCCTGCGGTCCCAACATCTCCCCGTCCGCCAGGAGCAACCATGTCTCACATTACGATGGAACGATCAACCACGCGATCTGTTACAGGGATTACTATCCCCTGGACACCCCGTTCGACACCGCCTACGACGGGATATACAACACTCCTCCCAACCCGCTGCGGGGGGGCGCCCTTATTGAATCGTACCACGTTCCCGGTCAAGCGGATTGGGTTGAGTTCAGCCCCTCCGTTTCCTATCTCCGGACCTACATTAACCTGACTGTCCCCGGCCGGGACGGACAGGCCCTGTGCACGGGCGCCACCCTCACCCTCACAACGTCATCATCAACCGAAACGTCCAGCGATCTACAGATCGCCCTCACAAATCAGTACTGGGACGAGAACTTCTTCAGACCGGGCTACGATATCATAATGGATGACCTGCCCAGGGTGGACACGGATGTCACAAGCAACTTTCAGAGCACGACCGAGGCCGACGAAAAACTGGTATTTGACGTAACCGATCATGTAAATGAATGGTTCAACGGCAACCCCAATTACGGACTGTGTCTCATGACAAACGAATCGGGACTGGACCCGTTGAAGGAAGCGGGTGATGTGGGTGTCAACGAATTCTTCGGCCCCTCCGATGCCGAGAGCGTCAGGCCCCGCCTGTCGATCGATTATATTGTCAACAACCCCCCGGATGCTCAAATCACCAGCGACCCGGAGGTTATTGTAAAGGAGGGACTGCCAGTGACCCTGACCGGCGAGGGGAACGACCCGGACGGGGACGGCATCGCAAAGTATCGGTGGGAATCCGACAGGGATGGCCTGCTGGGAACGACTGCATCCATATCACCGGACAACCTGACCCTTGGAAGACACAAGATAACCTTCAAGGTAACAGACGACGTTGCAGGATTTCCCCTTACGTCCGAGGAGAAATGGCGTTTCATTGAAGTGAAACCCAATTTCCCGGAGGTTACAGCTGTCAGGGCTTCCAGTGGAGGTTCCACGGGCGTGTCCTTCGACCAGAATTCCAAGGTGGACATAACGGTGGAGTACAAGGACGGTGAGGCCCCGGTGACAGGATGGATCAACATATCGGACATCGAGGGTGTTGTACAGTACGTATCCAGGGAACCCATGAACGCCAACGGACCCTTCGAACTGGGCTACCAGTGGGATTCCACGGGCGTTCCCCGGGGGCTTTACAGGGTGGACGTGGTGGTTAAGGGCAACCCCGATCTCTACGATCTCGACGGGCTTTACGGGAACGAGCCGGATATGGTCCTGAACCTGGTGGACGCCGGGGCGCCCCGGCTGGAGGCTTTGTCCTTTTTGAACAGCGATCAGGATATATCCAACAATTTCCAGCTGGGGGATACCGTGACCATCGAGGTTGAGGAGACAAACGGTGAGAATGGCCTTCTCGCCACAGTCAACATAACTGGCCCGGAAGGCAATTCCGTGATAGCCAGGGCGAGGCTTGCGGACATGGGTGAAGGTGGCAAATACAGGTTCATCTGGAACACCCGGGGCATAGACGTTTTGGGCACATACTCAGTGGAAGTATCCATGAAGGACAGCTCGGGAAACATCGGGACCGCCCGGGCAACGATCGAGCTGTGCGACCTGGTCCCTCCGGCTGTGGCTATTGTCAGGGCGTACGGTGACAGCGGCCCCGGGGACGTTTTCCCCCCGGGAGAACTGCTGACGGTGAGGGTGGTGGAACTGGATTCGGAGGAGAAACTGTCCGGAGAGATCGAGATCATTCACGGAGACGATACGGTGATTGAATGGGAACCCCTGGTAGAGGTGGGAAACGGGGTATACTATTACGGATGGGACACCCTGGACCTTCCTCCAGGGAAATACGCGCTTAACGTGACCCTCTGCGACAGGTGGGGTAATTGCGACACTGACGGGTTGGGGAAGATCGACGCTCCTGATCTATGGATCGATCTGTCCATTCCGAAAGATGAGAGGCACATGCTGACGGTTGTGGACAGCCGACCGGCCCCCGGCGATCTTGACGTGCCCCTGACAAGCCCCATCTGGATAGTCTTTTCAGATCCCGTTGACATCTCGGATCTGGTCGGGGAGACAGTTCATATCATGGATGAGACTGACGAGGATCAGATCGAGGTCCAAGGAAGCTGGGATCGGTTTGATGATGATAAGACCTGCAAATTCACGCCGGACGCGCCCTGGAAGGAGGATACTGTTTACACGGTGAACATGGATGAGAATCTGACAGGGAAGGAGGGACTCCCGTTTGAAAGCTACCGGTTCTCTTTCAGGACCGAAACCCCACCCCCCGAGGTGTTCGTTCCCCCATCCAGCAACGTCTACATCAACACATCGGAGAACATGACATTCACGGTGAATTCCGAATTCATTGATTGGATCGATGAAGACGGAAGCGGCGACCTGGAATACACCTGGATACTCAACGGCAGGAGGATAGATGGGGCGGAAGGCACCAATTACACATACCAGGCCCCGGGAGCAGTTGATGGATTGCACAACATCACGATAATGGTGAGGCAGGGCGATAACAAACTTGAAAAAACCTGGATGGTCACGATATTTAGATCTGATGAAGGTAAACCCGGTGACACGGACGAGGATGGACTTCCGGATAGCTGGGAGATAGGACACTTCGGAGACCTGGACAGGACAGCCGGGGAGGACACGGATGGCGACGGTGCAACCAACCTGGAGGAGCTGGAAGCGGGAACGGACCCGTCCGGCGATGAGGAGGACGGTGCGTCGGAAGGGAAGGCCTTGGCCCTGGGACTGGGTGTCCTTGTGGCGATCCTGGTTATCCTGAACCTGTTGATTTATCTGAAAAAGGGGAAGAAAGGCAGGGACCCGGATGATTTGAAAGGTCACTCAACATCAACCGGAGATAGGAACATACCTGAAAGGTCCAAACGGGCCGGGAGATTCTCATCCGGACCAAACGCCACTGGTCAAGGACATGTGCCATCGGAGCAGCAGGGGGCAAAGAACGCCGGTGCCCAAAGGCATGCGGCCGGGCCACACGCTCCCGCATCCCCGGGCATGACTGGTGGTTCGGGGCGCGCCTCACCCGGCAACCGGGTACTGCCTGTATTTGCCCTGGTACTTGCCCTGGCCATGATAATGCCCCTGTCGATGGAGGGCGTCCACGGGGTTTTTCAAACCGGCGCGACTGTGGGTGAGGAAACCATTACAGAGCCGCCCATGACACGGATCGACGATCTGAGAACCACGTACATTTCACCCGATTTGGCGTTTTCCGCCGACATATCACACACCCTGCCCAAAAAAGACTCGTTTTTCAATGTATACATGACAATAGGCTATCTGGGAATGGTCAGCAAAACAAACCTCACGGTTGGTGACGGGGACTTCTACGTTCTTCACCCGTATATAGCGGGCCAGACCGATCCGGGTAACTTCCCTCCCACCGGAAAGAGCCTTACCCACATGTGGTGGGACTTTTCAAAGATGGAAACCCGCCACAGAGGCATGCTGGAGATCACCAAGGCAGTTCTTCACGCCTCTCCGTCAGTTGACCAGCCCGAGCTTCTCCCGGTGGGGGCGTTCGCCCTGACATCGGAACTCAATGACTGGGATTTCAGTTCGGGTGTGCAGTACCGGTCCGAGTACAACGGTCCCAAATACGTGCGTTACGATCCTGACAGTCCACTGGACCAGGCGACGCCCAGGGAGATGGGTAAGGACTACACCTGGGACATAACACAGATCGCCTCAAAGTGGTTCGACGGGACGTTCCCCAACTACGGTGTCATCATGAGGACCATCGGTCCATCGCCCACGGGCAAGATAGTGGAGACCCAGCTCAACAATCCGCTGGGATTTGACGGGACCAACACCACCGCGCCCTGCCTGGAGATCCAGTACAGGGTCAACTTGCCTCCCGAGGCATCCATAGATACCGTGGAGCCGGAGACACCCGTTGAGGGCATGCCCTTCACCATCTCTGGAAGCGCCACCGACCCCGACGGTCACGGCATCAGTAACTACAGGTGGGAATTCGATTACGGGTCCATAGGAAGCGGTCCCGATATCACGGTGAACCTTCCCCAGGGGCTGTATACCTTCACCCTGATGGTCTGGGACGATCATCCAATAATGCCCATGAACTCCACACTTGTAAAAAGGAACGTGCGGGTTATGACCATGGCCGAAAAAGATGCACCCACTATATCAGGTGTGACAGCCGAACACACGGGTGTAGGGACACCATCATTCAGCCCGGGCACGCCCGTTACGATTGTGGTGGAGGAACTGTCCAAGACCACCGGGCTCGTGGGAAGTCTTTCCATAACGGGCGATGACCCGGTGAACCCGATAGTTGTGGAGAATGCACCGCTGAAGGACATGGGAGACGGCAGCTACACCTATGACTGGGGAACCGTCGGAATGGCAACCGGGACCTACTCGGTGGACACTGCGTTGATGGATCCCTTGTCGGGTTTGGGTGATTTTGACGGACTGCGCCCCGGCCCGGATATCGATATCTTCATAAACGATGACCAGGCGCCCAATGTGTCGAGGGTATCCATGGCCGACCACGGCAGTGAGCCGATCCAGCCCGGCAGCACCATCACGTTTCTCGTGGAGGAGGAAAACTACGAGGTGGGATGCAACGGTGGTCTGGACATATCAGGTCCCGGTGGAACATTTTCCGTGGACCTGGACGACATGGGATCGGGAATATATACCCACATATGGAATACCGATGGAGTTCTTCAGGGAGATTACACAGTGAACGCCTGGCTTTCCGATGAAACCGGGAACCGGGACGAGAACGGGCTGGACGACGCCGATCCCGACCTGTCCCTCACCATAAAGGACACGATACCACCCATGGTGGCATCCGTATCCGCCCGCCAGGAAGGAGACCTGCTCATCATCAGAATACTGGAAATCAACGGCGAGGAGGGTCTCGAGGGGTGTGCATACCTTGAAAACGAGTTTGGAAGCGACATGGAGGTGGACTTCAGTGACTACGGTGACGGTCTTTATGTTGCAGAACTGGACATCCTGGACCTGGAGGACGGTAACTACGATATCGAGGTCACACTCTGGGATGAGACGGGTAACATGGACGAGGACGGGCTTGAACGCATGCCTGATGTCACCTTTGAAAGGGACGTTGCCCTAAGCGATCCCCCGTCGGTGGTCTCAAAGAGCCCTGAACCTGATTCGGTCATCAGCAAACTGGACATGCCCATAAGTGTTGAGTTCTCAAAACCCATATCCACGGACAGCGATATCGGGAATGCGATTTATGTCATCGACAATACCGGCGCCCGGGTTGATGGGAGGGCATCCTTCCTGGCAGACGGCCTGTCCATCGAATTCGAGCCATCGGCCTACTGGAACCATGATGAGAGGTACACGGTTTTCATAACGCCTCTGGTAATATCCCAGGAGGATGTGCACATGAACGGGCTGGTCAGCTGGAGTTTTTCCGTAATCGGTAAGGCGCATCCCTCGATCAGCGGTGCCCACCCCGAAACCGGTATCCAGTGCATTGCTGGAGAAACCGTGGAATTCAGCGTGAACGTGACAGGTGTGGACATGGTGCAGTGGTTTGTGGACGAAGAGGAAAAGCAGAAGGGCACCAACACGACCTTTTCCTGGGAAACAAAAACACCCGGTGTATTCAAGGTTGAGGCCAGGGCAAAGACCCCGGATGGCCAGGCGTCCCATGTCTGGTTCGTCAAGACGGAAGGACCCGATCCGGAAGAGGGGCCAACCGATACAGAAACCCATTCCGGTTCTTCCTCCATGAAATGGATGAACATTTCCCTAGGCACGGTCGCAGCCGTGCTCATCCTCCTGATGATAGTACCTCTCCTTATCAATGCAGGCGAAAAGCACAAAAAGAGGGAAAAGGACACGGGTTCCAAAACAGCTCCATCCCAAAACAGAAAACCGTCTGCTGTGGTGGTCAAGAAGAGGTAGCAGTAGTGACCGATATGATCGGTGAGCGGGTAGATATGTGAGAGCCACACGGACATGTCACCACTCAATTTGATGTAACAACATCCTCCGACTTAAACGCCTTTGCGACCGATCGCCCCATGTATCATGAACGTTCAATGCGAGCATTTTGGCAGGGTGCATACGCGCCCGAACTCTCCCCTAAGGAATTCCCCTCTTGATGTGTTTTGGTAGGGGGTGGTATTTGTGGGTGGTTTGCACATAGTCGGCGGGATGACGACATGCAATTATTTTTTCATTAATCGATACTGTTCATATTCTTCCACGGTGAGTTCGATATCAGCCAAAATCTTTGACAACATCCCTTTACCAATCTTCTCACCAGGGTGGACAGGAATAACTGTTATTCTTCCATCCGCATGTTCCCAAATGGAATGACTGCCCTTCTGACGGACAGCGCTGAAACCAAGCTTCTCAAGGATTTTAAACAATTTTTTGTGTCCAATGGGAACAAGTTTGGTCATGCGTTGACCTCAATTTGCTGTAAACCAACAAACTGTAACTTGATGGATTCAGATGCCTTTTCTTTTTGGTATTCAAGATAAAGTTCGATTGCTTCTTTCGTCCTTTTAACCAACTCATCTAGATTCTTTGCTTGGGTGTGGCAGCCCCTCAAAGAAGGAACTGTTGCAATATACATTCCATCCTCATCCTGTTCTATTACAACCGAAAAAGTATGGTTTTCCATTCAATTACCTTCCTGTTCATTACTAACATTCTTTTTCAAATAGTTTAATTTTTGGCCTCTTCTCCAATTTTAGGTCAAGTCTAACCGCATCAATCCACATGCCTGTTTGATCTTCAGCATAAAATAATCCAGATCCCAAAGATAATCCCCTCGATCCAACCTCGCAGCACCCCCCGAATTCCGCCGTCGGAATCCGAATGGTCCCACCGCATTCCGACCCCATTTCTGTTCGGAATTCGAATGGCCGCTCGAACACGAAACCGTGAGGATTCCGAAGGAATCCGAAGGGCGAGGTAGCGAGCCGAAGGCGAGTTACCGCAGTTCGAATGGTTTCTGTTCGAAATTCGGGGGTTTTTTCAACGATTTTTGAAAAGCAACGACCCTCAATCACTCTTCCTCAACCAGATAACACCGGCTCTTCTTCCCATCCCTCAACCCACCCCATCACTCACATACCGTACACCTCACCCTCGGACCATATGAAATTACCTCGACAAACAACCCTTTCACCTCTCACATTTCGTATACGATCTACGGGGGATACACCTAACAAACCGTACGAACCGTGAGGGATACTTCGTATACGAAATATGTGTGATAGCATAACCTAGAAAATGAGCACATTTTCGATTCTTCGGCAACGATCCGATGGATCGTCACCTCGGATTCCAGCAAGCTGGAAACCATGGGTAATGCCCGTTTCATTTGAATATAACCTGTCTATCGGATGAGTTAGTATCTAGGTTTGAAGCTCCTCTATGCCATATGGCTTGAACATCTTTTTCACCTTTTTTGTCACATGCGTCCAGCGATATACTCTCTTACCTTTTGACGTCATTT
>Ga0272441_10008731_pt1 | contig 15953 bp, 13 predicted proteins | sample SSMProp6N_FD_193582 | JGI IMG/M metagenome (GOLD analysis project Ga0272441, IMG submission 193582) | Marine sediment archaeal communities from Little Sippewissett salt marsh, Falmouth, MA, United States - SSM-Prop-6N | ecosystem: Environmental > Aquatic > Marine > Wetlands > Sediment ... | reverse complement strand
CGGTGAAGCACCAGGACGTCGCGGTCTTCTCCGAGAACCTGAAGGTCTACACCTTCAGCCGGGCCAGCAGCGACTGGCGCCCCGCCTCCGGCACCTGGGAGATCAGCAACCGCTGGCAGTGCGACCCGCGATGGTCCTTCTTCTCCGGCATCCCGCCGTCCGCCTCGCCCCTGGCGGCCATCTGGAACAAGTACGCCGTCGAGGGCGACGTGACGGTCGAGTTCGCCGTCGGACCCAAGATGGCCAGCGAACGAGGCGGAAGCTACCGCTATGCCCGCGACTTCAACGTGACTCTGTGCGCCGACGGCAAGGATCTCAACTCGGGCTACGGCTTCATCTTCGGCGGCTGGGACGACTCCCGCACCGCGATCACCCGAGGCAACAAGGTGGTCGCGCAGTCGAGCTTCACCATCCCCCGCAGCAGCAGCATCCACCGTCAGTGGTTCTACGTGATGGCCGAGAAGCGCGGCGCCACGGTCTCGCTCTGGGTCGATGGTTCCCGCGTGCTCACCTACACGGACCCCGAGCCCCTGCCCGGCAAGCGCCTGGCGCTCTGGTCGTGGGACTGCGCGATCATGGTCTCCCGCGTCCGCATCAGCGCCACCGCCTTCAACGGGAAAGAGCCGCCCGGCACTCCCAGCGCTACCTGCCACACCATCTACAATCCGGCCAAGTAGGCCAAGCCGACCCGGCCCCCCGTGCAAGACTATGGACCTATCATTGGCGGTGGGAGACTACGCGTCGGCTTCGGCCATCTGCGCCTGGTAGTCCTTGTAGTAGCGAACGAGCTCGCCGAGGAGCACCTTGGCGGCCGCGGCCAGCGGCACGGCGAAGATGATGCCCAGGAAGCCCAGAAGCTGCCCGAAGATCATGATGGCCAGGATCACCACCACAGGGTGGAGGCCGACGTTCTTGCCCACGATCCTGGGGGTGAGGAAGAAGCCCTCGATGGTCTGCCCAATCACGAAGGTCGCCACCACTCCGAGCGGCGCCCACGGCCCGTGATACGGCACCAGCGAGAACAGGAGCGCGGGTGTGAGCCCCACCGCAATGCCCAGGTACGGCACGATGTTCGCCAGCCCTGCGATCACCCCGATGAGCAGCGCAAAGTCCACCCCGCAGATCAGCAGGCCCACCGAGTAGATGCCCCCCAGCGCGAGGGCCACCAGGATCTGGCCGCGAAAGAACGCGTGCACGTCCCTGTCGATCGCCGCCGTGATCCGCAGGATCGTCTTCCTGTAGCGCACGGGCAGCAGATCCCTCACCCCCTCCTCCAGCGCAGGCAGGTCCACGAGCACGTAGGCGGTCACCACGAAGAAGAGCACGAAGCTGAAGCTTGCGAGCACGAAGCCCAGAAGCGCCGCGAACACGGCGCCCACTCCCTTGAGCAGCGAGGCCGAGATCACCTTGAAGTGCTTGCGGATCGTCTCGGGCAGTTGCTCGATCGCCTGCTCGATCTGCACGCGCAGCTCGTTCGGGATGCTCTCGAGCGCCGCTTCCACGCGGCCGCCCGCATCCGCCGGCTGCGCCGTCTGCTTCAGCGCCTTCTCCGCCGCTGGCACCACCCGCTCCACCGTTCGCACCGTGTAGTAGACGCCCAGGCCGACGGCCCCCAGCAGCAGCACCGTGAACACGCCCACGAGCGCCAGCACCACGGCCAAGCGAGGCCAGCGCAGCTTCGCGTGCAGCAGATCCACCACGGGATTCAGAATGTAGGCCATCACCACGGCCAGGCCGAACGGCACCAGGATCGACCGCAGCGCGTAGACCAGGTAGCCCACGCCCCACACACACAGCAGCGCCAGGACGAGTTTCACCCACCGATTGCGGAACACCGACCACATCGACTCGCCGGACTGGAGCTTCCTGAGCCCCAGGCGGCCCCCATCGGCCCCACGCTTCCCATCGCCTGCATCGTCCGCCATCCCCGTCCCCCGGTTCGGTAAGAGCCGCGGCTCAACTGATTTCCGTGCCCGGGCCCTCGTCGTCGTCGATCAGCAGAAGCAGATCCTCGGTGTGCACGCGCTCGCGGCGCTCCGGCTTCGCCTCGAGCCCGAGCGTCGTCTCCTTGCGGAGCACACCGATGTCCGGCACGATGATGCGGCTGCGGCACATCGGGCAATGCACCATCTGCCCCGCCGTCTCCGCCTTGACCAGCATCCGGTAGCCGCAACTGCACGTGAGCGCGTAGCGCTCGGTCGCGGCGTAGGCATCCTCGACCAGTTCCTGCCCAGCCACGGGCACCGTGAGCTCGCGCTTGCACGCGGGGCAGTGGATTCGTGTGCCTGCCATGCGCTTGCGCGCCACCAGGTGCTGACCACACACACACTCGAACTTGAAGCGATCTGCCATCCACCTCTCCTTCGCTCCCCGCGCCTGGATCTTACCCGCGCCTCGTGGCTCTGTCAACACAACCCCTTGACGCCGCCGGGCCGCCGGGCTATCCTGCCGCAATGGGGTCGCCATCCTTGAACTGCACTGGGATACGGGTACACTAGAGGTCAGACCTGCGGTCCGACGGCCGCAGGCCCTTTGCTGTGTCCATAAGGAGTCTGCGTTTGTCCCGTTCCGCTGCCCTCATCCTATCCCTTGCCGTAGCTCTGCCGTCAGCGGCCCTGGCGAGAACCTACCACGTCGCACAGCAACATGCCCAGGCTTCCGACGAGAGCCCGGGCACCGCCGAAGCCCCCTGGAAGACCCTCGCGAAGGCGGCCGACGCCCTGGGGCCTGGCGACACGGTGGTGGTCCACGCAGGCGTCTATCGCGAGCAGGTGAAGCCCCGCCGCAGCGGCACCCGCTGGCGCCCGATCACCTATCGCGCCGCCAGGGGCGACACCGTTGTGGTCACCGGCGCCGACCTGGTGACCGACTGGATGCGCGAGGAGAACGCCGTCTGGCGCAAGAACAACTGGACGCACACGTTCCCCACCCATCCCAACGACAAGAAGCACCGCCTGGTGGGCCGCTGCGAGCAGGTGATCGCCGATGGCCGCCTCCTCGAGCAGGTGGAAGCCCTCGCCGAGATGAAGCCGGGCACCTTCTGCGCGGACACCCAGCGCAAGGTGCTCTTCGTGTGGCTCACCGACGGCGGCGACCCGAACCAGCACGCCATGGAGGCCAGCGTTCGCGGCGTGTGCTTCGGCCACGGCTGGGGCACCGAGCAGCGGCATCACATCCGCCTCCAGGGCTTCACCTTCCGCCACGCGGCCAACATGGCTCAGCGCGGCACGCTCTACATCCAGGGCAACCACTGGCGCGTCGAGGACTGCACGGTCGAGCGAACCAACGGCAACGGCATCTCGTTCCGCGGCGACCACATCACCTTCCGCCGCGTCCGCTCCCGCCACAACGGCCAGCAGGGCATGGGCGGCGGCGGCAGCCACTTTCTCCTCGAGGACGTGGTGTTCGAGCAGAACAACGTCAAGGGCTTCGCGAAGGGCTGGGAGGCGGGCGGCATCAAGATCACCCACGCCCGCGACGGCATCGTCCGCCGCTGCACCGCCATCGCGAACGACGGCGTGGGCATCTGGTTCGACATCGACGTGCGCGACGTGGTCGTCGAGCAGTGCCTGTGCCGCGACAACGCGGGCCACGGGATCTTCGTGGAGATCAGCGGCGGATTCACCATCCGCAACAACCTGTGCGTCCACAATGGCACCGACGACGATTGGGGCGCCGGCGGCATCGGCATCGCCGAGAGCGACCACTGCACCATCGAGAACAACACCTGCGTGCTCAACCCCACCGGCATCAGCATCCGCGAGCAAGGCCCGCGGACCTTCAAGGGCGTCGACGGCACCCAGGTCTCCTACCACGTCCACGACACCACGATCCGCCGCAACATCATGGCCCTCAACACCCGCTACCAGTTCGGGCTGTGGTCGGACAATGTCTTCTTCGGCCCCCACCCCTCGGCGAACGTCGGTTCGCGCGGCACCCCCTACGACCCGGACGAGGGCGGGATCGTGCTCGACCGCAACCTCTACTGGTCTGAGGGGAAGGCCAAGCTGGCCCTATGGGGCGTGCCCTGGCGCAAGAAGCACAAGGAATACGCCGACCTGGCGCTCTGGCAGGCCAAGCGCAACCAGGACGCCTTCTCGAAGTTCGCTCGCCCGCGCTTCGTCTACCCCAAGGCGAGCAACTGGCGTCTGATGCCCCACAGCCCCGGCTCAGAACTCGGCGTCGGCCCCCTCAAGCCCCCCGCGGGCACCGACCCGATGGCGCACGACTGACGGCACGTACCGTGCGCTCTCACCCCCCAGCACTCCCCGATGCAAAGTGCCGCCAGAGCAGCCAGGTGCTTTCCTCCTCGAACGCGTGCTTCGAGGGGTAGCGGAGCAGTCGGCTCGCATCCTGGTGCTGTGCAAGGGCTCCGCGGTTGAGCACCGCCTGGGGCGCCGCGCGCAGGCAGTCCTGCACGAAGGCCACGTAGTTGCGCGACGGATCGCTGCTCAGGCGGTCGCCCAGGTAGGCGAAGTTGAACTTCTCGGCCGCGATGTGCAGGCGGCCAGGTGCCACGTCGAGGAACAGCTCCAGGATGCAGCGGTAGTTGTGCTCCTCGCGGTCGCTGTGCTCCGAGCGCGTCGGGGCGTCGGTCTGGATAGCTGTCCCACCGAACATCTGGACCTCGACGGCGCTTCCCTTGCGCGCGGGGACCTCGCGCACGATGTGGCGGAACTCCGTGAGCAGGACGGAGCCCGCCGCGATGAGGATGACGTGGCCCCACTCCACATCGGTGCGCCGCCCAAGCTGGTCGTAGGCCGCAAGGACATCGGGCAGGCACTCGGCGCGCCGCACCCGCTTCGGCGGCGGCAGGGGCGGGAGCTGCTTGTGGTCGACCATGTCCGCCTCCACCCCCTCGGCACACAGGGCCTGGAGGAGCCGGCCCGCATCCGCCAGTTCGAGTCCCCGCACGAGGATGCCGAAGGCGTCCTTCGCCACGATCGCCGCGTCGGCGTCCGTGAGGGTGGGCAAGGCACGAAAGGCGCGGGCGAGCTGGTCCACGGCAGGCGGCTTGAGGCTCTTCTGCACGATGGCGTAGGGCATTCACTTCTCCCTTGCGGCCTGGCTGCGCGCATCGAGGAGCGCCTGGGTGATCGTGAAGTCGATGCGGTTGCTCAGCAGCGGCACGCGCGCCACATCCTCGTCGCCTGCGAATGCTGCGCACAGCAGCTTCCCGTCGGCCCGCTTCCTGGGAATCTGCTCCGTCATGCCCGGGCTGTAGAGCACCTGGAGTCCCACCTTGTCGCCTTCGCCAAGGTTCCCCAGGCTGTCGGGCCAGCCCACGGCCACCTTCATCTCACGAGCGTAGCTCAGCAGGCGGCCGAGCTGGATCATCTCCATCCCCTCCGAACGCTTGGGTATCACGGGGCGCCCGTTCACCCACCACCGGGCGAGCACGTGCAGGTCGGGCCAGTCCACCATTTTCACGCCCGCGCGCACCACGAAGGCCTTCCCATCGAGCGTAAGGCGCAGGGGATGGCGGCGCTCACCCTCGCGCAACTGGCGGACCTCCTTCGCTCCCAGCAGCTCCTCCCATGGGCCTCCGAGCGGGATTCTGCCCGGAAGCGGAGTGCCGCCTTGTCTGGCTACGAACTCGACCTGTCGGTCCGAAGGCGGCCAGATGGACGCGCACTCGCCGAAGCTCGGGCACGCGGCATACGCCTTCGCGCGAACGCAGCAGGAAGGCTCTCCCTCGCGCGCCAGGGTGCGACGGCCCCGGGCAAACTGCTGCCACGGGCAGGGGCGAGGCGTCTTCACCACCAGCTCCCGCTGCGCCAGCGTTCTGCCCTTCGGCGACACCACGCGAAGCTTGTAGGCCCCCTCCCACGCCACGAGCACCAGGGAGCAGAAGAGCCCTTCCCGCGGCGCACTCGCCCACATGGCCATCTGGCTCACAGCACGCGCCTCACCGCTCGTGGTGCAGAAGACAGGGCCAAGCAGGCGCCCGTAGACCTTGCCATCCACAGAGAAGGAGGGCTTCGCATCGTCGCCCACGTATCGGGCCAGGCAGTAGAGGAGTCTCCAGGGGCCGGCATCCGCTCCCGCCTCGCCCAACCCGAGGCGCACCTCCCAGCCGGTGGCCAGGCGATGGGGCTCGAAGGCCTCGAGCGCCTCCAGAGCGGCCACGTCGGGGATGGTGCGTTCGCCCCCGGAGCATGCGGCCACGATCGCCGCGAGAAGCACGCAGGAGCGCCAGGAAGCAGTCATGGGGAATCCCCCCGATCAGCCTGCCGCAATGAGCCGCGAGAGGCGGGCCACCACATCCGGTGCCTTCGCAGCGATGTTCGCGTTCTCGAGCGGGTCGGCCTCCAGGTTGAAGAGCATCGGGGGAGTCGGTTCCTCCGCCTTGGCGCCACGCCCCCTCCGCCCGCTGAAGCCCGTCACCAGCTTGTGGCGGCCATCGAACACCATCCGCCAGTCGTTCAGCCCCGAGAGCACGTGGTCGCGGTGCTTCGACGCCGTCCCCGCGAGAAGCGGCCGGAGCGACCGGCTGTCCATATCCTTCGGCACAGGCACGCGCGCGCACTCCAGGAACGTGGCGGTAAGATCCATCAGGCTCACGAGCGCATCGCTGACGATGCCTGCCTTCACCCCCGGCCCCCAGGCGGTCATCGGGATGTGCACGGAAGGCTCGAAGGGCACTCCCTTGCCCCAGCGGCCGTGGTCGCCGAGCATCTCGCCGTGGTCGCTGCTGTAGACGATGAGGGTGTTGGCCAGTTCGCCCCGCTCCCTGAGCCTCTCGACGTAGATGCCGACCCAGCGGTCGATGTTCTCGACCATCGCGGAGTAGTTGCGGCGGATCCGCACGTGGGTGCTCGGGGCGAACCTGGGACAGCGGTTCGGCTGCGGGAACTCCACGCCCGCATACAGGCCGGCCATGCTCTTCGTGATGTCCCACGGGTCGTGCGGCCCCGTGAAGTTCACCTGGAGGAACCAGGGCTTGCCCTCGGGGAAGCGCTCCATCAGCTCGAGGCCGTTCCTCCCGACGTAGTTGTCGCAGTAGGCGTGGTCGGGGAGCGGCGTGGGGAAGGTGGCGGCCTTCGTGTGCCGCCTGCTGAAGTCGGTCGCGTGCGCCTCGAGCAGCCCATGCCGCTTCAGGTAGCGCATGTAGGGGTCTTTGGGCGTGACGGAGCCGCTGTGGATGGCGTCCCACTTCCCCGCGTTGTCGATGCCGTCGCTGAAGCCCCATTCGTCGAGCAGGCGGCGGCCGTCGCGTCCCCAGCGGAGGGTGGCCTTGTGGAGGTCGAACTTGCCGCAGCCCGCCACGTGGTACCCCGAGTCCCGCAGCAGCGTGTAGAAGGTGGGCTGCTCGATGGGGTAGTCCACGCCGTTGTTGCGGACGTTGCAGCGGCCGTACTCCCTGCCCGCGGCCAGGCATGCCCGCGACGGCGCACACAGGGGCGACGGGCAGAAGGCCCGGCGGAAGCGCACCCCCTCGCGGCCCAGCGCATCCGCGTTCGGCGTCCGCACGGGGATATCGGGCGACGGCCCCACCCAGTCGTACCGGTGCTGGTCGGGTAGCAGGAGCAGGATGTTCGGCCGCCGCTTCGTCACGCTCGATACCTCCGCATGGGTGGAGAGGACGGCGCTCTGCGTCCTCATGGTCACTGTGGGCGGGCCTGGTCGGCCTCGGCCCAGTCCGCCGGCATCGGTGCGGGACGGAACGCCTGCTTGTCGCCCATCAGCGCCACCACGAACAGCGTGACGCCGATGGCGAGGGCGAGGACGGCACCGGGGATGGCGCCGAGGGCCATGATCGACGACATCGAGGCCTGAACGCCCGCCCGAACCAGGACGAATACGATATCCGCGACGGCCGCAACGAGGAACAGGCGCGGCCCCCACTGCTTGAGTAGCAGCAGCCCCACGGAGCCGATCAGGTAGGCGATCGAGATCGCCACCGCCGTCAGGCCCCCGATCATGCACCACGTGGGGAACCACGGCGGCGTCTCAGTGAACTTCGCGAACATCTTGAAGAAATGGCTGGGCATCGCCGAAGGAAGCGGCCGCGCAGGCGCAGGCACCGCCGGCGCTGCGCTTGCCGGAGCTGGCGGCACGGCGGTGAGGGGCGCCGCCCGCACTGCGGTCGCAGGCACCGTCGGCGCGACGGGCACGGGCGCCACCGGCACCGGGGCGTCCGGTGGCACGGCTCGTTCGGCCACCCTCCTCGCCGCCTGCTTCTCGGCGAGCTCCATGGTCTGCTCCATCGTGCCCATCATCGTCTTCTGGAATTCGAGAATCTTCGGCGCCATCACAAGCTGCGTCCCGCCCAGGATCCCGCAGCAGGCGAAGAGAATGCCGATGATCCCCACTACGGTCGCCCAGGTCGGCCTCTGCATAACACCACTCTCCTCGGAACAAGGGGAAGAAGGGGCGCCCTGATTCTAGTCCGCGACCGCCCGGCATTCAAGCTTCTTGAAGGCCCGCCCCGCCCCGCGTACAATCGCACCGCACCCACACCCGAAAGGAGCAAGCCCATGCGCGTCCGAATCCTGGCCTCCTGCCTCTTGCTCGCGCTGCGCGCTCTGGCGGGCGAACTCCCCGTCGAGCCCTACGTCGACCCCTCGCAGCTCGATGTGCCCTGGCCCAAGCACAGCCACGTGAAGATGCCCTGGCGCGGCTACCTGGAGACGAAGCCCGCCGTCGACCTCCTCGAAGGCATCGGCATCTGCTACCACCACCACGGCGGCAGCATCGACGCCCAGCTCGGCCTCCTGGCCAGGGCCGGCATCCGCTGCATTCGCTGGGAGCAGCCCTTCGGCACCTACGACCCCGACCTCCAGAGCCTCGCGAAGCACAGCGAGACACAGTACCGCAAGCTCCTCGCGGCCTGCCGCACCCACGCCATCGTGCCCATCATCCTCCTCAACGCCCACCACGGCTACCCGTGCAAGATGAAGTCGTGGGAGCGCCGCGTGGCGGCCGACGCCCCGAAGGGAGCCGCCGAGCTCCTCCTCGACTCCGTCGAAGGCTTCCGCCCCGTCTACTCCGGCACCCAGGGACTCACCGCCTACTGGGCTGGCCAAGTGCTCTTCACCGACATCGACCCGAAGCGCAAGGCGGTGAAGCTATCGAAGCCCCTGCCCAAAGCCCTCAAGAAGGGCGAGAAGCTGAACTGCGTGGACTTCCACTACCTCCCCTTCCACCCCGTGGGCACCCCCGAGTTCGAACACACGGCCGGCGGCTGGGTGGACTATGCCCGCGCCGTGTGCCGCATCGCGAAGGAGGAGAAGACGCCCATCGAGATCGAGATCTGGAACGAGCTGTCCTTCGGCTCCCACTACGCCGGCGGCCAGGGCATCAACGCCTACTGGCCGGGCCGCGCCGAGTTCAAGAAGGATTTCCTGAACCCCGGCGGCCACGCCTGGGAGGTCTCGCGCCGCACCGCCGCGATGATCAAGAAGGAGTTCCCGGGCACGCGGGTCATCTGGGGCTGGTCCAACACCACGTTCTTCCACACGCCCATCGAGCGCCTGCCCGAGGGCATTGACGGCCAGACCTACCACCCCTACGGCACGGGCTGGCGCGACCTGCCGAAGCGCGAGCAGGCCCCCAACCAGCCCCACCGCTGCCTCGAGGGCCACTGCCCCACCTATCGCCTCTGCTTCCCCGAGGGCTGGGCTCACACCTTCATCCAGTGCGAGTCCCTCATCCACCACCTCCGCCCCGACCACCGCCTGACCCGCAAGCCCAAGGGTACGCAGCGCTTCCACCACTACATCACCGAGCACGGCGTCGTGCCCGCAGAGGCAGGAGTGAAGGGCGACGCCGAGTCCCTGCGCCTCAAGGAGAAGTTCCTCGTCCGTGCCATCCTCTTCTGGCTCAACAAGGGTCTCGACCGCATCACCATCTTCCAGGCCGGCCCCGAGAAGAACAACGAGGGAATGGCCATCAGCCTGGCCAAGGCCCACGACCTGAAGAAGTTGCCTCCCGATAGCGAGATCGATGAATGGCTCTCCCCAGCCCTGCGCTCGCTGCGCCGCACCGTGAAGGTCTTCGCCGGCGCCGTGCCCATCGAGAAGCCGCGCGCCTTCGAGCTCAAGGTGACCAAGCTCGGCAAGGAGCGGAAGGCCTTCGACATGCCCGAGGGCAAGAGGCCGCTCTACTACCGCGACCTGTTCGCCGCCCTCCCCTTCCAGGTGACCGACCGCAAGTTCGTCCTCGCCTTCTACGTGATGACACCCAACTACAACGTCGAGGACATCGAGCCCGTGCCCTACCGCGTGGCCATCCGCCCGCTCAACGGGAAACGCTGCAAAATCAGCTTCTACGACCCTCTCGCCGACCGCACCGTGCCTGTGAAGGTAGTCGAGCGCTCCGCGGACTCGCTCACCGTGGAACTGCCCACCATCGACACGCCGCGCCTGCTGATCGCCGAGGAAGAGGAGTAGCCTCACGAGAGTAGCGAGCGCAACAGGTCGCGGCTCCGCAGGTAGCCCTCTTCGATGATGGGCGAAGGAGCCAGTTCCAGGCACAGAGCCCCCTCGTAGCCGACTTCCCGCAACGCGCCGATCGCCTCCCCGAAGTCGATGTTCCCCGCCCCCACGGGCAGGTGGTCGCGGCGCCCATCGTAGTCGTGCACGTGCACGTGGACGATCCGCCTGCCGAGGTGCCGCACCAGACCGCCCAGGCTGCCCCACGGCCGGTACGATGCGCCGCCGTTCATGCTCACGTGCCCCACGTCCACCGTCACCCCCGTGCTCTCGAAGCACACCTCGTCGAACACCTCGAAGTCCTCGGTCGCCTCAACGCCCACCACCACACCCAGCGCTGCCGCCGTCTCGTCCAGCTCCAGGAGCGATTCCGCGAGGAGACGCCTTCGCTCGTCGTCGGCGATCCCCGAGCGGGTGGTGCCTGCGTGCACGGTCACCGTCCTCGCCCGCAACCGCCCGGCCAAGCGCAGCGTATGCTCGATGAGCTCGACCGACGCCCGACGGACCCGCTCGTTCGGCGTGACCAGGCTCACGTCGTACAGGTCGAACGGCGCGTGCAGGTCCACGTGTGTGAAGGGTGCACAGGCGGCCTTGAGACGGCCCCAGCCCTCGGCCGACATCGATTCGGGGTCGATCCCGCGCCGCGGCGCCAGCGATGGCGACGTGTGGAAGGCAACCTGCTCGAAGCCCTGGGCCGCTGCCCACGCAAACTGCTCCAGGAATGGCCTGTCGCCAATCTCCCACACCATCAGCCCGACCCGCATCGCCACGGCCATGGCCCTCGACTATCGGTCGATACCCGCGTCCTCGAGCATCACGCGCATCTCCCGCATCGCGCGCACGAACTCGGCGCGCTGGCGAGGCGTGGTGGCGCTGTGCCAGCGGGCCAGGCGCTCCTTGTCCATCGCCGGATGTCCGCCACGGCGCTCACCCCGCCCGCCACCAGGGCCTCCTCGACCCCGGGTCCTCATCTGCTTGAGCGCCGCATCCCGCAACGGTTTGGGCATCACCTTCAGAGCCTGCACCATCGTCGTGGCCATGCGAGACATCAACTGGGCACGCTGCTCCTCGGAGATGAGGTCGCCCATCTTCTGGCGCTGCTCCGGGCTGAGGGACTCGAATCGCGCGCGGAGCTTCTCGTCCGCAATGGCCTTCTGGACCAGCTCCTGGAGCTCGTGGGGCGGCAAACGGTCCACGGTCGACGCGACCTGCTGAATCCAGGCGTCGAGCTCCGGCTCAGAGAGCTGCGCGGGATCGCGCTCGGTGAGCACGGTGAGCACGTCGTCCGCCGTCGGCGGCTCAGGCTCGGGCCACACCAGCCAGGCCACGATGCTAGCGCAGGCCCCCAGCAGCACCACGACGCACACAGCCACAAGCCAGCCTTGCTTCGCGGACATCAGAAGCTCTCCACGTGGCCGTCGTGATAGAGGCAGTTCACTCCCAGCTTGCCGCTGCCCCGCCGATGGAACGGCTCGTAGTCGCGCAGCATCGCCGCATCCTCGATCTTGATCGGGGCGTAACGCACCGGCTGACCGACCTTGAGGTAGTTGAGGAGCTCGGCCCACTCGTAACTCGAACCCTCCCCCTCGAAATACGTGCCAAACGCATACTCAGGGTCCGTCGGGCGGTCGTCGGGGCACTCGAACACCCTGGGGTCGGTGTAGCGAGCCAGCAGGTCGCAGATGCGCGGCAGGCCCCCCTTGGCCTCCGTAGACGGCATGATCGTGGCACACGGATACCAGTTCTCGTTGTCGTCCACGTAGAGGTTGATGGCCTTCCCGAGCTGGCCGAGGTTCGAGACGCACTGCATCTTGCGCGCCTCCCCGCGAATCCGCGACGTAAGCGGGAGCAGGAGCGCCGCCAGGATAGCAATGGTCGACATGACGACCAGCAACTCGATAAGCGTGAAGGCGCGACGGTCCATGCAGCACCCCCGCGGACATCTCGCTCCCCGATCCCAAATACACCTCTGCCAGCCCGTCGGTTTCGTGCATGTCTAGTCAGGGAGCCGGACCCTGCCGTAGGGCGTCTTGAGAAACCCCGAAGGCTCGAGGGCAGCCTTCCCGAGGCCCCGGCCCCGGGCCAGTTCGAGGATGGCCTTCGCGGCGGACACCTCGCCCACGAGGAGAAGCCTGCCCGTCTCCGACGGCGGGATCTTCTCCACGGTCGAGGCCGTGAGCCCCGCCAGCTTCACCGTCCCCACCTTGAACAGATAGCCGAGTTCCCGGATGTCCAGCTCGAAGACGTTCGGGTTCTCCACCACCGCCTCGATCGTGATCCGCGCCTTGCTCAGCGACACGTCGGAGAGGCGGAACCGAACGTTCTTGAACTGCGGTGGCCGCATCAGAGGCAGCGTGCCGGAGAACCCCAGCGGGAGCAGGAACTCGTGCCCCAGCACGGAGAACGAGACCGTGCCGTGGAGCCGGTACTCCACCTCCTTCGCGTCCTTGAGGTCGTGGTACACCCTACGCAGGCTGCTGTAGGTGATCTGGAACGGCAGATGCACGGTCTCCACCGTCTCAGCCGGCAGGCCGACGGTCGCCGAGGCCTCCGAGGTCATGAACTCGTGCTGCTGAATCTGGACGCCGTACGACACCAGCGGCGTGCGGATGGGAATCAGGTAGGGGTTGTGGATGTCCACCTAGAAGTCCACGACCAGCCCACGGAAGCCGATCTCCTTGATCCGCGGCCGCACCTCTCGCACCTCGGGCTTCCCGCCCAGCTCAACCAGCGACGAACAGCCGCACACCCCTGCCGCCAGAAGCGTCAACCCAGCGCGGATGATTCCTGAACCCCTCACCGCATGCCCCTCGGTATCAACAGCAAGCCCTCAGCGCCGCCGAAGCGGAACCGATTATACCGCACAACGCCCGTGGAAGGGAGTCCCGAAAGCCCGAAGAGACGGCGGCGTGCTCAGGAGGCCGCGCCAGTCTCACCCTGCGCCCGCTCCGCGATGGCGCGCAACTCGCGGTTGACCCGTTCGAGCAGTTCCCTGCGCCCAAGGCCAGCCGGAGCGAATGGCTGCCCGATGACCATCGCGACACGGGCCGCCCGGAGCCTCCACGTGTCGGGCGGCAGCATCGTGCCGACGCCTGCAAGCCCAACGGGCAGGATGGGGGCGCCCGTGCGCTGTGCCAGCAGGGCGATGCCTGGCAGAGCATCGTGGATGCACCCGTCCCGGCTGATGCCCCCCTCCGGGAAGATGCCCACAGCCCCCTCCCGCGCCAGTTCCGCGGCCGCCCCACGCAGCGCATCACGGTTCAGCCCGGCCGCCTTCACCCGCAGCACCCCCCAGAAGCGGAAGAAGCCGTGCAGGAGCGGAACGTGGTAGAACCGCTCCGTCATCAGATAGGTGAGGAAACGCGGGAAGAGCGCCTGAAGGACCACGGGGTCCGCAAAGCTCGTGTGGTTGGCCGCCACGATGAGGGCGCCGGTCCGCGGCACCCGCTCCTCGCCGACCACCCGAGCCTGGCACCCGAGCCTGAGCCCCACGCGAATGGGCAGTCGCACCGTGTAGAGCACCACCTTGCGCGCAGCCCACACCAGAGGCCCTGGCTGCCCTGCGGCACTCACGCTCTGTTGGGCGGCTTCTGCGTTCACGCAGATCTCGCGCTCGGGAGGCATCTAGTCGTCGGCACTGTCGTTGTCGGCCGCCGCGTCGAGGTTCTGCATATGCTCGTCGACGGTCGGGGTGCTCCGCTTGCGCGGGGAACTTCGGCGGTTCTCCCAGTCGTCGAGCGTCATCACCACCTCGCGCGCCTTTGAGCCCTTGTAGTCGCCCACGACCCCCTCGGCCGCCATCATGTCCACCAGACGGGCCGCGCGGGTGTAGCCGATCTCGAGCTTGCGCTGGAGCAGCGACACCGAGCCCCGGCCCGTGCCCAGCACGATGCGGCACGCCTGCTCGTACAGGTCGTCGCCGCTGTAGCCGTCCATGCCGCCTCCGCTCGTCTCGTCCCCGTCCTCGGTCACGAAGCCGTCGATGTTCAGCGAAAAATCCGGCTTGCGCTGGCGCTTGATGAAGTCGACGATCCGCAGGATTTCCTCGTCGCTCATAAACGTGCCCTGCGCACGGACCAGGTGCGAGGCGCCAGGGGGCATGAACAGCATGTCGCCGCATCCCAACAGCTTCTCCGCTCCGTTGCGGTCCAGAATCGTCCGCGAATCCACCTTCGAGGTCACCTGGAACGAGATCCGCGTCGGGAGGTTCGACTTGATGAGGCCCGTGATCACGTCCACCGACGGCCGCTGGGTGGCCAGAACCACGTGCAGACCCACCGCACGCGACTTCTGAGCCAGACGCGTGATCGACGTCTCGATGTTCTTCGATGCCAGCATCATCATGTCCGCCAACTCGTCCACGATGATGATGATGTAGGGCAGGTGGAACGGGATGCGGTCGTAGTCCACATCCTCGCCCAGCCGCGCGCGTATCTCCTCTTCCCCCAAGCGGTTATACGCAGCGATGGAGCGAACGCCCACGCTCGCCAGCATGTCGTACCGCTCGTCCATCACCCGGGTCGCCCAGTCGAGAATCCACGCCGCCCGCTTCATATCCGTCACCACGGGCGTGAGCAGGTGCGGAAGCTCAGCGTAGGCGCTAAGCTCCACCATCTTCGGGTCGATGAGAATCAGCCGCACGTCGTCCGGGTGGTGCGTGAGCAGGATGCTCGAAATGATGCTGTTGATGCACACGCTCTTGCCCGACCCCGTGGCACCCGCCAGGAGCAGGTGCGGCATGCGGGTCAGGTCGCCGATGATCGGCTCCCCCGAGGCATCCTTGCCCAGGAACAGCGGAATGGTGCGCTGGCGCTTGCGGTGAGCGTCGCTCTCCACAAGTTCCCGCATACGCACCACTTCCTTGTCCATGTTCGGCAGCTCGACGCCCACCGTCGACTTCCCCGGAATGGGCGCCACGATGCGCACCGCAGGGGCCTTCGTGGCAATCGCCAGATCGTCGGAGAGCGACGTCACCTTCGTGAGCTTCGTCCCCGCATCCAGCGTCAGCTCATACCGAGTCACCACGGGCCCTTGGTCGATGTTCACCACCTTCGCGCCAACGTGGAACTCGCCAAGCGTCCGCTCCAGAACCTCGATCTGCTCCTGGATGTGCTGCACCCGCAGGCTGCGGTCCACCCCGCTAGCCTCATCCAGAAGGCTCCCTGGCGGAAGCACATACGTCGCCGCCTGCTCCTCCGTGCGCGGCGCCGCGGGCCGGCCCAGGTCGTCGACCTCCGACTCCTCCGTCGGCGCCTCGTCCGTGAACGACGCAGCGTCCGTCCCACCCTTCTGCATGATGTTGTTGAGATACCCCGCGGTCACGGGCCGGCCCGTGTCCACCGGCTCCTCCACAGCCTTCGGCGCCGGCGGCTCCGCGAAGGGCAGGAACGGTGTATCCTCCGCAGTGTCCACGGTTTCCGTCGCATCGTGCGTCGGCTCGTCCACGGCGCTCGCCGTCTCGGCAGTGCGCCTTTCCGCCACCGGCGGCTTCGCCTTCCGACCACGCGTCTTCTTCGC
>Ga0272441_10008729_pt1 | contig 15957 bp, 13 predicted proteins | sample SSMProp6N_FD_193582 | JGI IMG/M metagenome (GOLD analysis project Ga0272441, IMG submission 193582) | Marine sediment archaeal communities from Little Sippewissett salt marsh, Falmouth, MA, United States - SSM-Prop-6N | ecosystem: Environmental > Aquatic > Marine > Wetlands > Sediment ... | reverse complement strand
AGCGGTCTTGACGCGCCAACCGTCGGTTCGTTGTGAAGGTCTTGTCGCGGCACGGAGATTTTCTTGCCTGCGGCGGCGAAAATCACCGTGCCCTACTGCTGCTTTATCCGTTCTTCGTGCCTTTTGTGATCTTTGTGGTTAAGAGGCCCCGGGTAGTGACACGTTTGTGCGCACAAACGTGTCACGAGTTTTCGGAGCAGGCGGGAAAAGTGGAAAATACTTATCTCCCGCGGCCAACGAGCCTTCGGCCCATTCCGCCCGCGCGTAGTTACATGTTTGTGCGCACAAACGTGTAACCTCACGCTCCTATGGGAGGCGCTCGTTGAATGACGAATGCCGAATGACGATTGAACGACCAATGACGAACGCCGGGCTGGCCGGGGTTCTGCACCGTCGCGATTGACAAGTGAATACGGCAGGCCAAGGGTCGAGGGCCAAGGGTCCGGGGATTGACGATTGCCGATTCCCGCGGGGCGATGTCCCGGATTCACGGATCCACGTGGCCTCCGGGTTTCGGATTTGGCGACAACGTGGCTTTGTGACACATTATCGGACCCAGGAATGCCCGGTCCTTACAGGACAGGGACTTACGCGAGAAGTGGGGAATATTACCCGCTCCAAACCGTAGAGAACCGTAGAGAACCGTAGAGAACTGTAGAGAACTGTAGAGAACCGTAGAGAACTGTAGAGAACTGTAGAGAACCGTAGAGAACCGTGGAGAACGGTAGAGGACCATCAGGGCTCGTTCGCGGCCGTGCGGCACCTGTGGCGGGCGGGGCATGGCGGCGGCGGCGGGGGTCAGGATTGACGGCCCGGCCCGCGACGGGTAGATATGATGCGGTCATCTGATACGTCAGGGCACTGCCCGCCCGCTCCTGCGGGATGGATCTGTCTCGCCGCCGGCATCTGAAAGGAGCCTCGCCGTGTCGGGTTTGCTGATCATCGTCGTGACGTTCGTGGGGTATCTGATCGCCTACCACACCTACGGGCGGTTCCTGGCCCGGAAGATCTTCCGCCTGGACGACAGCGCCAAGGTGCCGTCGGTCGCGCTGGCCGACGGCATCGATTACGTCCCGACGCGCAAGGGGATCATCTTCGGGCACCACTACACCTCGATCGCGGGCACCGGCCCGATCGTCGGCCCGGCGATCGGCATCATCTGGGGCTGGGTGCCGGCGCTGATCTGGGTGTTCGTCGGGTCGATCGTCATGGGGGCGGTGCACGACTTCGGGGCGCTGGTCATCTCGCTGCGGAACGAGGGCAAGAGCCTCTCGGAGATCACCGCGCGATACGTCAACGCCCGGGCGCGGACGATCTTCTTCCTGATCGTGTTCCTGGAACTGCTGATCGTCATCGCCATCTTCGGCGTGGTGATCGCGGCGGTGTTCGCGAAGTACCCGCAGTCGGTCTTCCCGGTCTGGTGCGAGATTCCGATCGCCATCCTGTTGGGCCTGGCCGTGTACAGGTGGAAGGCCAACGTGGCGCTGGCGACGGTGGTGGCCGTGACGGCGATGTACGTGACGGTCTACCTGGGCCACCTCGAGCCGTTTCAGTTCGACATGGCGAAGTTCCTGGCGGCCCGGTCGTTTGACGCCATGCCGGCGACGGGCATGTGGGTGTTGGCCCTGCTGATCTACGCGTACGTCGCCTCGGCGGTGCCAGTGACGGTGCTCCTCCAGCCGCGGGACTACATCAACGCCTGGCAGTTGTTCATCGCGATGGGGCTTCTGCTGGCGGCGGCGGTCGCGGCCACGGCGACGACGGGCCTGAAGGTCGTGGCGCCGGCGCTGAACGCCTCGCCGGCGGGAGCGCCGCCGCTGTGGCCGTTCCTGTTCATCACGATCGCCTGCGGGGCGGTGTCGGGCTTTCACTGTCTGGTCGCCTCGGGCACGACGCCCAAGCAGATCCGCAAGGAGTCCGACTCGCTGTTCGTCGGTTACGGGTCGATGCTGCTGGAGAGCGCCTTGGCGGTTCTGGTGATCGTCGCGGTCGGCGCCGGGCTCGGCATGGCGTACGAGAAAGGCGGGCAGGTCTTCGTCGGCAGAGCGGCGTGGGACCAGCACTACGCGTCGTGGTCGGCGGCGGAAGGCCTGGGATCGAAGGTCGCCGCCGTCGTCGCCGGCTCGGGTAACATGATGTCGGCGCTGGGTATTCCCAAGGCCATCGGCATCGTGATCATGGGCGTGTTCATCGCCTCGTTCGCGGGCACGACGCTGGACACGGCGACGCGGATCCAGCGCTACGTCGTGGCGGAACTGGCCGGGAACCTGAAGATCAAACCGCTGGCGAACCGGTGGGTCGCGACGGCGGTGGCCGTGATCACCGCCGGCGCGCTGGCGTACGCGACCGGGGCGGACGGCAAGGGCGCCCTGAGACTCTGGCCGATGTTCGGCGCGGTCAACCAGTTGCTGGCGGCCCTGGCGCTGCTGCTGATCACGCTGTATCTGAAGCGCCGCAGCACGTGGAGTTACTTGCTGACGCTGATCCCCTGCCTGTTCATGCTGGTGCTGACGCTCTGGGCGATGATCGTCAACGAGACGCGGTTCCTCCGGGCCGCCGACCCCAACTGGGTCCTCGTGGTGATCAACGGCCTGACGCTGCTGCTGGCGCTGGCGTTGATCGTCGAGGCGGTGATCGTCCTGCTGCGCCCGGCGGCGGGCGGGTCCGAGCCGCCCGCGGCGGCGGCATAGAAAACGCGAGGACCATGGACGCGACCTCTTACATCCTCCTGTCGCTGGTGGGCGTGGTCGCCGGCGTGCTCGGCGGGCTGCTGGGCATCGGCGGGTCGAGCGTCATGCTGCCGGCGATGGTGTGGATCCTCGGGGCCACCGTCGGCGGCGTCGAGCAGATTCACCAGTACATGGCCGCGGCGATGATCGTCAACTTCCTGCTGATCCTGCCGTCGGTCGCCGCCCACGTCCGCAACGGCGCGGTCTGGCCGAAGGTCTGGAAGGTGCTCGTCGCCTCGGCCCTGGTGGGCATCGTCGTCGGCGTGCAGGTCAGTTACTTCTTCGACAAGGCCCGGGCGAAGTACCTTCGCTGGTTCGTCGGGGTGTTCTTCGTGTACGTCGTGCTCGACAACCTCCGCCGGATGGTCCGCCCGAGTCTGACCGCCGGGGTCGCGCGCGAGCGGATCGAGGCGCTGGGCGCCTGGCGCAAGGCGGCGGTGGGCTTTCCGATGGGCGTGATCGCCGGGCTGCTAGGCATCGGCGGCGGGTCGCTGGCGGTGCCGGGCCAGCAACTGGTCCTGAAGATGCCGCTGCGTAACGCCATCGCCAACTCGGCCGCGACCATCGCGTCGGTGTCCTGGCTGGGGGCGATCATGAAAAACGTCCAACTGGGCTCTCACGGCTCGGCCGGGCGGAGCCTGATTCTGGCGACGTGCCTGGCGCCGACGGCGATGATCGGCTCGTACGTCGGCGGGCACCTGACTCACCGCCTGCCCCTGCGGATCGTCCGGACCGCCTTCATCGGGATCATGGTCCTGGCGGCGCTGAAGATGTTCGGGTGGGTCTAGCGCCGCGCGGTTGGTCCTTTCGCGGGCCGGCGGCGTGCCGGATAATCGGTCGCATGGACGAGGCGTCCGAGAAGCACGAGGCCGAGCAGCGCACGTTCTTCGGCGCCGCGAAGGTGACCGCGGCCCTGACGGTCGTGTCGCGCGTCTTCGGCATGCTGCGCGCGATGGCGATCATGTCGCTCGGGGCCAATGCGATCACCGACGCGTTCGCCTTCGCTTTTAAGATCCCGAACCTGTTCCGCCGCCTGTTCGCCGAAGGGGCGCTGTCGGCGGCGTTCGTGCCGGTGTTCACGGCCACGGCCGAGACGGACGGCTTCCAAAGGGCCTCGCGCCTGTTCGCCAACGCCCTGGGGCTGCTGGCGGTCGTGCTGACGGTGCTGATGCTGCTGGTGCAAGCCGGCCTGCTGGCGTGGGCGCTCCTGAGCCCCGCCCCGGCGGACCGGCAACTGCTGATGACGCTGACCGCGATCATGCTGCCGTTCATGGTCACCGTCTGCCTGTTGGCGCTGGGCTCGGCGGCGCTGCAGTGCCGGGGGCACTTCGCCTACCCGGCCGCGGCGCCCATCCTGTTGAACCTGTTCATCATCGCCGCGGCGTGGTTCGTCGCCCCGGCCTGGCGCGGCGACACGCGCGGGCAACTTCTCGTCGTCAGCGGCTCGGTGGCGGTCGCCGGGGTGGCGCAACTGGCGGGGGTGCTCTGGCTGCTGCGGCGGATGGGTTTCCCCATCCGGCCGCGCCTCAGGCCTGTGGTGCCGGGGATCCGCACGATGCTGCGCCTCATGGCCCCGATGCTGCTGGGGCTGGGATTTCTCCAGTTCGCCGAACTGCTGGAGACGGCTGCGGCGTGGGTCCTCCGGGCGACCGACGCGGCGCCGACGATGACGGTCTTCGGGCAGCGCCTCGCCAAGCCCCTCGCCGCCGGCGTGATCATGCGCCTCGATGCCGCCCGGTACCTCTACCAGTTCCCCCTGGGCGTCCTGGCGATCTCGCTGGGCGTGGCGGTGTTTCCGCTGCTGAGCCGATACGCCGCGCGGGGCGACCTGGCGAACCTGCGGGACAGCCTCAATCGCGCCCTGCGCCTGGCGTTCATGGAGGGCCTCGCCGCCGGGGTGGGGCTGATCGTGCTGGCCGGGCCGATCACCCGCCTGCTGTACCAGCGACGCCGCTTTACCCCGGCCGACGCCGCGGACGCGGCCTTTATCCTTCAGATGTACGCCCTGGGCATGTGGGCCTACTGCTCCTACCAGATCTTCGTGCGGGCGTTCTACGCGATGAAAGACACGGTCACGCCGCTGAAGATCTCCTGCCCGCTAGCGGGGGTGCACTTGGTGGCCGTGGTGGGCCTGGTCTGGGTTGATCGGCTCGGGGCGGGGGCGTTCGGCGCGGCCACCGCGGGCACGTTCGCCGTCAACACGCTGATCCTCGCCGTCCTGCTCCGCCGGCGGGTGGGGCCTTTCGGCGGGCGGCGCCTGCTGGTGAGCATCGCCCGATCGGCGGCGGCGGCGGCGGCGATGGCGGCGGCGCTGATCGGGCTGCGCTGCGCCTTGACAGGGCGCTCCGACGGGCTGATCGTCGGTCTCGGCGTGCCCGCCGGCGCCGGGGTGTTCATACTGGCCGCCCTGCTGCTGAAGGCGCCCGAACTGTCCGAACTGCTCCAGCGCGCCGGGCGCCGGCCTTGAGTCCGATCCATCCACGACATCCACCGCACGGGCGGATATAATCCCGACGCACCTGGACCGTGGAGCGCGGCATGACTTCTCAGCAACCGCTGGACGACGAATACGTTCAGATGCCTCCGGCCGAGACGCTGCGCCGCATCGCCGACCGCAAGGCCGACCTGGGGTCCGACCTGTGCATCCTCGGACACCACTACCAGCGCGACGAGATCTTCGGCTTCGCCGACTTCACCGGCGACAGCCTGAAACTGTCGCGCCAGTCAGCGCACACCGACGCGACGTTCATCGTCTTCTGCGGCGTGCATTTCATGGCCGAGTCGGCCGACATCCTGACGGCGCCGGATCAGGCGGTCATCCTGCCTGACTTGTCGGCCGGTTGCCCGATGGCGGACATGGCCGATGCCGACGACGTGGCCGAGGCGCTGCAACGCGTCCAGGCCGCCGCGGGTGGCAAGGTCGTCCCGGTGGCCTACGTGAACTCCGCCGCCGCCACCAAGTCCGTGACCGGTGCCGCCGGGGGCGCCTGCTGCACCTCCTCCAACGCCCAGGCGGTGTTCGAGTGGGCCCTGCGCCCGCAGGCCCAAGGCGGGGCCGGCGGCGAGAAGATCCTCGCCGTGCCCGATCAGCACTTGGCCCGCAACGTCGCGGTCGGCATGGGCTACACCCTGGCCGACTGCGCCCTGTACGATCCCCGGACCAAGGACGGCAGCCTGAGCGGCGGGCAGGTCCGCGACGCCACCTTCATCCTGTGGAAGGGCCACTGCCACGTCCATCAGCGGTTCACCGTCGAGCAAATCCGCCACGTCCGCGAGGATCGGCCGGACATCCGGGTGATCGTCCACCCGGAGTGCCCGCGCGAGGTGGTGGCTGAGGCCGACTTCGCCGGCTCGACCGAGCAGATCCTCCGCACGATCACCGACGCGCCCGCAGGCAGCGCGTGGGCGATCGGCACCGAGGCCAACATGGTCCGCCGCCTCGCCGCCAACAACCCCGACAAGTTCATCCGCGTCTTGTCCGACGCCCCGCCGATCTGCGCGACCATGGCGCGGATCGACCCGCCCCACCTGCTGTGGGTCCTGGACCGCCTGGCCGCCGGGGAGGTCGTCAACCGCATCGTCGTCCCGCCGGACGTCGCCGCTGACGCCCGCCTTGCCCTGGAGCGGATGGTCGGCCTGACGGGCCCGACCCACGCCCTGCCCAACCCCGCGACCCCAAAGCCCTGAGGCCGGCTCGCCATGGACGCGGGATTTGTCAATCCCGCCAGGTGGTCTTTTCCGGCTGGTGGTGGTCTTCCTTCTCGGCGGTGGGGCTGACGAGGCGCCCGGCGCGGTACTGGCGCCGCAGGAAGCGCCGGCGGAGGTCGCGGTAGGGCTTGGTGAGCCTGCGGTGCAGGGCGTGCAGGCCCCGCCGTCGGCGGGAGAGGCGGTCTTCGGCCTCGGTCAGTTCGGCGGGCGCCAGGCGGCGCTTGTGCTTGTAGAGGTGGTACAGGTCCCTTTCCTGGAGGTACTCGACGACGGCGCTGACGGACGCCCGCGCCGGCCAGGGCCAGCCGTCGCGCCGGCGCAGGGCGATCTGGAAGTCGATCAGGAACGCCTCGCCTGCGGGCCCGACGAGCATGTTGGAGCGCTTGTTGGCGTCGGCGTAGGCGACGCCCCGTGCGTGGACGGCGTCGAGGATCGTCCGCATCCGGCCGAAGTATCCCGGCGGCGGCGCGGCGAAGTGATCCAGCGGTACGGCGTTGACGTACTCGATAGCCCCGCCGGCGTCGCCGACGTCCCCGACCCACCGGGGCACGCCCGCCACACCCGCCAAGGCGGCGTACACGGCCTTCTCGCGGTCGCGCATCGCCCGCCCCAGCCACGCCATCGGCAACCCGCAGAACGCCTGCGTGCGGTAGAACTTCACCACCACCTTGGGCCAGTCCGCTGCGCCGGCCGCTTCGTACAGTGTCGTGGCGGCGTAGAAATCGTGCTTGAAAACCCGCGCCAGACGATACGTCGCACCCGCCAGCGCCAGCGTTTCCGGCGGTGGCGCCGGCAGGGCGAACATCTGCGTGTTGTGGCGGCGTTTGGGCATCGGTGAACCGCCCCGGCGGATGTCGGCGAACGGCGCGCCCGTGTCCGCCTAAGGCCGCGGGACGGCAGCTCGAATGTCGGCGGCAAAAGCCTTGGCGGCGGCGGCGACGGCGCCTTGGAAGTCCATCCCGGCATACGGCTCGGCCGCGAAGGCGTAAATGACCGACCGGCTGGCGTTGACGATGGCGCCGGTGCCGTCGGGCTTGAAAGCGGCGGCGCAGTCGGCGGCCGACGCCCCCTGCGCCCCGTAGCCGGGGACCAGGAAGATCTGCCGCGGCATCAGTTCCCTCAGCCGCTTGGCCTCGTCCGGATACGTCGCCCCGACGACCGCCCCGACGCAACTGTACCCGCGCTGCCCGATCAGGTCCGCCTCGGCGCCCAGACCCGCCACCTGTCCAGCCAGGTGCTCATACAGGGTCTTACCGGATGCATCGGCGAAGTCCTGGACCGCCCCGGCCGACGGATTGGACGTCCGGACCAAGACGAATATGCCTTTGCCAGTTTGGCTGGCGGCGGCGACGAACGGCGCCACGCCGTCGGCGCCCAAGTACCCGTTGACCGTGATCGCGTCCGGCCCGTCGTCGCACAGGAGATGTCCGGCGGCATAGGCCTCGGCCGTGGAGCCGATGTCGTTGCGCTTCGCGTCGCCGATGACGATCAGCCCCTCCCGGCGGGCCGCGGTGACCACCCGCTCGTACACGGCGACGCCGGCCGATCCGTACCGCTCGAAGTAGGCGATCTGCGGCTTGACGGCTGGGACAACGCCCGCCACGGCCTCGACGACGGCCAGGCAAAACGCCTCGATCGCCGCGACCTCGTCGCTGCGGCGCAGCGCCGCCGGCAGCCGATCATGTCGCGGGTCGATCCCCACGCACGCCGGCGCCCCGGCGGCCTCGATCGCCGCCAGCAACCGGTCGGCAAAGTGTGCGTTCTCCGCCACGGAGGGCTCCTTTCGGGCCCTCTTATATCGCGCCGGCCCCGACGGGGGAAGCCTTGCTGGCGGCGGGCGGAACTGCTACGCTGAAGGCTAAGGAGATCAGCATGGTTGAGACCGCCAGCCTGCCCGAAGTGATCGAGGCCCTCAACGCCCGGATCGTCGCGATCCGGGACTCTCTTTGACTTGCCTGCGCGCCGGGGGGAAATCACCCAGATCGAAACCCAGATGTCCTCGCCGAACTTCTGGGACGACGCCGAAAGCGCTCGCAAGGTCGTCGCGCGCCTCAAGGCCCTCAAGGCGACGGTCACGCCGGTCGTGGCACTGATCGGGCGGGTCGACGACCTGAGGGCGCTGCACGAACTGGCGGTCGAAGCCAGCGATGACGAGACGCTCGGAGAGGCTGCCGGCGAGGCCCGGAAGGTCGCCGAAGACCTGGACCGCTTGGAACTGCGGACCATGCTGGCGGGCCCGCACGACGCCGGGGACTGCTTCTTCTCCATTCACGCCGGCGCCGGCGGGACCGAGAGTTGCGACTGGGCCGAGATGCTCCTCCGGATGTACCTGCGTTACTTCGAGCGCCACGGATACGACGCCGCCGAGATCGACCGCACAGACGGCGAGGAGGCGGGCATCCGCTCGGTGACGCTGCAGGTGACCGGTCCGTACGCCTACGGCTACCTGTCCTGCGAGCGCGGAGTGCACCGCCTGGTGCGGATCAGTCCCTTCGACGCCGCCAAGCGGCGGCATACGTCGTTCGCCTCCGTGGACGTCCTGCCGGACCTGGAGGACATCGAGATCGAAATCGACTGGGACAAGGATGTCCGCGAGGACACCTACCGCGCCAGCGGGGCCGGCGGCCAGCACGTCAACAAGACCTCCAGCGCCGTCCGCCTGACGCACGCGCCGACCGGCATCGTCGTCCAGTGCCAGAACGAGCGGTCGCAGCACCAAAACCGCGCCGCGGCCCGCAAGATGCTCCAGGCCAAACTCTACCAGCACGAGGAGGCGCAGCGCGACGCCGAACTGGCCAAGATGTACGGGGACAAGGGCGAGATCGCTTTCGGCAACCAGATCCGCTCGTACGTCCTGTACCCCTATCAACTCGTTCGCGACGAGCGGACGGACCTGAAGGTCGGCAACACCGGCGCCGTGCTCGACGGGGACCTCCAGGCGTTCATCGACTCGGCGCTGCGCCAGCGGCTGAAGGCGCGTTAGGGCGCTTCCAGCCGCTGGGTCGCTTCGGACTCTTGTGTCTCGGTCGCGGCGGCCGCAGTCAATGGCGGTGTTACTTGCCGGCCCCGCAGCCGGTTGGGCCACACTTGGGGCCCGACGCCGCGGCGCACTTGGCGCACTTCTTCCCGGCCGCACACGACCCGCACTTGGGCGCGGCCGCGGCCACTTTGGCGAGTTTGGCGGCCTTGTCCGCGTCGGAGAGTTTGTCCCACCCGGCCGGGCATCCGCCGCAACAGAAGGCGACCTGCTGACCGTTGAATTCGCGGACCAGATTTGCCGTCACCTTCTTCGGGTCGATCTTCGAGCCCATCATCGGGCAGCGCGCGTTGGCGTACCTCGGTGCGGGCAGGGCGCGTTGCACGGCATCGCGGGCGGCCTGGACCTTCGCCCGGGCGGTCTTCAGCGCCGCCAGGGCCGCGGGCTTGTCGCCGGAGGCGACGGCCTGGGTGGCGGTGTCGATGGCCTTCAGCGCCGCCGAAAGGTCGGCTACATGGGCTGCGGTGACGCCGGCAGGCGCGATCCGAGCGGGGACCGTCCTTGCCGGAACCTGGGCGTGCGCGGGCGGCGTCGGCAGGCCGGTCCACACCACCGCTCCTGCCGCCAAGGCCACCAGGGTCAACATTGCTGCCATCGTCTTGGGCGTGATCATGGTACGCTCCTTCATCCAATGGTCGATGAACGGTTTTCTGTAGTCATCACCATTGTAGACCGCCCGATCACGATCCGTCCTGAGGCGCGGAGAATTGAGAAGTTTCCTTCGGCATCAGGGCCCAGCGATGCATGCCGAGGATCGCAAGAAGCTTTGAAACAGGGACTTCAGACGCAACACCGGCAGGGCGAGCCACCCGCCGCAGCGCGTCAACTTGGGCTTGGGCTGCCGGTCCGGGCCGCCGGTCCGTCAGGGATGGCGGTCAATGGTCACAAATGTTTTCTCCCGCGGCCAGCGTGCCCTCCAGCCAGGCGCCCACGAGCGCGTCCGGTGCCTCCGACGACGCGCCGACGACGACGTCGATGCCCGCCTGGGCAAACAACTGCTGGGCTCGAACGCCCATGCCGCCGGCAATGATCAGCCCGGCGCCTTGCTCAGCCAGCCAGCGGGGCAGGGCGCCCGGCTCGTGGGCTGGCGGCGTCAGGAAGCACGGGTCCGAGAACGTCCGGGCCTCGGTGTCGACGTCGAACATGGCGAACGCATCGCAATGGCCGAAGTGAAGGCTGAGTTGCCCGTCGTGCACCGGGATGGCGATCTTCATAACAGATTCTCCTTATGCCGGGAATTCGCGCTTTTCCCGGGCCCTGGCACCCACGGGGCGGAGGTCAGCGCCTGCGGCGGGCTCTGGCGGCCACCAAGATCTTGCTGGCCCCTCCTTCCCCCGCGGGGATGCTCACAAGGCCCCGAATCACCCGTCGTCCGCTGGCCGGCATCTCAGGGCCCTGCGCCGGCGCCGTGCTTGCCGCCGACGTCCGGGGCCTCTGCCGGCGCCAGATGGCCAGCCTTGAGAGCCTCAACGGCTTCGGCGACGGAGCCCTGGCAGCCGACGACGACCTGGATGCCTGCCGCGGCGAGGGTGTCGTAGGCGTTCGGCCCACAATGGCCAGTCAGGACGCTTGCGACGCCGGCATCGGCCAGGAGGCGACCGGCCTGAATGCCGGCCCCCGAGCCGAGACCGACGCTGCTGTTGGCTACCGTCTCAACGGCCATGGTGTCCGTGTCCACGATAACGAAATGAGCGCATCGACCGAAGCGAGGGTCCACCGGGGCGTCCATCGTCGGCTGCGAAGCGGTCACGGCAACTCGCATGATTCGGGTCCTTACCATACCATCGCCGCGCCGGGGCGGCGGCTGCCCTGTCCGCCACCCCGGTTGTGCGGCGATGCACGCTCTAGAATTCCCTACGCCCCCCGTGCCGCCGGGCGGTCGCCTCGGGCCATGCGGCGCCGGCGACCACAGCAGCCTGGCATCAGGAACGCTCCATCGTCCAATCGACCGGCCAGGAAGGCCTTTAGGACCTCTTCGACCGGGCCACACGTCTGCGGAAGCACCCGCACGCCCGCCGCAGTCAGCAGCGACTCCAGCGGGCGGGAAATCGCCCCGCAGATGAGCACATCCACGCCCAACTCGCTCACACGGCGTGCGCGTCCCGGCATGTCCAGCGGCCCGATGGGCCGGAGTTCCCGGCCGACGGACTCTTGCCCGTCGACGCTCACCAGTAACAGGTTCTTCGCGACGTCGAAAACGGGCGAAATCCGTCCTAGCCAAACTGATAATGCCACTCGCACATCACTCCACGGGCGGCAATTACTGTGCCAGAACTCCTCCGGCCACGCTAGACTGGCGTAAGCCAATTCTTAAAAAGGTCTTAGCGTAAATACATGAAACGGGCCGGCTAGACAGATAGTTGCGTAATGCGATACTATGGAATAAGTCAATTGCGAAATGCTATACTAGTGGCCCTGAAGGGCTTCTCGGCTTTGCCTGTCAGAGCAGGACGATGCTGTCGTCATCCTGCTTGAGGTCGGGTCGGCGAGGGGCGGGTTTCGGCCGTCGGACCCGCGCGGGGGGGGCCTTTCGATGTCTGCCGTCGGTGGCCGGCATGGGGATGGACAAGGCCTTGACCTTTCGGAACAGCGTGCTGGGATGGATCCCCAGTTCGCGGGCGGCCGCCGTACGCGAGCCGCCGTTGCGGCGTAGGGCGTCGGCGATGAGGTTGGCCTGGATGTCCTTGAGGCGGCGTCCGGAGGCAAGCGCGGCCCCGGGCGGAGGGGCGGGCCTTACCGAGTCCGGCAGATGCACCGGTTCGATCATGCCCGCAGGGCACAGGACGAAGGCGTGCTCGATGATGTTCTCCAGTTCGCGGACATTGCCGGGAAAGTCGTGCCGCATCAGCGCCCCCAGGGCCTCCGGCGACAGGGCGGCGATGTCCTTGTTGTGGACCCGGTTGAATCGGGTGATGAAGCGCTCGACCAGCAGCGGGATGTCCTCTCGCCGGTCGCGCAGGGGCGGCAGGAGAAGCCGGACCACGTTGACGCGGTAGTACAGGTCTTCGCGGAAGGCGCCGTCGCGGACCAGGTCGCCGAGACTGCGGTTGGTGGCCACGATGATCCGGACGTCCACCTGGACCGGCTTGACGGCGCCCAGCGGCTCGAAGGTCTGGTCCTCCAGGACCCGAAGAAGACGCGACTGCATGGCGGGCGACACGTCGGCGATTTCGTCCAGAAAAACCGTGCCTTTGTCGGCCAGGGCGAATCGCCCCGGCTTGTCGGCGCGGGCGTCGGTGAAGGCTCCGGCCTTGTAGCCGAACAACTCCGACTCCAACAGCGTGTCGGGCAGGGCGCCACAGTTGATCGCGACGAAGGGCCCGTCGCGCCGCTCGGACAGGTTGTGGATCGCTCGAGCGAACAATTCCTTGCCCGTCCCGGAAGCGCCCTCGATCAGGACGGTGGTGGAACTGGTGGCGACCTCCGGCAGGATGTCGAACAGGTCGCGCATCGCCCGGCTGTGGCCGACGATGTCGAAGAACGTGTACTGGGCGTGGAGTTCCTTGCGGAGTTGCTCCACGAGGCTCAGGTCGCGGAAGGTCTCCGCCCCGCCGATGACGCGCCCTTGCTGGTCACGGAGCACGGCGGTCGAGACGCTGATGGGGACGCGCCGGCCTTGGGCGTCCACGATGTACACCGCGCGGTTGACCATCGGTCTGCCGGTCTGCATCGTCTGGCGGAGGGAGCAGTGGTCCTCGCAGATGCTGGCGCGGAACACGTCGCAGCACGGCTGGCCGATGGCCTCGGCCGAGGGCACCCCGGTGATCTGCTCGGCGGCGCGGTTGAACGAGGTGATCCGCCAAGCGCTGTCTACCGTGAAGACGCCGTCGGCGATCGAATCGAGGATCACGTCGCGGGCCTCTTGCTCGGGCGATGGACTCATGGGCGCTCTCCCGCTGCGCCCCCTGCCAGTACCACGATGAAGGCGCGCGGACATATTATAGCAATTTGCGATTGTACGGTTTCGGGAATTCTCCCATCACGTCCAGCGGGGGGCGTCAGGCGTAGCTGTGCAGGCCTGCCAGAAGGCGGTTTACGCCGTACCAAGTGAAGGCCATTACGGCACTTCCGGCGATACTGCACACGGCGGTCCACAGGCCGCGGCGGCGGTCGGAGCAGGTGAAGCGAAGGTGGATGACGCCCACATAGATGATGCAGGTCATCAGGGCCCAGGTTTCCTTAGGGTCCCACCCCCACCAGCGGCCCCAGGCGCGGTCGGCCCAGACGGCCCCGAGGGCGACCCCGATGGTCAGCATGCAGGCGGCCAATTGGATCAGAACGAGGTTGCATCGGTCCAGTTGCGCCAGTGCCCCGGCCGGTGGCGAGGTCAGGTCGGCGCTGGCCGATGGAGCTGGTCGGGCAAAGGCCGCGTCCCGGGTCTGACGCCACGCTGCCAACAGGTACGCCACCGACGCCACCAGCGACATGCCGATCATCGCGTAGCCCATCACGAGCGTAGCGACGTGCCAGGTGAGAATGGGGCTGACCAGGATGCCCGTGGCGGCGTTGATGTCGCCGTGCATGCCGCCCGGCTCGAAGAAAGCCCCCAGAAGCGACGCCGTCGCCACCAGCGCCGCAGCCAGGGCGAAGATTCCCTGGCGGAAGAGGCGTTCGAGGACGAGCGCCGCCAGGGCCCCCAGCAGGGCAGCGGCGAGGACGGACTCGTATTCGTTGGTCAGCGGCGGGAGGCGCCACCCCCGGCCGCTGAGGACCCAGCGAACGGCGACGCCGAAGGCCAGGAAGATAGTGGACCCCGCGAGGATTACGAGCCCGGCCGTCCGCGCGCGGGCGCGGGCGAACACGAGTCCGGCCAGAAGCACCACCGACGCGGCGGCGAATCCAATCCACGCCACGGTGAACCCGCGGAGGCGGTTGTGGACGCATTCGACTTCGCGCCGCCACGCGGGCGGGTAGGCCGAACCGCCGCGGGCCTGCAGTGTCCCGGCCAGTTCGGTCAGCAGAGCGTTGGCGCGATCGGCGTGGCGTTCTCGCCAGGCGGCGCCGAGGTCGGCGAAGCGTCGGTGGAGGGCAAGAGCATCGTCCGGTTGGAACTGTTCCCAGCCGGTGTCGGCGAGGATCGGCAGTTCCTCCGGGGCAGCGTAGATCCGGCCCGGCCCGGCCGGGGGGACGACCCGCAGGGCGTCGCCGGAGACGAAGGCGTCCAGCCCGGCCTGGACGCGCTGAACGCTGGGGCGCAGGCTCAGGTCCCCGGCGAGTTGGCCTGGGAGCGCCGCCAGTGAGCCGAGACGGGCGTCGTCGATCTTGGGGGGGCGGCCACGGATCGCCTGGACGGACGGCACGCGCAGCAGGGGCGTGTCGGGGCCCATCAGGTCGATCGGCGCGGCGCGGCCGGTCCGGCGGATGGCGTCGCCCGCCGGCGCGGGCGCCGAGGCGGCGAGGCGCCGTCGCAGCGCCGCCCCGTGGACCTTGATGACGGGTCGATCCAGGTACGCTGGGGCGTTGAAATAGACTTCCAGGAAAGAGAAGACCGCTCCGGTCCCGTCGATGTCGCGACGCCCGAAGAACGCCTTGACTCGGTTGCGGGCGAAACTGTCTAGAACCTTCAGCCGCCCGCCGTGCTGAACGGCCAGGCGCTGCCAGGCGCGCAGGTCCAGCGACCGGGCGAAGGTCCGTGTCGGTTCGTCGAACACCTGCGCTGCGCGCGCGGGGGCCGCAGCCAGGGCGGGCCAGGCGATCATGACGGCCAGGGCCAGGCGCCTCATGGCGAGGCCCTCCGCCGTCGCCGCAGGAGCGGCTTGACGTAGAAGGCGTACGGCAGGGACAGGCAGATGAGCGTGCAGCCCAGCCAGATCGCCCATATCCCGGGCCGGGTGCGGACGAGGAAGACCATCTCGGCCGGCGCGTCGGCCTCGGGGCGCCACTGGTCCTGGTACAGGCGGACCGGCCCAACGTCGGCGGGCTGGTTCAGCCGGCACGGGACCTGTCCGGCGTCTTGCCCGCCGGGCCCCAGCAACGACAGCGAGCAGATCTTGTCCTTGCAGATACCCGAGCCGGGGTAGGTCAGGTACCGGGCCTGGCCGGGGCGAAATGGGCGAGGCAGGGGCCGCGACTGCGGGGCCAGGTGCAGCGCCAAGGTTCGTCCGTCGGGCAGGGGCAGGCGCTGAAGGTCGGAGTCGTCCAGGCGGACGGTCCGGATGAACGGGTCGAAGGCGATCCACTGGGTCCCGCGCCAGTCGCCAACGGCGATGTCGAGTTTGACGGCCTGGGCGGTGCCGGGCCCGGGGCGGGTCCGCAAGGCCACGCCCGCCCGCCAGGCGCGGGCGAGGAATCGCCGGATCGTCAGTCCGACCGCGCCCCTCCCGAGCGACAGGTCGACGCGTGTCCCGATGCTCGCGGCATGCCGCTGTGTCGATCCGTCGGCCCGGCGGACGACGACGGCCAGGCGGTCCGGTTGGCTGCCTTGGACGGACACGGTGTCCCGCCCGGGCTTGGCCGGCTGCGTCGCGGAGACCCGAGGGGTGT
>Ga0272441_10008728_pt1 | contig 15959 bp, 12 predicted proteins | sample SSMProp6N_FD_193582 | JGI IMG/M metagenome (GOLD analysis project Ga0272441, IMG submission 193582) | Marine sediment archaeal communities from Little Sippewissett salt marsh, Falmouth, MA, United States - SSM-Prop-6N | ecosystem: Environmental > Aquatic > Marine > Wetlands > Sediment ... | reverse complement strand
CGTTCTGGAAATCGAGGATGGCCGCCGTCTGCGTGCCGCCGCCCAGGTCCACCGCGTAGGAGCTCGGTGCGGTTCCGGGGGTGAAGACGGCGGTGTCGGCCGCCGTGGGCGGGCCGGCCGGGCTCGACCCGTCGTTCCAGTTCTCGGCCACGGACCAGAGCGTCGGACTGGTGGCGTCGTCGCCTTCCCAGGTGTAGACGGCGGCGGGTGCGGGCGTCGGGCCCAGCGCCACGACCAGCACCACGACAACGAGGCCCAGCAGGTTCAATGTGTTCTGACTACGCATGGCTCTCTCCCTCAGACGGTGTGACCATGTGGTTTCTGCATGGAATGAGGCCGGGCGAGACGGCGCAGGGACTCCGCGGGGCCCGGCTTCGCCGCCGGGCGTCGCGGACGCCTCAATGGCCTCTCGCTCGTTCAGCCTGCATCCTCTAGTACAAATACGCGTGCACAGAAACCTCTGCCCCAGGCAGAGGATAACACGTGATGGGATGTGGAGGCCCGAAGGCCCAAGCTCGTGCACGCACCCCCCTTCGACCGTGCAACGAACGCCCTTGAGGCAGCGTTCACGCCCGGCGCACGCTCTGCCAGTGTGACTATACACCAACCGCGGGGGTTGTCAAACAACTGCCACGGCAACCCGGGCGGATTGTGGGGCACGCCGGCGACCCACCTCCGGCGGGCCAACGTGTCGGCCTGGGCGGTTCGCACGGGCACAGGCGCGGTGTGGCCCCGCCAGGACGCCCGGCCAGGCAAGTCGCCGGGGGCTCGGGGTTGATTGACAGACGCCGCGCCCGCGGCTAGAATGCCGCACCTGCCTCCTATGCCGAAGTGGCGGAATTGGCAGACGCGCGGGATTCAAAATCCCGTTGGGGTCACCCCCAGTGAGGGTTCGAGTCCCTCCTTCGGCACCACGGTTATGCCCCTGCTCACCCCGGCCGGCGCCTCGGGCGCGGTGCGCCGCCCGGCAGAAACCCACCGCGGACCCGTTGGGGAGGCCCCGGCCCGGGGTTCCGCGTGTGGCCCTTGTCGTGCCCGGCATCGGTACCCTACAATGGCACGATGGCCGGAGGGAGACGCGATGCGGCGAAACGGAACGATAACGCTGGCGCTGGCCCTGGCAGCCGTCATGGTGCCGGCCTGCAACGAGCCGGGCGGCGAGGCCGGACGGCGGGCAGACCCCGCCGAGCCGTGCATGGTGTGCGGCGCACCGGTTGCCACAGCCGACGCCGCCACCCCCAACCACACGAAGGACTACCCCGTGACCAAGACCGACGACGCGTGGCACGAGCAACTCACCCCGGAACAGTACCACGTAACCCGCGAGAAAGGCACCGAACGGGCCTTCTCGGGCCGGTACTGGCAAACCAAGACGCCCGGCGTGTACCGCTGCGTGTGCTGCGGGCAACCGCTGTTCGATTCCGAGGCGAAGTTCGATTCCGGCACGGGTTGGCCCAGTTTTGTCCAGCCGGTTGAGAAGGGCCACGTGGCCGAGCACGCCGACACGAGCCTCGGCATGACGCGGACGGAGGTGGTGTGCTCGCGGTGCGGAGCCCATCTGGGCCACGTATTCGCGGACGGGCCGAAGCCAACGGGCCTCAGATACTGCATCAACTCGGCCTCGCTGGACCTGGCCCCCACGCAGGCCGAAGGCGCGAACGGCGAAGCGGATTCCCGCGAATAGGCGGCCTGGCACAGGCGTCTAGTCGCGTGGCCAAGGACGCAAGCAACGCATAGACCGGCTATCTGACAACGTGGGTCACCGGCGACTATGGGGCGCATGTCCCGGTGGCTCGAAGCAAAAGCCGCCGACCCGGGCGATCGGTCGGCGGCTTTATTGTGCGTGCTCTCGCGGCCGGTTTATCAGCCAACGCCTAGACGCGGCGACGGCGAACCCACATCATCGCCAGGCTGCCGGCGCCCATCAGCAGCAGCGTGGCCGGCTCGGGCGTGATGTGAATTACGGTCACGGCCTCGTGGGCCATGTCGCTGTAACTGGTTCCCCAGGTCATGCTGCCCACGTAGTCGCCCCAGGTATCGTGCAGGTACACGGTGTTGCCAAGCACATCGTAGCCAACGCCGACCATGGTGTGGCCTTCCACCTGGATCATGACGGGGTAGCCGGCGTCGATTTCGGTCATGTAGTCGGCAAAACTAAAGCCGCCCGCATAGAGTTCCTCGATCTTCTGGGTGTAATTCTCGACGACCGTGTAGCCGCGCGACTCGACGAACAGCCTCATGCCGTGGCAGAGGGCGGTCTGTGGCAGGCCGGCGCTGGCCGGCGGCTTGTAATCGTACAACTTCGTGGCGCTCGAGTAACTGAACAGGGCCGTGGAGCCATCGCAGTTGAAGTCCTTGATGCCGTCGCCGCCGACGAAGTCCCACTTCCACTGGTTGGTGCCCATGTAATCGGCGGTGCAGCCGCCCCAGGTCTGCTCGGGGCGGGGCGCCGCCTCGAAGGGATCGGGGCCGGGGGTGCCGTACGACACCCAGTAGTCGTCCACGTGGCCATAGGTGGCCCGGCCGTCGAAGCCGTTCTCGGTGGCGATAATGGAGCACTGGTTGCCGAGGTCCGCGAGCGGGCATACGCCGCCGTTCGCCGGGCCGGTGTACATGTCCGGGAACCCGGTGCGGTCGTAGTACCCGAACATCATGCCGGCCGAGGTGGCCGAGCACCCGTACGTCCAACTGGACGTCGGCACGCCGCTCAGCATGATGGCGCTCTGGGGCACCACATCCACGATGTGGTCCGCGACGCCGGCGGGCGGGGTAGGCCCGCTGTCCATTGCCATGACCTCGATGCCGCTGCCGACGAGCCAGACCTCGGCATCGGCCAGCGCCATGGCCGGCATACACGCCACCAGGGCAACGACGAGTCCCAACCGCCAGTTTCTGTGACCTGCCATGCTTCGGACTCCTTACGGTGTGCGACTGTCGCTCATGCCCCCGGCGGGTCCGCCCCGGCCACCATGGCGATAGACAACGGGGGACTGCCGACCGCTCGGCCGGCATCCCCCGTTCACCAGAATGCTCATACGTTGGGTCGGCAGCCTCGCTGCGGGCTGCCGACGCGTGTCAGGTTTTGCGCGTGTCTTGCGTTCCTCCGGTATACCCGTTGCCAGGCGCGGTCGCCCCTCGCGACACCCCTGGCCTCATTCGGTCCGGGCCCGCGCGGGCAGGCCCTTTGGCCCACTCGCCCGCCGCGCTGCCCATCGGCCTGCCGGCCAACTCCTGGGGCCGGCGTTCGTCCCGGCCTCATGCCCCCATGGGGACAAAAAAAGACCGGGCTCCGCTTAAACTCCGGAGACCGGCCGAAATCACAACTGGCGGGCCGGACCCCGTATCAGGCGTCCAGCCCCGCAACATGGCACGTCACGTGTTGTACAAATACCCCTCCAACCGAACTATAGCACGAGAATGCGGTTTGTCAAATCGGTTGAACTGAAATAGCGGAATCCGAATCACCGCGCGTCGCGGACGCCGGACCGGATTCGGCGCAGACACGCGCCGACGGAACGCACGGCAGGAAAACCCTTCGCGGATGGCATGCGACTGGTGCGGGCCGGCGACCTCAACACGCGACCGCCCGTCTCCGGGCGCGCGAAACGGCTTGCGGTTACCCCTCTGGGTTACGCAGCCCGGCGCCGGGCAAGGGCCGCCAGGGCCCCGGCCCCGAGGAGTGCGAGGGTGGCCGGTTCGGGCGTGATGCTGGGCGCCTGCCCGCCACCGGGCGGTTCCGCGCCTTGGCTCCACAACTCCAGTTCGACCCCGTCGTCGATGAACGTGTAACTCGTGAAGCCGTCTGCCCATGCGGGTGTGCCCAGCACGAGCACCAGCGCCGCAACGGCAACGGCCGCCACTATCACGCGCGTCATCATGGTCTATCGTCCCTTCGTCTCATGCGTCTGCGCCTCAGCAGACGCCCCCACGCCGTCTCCCCCGGCGCGGCCGGCCGACGTGTTGCGACTAAGCACGTTCCGAAATACTCGCTCAGGTAACTCTACCCCACAAATCGCCCGCGGTCAAGCGAGCAGGCGCAATTCGGCGCCGCGATGCCCGCTAACGGCAAGGGATCGCCGATTAGGTTCTCCGGCGCCGCCCGAGCAGACCAAGGGCCCCCGCCCCAACGAGGGCCAGCGTCGCCGGATCGGGCAGGACGGCGACCCACGCCTCCTCCTGCCCGTTGTGGTAACCGCGACCCACAATCGTTGGCCCGTTGGGCGACACGCCCCACGCCTGCGTCAGTTGCCAACCGGTCATGTCGGCGCCCCGGTCCTCGAGCACGTCCTGGACGATGCGGATGCCGTGGGCCGCGTCCCACAGCATGGCCCGTTGCGAGTCGTCGGAGTCGGACTGGACGTAGCCGACGATGCGCGTGCCGTCGTCCGACATGCCCTGGGCCCGCGTGTGATGGTCCGACTCGTAGTTGCCGAGCGGCACGAGGCCGGTGGCGAGGGTCCAGCGGTACGCCTCGAAGTACTGGCCGTTGTCGAAGGTGCCGGCCAGGACCGACCCGTCGGCCGAGACGCCGGTGGCCGAATACGCGCCGCCCAAGCCCACCATGCCGCCTGCCTCGGTCCAGCGGAAGACGTCGCGGATCGAGCCGATGCCCTCGATGCCGATGCTGTCGCCGACGACGGTAAGCCCGTCGGCGGAAACGGCATCGGCGTTGCTACGGGAGGTCGTCATGTGCTCGAACAGGGTGCCGAGGGGTTCGAGGCCTCCCGCAACGGTCCACCGGAACGCCTCGTCGCTGCTGCCGCCGACGACGACCGATCCGTCGCCGGAGACGCCCTTGGCCCAGACGCCTGCCCCGACTACGGCGATGCGGTCCAGGCTGCCGGCCGGCCCCCATCGGACGCCCTCCCACCCGACGGCCGATCCGAAATCGCTGCCCGCCCAGCCGACGACGTAGTTGCCGTCGGCCGAGACGTCGTTGGCCCAACTCATCGTCTGCCCGGCAGGCGTGGCCAGCGGGAGCATGCCGGCGCCCTCGGTCCAGACGAACGCCTGCTGAAGGCCCGAGGCACTTCGGCTCGAGCCGATGACGACCGAGCCGTCGGCCGAACAGGCCCGAGCCTCGCTCGGGTAGTCACCGCCGGGCAAGTGCCCCAGCCCCTGAAACTGATACGGCTGAGCCCCTGCAACACCGGCCGCCGCCAGCAGCACGACCACACTCCACCGCAGGCTCGTTGTCATCGGTCGGCTCCTGCTGCCCGAGCCACGATAGAAAAAGGGCGATCTCCGGCAGGCTACCTCCCCCGGAAATCGCCCGTCTTCCGTCCGGCTCAGTATAGTCACGTCACACGGCCGCCCGGCGTACGTCACCAGGCCACCTGACCGTATTATACGGTGAAACCCCGGCCACCGACCAGGAGAATCTGCGATCGTGCCCTGACGAACCCCGTTACTTGCCCGCGAAGATCAGGTCCAGCCGCCGGGCGTGTTCCTCGTCGGAGCACTTACTCGCCTCGACCGTCATCCAGCCGTTGTACCCCACGTCGTCGAGGGCCTTGCGAACGGCGGGCCAGTCGACGCTGCCGTCGCGGATGTTCACGAACTTGCCGCCGTGACCGTCCGGCTTCAGCTGGAAATCCTTCACGTGGCACTTCGCGATGAGCGAGCCGAGCGTCTGGATCCACTCGGTCGGCGGGGCGTACTTCACGTGGTTGCCGATATCGAAGTACGCCTGCACCCACTTCGACCCGATCGACGCAACGAAGTGCTTGAACAGGGCCGGCTTGACCCACAGGTTGTTCCAGACGTTCTCGACGGCGATGACGATACCGGTTTCCTCGGCCACCGGGATGAGGCGTTTGATGGCCTCGCGCGACGTGTCGGTGGCGTGGTCGTGGGCCTTGATGTAATCGGCGTAGGGGGCGTTATCGCCCTTGGCCACACGCTCGAGGTGCCCGGTCGTCTCATCGAACGCGATGTCGAACTCCCACGGTTCAGGCATCTTCATGCCGCCGATGCGGCAAGGCACCAGCAGGATGTCGTCGGCGCCGTACCCCTTGGCAGCCCGCAGCGCCGTCTCGGCCTTCTTGACGGTGGCGTCGACCTCCTCGGGCTTTCCGTTGAACGTCATCCAACCGCGAAGGACCGAGTGGACCCGCATGCCGATCTTTTCGGCGACCGCGCGGCCGGCCTCGGCCTCGGCGGGCGACACGTCGGCCGCCCGGGTCTCGATGCCGTCGAAGCCGCATGCCTTCAGGCTGGTCAGCAACTTCTCGGTGGGTTTGCCCCGGATCAGGGCCTTCTTCAGGGAAGTCTTGTATGACATGGCGGAAGTCTCCCGTGGGCCGGCGACCGCCAGAACGAGCGGGGCCACCGCCGAGGCTTTCAGAAACGTACGACGGGTCAGAAACGGTTGCATGCGACCCTCCAATCGTGTCAGGACCTTTCGTGGTCCGACTGTGCGCGCCGCCGAGTGTACCTTGCGGCTCGGGGCTATTTCAACGCCTTGATCCGCAGGTTGCGGAACCGGACCTCGAGCGCCTTGCCGCTGTGCACCTGGACGGCGATGATGCCCGTGCGGGCGATCGTCTCGGGCGGCTCCGGCTCGGTGTACTCGGCGGTCGTCGCGCCGTTGACCTTCAGGGTGATCTTGGGGCCCTCGGCCCGGACCTCGTAGGCGTTCCAGTCGCCGGGCTTCACGATCTTCTTGATGGTCTCGGCGTCGGGCCCCGCCAGGACCTTGCGGCGTCGGGCCTCATCGTAAAGTTTGCCCCACCATCCGGCGGCGACGTCGGCCTGGTAACCGGCGACCTCGGTGTGGTTCGGCACCCGCTTGGAACGGAACTGGACGCCGGAGTTCGCCGTGTTCGGCCGCAGACGCACGTCAAACCGCAGGATGAAGTCGCCGTACGTCTTCGTGGTACAGAGAAAGTCGTTGTGCTTGATGCCGGGGCTTCGGCCGACGAGTTCGCCGTCCTCGACCAGCCAGAGCTTCTTGTCGCCCTCCCAGCCGTCGAGGTTCTTGCCGTTGAAGAGCGGGACGAACCCCTCTTCCTTCTCGGCGGCCGTCGCCGCCATGCACGCGGCGAGGACCGCCGCCAACGCGAGTGCCGTGTTCCGCATGTCTGCTGTCTCCTGTCAATCGTGCCAGGGGGCTCATTGATGCCGGCATCGGCGTTACTGGCATACGGCCGGGCCGCGTAGCCGGTGTCGCCATGGTACAGAAAGACGTGCCCGCCGGGATCGGGTTTTTCACGTCGGTTCCGGCAAAAAACAAACCACGGGTTGGGGTATCCATCACCCCAGGCCCACAGGCCACGGGCCGCGAGGAGCCGCCGGGCCTCCGCCGGCAGCACCAGCGCGAAGCGCGCGGCAACGGACACGCACACGCAACGCGAGCGGGGCATCGGCTTGCTCCCTCGTCCGGGTAGTCTGGTTCTCCTGGAACCGGCGTCCGGTTAAGCACCCGAGGCGGCAGGGCGTTCTCCGAAAAAAGGGGCGGCGGCCAAGCCACCGCCCCGTCACGTTGCGTGCGTCCGCGCCCTACGGCAGGAAGGTTCGAGCAAGATACGTCTTCAAAGCGGCGGCGCCCTCGGTATCGTCGCCGACCTGTATGGCCAGGTCGGCCATCAGGCGGGCGGCCTCGACCTCGCCCCGCATGGCGTGCAGCGCCGCCTGCATGAAGGCCGAGTCCGTGGCGCTGATGCCGTTGACCTCGCGCCGGCGGTACACGTCGACCAGCCACTGCAGCCGCTCGCGCGTCAGGTCATCGGCGGGCACGAAACCAATGGCATCCGGATCGATACGCACGGCCCGGCGCATCGCCCATGCGCTCCGCGCCGGCTCGCCGAGCAAGGCCAGGGCAATGGCTTCGCCCATGCGCGGCACGCCGGCCGCGGGGTAGGTGCGGGCAAGGTGACTGAAAACCTCCAGGGCCTCGTCCGGCCGGTCGCTACGGATCAGTGTCCACGCCCACGTGCTGATCTCGGCCCCGTGGTCGTTCATCGGAACGGCGACCGTTTGCGCGACCACCTGAACCTGCGGCTGGGCGTAGACGTACGACTCGGTGTACGCGTACGTGGTCGGATAGTACCGGTAATAGACGCCCGGCCACGTGATGATGATGCTACCGTCGTAATGGTGATATCGGCGGTAGCCGGGATGGCGACGGTACCAGTCGTGGCGACCGTCGTGGCGGTCGTCGTGGAGGTCGCGGCTCCAGTAATCGCCGCCGCTTGGCCGCCGGCCCAAGCCATCTCGGTCGCCGCCGGGCAACCGCGAGGGCCGAGCCTGCGGCAGAATACGCTGGTCCAGATCCTGCTCTCGCCGCAGGTCCTGGAGGTTACGGATCGCCTGCCGCTGGAGATACAGTTGGTTTACGTGGCTGCGGTACGTGCCGGGGCGGTCTTTCAATTCGCGCGGCGCGCTCGGACTAACGCTCGGCGACCGCCTGACCGTGGGCGGCGTCCGAAGCGTACTCGATGGCCGTGTGACCGTGGGCGGCGTCCGAAGCGTCGTCGATGGCCGTGTGACCGTGGGCGGCGTCCGAAGCGTCGTCGATGGCCGCGTCACCGTGGGCGGCGTCCGAATCGTCGTCGATGGCCGCGTGACCGTGGGCGGCGTCCGAATCGTACTCGATGGCCGCGTAACCGTGGGCGGCGTCCGACTTGTAGTCGATGGCCGCGTCACCGTGGGCGGCGTCCGAATCGTACTCGATGGCCGCGTGACCGTGGGCGGCGTCCGAATCGTCGTCGATGGACGCGTGACCGTGGGCGGCGTCCGAATCGTCGTCGATGGCCGCGTGACCGTGGGCGGCGTCCGAACCGTCGTCGATGGCCGCGTGACCGTGGGCGGCGTCCGAATCGTAGTCGATGGCCGCGTAACCGTGGGCGGCGTCCGAATCGTCGTCGATGGCCGCGTCACCGTGGGCGGCGTCCGAAGCGTAGTCGATGGCCGCGTGACCGTGGGCGGCGTCCGAAGCGTGGTCGATGGCCGCGTGACCGTGGGCAGCGCTTTCCGCACGGCGCTCGGCGACCGCGTGACCGTGGGCGGCGTCCGAATCGTAGTCGATGGCCGCGTCACCGTGGGCGGACGTGTCGCCGTGGTCGATGGCCGCGTAACCGTGGGCGGACGTGTCGCCGTGGTCGATGGCCGTCTGACCGTGGGCGGCGTGGCCCGCGAGGCCGCGGGTTTCTGGGTTCGCGCAGCCCGCTGCAGGCGGAGCCGTTCCACGTGGCTTCGGACTGCGGCGGCGCGCGCCGGGGTGCCGGTCTTTTCCCGGGCGCTGGCGACCGGAACCACCAAACCACCCGCCAGAACAAGTACGAGACTCACAAGACCGACGGTGCGTAACCGCCGGATACGGGTCGATCTATTACGGTCGGTATCCATGGCCTACCCCTTTCCGCTTGGTATTCCATGTGCGTCTCAGGGCTCGTACAACAGACGCCCCGGAAGCCGCGGCATTCAGTTTCATCATGTTAATTATACCCCGAGGGAAAGAAATAGCAACCCGGGCGGGCGTACCTTTGCCGCGGCGGGCGAGACGGGCTGCACAAGCGTGCCACGATTCAACGAGAGCGGCAGCACGGACGGCTTGCCATCCGTGCTGCCGAGGCGTTATAGGCGGCTTGACGCACCAGGCGTGTTACGACGACGCCGTCGGGCCCAGTCGTTTCAGCAACGCTTTGGCGCGGAATTCGACGAACATTCCCCGCGGATCTTCCGCGGCGCGCTCGGTTGCTACCCGCGTCTGATGGACGAGGTCCGGCGCAGCGTGAGGATCGGATCCTGGCTCAGCCGTCCGTTCCAGTTACTTCGATAGGTGCTTGCGAATAAGGTCAACGATGTGCGTGGCCGGCATGATGCTGCCGGTCTTGCCGCCGGTCTGGTCAGACATGGTACCGCTCACAAGGCCCATGCAGCGCGGCTTGCCTGCCGGGTTGCCGCCCCGCTCGTGGGGCGGCGGCGAGAAAACGGGGCCGCCGCTCATACCGCCGGCCGTAGCACGGTCGGTAACCAGAGCCTTTATCTTACCCTCGGGCGTAGAAATCGGCATGAGCGGCCCGGCAACTCGACTGTAGCGGGAGAGCGGGCACGACCGCGGCCCCAGACCGATGCCCATCGGGAAACCGATCGCCTCGACCATGGCGCCGCGCGGCGGCGCCTCGGGTGTCGCGGCAAGTTCCGCGAGGTCCAGCGCCCGGCCGTGCAGTCTGGACCGGAGTTCCTCGTCTGGGGGGCTGAGTGGAAGAACCGACACGTCCGCCGAGTCGTGGTGACGCCACGGCAGATCGCCCTCGGGAGGAACGACGTGCCCCAACTGGCACCGCAGCGGCGTCTGCTCCTCGCGGTACATTATCAGCCGCGTCGCCCGCTTCGCCTGTCGGCCAACGTGCCGGGCCGTCACCAGGAAGACCGACTCGCCCTCGCGGACCAGGAAGCCCGTGCCGCCGACAGGCCTCAGGTCCGGACTCATCCTGTGTGTGTCCGGATCGCGCAGGAACACCTCGAACGGGCGCCCGTCCTTCTCAATCGTGCGGATGGCAGGGCTGCCGATGTGGACAACGCATCGCAGGTATCGGTCCGGAGCCGTGTCCGGCGGCGAGTCCGAAGCCGTGCCGGCGGCTGCCGCTACCGGCAAAACAAGAAGCAGGAATGCTGATGCTCCAAGAACAACCTGTGCTCGCAATGGCATGGTCACGCTCCGCTGATGCGCGGCGGGTCTCGGCGCCCACCGCGTGGGCCAACTCCCATCATACAAATGCACCGTAGGACGGAGACCCACCGCGCCACACCACAGGCTCTCACGTCTCGCCGAGCGCCTTAAGCAGCGCCTTGGCAGAGAACTCGACGAACATGCCGAGCGGGCTCGTCTTCGCGTGCTTCCTGCCGAGGACCGCCTTGACGTCCGCGGCGGCGGGGCGGGCCGCCTTGCCCATCAGTTCCAGCGTCCGGCAGGCCCGCAGCACCACACTCTGGTTTTCGCTCGCGAGTTCCTTCCGCAGGGCCGCCACGGCCGGCTTGGCCTTGCCGAGGGCCGCAAGGGCGCCGGCGGCCTCGATGCGCACGGGCGGCGAGGCATCGGCGAGCGCCTTCTCGATGGCTCCGACGGCCGGTTTCGCATCCGCGCCCAGGTTCCGCAAGCCGATGACCGCCCAGAATCGGACGGCGGGGTCGGTGGCCCGGAGGTCGGCCACCAGGGCGTCGCGGTGGCTCGCCCCGCGCCCCACCCGGTCCGCCGCTGCCAGGATCGTCTGGAGCGGGTACGCCTTGGCGTCGCGGGCCATCTGGTAAGGCGTGGTGCCCTTGGTGCGGCGCCAGATCTCGCATTCCGGCAGGAAGCCGACGTCGCGGCTCGCCAGGACCCACCGCCGGTGCTCCTTGCGCAGGCGTGCAAGGACCTTGGCGTGCTTCGGGTCGGCCACGAGGTTCTTGAGGTTCAGCGGGTCGGTTTGGCCGTCGTAGAGTTCCTCGGCGGGCTTGGTGGGTCCGGCGTAGTGCCGTTGGGGCGGCGTCAGGTTGCCGGCGGCAGCCACGCGGCTGATCTCGGGCCGGATCTCGCCCTGCCCCGGCCACGCGCTCGGCTGGTGGTAGGAGATGTGCGGCATGTAGTTGCGGATGTACAGGTACCGCTCGTCGCGGACGCTGCGGCACAGGTCGTACGCCTCGTCGACGCGGTCGCGGTGCCCGTAAACGTAGGTGCGCGGCTTGGCGGCTTTCGGCCCGAGGAACGCCGAGCCCTGCATGTACGCCGGCGCGTCCATGCCGAGCAGGCTGAGGATCGTGGCCGGGAAGTCCACGAAACTCACGAGCCGGTCGCAGGTCTTGCCCGGCCCAGCGGACGCAAGGTGTTTGTATTTCTCCGGGAACCGGATGAGGAGCGGCACCCGCATGCCGGTGTCCAGCACGGCCCGCTTGTGCCGCGGCATGCCGTTGCCGTGGTCACCGTAGAAGAAGACGATCGTGTCGTCGGCGAGGCCGTCCTTCGTAAGTTGGTCGAGCAGGAGGCCGACCTGCTTGTCGAGCACCGTAACGCAGTCGTGGAAGCGGGCCACCGTCCGGCGGATGACCGGCGTATCCGGGTAGTACGGTGGAATGGGCGCCTTGGCGGGGTCGTGAATCTCATCGGCGGCGAGTTGCGACTGGACCTTCCGCTTGAACTCGTCGTACGGCCAGGCCATGGTCCGCGACTGGTGGCTGACCATGTGGTTGAAGATGGCGAAGAACGGCTGGCCCGCCTTCTTGCCGCGCCAGTGCGCCTTGGCCGAGCAGGCGTCCCACGATTCCTTGATGAAGCGCGGTTCATCGGCGGTGTTGTAGTCAGTCTTGACGTTGTTGGTGGTGTAGTAGCCGGCCTCGCGCAGCGCGCCCGGCCAGCCGCGGATGAACGCCGGAATCGGGTAAGCCGACCGCAGGTGCATCGTGCCGAGGCTCGAGGCCACGACGCCCGTGATCAGGCACGACCGGGCGGGCGAGCAGATCGGGGCGCTCGCAAACGCGCGGGTGTAACGGACACTCTCGGCGGCGAGCGCATCGAGATTCGGCGTCCGGGCGTACGCATCACCGTAGCAACCGAGGGCCGGGCTGATGTCCTCGGCCGTGATCCAAAGGATGTTGGGCTGGTCGGCCCCGGCCCGCGGCCGGCTCCGGGCAGCGGTCATCCCGTCGGTGCAACCGGCCCCGGCAAACCAGGCCCCGATACCGGCCGCGCCGGCAGCCTTGAGGAACCCACGGCGGGTGAAAGCGGTCCGGTGCGTCAACATAACGGCCTCCTTGGTTCTCGCGGGGTGCGGCCTGCGGCGCAGCGCGCCGCCGGGGCTCCGGCTACGCGTCCTTGATCAAGCGAGGGTTCTTGCGGTGCATGAACCGTTCACGGCGGTTCCAGAGATCCACCAAGCCCAGGTGTCGGATTGTCTCCTGCCACGACACGCACGGGTCCCCCACCTCGGCCAGCCGCCGGCGAAGCCGGGCCTCCAGCCGATGGCGCACCGCCTGATGCTCCGGTGAGTCGATGAGATTCTCGAGTTGGCAGGGATCCGCCTCATTGTCGTAGAGAATCCAGCCGTCGCCGTCCCACCAGCGGGCGAAGGTGTAGCGGTCGGTCCTGAGGCCACGCCATTCGCGGACGTTCTGGGCCTGGCCCTGGTCGACCACGATAGGCACCGTGAGGAGGACGTCTTCGGCGCCTTGTTCGGACCGGCCGAGCATGACGTCCGAGAGGTCGGTTCCCGCCGTGGGAAACGAGGCCTTGCGACCCATCAGGGCCAAGAGGGTAGGCACGTAATCGACCGTGGAAGCCAGCGCCCGGGTGACCCGTCCGGCGGGGATGCGGCCGGGCCAGCGGACGATGAGCGGGATGCGGATCGCTTCCTCCCAGGGTTGTTCCTTCTTGGACATGCCGTGCGATCCCAGCATGTCGCCGTGGTCCGAACTGTAGACGACGATGGTGTCGGCGGCGGCGCCGGAGGCGTCGAGGGCGTCGAGCAAGCGTTTCATCTCGACGTCGATGGCGGTGATATGGGCATAGTAGCCCGCGAGGTCAGCCCGCCACTGGCCGCCACCGAGCCGGCGGAACGGCTTGGGCGGTTCCGGCCGAACGTTCGGCCGGAGGCTGACGGCCGACGCGTCGTACATCGCCTTGTACGTTTCCGGCACCTGGTCGTACGGGGCGTGCGGCGGCCCCCACGAGAGGAACAGGCACCACGGCCGCGGATCGGGGCGGCCCAGAAACTCCAAAGCCAGATCGGTTTGAGCCACCGGCTCGTAGCCTTTCAATGAGACGGGCTCCGGCTTGTCGCGGAACACCCGGGCCCTGAAATAGGCATGCGAACAGTTCCAGGCGGCCCAGAAGTCGAAACCCTGCCGGCGCGGGCCGGGCGGCGTGAACCGGTTTCGCGGAACACCGTCAAGATGCCATTTGCCGATGTAGCCCGTCCGGTAGCCGGCCGCCTTGAGCAGGTCGGCAATCGAGGTCTGGTCCGCGGGCAGCGGCACGTCGTTGACAACAGCCCCGTGCTGATGGGCATACAGGCCGGTCAGGATGGTGCCCCGGGTGGGCGTGCAGACGGGCGTGTTCGAATAGGCCCGGTCGAAGCGCGTGCCCGCGGCCGCCAGACGGTCGAAGGTGGGCGAACGGACCTCCCGGTTGCCGGCGCACCCCAGGTCCATGCCGCGGTGCTGGTCCGAGAAGACAAACAGCAGATTCGGGGGACGGTCCGGGTCAGCGGGAGCGGACCCGCCCATACAACCGGCGGCCAATGCGCCCAAGGCCGCACCGCTTGCCGAACTCCGAAGAAACCCCCGCCGCGAGATAACGCGCCGCCGCATCGGCATGAAGTGCTCCTCGCTTGGCTCGAACCTCTGCCCCGGGCGGAGCGGGCGGGCGACCCGCGACCGTCGTGGTCGGCCGCTGGCGTATCTTAAACAAGCGGCGCCCCGCCGGTCCACGCCAGAATACACGCAAATTCTCCGCCACCGTAAACCGGTCAGTCGCCGGCTGCAACGCAAATCTTGCGTGACGGCCCGGACTTGCGGACCGCTGCGCGGCGCCTTACTATGAGTCCGCTTGGCGCGTCGCTGAAAGGAACCCTGCCATGGCATCACTGACCCGCCGATCGTTTCTCCGAGCCACCGCCGGCGCGGGGACCGCAGCGCTGGCCGCCCGCATCGCACGTGCCGGCGCGGCGCCCGCGCTGCCCACGGACGTCCGCATCACGCGCATCGAGGCCGCCGTGCTCCGCGGCGACCGCGGTCGTATCGTCGGACGCAACGCGCGCAAGGGCGTGCACGGCCAACGCGCGACCGACCCGGTCGTCCGCCTGCACACCGACGCCGGCATCACGGGTTGGGGTTGGTCGCGGGCGAAGAAGGACTCCAAAACCGTACGCAATCTCCTGGGCAAACGCTTGTCGGACGTCTTCGAGCCGGCCATCGGCACCCACGAGGCGTTTCTGGCGCTGGACTTTCCGCTGTGGGACCTGGCCGGGCGGGTCCTGGGGCAGCCGGTCCACGCCCTCCTGGGCGACGCCGGATCCCACCCCGTCCCGGCGTACGACGGCAGCATCTACTTCGACGACCTGGACCCGGAGACCGGCAAGGACCGCGGCATCGGGCCTGTGCTGGACGCCGTGGCGAAGGGCCTGGAGCGAGGCTTCAGGGCCTTCAAGGTGAAGATCGGCCGGGGCAACAAGTGGATGGAGCGCAAGGCGGGCGCCGCCCGCGACGTGGAGGTGCTCCGCGCCATCCGCGGGCGTATCGGCCCCAAGGCCCGGCTCCTGGTCGACGCGAACAACGGCTACACGCCCGAGGGGGCGCGCGACTTCATGCACCGCGTACGCGACCTCGACCTCACCTGGTTCGAGGAGCCGTTCCCCGAAACGAAAGACGCCTGCGTGGCCTTCCGGGCGTTTCTGCGCGACGGCGGGTACGCCGCGCTGCTCGCCGACGGCGAGGGATCGAGCCGGAACGTGGAGGCGTTCACGGAGATCGTCCGGGCCGGCGGCATCGACGTGGTCCAGTTCGACCTGCGCGGCTACACGCTGACGCGGTGGCGCGACTACGTGACGGTGCTGGTCGAAACGGGTACGACCTCGGCCCCGCACAACTGGGGGTCGCACCTGTCGGGGTTCTATATCGCCCAGTTCGCTCGCGGGTGCGGGCACTTCGCCTGCGGTGAGGTGGATACGATGACGATGCCCGCGGTCGGGTCCAAGGGCTACCGCCTCGCGGGCGGCGTCATGACCGTGCCGGACGCGCCCGGCTTCGGCCTGGACCTCGACGGCGACCGCTTCGCGCGGCTCGTGAAGGAGACGGGCTGGACGGTGTCGCGGATGTAACAGGCATCCCTCTCTCCAGGCGAGAGAGGGCGAACGTGGTTTTCAAGCCGGCCGCGGAAGCGGCCGGTCAGCCCGTCCGGCGGCGGCACATACCCTGCCACACACGTGACCCGCTGCTCCCGCAGCGGGCTCGCCTACGCCTCACTTCCACTCGGGCGGGCGATA
>Ga0272441_10008726_pt1 | contig 15963 bp, 16 predicted proteins | sample SSMProp6N_FD_193582 | JGI IMG/M metagenome (GOLD analysis project Ga0272441, IMG submission 193582) | Marine sediment archaeal communities from Little Sippewissett salt marsh, Falmouth, MA, United States - SSM-Prop-6N | ecosystem: Environmental > Aquatic > Marine > Wetlands > Sediment ... | reverse complement strand
CAACGCTAAGGTTGGTCGATGCCTCAATCAATGCTTGGCCTTTGAGTGCAAGGCCCATCGGAATGAAATACATGTTGGCGATACTGTGCTCGAACCCGCTAGCGACAAACGCCATGATCGGGAAGAAGATGGCGAAAATCTTGCCGACAACAGTACGTGCAGACACCGCCATCCATACCGCAAGACAGACAAGCCAATTGCAGAGAATCCCTCGAGCAAACGCCTCAAGGAACCCGAGGTTCACTTTCCCGTTAGCGATCTTCACTGCAGTCATGCCAACTGCACCATCACCCGTCTTCCACAATCCGCTCCAGTACATCAGAAGCACCAACAGGAGAGACCCAGCCAGGTTGGCAAAATAGACAATCCCCCAGTTGCGAAGCAATCCTGTGACCTTGACCTGCCGATCAAGAACCGATAGGAAGATCAGGTTGTTACCGGTGAACAACTCCGCCCCGGCAATAACCACCAGCATCAGGCCAACACTGAACACGGCGCCGGCGATGAGCTTCGCCATGCCTACGCCGAGGAATGCGGCGAGATCGTGAGTCACCATCGTCGCAAGCTGCGCGCCAAACCCTATGTAGACCCCGGCGAAAATGCCGAGGATCGTGAGACGAAGAAAACTTGCCTGGGTCTTCTTGACACAGACGGTGCGGGTAAGGCTATCCGCCACCGTTGCCGGATTCTTGCACTCGAACTCCATGAAACCAACCTCCTCCTTACGATGAAACGCGCTGCATTGCCTTCTCGATTTGGCAAGCCGCGACTTTGTATTCCGGGATCTTCGCCTTTGGATCCAACGCGTCGTTGGTCAGGCGATTCGCTGCTGCTTCGGCGAAGTGGAACGGGACAAAGACGGATCCCGGCGCCACCCGTTCTGTCACCAACACGCGGGTCGTGATCTCCCCACGCCGCGTCCGAACAGACACCCACCCGCCATCATCCAGCCCAAGCCGCTTTGCATCCTCGGGATGCACTTCGGCATATCCTTCGCGAACGAAAGCATTGAGGGGCTCTACGCGGCGGCTCATCGTTCCAGTGTGATAGTGGTAGAGGATGCGCCCTGTAGACAGAATGAACGGATACTCGTCATCCGGAAGCTCGGCCGGCGGGATGAAGTCCACTGGGTGGAATCGCCCCAATCCTCGACTGAACTTGCCATTGTGCAGATAGAGTGTTCCGGTGTGTTCATCGTTCGGACAGGGCCACTGGAGCCCGCTTGGAACCAAGCGATCATGGTGGATCCCACCATAAATAGGCGTAAGCGTTGCCGCTTCATCCATGATCTTCGATGCGCTCTCGTAGTGCATCGGATAGCCAAACTGCTCGGAAAGCTTGCAAATGATCTGCCAATCAGGCAGTGCCTCGCCTGGCGCCTTGAGAACTTCACGCAACAACAGCACGCGCCGTTCCGTGTTGGTAAACGTACCTTCCTTCTCAGCAAACGATGCCGCGGGAAGCACGACATCCGCAAGTTGGGCGGTTTCGCTCGGGAAGATATCACTGACCACAAGGAAATCCAGATTGCGCAACGCTTCCTCGACATGGTTCAGATTCGGGTCGGAGACCATGGGGTTCTCGCCCATGATGATCATGGCCTTGACCGTCCCCTCGGCTGCCGCGTTCATCGCTTCGACAACGGTCAACCCCACGCTGGGCGAGAGCTTCACGCTCCAGGCTTTCTCGAACTTCTCCTGCACCGCAGGGTCGGCGACCTTCTGATAACCCGGATAGACGTTCGAAAGCGCTCCCAGGTCACACGCACCCTGAACGTTGTTCTGCCCTCGTAGCGGATTCACGCCCGTCGACCGTTTCCCGACATTCCCCGTTAGAAGCGCAAGGTTGGCGACCGACAGAACATTGTCCGTACCCGTGGTGTGTTGGGTGATCCCCATCGAGTAGATGATCGACGAGCACTCGGCTTCAGCGTAGATCCTTGCCGCCTCACGCAATGCGTCAGCGGGAATCAAGCTGATCTCTTCTACCTTCTCCGGAGTGTACTCGGAGACCACAGCCCTGAGTGCCTCGATTTCTTCAGTTCGCTCGGCAATGAACTCCTTGTCTTCCCACCCCTCGGTCAAGATGACGTTCATCATGCCGTTCAGCCAAGCGACATCGGTTCCGTTCTTCTGCCGCAACCAGACGGTTGCATCCCGAACCAGATCGATTCGGCGCGGATCCACGACAATCAGCTTGGCGCCGTGCTCGCGCACCGCACGACGGATCAGCGTCGCGATCACCGGATGCGTCTCCGTCGTATTGGAACCCGTCACCAGGATGCACTTCGCGAACTCGATTTCCTCGATCGAGTTAGTCATCGCCCCTGAGCCAAACGCCGCCGCCAATCCTGCAACGGTCGATGCATGGCACAAACGGGCGCAGTGATCGACGTTGTTGGTTCCGACCGCAGCGCGCATCATCTTCTGGAACAGATAGTTCTCTTCGTTTGTGCACCGCGCGGAGGATAGGCCCACAATGGCGTCCGGACCGTGCTGCTCCTTGATCGGAACAAGTCGCGCTGTAATCTCCGCCATCGCTTCATCCCACGTTGCCGGTTCCAGCTGTCCGTTTCGGCGGATGAGTGGCGATGTCAGCCGCTCTTCATGCGTCATAAACGTATGTCCGAAGCGCCCCTTCACACAGGTGGAGCCATGGTTCGGCACGGCCTCTGCGCCACGCACGCGGACGATCTGGTTGTTCGCCGTCCACATGTCCAACTGACAGCCTACACCGCAGTAGGAACACGTTGTTTGCACCTGCTGGGTCTCCCACACACGCGGCGGTCGTTGCTCCAGCTTGTCGAGGATTGCGCCGGTGGGACAGAGCTGGACACATTCTCCACATCCATCGCACTCGGAGCCTCCCCACTCCCCGAGCCCAGCCACAACGACCGTTTCCAGTCCTCGGTTGGCGAAACTCAGGACACCCTTCCCTTGGATCTCCTCGCATGCCTTGATACAGCGGCCGCAGACGATGCACTTGGATGCATCATAGCCAAGGACCGGCGACGACAGATCCGGGTCTGAGAGAACCCGCTCTCGTGATGCGAACCGTCGCGTTCGATTGTCAAGGCCGTAGCGGTATGCAAGATCCTGCAGCTCACACGAGCCAGCGGATTCACACGTTAGACAGTCACAGTTGTGATCGGAGAGCAGAAGATCGATGAGCACCCGCCGCGTGGACTCAAGTTCGTCGTCAAACGCGGTGACAACAAGCCCCTCGCTGACCGGCACGGTACATGAGGTCACCATGCCGGGGCGCCCGGCGATCTTCACAACACACAGACGACACGCTCCAGTTACACTGATCCGCGGATGGTAGCAGAGTCCCGGGATGTCGAACCCGTTGTCCCGAGCCACCTGCAGTAGGTTTTGCCCTTCCTCGGCCAATACCTCCACGCCATCAATCGTCAATCGGACTTGCTCAGACATGCTCAATTCCTTCCATTCCTAGCTTGGCAACAAGGCTTCGCCGTCAGCCAGATCTCCAGCGATCTCGTTCCCAAAGCAATGCAGTGCTGTCTCAATCGGCAGAATCGGGGATTGCCCCAACGGGCACAGTGATGTATCTCGCATCATCGTTGCGATCTCGCGAAGCAGAGAGAGGTCTTCTGAACAACCACTCCCTGACACAATCCGATCGATAATCTCCACCATCTGCGCTGTACCTACGCGACACGGTGCACACTGACCGCATGATTCATGGCGGAAGAACCGCAGGATCCCCTGCAACACGCCCACCATGGATACGGTCTCATCTAGCACAAGGATCGCGCCGGATCCAAGCACCGCTGCGTATTCTTTCAGTCCCTCGAAGTCCATCGCCACGTCAAGGCTCGTTTCGTCGACGAAGGCTCCCGCCGCGCCTCCGATCAAGGCTCCCTTGAACCGCTTGCCGTCGCGTACACCACCACCGTATTCGTTAATGATTGTGCGCAACGGCGTCCCCATCTCCACTTCAATCAACCCAGGATTCTCTACGTGCCCCAGAATGGTGTAGACCTTCGTGCCAGGACATGCCTCGGTTCCATACTCCCGATACCAATCCGCTCCATGGAGAACAATCGGCGGAACGTTGGCCAGCGTCTCGACGTTGTTCACAACCGTCGGCTTGCCCCACAAGCCGACAGATCCCGGGTACGGCGGCTTGATTCTCGGATACCCTCGCTTGCCTTCGATGGATTCGATCAGCGATGTCTCTTCCCCGCAGACGTAGGCCCCAGCCCCTTTCTTGATCTCAAGCTCGAAGGAGAATTCCGAGTCGAAGATTCCGTCTCCAAGAAGCCCCGCGTCCCGGGCTGCGTCGATTGCACCCTGCATCCGTTCGATCGACAGGTGATACTCACCGCGAATGTAGACGTAACCTTTCGATGCGCCAACCGCATAGCCAGCAATCATCATCCCTTCGATCAACCGGTGCGGATCGCCTTCAAGAATCAGTCGATCCTTGAACGTTCCTGGTTCCCCCTCGTCCGCATTGCAGACGATGTATACCTGTTCATCGGCGGCAGTAAACGACCATTTCAATCCCGTAGGAAACCCGGCGCCTCCGCGTCCGCGGAGCCCCGATGTCTTGATTTCATCGATCACCGCCGCGGGGGCGATTCCCTCACCGAGAACCTTGGCCAACGCTTGATAGGCACCCGCAGCGATCGCTTCTTCCAGGCTCTCGGGATCGATCAAGCCACAGTTCTCGAGCACGACGCGCGGTTGCTCCGTGACCAGGCCTGTGCTGCGAATGCGAGGCGCAACACGGAGCCTCTCGACCGGACGTCCCTTCAGCAAATGCTCGTTGACGATCTCCGTGACATCGGCGACTGTGACCTCGGCGTACGTCACTTCGTCAGGATGGACGGTCAGCATAACGCCCCGCCCCGCCAGTCCCAGATCTCCGGTCTCTATGACTTGGATCTCATCGCCCAAGCCAGCATCCGATAGCTGTTTCCGAAGTGCCTCCTCTACATCACGGGCCCCGGCAAGAAGGGCTTCATCGTTGATTCCGATCAGTACATGCCCTCTAGCGAGTCTCATCTTCCCCCCCCTACCCGATTGATGATGTCAATGATGCGCTCCCGTGTGAGGTTTCCATAGATCTCTTCGTCAATCATCATTGCCGGGGCCACGCCACATACGCCAAGGCAGCTTGTCGTCTCCAACGTGAACAAGCCGTCTTCGGTCGTCTCCCCGACACCGATCTGCAGGTGTTCTGCCAACAGATCGATCAGCGATTCAGCGCCCACAAGTTGACACGGCGGGGATTCACAAACGCGGATGATATGCTGACCGCGCGGGGTCAAGCTGTACATCGAGTAAAACGTCGCTGTGCTCACAACCTCCGAAACCGGGACGTTCACGTACTCCGCGACCGCTGTTAGCGCATCCCGTGACAGGTAGTTGCACGGCTCAGCCTGCTGCAGGTCGTGGAGCATATCGAGCATGTGCTCCGTCATTGGCGGGTACTTCTCAAGCAGCCTTCTCACAGCTCCTCCTCCTCAAACTCTCGCAGTCTCAGATCCGGTTCCGAGCCACATTCCAATCGTTCGGGTCGCCTCGGGCAGACGCAACCGCGCCTCGAGACTGAGCCCCTCACCTATGCCAAAATCGTATCCCGGGACAGCCAGCAGCCATGCCGGCGGCTTCGCATCAAACGCTATCGCCGCCAGATCAAGAAACGCTGTTGGGGTCATCGCATGCCCGATTCCATGTCCCTGTGCCGGGGCAACGGGTTCCAGCGTGATTTCGGCGGCGTTGATCGCCGCATCCACAAACAGCACACGGTCAATCTCTGAAAGGCGCGGCGCAAGATCGGGGGTGAGCTGGTGCACCACATGGAACTCCGCCCCGTCGATGGGGCGGAGTGACTCCACAAGCGTGGGTCCGATGCCGTCATCCTTGCGCAGTCGATTACCAATGCCAATGACCAGATCCATGGGCAGTCTATTCCCGAGTTAGCCTATCCACCTCGCACCCCTCGCCGTCGACAATACGGACATCAAGCGGCATCTGCCCGGCCGCATGCACCGAACAAGAGAGGCACGGATCGTAGGCTCGGATTCCCCCTTCGATTCGATTGAGCATCCCTTCCGTCACGTCACCCTTGTGGATGTACATCTTCGCAATCTCCGACACCGCCCGGTTCATACCGAGGTTGTTGTGACCGGTGGAGACGATGAAGTTCGCCTTCTCGATGATCCCGTTTGCGTCAACGGTGTAATCGTGAATCAGGGTGCCACGAGGCGCTTCATGGATTCCAATGCCCCGGGTCTCGTTGATCCCCGCTTCGGCACGGATGCGGGGTGACAAGATCCGCTCGTCGCCTAGCAACCGCTCAATCCGCTCAAGCGATGCAAGGATCTCAAGCAATCGCGTGTAGTGGTAGTCGAATACCTTCCCGGAGCATCGATCGGATTCCGCTCGGAACGCCTCCAACGCGGCGTCCGCTCTTGGCGTGCCGAACGACTCACACACGTTCACGCGGCCAAGCGGTCCGACACGGTACATCCCCTGAGGGAACCCCATCGGCTTGTAGTGCGGGAACTTCAGGTACGTCCACGGCTGGCTGGCCTCGACGATGATCTCGTCATATCGTGCGGGATCGTATCCCTCAACGATCGTCTCTCCACATGGGTCGACTATCCGGATGAGGCCATCGTAGTGTTCCCAAACCCCTCCTGGTGCCACGAGACCCATGTACATGCTAGTGAATTCCCCAAGAACGCCGCGGTCTTCGATTCCAAACGAGCTCTTGAACAGGTCAAGCGTCGTCTGAATCGTGTCCATCGCTTCCGGGAGACCGTTCAGGATCCACTGTCGATCCTCCGAGGAGAGCGGCTGGTTGACGCCTCCCGGCACAGCCCACCCAGGATGGATCCGCTTGCCGCCGAGTCTGTTGATAATCTCCTGTCCATAGGCTCTCAGGCGTATGCCTTTTCGGGCTAGATCCCGCTGTGCTCCGATCAATCCAACCACATTGCGGATTGCCGGATCGGCGTCCCATCCCAACAGGAAGTCCGGCGCCGAAAGGTAGTAGAAGCTGAGTGCATGGGATTGCACCATTTGCCCAGCGTTCATCAGCCGCCGAAGCATCACCGCCGTCTCCGGGATACGGACCGAGAGAATGGCGTCGCATGCCTTGGCCGACGCAAGGATATGGCTGACCGGGCAGATACCGCAGATTCGCGCGGTTAGACCCGGCATTTCCCATAGGGTACGCCCCTCGCAGAACTTCTCGAAACCGCGCAGCTCAGTGACGTGGAACTGGGCATCTCGAACGTCACCGGCATCATCGAGGAAAACTGTAATCTTGGCGTGTCCTTCGATGCGCGTAACAGGCTCGATGTGTATCTGTTTCTCCATGACCATCTCCTAGCCGAACTTCAAGTCGTCGCCAACCAGCGCAGGTGTCTTGCCATCTAGAAGCGCCAGTATTGTCTTCGCAATCACGCCAGGCGGTGTCGGACATCCATGCAAGAAGAAATCCACCGGGATCACTTCGTGCAATGGCCTCACGCGATCGAGGAGCCGCGGGACGACCTCGTACGGCAGCGCGCCGTTGGTCGTGGTCTCCGGGCCGTAGATCTCCTCGATCATCCGATCGGGACACATGCCGTTTCGCAATGCCGGGATGTTTCCGGTGACGGCACAATCTCCAAACGCAATGATCAGTTTCGACTTCTCCCTTGCCACGCGGGCGATCTCGACATGCTCCTCGTTGGCGATCGCCCCTTCGATCAGCGTGACGTCTACCCCCTCTTCTGGGAAGACCTTCAGATCGGTAATCGGGCTATTGAAGAATTGGATACGGTCGAGCAAATCGATCAATGCCTCGTCAATGTCAAGCAACGACATGTGACAGCCGGCACATCCGCTGAACCATACGGTGGCAACTCTCACCCTATCCACAAGCCCTCCTTTCCGTCAGCTGACCGATCAGTTCGGTTCTCTTCTTCATCTCCCCGTTGCTGCTGCCCTTCCGTACGATCGCTCCCGTCGGACAAGCCTCAACGCACTTCCCGCAACTGGTGCACGATTCCGCATCTCCCCAATCCACGTCGAGATCAGTGATCACACGAGCGCTGCTTCCCCGTTCGGCGAAGTCCCACGTGTGCGCACCCTCGATTTCCGCACAGGTTCGAACGCATCGTCCACAAAGCACACAACGATCGCGATCGATGAGGAACTGCGGATGGGTCGCGTCGATCCGGTTTCTTGGATACGTGTATCGAGCCCGTACCGAGTGCATTCCGAGTTCGCACGCCAGATCCTGCAACTCGCATCCGCCGTTCGAGACACAGAATGAACAAACGTGGTTTCCCTCCGCAAACAGTAGTTCGAGGATGGTCCGCCGGTATTCCTTGATCCTTTCCGTCTGCGTCTTGACGTCCATTCCCTGGGCGACCATCGTCGTGCAGGATGTCACAAGCTGCTCATCAACGTCCACGATGCACAGGCGGCAAGAGCCGGCATCCTCCAATCCATCCAAGTGGCACAATGTTGGGATCCGAATCCCGTTCTCGGTTGCCGCCTCGAGGATCGTTTTCCCGGCCTCGGCAGCGATCTCCCGCTTGTCGATCGTCAGGTGGACGGTTTCCATTGCAGCCTCCCGCTAGGGTGTCTCGTGTTCTGAGTTGCCGGTCTCGATGTGGATCGCCCCGAACGGGCAAACCTCTGCACAGCGTCCGCAGCGCACACAGAGCTCGGCGTCGATTTCGTACGGCGGCTTCCCCGGAGATCCGCTGATCGCGGTCACCGGACAGACCGGCCGACACTTGTCACATGCCTTGCAAACTTCGGCGTCAACTTCGTAGCGAATCAACGCCGGGCAAACCTTCGCCGGGCAGCAGTGTCCCTCAATATGAGCCTCGTACTCGTCGGCGAAGTGTTCCATGGTGGACAACACCGGATTGGGCGCTGCTTGCCCAAGCCCGCACAAAGAGGTCTCCTTGATGGTGACTGCCAGTTCCCGAAGACGATCCATGTCGTCGTGGCGTCCTTCCCCGAGGGTTATCCGCTCAAGGATCTCACGCATCTGCGCTAGACCGATCCGGCACGGTACGCATTGTCCGCAAGACTCGTCGCAACTGAAGTCGAGGAAGTACTTGGCGATGTTGACCATGCAGCTGTCCTCATCCATCACGATAATCCCGCCAGATCCCATGATCGTGCCCAACGCCTTCAGAGATTCGTAGTCGATCGGCGTATCCAGATGCTCGGCAGGAATGCAACCGCCGGACGGTCCGCCAGTCTGCACGGCTTTGAACGCCTTCCCATTCGGAATCCCTCCACCGATGTCGAAGACGACCTCGCGAAGCGTTGTTCCCATAGGAACTTCCACCAACCCCGTATTGCAGACGTTTCCAGACAGCGCGAACACCTTCGTTCCCGGGCTTTGCTCCGTACCGAACGAGCGAAACCATTCCGTACCATGGAGCACGATGTGTCTGATATTCGCCCAGGTCTCGACGTTGCTGATCAGTGTTGGCTTCCCAAACACCCCCTTGGAAGACGGGTAAGGTGGGCGTGGACGCGGCGCACCTCTTCTTCCTTCGATCGACGCCATCAGCGCAGTCTCTTCACCACACACGAATGCGCCCGCGCCGATCCGCAGTTCCAAATCGAATGAGAAGTCCGTTTCCAGAATCCGCTCACCCAGCAGGCCAGCTTCACGCGCCTGTTGCACAGCCATCCGCAGCCGCTTGATCGCCAGTGGATACTCTGCCCGCACATAGATGAACCCACGTGACGCACCGATCGCATAGGCAGCGATCGCTATCCCCTCAAGCACCGCGTGAGGATCTCCCTCCAGAAGGCTTCGATCCATGAACGCTCCAGGATCGCCCTCATCGCCGTTGCAGACGATATACTTCGTGGGTCCGCTCTCCTGGGCGGCAAACCGCCACTTCGTGCCTGTCGGGAACCCCGCGCCTCCGCGGCCTCGAAGGCCGGATGCGGTGATCGTCTCGATCAGATCGTCGGGGGGCAGCTCGGTCAGCACTCGGCCGAGCGCCTCGTATCCATCGGTAGCAATGTACTCTTCGAGGCTCTCGGGGTCGATTTTTCCGCAGTTGGACAACACGATCTTCTGTTGCTTCTCAAAGAAGGGAATCTGTTTCTTCTCTTCGGCAATCCTCCGCGCCTCGGGATTCTCCCAGAGCAGACGAGCCACCGGACGTCCCTTGAGAAAGTGCTCTTCCACGATCTCACTGGCATCGTCGACCGTCACGCGGATGTAGAATGTTCCATCCGGATACACAAGCAGAACAGGACCAAGTTCACACGGTCCCATGCAACCGGTCTCAACAATACGAACCTCATCAGTCAGTCCCTGCCGATCCACTTCTGCAGCGATTGCGTCTCGCACCTCTCTGCTGTGAGAAGAAACACAAGCTGCCCCGGAACAGACAAGAACGTCAAGTCGTTTCATGCTAGGCTCTCACTTCGATCACGTAGTCCGAAACCGGATTTCCGTTGACAATATGCTCTGCAACAACCCGGCGGGCTCGTGTGTCCGTCATCTCGCCATACACCACGGCCGCTTCTTTCTTCACGTGGACCTCAACCACAGGCTCCGACGAGGCAAGCCCGCGCTCTCCGGTCTGTGTAATCGTCACATCGGACAACCCGCGCTTGTCGATCTCGTCGAGAAACGCTGCCATCACGTCCCTCGCTCCAGCTGCAATGCCGCTGGTTCCCATTCCAATAACCACCTTGACGCGTGCGTCGCCCTTCCGAAGAGAGATATCTTTGGAAGCACGCTCTCGAATCTTGCGAAGGTCCTCCAGCTTCATGTCTCCTCCCACTCCTGTCCAATGTGTTCTTCTATGTAGCTTCGGAGAAACCGGATCACCTCAGGGTGCTGAAACGACGTCTCCCCAAGGAACTCGTGCAGTCTGTTCGTATCAATGTCAAGCTCCTGATCCCCGCATCGATACGTAATGCTAACCCACCGACCACTGCTCGTCACGAGAATGTTCAGGAACGTTTTGGCCAGGTTCCCCAACTGCGGCAGATCGATGTGCCGGAGCCGGAAACGCGCTGTCACAGTCGTCCCTGCCCCTGGCCTGCTCGCGATATCGAAACTCCCATCACAATGCTCTGCTGACGCTCGCAACAAGGGGATTCCCAAACCGACACTCCTCTTCGACTTGCTTGAGAAGAACCCTTGTTGCACAGCCCTCATCGTTTGCTCATCCATTCCCGACCCGTTATCGCTTACTTCAAGCGTCAACCGATCTGCTGCTTTATCGCAATCTAGAAGCACAGAGACCCTGGATGCCCCTGCAGAGTACGCGTTCTGTACAAGATCCTGCAGATGCATGTCCAGTGACTCGATCATCAGGTCATACTTGCCAAAATGCCTGTGATCTTCTTGCGATCAAGCTTCCCGTAGACTTCATCATCGATCATCATCGCGGGGGCCAATCCACAGGCACCAATGCAACGTACCGCTTGTATCGTGAACTTACCGTCTTCCGTCGTAGCGCCCGGTTCCACACCGAGCAGATCAGACAGGATGCTCAGCACTCGTTCTGCACCCTTAACGTGACAAGCCGTCCCCGTACACACGCTGATAACGTGCTCGCCCGTCTTCTCCGTCCGGAAGAAGTGGTAGAACGTAACCACGCCACGGACCTTCGCTGGCGCAACACCCAACCCTTTGGCAACACGCAACTGGACCTCATCAGGTAGGTATCCAAACAGTCCCTGTGCCTGATGCAACACATAAATCAGTGGACCGTTCATCGTCTTGCTGTCTGCAATGATCCGATCCAAGGCCCGCCATTGGGCTTCCTCGACTATCTTGTCCACATCAACCTCCACTCCTATCGTCTACATACCACAGAGCGTCCGCCCCTGTTCGCAGCGGCATCGCGCATCTCGGACAAGCTCGCTTCCCGCACGGTGAACACGGTGGTACGCTGGCCAATCTGTTCCAGATCATGCGCATCCGAAGAACAGATCGCCGTTGCCTCTCCAAATCCATCCGGGAGCTCTCCTGTGATGGTCTCCACGAGATCGAACCGAAGTCCCTCAGGAACGAAGCCCAGTTGCCCAATCAGCCCAAAGGCATCACGATCCACGTGTGCGGGAACCGGTAATCCACCGTGCATCCGCACCAATGAAACAGCCTCCTCAAACCCGAGATCAAGCGAGTTCAGCAGGAGCTTCGGTTCGACCCCAAGGATCGTCTCATCGATATCGACGACCACCTGATCACCGAAGTAGGTGGGTTCATTGCATCGGTCCGGGAGATGCTCATACACCACTGAGGCAAGGGCGTGACACGGACCGGGTTCATCGAAGTAGGCGAGCAGGTGGACTTCCTCTCGGCTCTGTAGCTCCATGCCGTACAGGAATGCCAAGCCGGCCTCGGCTGCAGCTTCGGCGACCACGTCGACCATCTTTGCGGTGTTGTGATCTGCAACAGCGATCAACTCGATCCCCTTTCGCACCGCCTCTTCGACGATTCTTCGTGGAGACATCGACAGCTCACCACAGGGAGAGAGGCATGTATGTATGTGCAGATCCGCAACAATCGATTTCACCGTGTGTCCGCCAGCAGCCTGCAAAGCTGCCCTGAGATCTCGAATGAGCTCTCCGAGGATCCAAGCAAGCTGATCCCCGTGGCTTGGGCCCGCTCCAACGAAGCTTTGTCCGGACGCCTCCCGTCTGTCATCACCACCGCGCTCAATCCAACCACTTGCGCGACGGCAACCACATTGACGTGATTCTGTATCGTGATCCACAGGTTTCCTGGCGAAGCCGATGCGAGAACATGCGAAAGCAAGTCACCACAGTAGCCACCCGTGACTTCCATCTCAGCTTCCGCCGTCAGCGTAAACACTTCCAACGAAAGACGCTCCACGATCTCGGTTAGCTTCATGATCCCTCCTGAGAACCGCCTTTGCGACCCCCATCGCGATCGATCCGGGAGATGATGGTCGTGCCTTCCCCAATGTGAGAGTGGATCTCGAACAGATCGGAGTTCTTCTGAATGTTGATCAATCCCATACCCGCGCCGAATCCAAGATCGGTCGCCCAATCAGGCGCCGTAGAGTAGCCTGGCGTCATTGCAAGATCGATGTCCTCGATACCCGGCCCCAAATCCTTCACTTCGATCGTCACTGCATCGGCTTCCACAGTCACTGTGATCGTGCCGCCATCGTGGGCGTAGACCATCAAGTTCATCTCTCCTTCGAAAGAGATGATCCCCGCTCGGCGGGCAGTTACCGCATCGACGCCAGCTCTCGAAAGCTCGGCCTTAATCTGTGCCGATGCGCTACCCCCACGATCGATGTCCCCCGCACGGACGGCATACTGCATCAGCGGTCACTCATCTCACACACCGATCCGCTTCGGCACGGGCGAACACCGTTAGCGTACATCAAGCCGCACGTCTCAAACATCGTCTTCTTCGTGAGCAACAGGGGGATCCCCAGCCGTGTCGCATATTCCACCAATGTCGCAGGCGGTGTCTTGCCACGAACAAAAATCACCGCCGTGATATTGAGGATCTCCGCAACACGCATCACCTGAGGGTTGATCATGCCCGTGACCAGTGTCGTTTGCTCCTCGGTGAGCGCCAGCACATCGGACAGCAAGTCGGCCGCAAATGCGCTATCGACCCTTACATCAGCATCTTCTTGTTGAACGAGGATTGTCCCCTCGATGGTTCTCGCCAAATCTTGAAGCTTCATGCCGTTCCTCACGATCCGAACTTCGGAGCCCAGTTGTTGTACCCAAGGAGAATCGGCAACACACGGCCACTGAATCGACCAAGCCCCCCGCGGCCCGCTTCCCGCTCGCCGAACGATGCCGTCGCGTCCCGGGCCACATTGGGGCCAACGTACAGGACTGGAACAGGCTCAGCGGTATGGTCGCCGAAATCGATCGGTGTCGTATGATCCCCCGTCATCGCCAGATGGGTTGCATTCCAGTCCAATCCATCTGCCAACGGGGCGATCAGCTCCTCGTCGATCCGCTCAATGAACGATGTCTTCGCCGCCGCATTCCGATCGTGACCCGCGTTGTCTGTCCCCTTCACATGAAGGAATACGTAGTCATATGCGGTCAATGCTTCAAGCACGGCCTCTGCCTTCGCTCGGAGATCTGTATCGAGCCCGCCGGTCGCTCCTTCGACATCGATCGTCACCATGCCGCACGCGAGCGCAACACCACGATACAACGCCCCCCCGGCAATCACTGCACCACGGACTCCGAAGATCGATTCGATCGAGTCAAGATGCGGGCACGTCGACGCCCCGCGAACCAATACGATGTTCGCCGGCGGCTTTCCACCCGTGAGCCGCTTGCGGTTGACCGGGTGGTCGTGAAGCACGTGATAGCTCTTCTGGGTAAATTCGTTCACCGCAGCAGCTGTTCGAGCAGATGCAGCATCGGAATCGGAAGGATGTGCATCCAGCACAAGCGCATCCACTCGATGGGCGTCCGTCTCGGTCACATGCCGAGACAGCCCTTCTCCTCGAAGAATCAGTGCGCCACGGTGCTGCGTGCTTGCTCGGAAGCGCACCTGAACCCCCGACGTTTCGGTGAGTTCGATATCATTGATTGCCTGCTCGAGTTCCTGCTGTCCGTGATCGATGCGACCGGCTCTCCGATCCGCGAGGCACAACCCTTGATCGGTATCGAGAACCGTTGCGAAATTGGCGCGGAAACAGATATCTCCCTGCTGTACGTTCATTCCAACCCCAAGACACTCGAACGTGCCGCGGCCGGTATAGACCGCGTAGGGATCGTAGCCAAGCAAAGACAGGTGTGCGGTGTCACTTCCCGGCCGGATCCCGGGACCAATCGGGTCAACCAAGCCAAGTGCGCCACGCTTCGCGAGCGCATCGAGCTGCGTCGTCTTCGCCGCCTCCAAACATGTCTTGCCGTCGGCATCGGTCGGACGTCCGCCGAGTCCGTCTGCAATGATCAGAATCGCCTTCATCTATCCTCCATCTACCCCCGGAGCGAATTGCACGGAACACTATCCAACCGGGGATGTGTTTTCAATGCGTTTCCCTTGGTCCTTTTGTCGCGGTGTTCCTCGACACGAAGTTCATTCTACCCTCCCGAAGATTGTCCCTTCTAAGAGCGAGGAATCCAAATTACCAAAGCCGCATATCAACAGGATTCCAATCGCTGTCGCAGTATGGGGACGGGCACGAAACACTGTCACCGCGCTGATCGAGCTCAGATCGTCAGTTCGCTGCGTGGATTTCGTCTGCAAATCGCCCTACCATCGGCCCGGGCGCAATCGGGCCGAAGTCGTCATGCCACAACGCTTTGCTTCGGGATCGTGATTGCTGGGTTCCCTCACGACGCGGCCGTGTTGCACCCCGGGAGGATACGGTGAACGAAGCGGCAATCCAGTCTGCGCTGGTCGAGGCCATGCGCATCGCGGCTACGACGCTACCAAGCGACGTTCTCGCTGCGTTGCGCGCCGCGCGCTTGCGAGAGCGCTCGTCCGTCGCGGCAGCTCAGCTCGAAGCAATGCTTGAGAACGTGCGGATCGCTCGCGAAGACTCAATCCCCATCTGCCAAGACACAGGGATCCAAACGTTCTTCGTCGAGATAGGAGCGGATAGTCCGTATTTGGGACAGATCAAGGGATGGATCCGCCAAGCGGTCATCGCGGCAACCGAAGCGATTCCGTTACGTCCGAACACAGTAGACCCGTTCACCGGCGCGAACCCCGGCGACAACACTGGAAGGCTCATGCCGTACATCCAGTGGGAGCTCACCGATGGCGACAGCATCCGCGTTGTCGTTCTTCCCAAGGGCGGAGGCAGCGAGAACATGAGCACCGTCAAGATGCTTCCGCCAAGCGCGGGCCTGCCGGGTATCAAACGGGCCGTCGTGGAACACGTCGTCTCCTGCAGAGGCAAGCCCTGCCCACCAACGATTGTCGGGGTTGGCATCGGCGGCGGGGCTGACATCGCACCTAATCTTGGGAAGA
>Ga0272441_10008725_pt1 | contig 15964 bp, 12 predicted proteins | sample SSMProp6N_FD_193582 | JGI IMG/M metagenome (GOLD analysis project Ga0272441, IMG submission 193582) | Marine sediment archaeal communities from Little Sippewissett salt marsh, Falmouth, MA, United States - SSM-Prop-6N | ecosystem: Environmental > Aquatic > Marine > Wetlands > Sediment ... | reverse complement strand
TGGAAATCGCTGAAAAAGTTCGCGTGAAAATCAACCGGGCCAGCGTGACCGCACTGCTGCAGACCACCCCGCCCCCGGCCGCGCCCAAGAAAGAAAAAAAAGACAAAACCGGCAGCGGTAAAGCCTAAATTCAAATCGGTTTCTCTTAAAAAGCCCCATTGCCACCGGACCACTAACCCGATTCGACTGCAGCTTCGCCTGCTGTCGGTTCAGGGGTGATACGGCGGCTGGGGCTTTGGCGTGTATATCGTGAAAGGAACGAAGCGTTGAAGAATCTTTCGTTGAGGCTCATCGTGATTGCGGCGGTCATCATTGCCGCTGTGGTGTATGTGATTCCGACATTTCAACCCGGCGTCTGGCCCCATAATAAAATCAACCTGGGGTTAGATCTTCAGGGCGGCATGCATCTGGTACTGGAGGTTGATGCGGACACGGCCGTTGAAAACACCATCGAGCGGGTGGGCCATGAAATGCGGGATCTGTTGAAAAAGGAACGGATTCGGACCCTGGGCATCGACCGGGTGGAAAACGTCAAGTTGGCCGTTAAAGTTGCGGAGGGGGACGACGTCAAGCGTTTTGATGAACTGCTGGACAAGGAATTCCGTGATCTTCGGATAGCCAGCCGGAACGTCAAGGACGGGGTGGTCAAGATCGTCCTGGACCTTCCCGACCAGGAAGCCGACCATATCCGCAAGCTGGCAGTGAGTCAGGCCCTGGAGACCATCCGCAACCGCATTGACCAGTTCGGGGTCAGCGAACCGGACATCCGCATTCAGGGGGAACGACGCATTCTGATCCAGCTACCGGGCATCAAAGACACCCAGCGGGCCAAAGAACTGATCGGCAAAACCGCCCTGCTGGAGTTCAAACTGCTGGACGAGGATCACGACGTGAACGCCGCCCTGAGCGGAAACGTTCCCGCCAGCAGCGAGATCCTTTACGAGACCAAAGAAGACCCGGCCACCCGGCGCGTCCAAAAGATTCCCTATCTGATCAAAAAGCGCACGTCCCTGACCGGAGCGTATCTGACCGATGCCCGGGTGCAGATCGACAGTCAGTACAATGAGCCATATGTCTCGATCACTTTCGACAAAAAAGGGGCCCGGCTCTTCGAGCGCATCACCGCGGAAAACGTGAAAAAACGCCTGGCCATCGTGCTGGACAACAACGTTTACTCCGCTCCGGTCATCCAGGACAAAATTGCCGGCGGAGAGGCCCGAATTACGGGAAATTTCACCACCGAAGAAGCCCGGGACCTGGCCATTGTGCTGCGTGCCGGTGCGCTTCCGGCACCCGTCCAGATCCTGGAAGAACGGACCGTCGGCCCCTCTTTAGGCACCGACTCCATCCAGATGGGCCTGCTTTCCATGTGTGTGGGCGGCATCCTGGTGATCCTGTTCATGGTCGTCTATTACAAAGGATCGGGAATCGTTGCCGATTTCGCCCTGATGCTCAACATCCTGCTCATCGCCGGTGGGTTGGCTGGATTCGGTGCCACGCTCACCCTTCCCGGTATCGCCGGCATCATCCTGACGATCGGCATGGCCGTGGATGCCAACGTGTTGATCTTCGAGCGGATCCGAGAAGAGATGACCCTGGGCAAAACACCCAGAGCCGCCGTGGATGCGGGCTACGAACGGGCAACCCTGACCATTCTGGATGCCAACGTCACCACCCTGATCGCCGCCCTGGTGCTGTTTCAATTCGGCACGGGTCCGGTCAAGGGTTTTGCCGTCACCTTGAGTCTCGGGGTGGTGGCCAGCCTGTTCACCGCGTTGGTACTGACGCGCGCCATATTCGATTACTTTCTTATCAATCGTAAAGTTCGATCCATCAGCATCTGAGCCGGATGCCCCGGTCCGAGCAGGCAATTAAATCCTGGCCGGCTACGGAAAACCACAATCAAGGACTCGATACATGCAGTTTATCAAACCGGGTATCAACATTAATTTCATTGGGAAACGCAAAATCGCCTTCGTTCTGTCGCTGGCGATGATACTGATCAGCATTGGTTCGCTGCTGGTAAACAAAGGCCCCCGCTACGGGATCGACTTCGCCGGCGGCACCTTGGTCCAGGTCAAATTCGATGCATCCGTCTCCATCGACCAAATCAAATCCGGTCTGGCAACAATGGAACTGGCCGCATCGGCGGTGCAGCAATTTGGCCAGGCGGGCGATCATGAATACCTCATTCGCACCGATGCCACCAACCCGGCTATGGAAGGGCTGTCGGAAAAAATCGAAAAGAACCTCAAGGAAGCCACCAATGTAGCGGTGGAGATCCGTCGCGTCGAAATGGTGGGCCCCCAGGTGGGGCAGGACCTGCGCGAAAAGGCCCTGTTCGCCATGTTTTACGCCCTGCTCTTAATTACCGTTTACATCTCCGGTCGTTTTGAACTGAAATGGGCCATGAGCGGGATCGTGGCGGCCGCCATCATGGGGTCGGTCTACCTGCTCTCCCTGTTCCATGTCTCCGTTCCCTTTCTCATGCTGGCCGCCCTGATCGTCTCTTTGGTCATATTCTGGTTTTTTGAATTCAAATACGCCATGGGGGCCATTGTGGCCCTGATCCATGACGTAACCATTACCGTGGGCATGTTCTCCATGTTCGACAAAGAATTCACCCTGCCCATCGTCGCCGCGCTGCTCACCATTATCGGCTATTCACTCAACGACACCATCATCGTATTTGACCGCATCCGGGAAAACCTGCGCAAGTATCACAAAGAGCCCCTTAGCACCATTTTAAACAAGAGCATCAATGAAACACTGAGCCGCACCATCCTTACTTCAGGAACGACGATGATCGTGGTGGTGGCCCTGTTCATCCTCGGCGGCGGAATCATCCACGATTTCTCCTTTGCCCTTTTGGTCGGAATCCTGGTCGGCACCTATTCGTCAATCTTTGTGGCCAGCCCCATCCTTTTAGCATGGCAGACCCGGAGAAAATAGATGGCTTCATTACGACCCTGGTTCGCCCTGAAAAGCGTGCCAGGGGTCGGCAATCTGTTGTTTAGACGTCTGGTGGAGCAGTTCGGATCGCCCGAAGCCGTGCTTTGCGCAGACGGTCCTGCATTGCAGTCGGTCCAAGGGGTCACCGCTCGTTTGGTCGCAACCATACGACGTCAGCGGGTTCCGGATGCGGTTGACCGCGAACTGGAAGCGGTCCGCAAAAAAGGATACACCATCGTCACCCAGACAGACCCCTGTTTTCCCCCGCTCCTGCGCCAGATTCCGGATCCACCGCCATTTTTATACGTTTACGGGACGCTACCGACCACCGGGCTGAACATCGCCGTTGTGGGATCCCGCAATGCCACCGATTATGGCATCTCCACCACACGGCAGCTTTGTATGGATCTGGCCAGGCAGCAGGTAAATATCGTCAGCGGCATGGCCAGGGGGGTGGATACCGCAGCCCATTCAGGTGCCATCGCCGCTGGCGGGTGTACGGTCTCCGTTTTAGGTACAGGTCTGGATCAGATTTATCCCAGGGAAAATACACGTTTGTTCCACCAGATCGCTGAGAATGGCGCCGTGATCACCGAATTTTCCCTAGACACCGCCCCCGACGCGCACCATTTTCCTGCCCGCAACCGTATCATCAGCGGCATGTGCCACGGCACGGTGGTGGTGGAGGCCACCGGCCGAAGCGGCTCCCTGATCACCGCCCGCCTGGCCGCCGAGCAGAATCGGGAGGTGTTTGCCGTCCCCGGAAACATTCACTCGTTTAAAAGCGTCGGTACCCACACCCTGATTCAAGCGGGTGCCAAACTGGTGGTGCATGCCGGGGATGTTCTTGATGAATTTTTGCATATTCAAACCCATGAGCAGGCAGCATCAAAGCCACCGAAACCGTCAATACCGGCATTGACGGAAGACGAAGCCATGGTTATCGATAGTCTTGAAGCCGACTCCGTTCACATCGATGACCTTTCCAGGCGTCTGGGGCTTTCGTCAGGCCGGCTGTCCGGGCTGCTGCTTCAGCTGGAACTTAAAGGGCTGGTAGTCCAATCACCGGGCAAACGGTTTTGCCTGATGCCCGGCATCGATCCAAAACAACGTTAACCAAGAGGTATCAAGTGAGTAAACCCCTGGTGGTCGTAGAATCACCCACAAAAGTCAGAACCATTAAAAAATATCTCGGCAGCGACTACAACGTGGCCGCAACCGTGGGACACATCAAGGACCTCCCCAGCAAAGACCTGGGCATCGACATCGAAAACGACTTCACGCCGCAATACAAGACAATTCCCGGAAAAACAAAGGTGCTGAGCCAGCTGAGGTCGGCCGCCGGCGATGCGACAGAAATCTATCTCGCTCCTGACCCGGACCGCGAGGGGGAGGCCATTGCCTGGCACACCTCTGAAGTGCTCAAAAAAAAGGGCCGCAATTTTCACCGGGTTCTGTTTCACGAACTGACCAAAAAGGCGATTCTCGAGGCCATGACCAAGGCCCAGGATATGGACCGGGACAAATATGAAGCCCAACAGACCCGCCGCATCCTGGACCGATTGGTGGGTTACCAGATCTCGCCCCTTTTGTGGCGAAAGGTTAAAGGCGGCCTCAGTGCCGGCCGGGTGCAGTCCGTGGCCGTGCGCATTATCTGCGACCGGGAACGCGCCATTCAGGCGTTTACACCCGTAGAGTACTGGTCCATTACCGCCAATTTAAAGGGCATGGTACCGCCGGCATTTGCGGCCAAGCTGGTGCGTAAAAATGGGCAAAAAATCGAAATTCCGGATGAAGCCACAGCCACGGCCATCTTAAAGGACCTTGAGACAGCTCAATTCGCAATTGACAAAGTCGTCAAACGGACCTCACGGCGCAATCCCCTGCCGCCCTTTATCACCAGCAAGCTCCAGCAGGAGTCGATTCAGAAACTTCGCTTTTCCGCCAAAAAAACCATGATGGTCGCTCAGCAGCTCTATGAAGGCATCGACCTGGGTCCCGGTGAGCCTGTGGGGTTGATCACCTACATGCGGACCGACTCCATCCGCATCGCCGACGAAGCGGCACAGGAAGCGTTGGCGTTGATCAAGCAGCGGTTCGGCAAGGAGTACGCCATCGACCGGCCACGCTTCTTCAAAAACAAGAACAAGGCGCAGGACGCCCATGAGGCCATTCGCCCGACCTCGGTGAATCACACACCGGATCTGGTCAAACGCTATCTGTCCAAAGATCAGCTGGCCTTGTACACCATGATCTGGCAGCGTTTCGTCGCGTCTCAGATGGCCCAGGCGCTCATCGATCAGAAGACCCTCTCCATCGCCGCCGGTGATTATACGTTTACTGCCAGCGGCTCCTCGGTTAAATTTCCCGGCTTTTTCGCCGTGTATCAAAGCGCCGACGACGAAGCGGAAAGCAACAAGAAAAGCCAGCCGCTGCCGGAACTGACGGAAAAGTCCCTTCTGGAACTGCTGGGAATCGACCCCAAGCAGCATTTTACCCAGCCCCCGCCACGATTTTCAGAAGCATCCCTGGTCAAAGAGCTGGAGGAAAACGGCATCGGCCGGCCAAGCACGTATGCGGCCATTCTCTCCACCATTCGGGGCAAGGGCTACGTGGAACTGATCAACAGATATTTCAAGCCCACGGAATTGGGATTTATCGTCAACGATCTTCTGATTGCCAGCTTCCCGGAAATTCTCGATGTAGAATTCACCGCCCGCCTGGAGACTAACCTTGACCGGATTGAACAATCCGAGGTGGAGGCACTGACCATCCTCAATCAGTTTTACGGCCCCTTCAGCCGGAAGCTGGCAGAAGCCGGAGAAAGTATGCTCAGCGTCAAGGGCGTGGGCATGCCCACGGACCTGACCTGCCCCTTGTGCCAAAAAAACGCCCTGCGCATCAAGATGGGAAAAAACGGTCATTTTCTGGCCTGTTCCGGCTATCCGGAGTGCACCTACTCCAGCGATTACGAGCGGGATGAAAATGGCATCATTGCCCCGGTGGCACCGGTTCAACAAAGCGAAGCGACCGATAAAGTCTGCGACCTGTGCGGCAAGCCCATGGTGGTCAAACGGGGGAGATATGGGGATTTTCTCGCATGCACCGGTTACCCGGAATGCAAACATACCCAGTCCCTCAACGGTGGACCCAATGCCAAGCCCACCGGTGTCACCTGCCCCGAAAAGGGCTGTGACGGCGAGATCGTGGAAAAATCCTCCAAACGGGGTAAAATCTTTTACGGGTGCAACCAGTATCCAAAATGCAGTTTTGCCAGCTGGGATAAACCGGTGGCAATCCCCTGCCCCGTGTGTGGCAATGCCTACATGGTGGTAAAAACGACCAAGCGGGACGGCACCTCGCACGTCTGCCCCAACCGCGACTGCCGGCACCGCATGGCGCCTGTTGAACATCCAGAAAACTGAGGTCAGATGACGGAGGCCGGACAAGTCTTTCTTCCATGAGCGATCGGCCTTAAGCCATCGGCTGATTTGAACCCAATGAACTCAACAACTCAATGAACCCAACAAACTCAATGAACGCAACGAACCTTTCCCATATCGACGCGATCAGCACAGAAATGCGCCTGAATGAGGCGCAGATCAAATCCGTTGCCCAGCTACTGGAAGACGGAGCCACCGTGCCCTTCATTGCCCGCTACCGCAAAGAGGCCACCGGCAGTCTGGACGAAGTGGCGGTGTCCACCATCCGGGACCGGCTGACCCAGTTGCAGGAGCTGGACAGCCGGCGGGAAGCCATCCTGAATTCTCTGGAGCAGCACGGCCATCTGACCGAGGATCTCAAAGCCCAGGTGCAGGCCGCTAATACGATGACCCATTTAGAGGACATCTACCTGCCCTACCGGCCCAAGCGACGAACCAAGGCCACCATTGCCCGCGAAAGGGGGTTGGAACCGTTGGCCCTGGCCATTCTCGCCCAAGCGGGTGCGGACCCGATCGCACTGGCCGACGGCTACGTGGACCCTGAAAAAACCGTAGATTCCGTTGAAGCAGCCCTGTCCGGCGCACGGGACATTATTGCCGAAACGATTAACGAAGACCAGCAGGCCCGGTCTCGGGTTCGCCACCTGTTTTTTGAAAAAGCGGTGATCCGCAGTCAGGTAGTGGCCGGCAAAGAGGGCAAAGGGGCCAAGTACAAAGACTATTTCCAGTGGGAGGAACCTGTGGCCACCGTGCCATCCCATCGGATCCTGGCCATGCGCCGTGGAGAGAAGGAGGACATACTGGGACTATCCATTGCCCCGCCTCCGGAACTGGCCATCGCCATATTGGAGGATCTTTTCGTAACGGGTGACGGCCCGGATGCCGAGCAGGTGCGAACCGCGGCCCATGATGCCTATAAGCGCCTGCTGTCCCGCTCCATGGAAACCGAGGTACGGGTGGCCATCAAAGAAAGGGCCGATGCAGAGGCGATCCGCGTCTTTGCCGACAACCTTCGCCAACTGTTGCTGGCATCCCCCTTGGGGGCCAAACGGGTGATGGGCATCGACCCGGGTTTTCGCACCGGTTGCAAGGTCGTGTGCCTGGACCGTCAGGGAAAGCTGCTGCACAACGACACGGTTTACCCCCACACCTCGGAGCGACAGGCAGCGGTCGCCGCACAGACCCTCTCCGCGCTATGCCGTCAATATGATATCGAAGCGGTGGCTGTGGGCAACGGCACCGCCGGCCGGGAGACCCAGGCCTTCGTAGAAGCAACCATCGATGCGCAATCCCTGTCGGTGATTATGGTCAACGAAAGCGGTGCATCGGTGTACTCGGCATCGGAAATCGCCCGCCAGGAATTTCCCGACCACGACCTTACCGTGCGCGGCGCCGTCTCCATCGGCCGTCGGCTGATAGACCCCTTGTCAGAATTGGTCAAAATCGACCCCAAATCAATCGGCGTGGGTCAGTACCAGCACGACGTGGACCCCTTCGCCCTGAAAGGGTCCCTGGACGACGTGGTGACCAGCTGTGTCAATGGCGTGGGGGTCGAAGTGAACCAGGCCAGCGTCCAGTTGTTAACCTATGTATCCGGCTTGGGGCCACAACTGGCTAAAAACATTGTCAGCCACCGGGACGAACACGGTGCCTTTACCGGCCGCGAAGAACTGAAAAAGGTCAAACGGCTGGGGCCCAAAGCCTTCGAACAGTGCGCCGGCTTTTTACGGATCAAAAGCGGCAATAACCCACTGGATGCCAGTGCGGTCCACCCGGAAAGCTATGCGGTGGTCCAGGCCATGGCCGGGGATCTGGGCTGCAGCGTGGCCGGTCTGATGAGCGATGCCGGCCTGCGCAAAAAAATTGATCTGCACCACTATGTCACCGATACCATCGGACTGCCGACCCTCAGCGACATCATGGACGAGCTGGCCAAGCCCGGCAGAGATCCACGGGAGCCCTTCGAGCACTTCTCTTTCGACGCCAGCGTCTCGGCCATCCAGGACCTCGAACCGGGCATGAAGCTTCCCGGAATCGTCACCAACGTCACGAATTTTGGCGCTTTCGTGGACATCGGCGTTCACCAGGACGGGTTGGTCCATATCAGCGAGTTGTGTGACCGATTCGTGAAAACCCCGTCAGATGTGGTCAGCGTTCAGCAAAAAGTCACCGTCACCGTAATGGATGTGGACCTGCCCCGCAAACGCATCTCGCTGTCCATGAAAACTGAACCGGGAAAAAGACCGGAAGTGAAGCCCCGGGCCGATCATCCCAGGAAAAAACGGCCGGACGGCAACCGGCCCAAGCCCAAAACCGCGCCCAAACCGGAATCGCCATCGCCCTTCAACAATCCTTTTGCCGACGCATTTCGAAAAAAGTCCGGCCGATAGAAAAGGTTCCCTGTGATCGCCGTGGTTCAGCGAGTCCTAAGCAGCAGCGTGACCATCGACGGATCGGTGGTGGACGCCATCGGCCCCGGCCTCAATGTACTCCTGGGGGTGGCCAATGGCGATGGAGAGACCGATGCCGAATACCTGGCCGCCAAAGTGGCCAACCTGCGCATCTTTGAAGACCAACAAGGCAAAATGAACCGCTCATTGATGGATATGGGGGGGCAGATAATCGTGGTCTCCCAGTTCACCCTGCTGGCGGACTGCCGCAAAGGCAGGCGGCCTTCCTTCATCAATGCCGCCGAACCGGTTCTGGCCCAACGGCTCTACCAGCATTTCGTGGAAAGTGTGGAAAAGCTGGGCGTCGACACCCACACCGGCCGATTCGGTGCAATGATGCAGGTCGACATCGTCAATGACGGGCCGGTGACCCTGTTGGTTCACAGTCGATAACCAACATTCCGCACCACATTTCCGAATCTTATCGTCTTCCGTAAAAGTTGTCGGCCATTTGTTCGATACTCCAAACCATATGGCTTTGCATCAGGTTTAAAACCCGCTGATAAACAGGTGATCCCTCACCTATCGGGTTCCATGTAACCGATTTCAAGGCGATTACATGGGTAACCAAAAAGTGTGACATGCATTGGAGACAGGCAAGCGTTTGTCCCAGGAAAACGCGCCAAAGACATGGTTCCCAGCGTGACCATCGAACCCAACGGCGCCTTTGCCAGTGCGCTGCGGCAAATCGAATTGAGGATGGAAATGGTTTGAATAGCCCACCTGCGTGCATCGGACTTCCCTTCTTATCCAGATAGTAAAAGGACACCTCCTTACCTAATTCTCATTCAAGGCCTGGTTTAATTACCACGGTTGGAACGTGCACCGTGTAATTCATGAAAACATTGCCCAACATTTTCCGAAAATGCATCACCACGATAAAACGTGTAGTAAAGTAGACAGTGTGATGCATTTAGTATATCAACGATCGAAAACGCCTGCCTCGTGCCACCGAAGTTATCCGGTGGGACAATCGCCGACCATGAAAATACTCTTTCCTTATCCTTTTGATATATCATTCATTTTTCTATTATCTTCCGGAATAAAAAAGATAAAGAAACCGTATTGGTATGGAACATGCTGTTTAGGCTTTCAATTGACTTCTCTCATGTTCTGGTTTTTTTAGAATTAGAGAGAAAATATACAATTCAAAGCAATCAGTTTCAAGCAGTCATATCGTAGTATCTATTGGCCAACAGGAAGAGGTGTTCGACGATATCGCCGAACGGTGTACAGAACACACAAGGAGGTTTACCTTGCTGATTTCATTAACGAACGGCGGCCCATTCATGTATGTCATATTAGGGGTTTCCATCATCGCCATGGCGGTGTTTTTGGAACGTGCGGCGTTTCTTTATTTTCGAATGAACATGAATATGGACAAGGCATTGAAAAAAGTACTCATTCCGCTGGAACAGCAAAACTTTCGGCAGGCGTTGGACGAGTGTTCAAAAATCGGCAAGCATCCATTGGGCAGTATCTTGAAAGCCGGCCTGCTAAAAGCCGACCGTAAAGATCAAGAAATCGAACGTGCCATGGAAGAGAAAATCATCAGCGAGATTCCCAGGGTAAAAATGCGAATTAATTTGCTGACCCTGTTTGCAAATATTGCCACGTTGCTGGGATTGCTGGGAACTATTTTAGGGTTGATCACGGCGTTTCAAAGCGTCAGCAACGCCGATGAGGCCATGAAGCAGATCGTCTTGGCCAAAGGCATTTCCATGGCGATGCTGACCACAGCCGGCGGGCTGGTTGTAGCCATCCCCTGCCTTGGAGGCTTTTACCTGCTCAACAATCGTGGTGATTACCTGGTGGACAAGATCGAAGAAAAGGCGCTTGGTCTGGCCAATACCCTTTCAGCGATGAAGCAGAAGAGGACAGCCGATGGCGTGGTTCGGTAGAAGAAGACGAGCACAGGAAGAGGATCCGGATATCGATATCCTTCCCGTCATGAACATGTTTATGGTGTTGATTCCGTTTCTGCTGATGTCGGCATCCTTTTTCCACATCCAGGCAATCAACACCTCGGTGCCGGTTCATGCAGATACACCCGCCAAGGTGCAGGCGCAAAAGGAAAAGCCAAAGATCACCGTGGTATTTGAAATCAAGCAAGACGAATTGCGTCTGTCGGCCCTGACGGACACGCCCAACGATTTGGCCCTGTCGGATATGGAGGCGGTGATTCCCATGTCGGCCGGAAGTGAAATCTTCGTCGCGGAACTGGTGGAACACTTGAAAAAACTCAAAGCCCGTTACCCCACTAGCGACACCATGATCCTGATACCGGATGACGAGGTATCCTATCGGGAAATCATCCGGGCCATGGATTGCGCCCGGGCAGATGAGTCTGAAAAACTATTCCCCAATGTCGTGCTCTCAGGATCATTGGGTTAGGAGGCACCCGCCGTGGCACTCGGAAGACGCAGAAAAAGCATAAAAAAATTCATGCCACCGAAGCTGATGCTGACGTCGATGATGGATATGTTTACGATTATTTTGATTTTTCTGCTTTTTTCCTTCTCCGAAAACCCGGAGACGTTAAAGCTAGATAAAGATCTGGAGTTGCCACGATCTTCGACTGAAACAGGCTATGACAAAGCCGTCAAAATCGTGCTTTCTAAAAACGAACTGCGGCTCGACGATGAGAAAATCTACGAGGTCCACAATCGCAAGATCGCAGAGTTGTCGATAGCGGATCTCCAATCGTCGACCTTGTTCCAGCGACTCAAAAGCCGGCGCAATGAACATAAGGCAGCACCCGATGACGAGGCGCCTCAGCAGGGCCCGCACATTCTTTTTCTGTGTGATCAATCTTACGCTTTCAAAACCATCAACAGCGTCATCAAGACAGCAGGAATGGCTGGTTATCCAAATTTCCAATTCGCGGTTCTTCAAGAAAAATAGGCCCATCCATGCAAAAAAAACCAATTAGAGAATTCATTCCCTGGCGGAACCTTTTTATTTTGGCGCTGATCATGCTGCAGTCCCCCTTTCTTTCAATGGCGGAAGACAAGCCATCAGCACCGCAGACCAAAGGGCTTCAGCAGCGCATCGATTTCGGCAGTTCACATATTCTCGGCCAGAGCATCAAATCAGGCGCCGTCTATCTGATGCATCGCAAGAAAAGTGACATCAAAAGTATGCTCGAGGTTCGCGAGCACTACCGCAATGAGATTATCGAGGATTTCGCACTGGAAAAAACTGCCCTATCTGGGGCGACTTTGAATACCGCCGGTGCCGCACTTCAGCATACCGGCGGTGTCGGCGCTAACGACGGAGCGACGCGATAACCCCCATACTCGTTGTATACGGGCAAAAAAGTTGGATGCCATGACGATAACCTGCAGTGAACAGGACCATGCCAGTCAATCGAATGCCAAGCACCAGGCGCATTTCTGCATTTACGAAAACCTTGCCTACGTCGGTGATCAACGGTTCGAAAAAGAAGAGATATCAATTGGCCGGAGCCCTGAGGCCGATGTGGTACTCAACCACGCCACCGTGGCCAATATTCATGCGCTGGTTCATTTTGAGGCCGGGCAAGCCTTCCTGACCAACCGGTATCCCGAAAACGGACTGCGCTTGAATGGACGCCCGGTCGATTTGCAGTCGCTGCAAAATGAAGACATTATCGATATCGGCCCCTTTTCATTGAAGGTCCGCATGGCTGAGATCGAAACAGCGCGGACCTCCATGAGAACGCTCACCTATGCAGTACGGCTGGTCAACCGCTATCCCTCGGTATCGGCCATGCAGCAAGCATCCAAGCGCCTGGCAGACATGTTGGGCAAGGATCCAGCCAAGGTGTTGCCGCTATTCCAAAAAGAGCAATATATCATTAAAAAGCATCTCGATGGGCCGGCGGCCAACCGCTGGCAAAACGCCTTGCGCAACGCTCGCATCCTTTTCGATGTGCAGATCGAAATACCGGAACCATTCCAAGCCCCTGAACAGATCTTAATCCGGCCCCAACCCGCTGTGAATTTGGAAGCTGCAAATGCCACAGGCGAGGCCGAAGCGGTTTTGTCGCAGGAAGAATGGAGCGACGCGGGCGCATCGCCAGTCATGCTGGAAGATGAACCGGAAGAGGACGAAGAGATCTGGGAAGCTCCTTTTTCGCTTGGCGACAAACTGTCGCCTGACGTCACACCGGCCTCTGATGCCGCGCCGTTTCAGCATCGTCTGCAGGTGATCAAGACCATCGGCAACAGCGTGGTTGATGCGGAGATTCTGAAAAAAGGCAAAAAATACCGATACGATATGGACAGCGGACACCATTGTTTGGTTCATCACCACCCGCGCCACGGTGCAAGGGTGTACGTAACGGATCAGCAGAGCGGATATGTAAAGAATTCTCGTGGTGAAACTGTTGCCGATTTGAATAGTTATAAGACCGACGACTATCAGCATAAGAAAAATCGATCACTTTTTTGTATTCCCCTGCCTGCCGATGGCACGGTCGTGGTTATGGCGAGCGGGTGCCAATATCGGATATTCGAAGCGCAGAGCCGTCCCAGCCCTAACGTGACTGTGGCCTCTGCACCAGTGAGCTTTACCTGGCGCCACTGGGCCGGTTCGGCGGGCTTTCATCTCTTATTTATACTATCGATTTCCATCAGCCTGCTTTTTCAGACCGGGGTGCCCAAAAAGCAGGCCCCCCATTTTATCAAGATCGATCCGGCCATGCTAAAACCGCTTGTATCGGCCAAGGCACCGAAACCACCTAAAAAAGCGCTGCCGCCAGCCAAACCGGAACCCCGCAAGGCGACTGCGGCAGCCAAACCGTCCAATAAAAAAAGCCAACCGGTTGCGAAATCATCCAAACGCAAGCCTGCCACCAAACGGGTGGTTAAAGCGGCACCACCCAGCAAGCATTCACAAGCCGGCGGTGGTGTCGGCGCGGGCAATATCAAAAACCGCAATATCAACCAGGCCGGTCTACTGGGTGCCCTGGGCGGCGCGCCTGCAGGCAGTACCACGGCAACCATTGCAGCGGCAACCAATCTGGATGCGGTCAAGGTTCCGGGGGCCAGTGAGAAAAACTTTACCGTAGGCGGACTGAAGGGGTCTTTGGGCAACGGCAAGATTGCCGTGGCAACCGGCGACATGGTGCAGACCAAAGGCTCGGCTCAGGTGCTGCGCAGCGCCGGTGCCAGTGGCAAAGGCGACGTGGCTGCCCTGGAAAAAGGCACCACCGGGAAGAAGCAGGTACAGGCCATGGTAACGGCCAGCATGAGCCGTACTGTCAAGATAGAAGGCGGCATGAGCCGCGAGATGGTCAAGCGGGTAATCGACCAGCATCTGGACGAGATTACCTATTGCTATGAGACCGCTTTGATTGCCAATCCAAGTATATCAGGCCGCATTGTTTTCGAATGGAAGATATTAATGGACGGCCGCGTGGGGGCCATCCGCATCGTTTCCTCTAACGTAAATTCCCACGATATCCATGATTGCATCCAATCGGCCATCAAAACCTGGCGGTTTCCTAAACCGAAGGGGGCCGAGGTGGTCGTCAGTTATCCGTTTGTTTTTGATTTGGTTGCATTTTAGCCTGTTTTGCAGGCGTTCGTGAAAGGAAGAACCGTATGTACAAGTTAATGGTCATGGCAATAATGTTGGGGTCGATCCTGCTGAGCGGTCCATCGGGATGGTGTGCGGAGCAGGTCGACGAAGAAAAGGTGGTTGCAGTCCAGAACCGGATTTTCCATCGAACCCATGAGATTGATACTTATTTTGGATATATCGCTGATGATGATTTCTTCAATGTTTACCCCCTGGGCATCGGCTATACGTTTCATTTCAGTGAAAATTTTGCCTGGGAGGTCGCCCGCGTGCAGTATATGTTCAACACCGAAAAAGACCTGAGTCAGACGCTGCAAAACGATTTCAATGTCCAGCCGGAAAGATTTCCCGAGCAGAAGTACATGGCTCACTCCCACTTTGTCTTTAAACCGCTTTATGGAAAACACGCCTTCATGAACCGGAGCGTCATCAACAATGAAATCTACCTGTTCGCCGGACCGGGGATGGTCCAGTACGAATGGGATTACAGCACCGGTGAATCTCAAATCGAAAACGCCTTCTCCTTGAGCTTCGGGGCGGGACTCAAGTACTTTCTATCCGATAAAATAAGCTTGAGCGTTGAGATCCGTGATCTGCTCAATTTTCGAGAAGATGATACCGAGAACAATGTCTATTTCGGCCTGAGCATCGGATATCGATTCAACATGGCCCCCCGCCACGTTAAAGAAGATCCAACCATGAAGAGACTGAAGAGAATATTAGATGAAGAATAAGCATCCCATCATTTACCGGATCATGCTCGGATTGTTGCTTTGCACATGCAGCAACTTGCTCAGCGCTGGCTGGGCCGCCGGGTCATCGGACGTTTTGTATCCCGACCTGTCCAGGCCCGCGCCGAATCAAAATACGGACGGACCCATCGCTGCCCAAAAACTGAAACCGGTTGAAGAGGAATACAGGCAGTTGTTCCATCGAGGGTACGAGCGGTACACCCAAAAGAAATACCAGCAGGCGGCCGAGATGTTCTTTCGGTTTCTAAGCGCCCGGCCTCCCGATGAGACAGGATATGAATGGGTCGAGTTTTTCTTCGGTATCAGCCTGCATAAACTGGGCTATTCGCATGCCGCCGTGGATACGCTGACAAATCTGGTGACCCGCAAGCCCAATCCCCAGATCGTCAGTTACATTCTGGAACTGCTGGAACAAATCAGCCGCTCTGCCCCCCATGATCGGGACATGCTGGTCGATCGTGCCCTGTGCGATCAGAGCTATGATTTTATCGAAGGGCCCGTGGCCGATTTTATCCATTACTACCAAGGAGATTATAATTGGGAGCACGGCTTATTCTCATGGGGTGATGAGCACTTTGCCAAGATCCGACCGGACACCTTCTACTATCACAAGTATCTTTTCAAACGTGCGCTGCGGGACATTTATGCCGATCGTATCGAAGAGGCCATGGCGGGCCTGAAAGAGGTTATCGCAAAATTGTCAGATGGCGATCCGCTCAAGGATGATGCACGCAAGACGTTGGCTCGACTCTACTATGAGGCCGGAAAATTCAGCCAGGCGGACTTTTTGTATCAACAGATC
>Ga0272441_10008724_pt1 | contig 15965 bp, 15 predicted proteins | sample SSMProp6N_FD_193582 | JGI IMG/M metagenome (GOLD analysis project Ga0272441, IMG submission 193582) | Marine sediment archaeal communities from Little Sippewissett salt marsh, Falmouth, MA, United States - SSM-Prop-6N | ecosystem: Environmental > Aquatic > Marine > Wetlands > Sediment ... | reverse complement strand
GGGCAGGCGAAGACCAGCCTGAGCCGTGATAGGCACTGTTGAAAAACACGCTGTATCTTCGATCATTCGAGTTTTCTCATAAGAGCCAATGGCTTATCAGTTCTCTACGGCGCCTGGTGAGAAATGCGGGCCAGGTGCGAATTCAGACGGCAATGTCGACGAGGGTCTGGATATCGAGAATTTCGATCACGCCTCGGCGCGTTTCCAGCAGGTTCTGCTTCTGCCAGCGCGACAAATGACGTGATACGATTTCCCTGGCAGTGCCCAGTTCGGCTGCCATATCTGACTGTTTCCAGTGTACCAGTTGGTCCTGCCCCATTTTTTCGATCAATAGTCCGGCCAGCCTGGACTCGACACTGATGAAGGCATGTTGGGCAAAGCGATCAACAACCTGTTTAAAGCGCGAGCCGATGTTGTTGAAAATCCAGCGTTGAAAGTCACCGGATTGTGTCATCCATTCATGAAAATGATCTTTGTCCGCCCAGCAGAACCAGCCGTCTGTCTCGGCAACAGCGATAAAGCTGTAGACGTCATCATTGATCAAGTTGATCAAGGAATGGATACAAAGCTGGCCCGGCTCTATCCGATATAAGACCATCGCGCGCGATTGGGGGTTCTGCAGTTCGACGCGGACCACGCCATGGCCCAGTAGCATAAAGCGATCGCAGGGCTGCCCGGGTTTGAACAGGACTTCACTGTGTTTGAAACTCTGTTTTTTCCACGAATAGTTTTCCATGTCGGGTATCGAGCTGACCTCGGGGAAGACATTCGAAAGCACTTGCTGTTCGGCCAGCTTGAGTTCCAGGGGTTTGTCAGATGCGCTCATCGTATATTTCCGCTGATAAACGCGAGACAGTATACCTGTTCTTCGCTTCGGCTTTGGCCCGCATTTCGCACCAGGCCACGTGGCATACTTTTGAGAAATTTGCCCTTCGGAACACGTCTTGGATGATCGCTAACACAGTGTGTTTTGCCAGCATGCCTGTCACGGTACAGGCGGGCCCGTGTTATGTTGTCCGATCAACGTATCTGGTATGCTGTGAGCAGCATCATTACCCGAATCATCCTTGCCGTCGTGAAACATGGTACTGAAAATCTGGCCTGGCGCATCGGCGGCCCACAGGGTAGTGGTATCAATCGCATTGCCAGATTGTTTGCACGCGCCTGTGCAGCGCAAGGAATGGAAGTCATCTGCCGTCGTGAATACCATTCCAACATCATGGGCCGGCACAGTTACAACGATGTTGTCATCAGCGCCCAAGCGCTGCAGTGTCATCGCGAATCTACAGACATTCTTGTCACCTTCGATGCTGAGAGCCTCTGTCGTCATGTCCACAGCCTCAAGCCCCGGGGTTTTGCCCTTTACGCAGACGCTGACGGCGACGTCGGACTCGGCCGCTTGCCCTATCTCGACCAGCGCCTACGTGATGATCTCAATGCGGCTCTCAGTGCTGCTGAGCTCCCCGAGACGACGCAGGGGCTGCTGGAAATGGCAGAGCAACGTGGTGTCAGAACGGTCTGCATCCCTTATCAGGCGCTGTTGGAACGGCTTGCCGATGAGCTTGGCATGGTGAAAAAAGCGGTCAGCGCGACTCAAAATATGCTCGCTGTCGCGATCTCGGCGGCTTTGATCGGCATGCCCGAGCAAGCTTTGTTGGCCGCGCTCGAGCAGACCTTTCTCGGCAAGGAGCACATCGTCCGAATGAACCGGGAGGCCGTTGCAATCGCTTACAATCACGCTCAGCAACTTCAGCCGCACGCTTTCCGCATCTCGCTCCATGGCCAGGCGTCGCCCCGTCTTTTGCTGGACGGGACACAGAGCGTTGCCCTGGGTAAGCTCGCGGCCGGTATGGGCTTTCAAAGCTACTACCCGATCAGTCCTGCGACCGATGAGAGTACTTTTCTGGAGGCGCACGCAGAAGTCAGATCGACGCGCGGCGAAACCTGCGGGCCGCTGGTGCTGCAGGTCGAGGATGAGCTGGCGGCGATCAACATGGCCAGCGGCGCAGCATTGACTGGTGCGCGCAGCGCAACAGCGACTTCCGGCCCTGGCTTTTCGCTGATGGCTGAAGGGCTCGGCTGGGCAGGCATGAACGAAGTCCCGCTGGTGATCACGCTCTATCAGCGAGGCGGACCTTCGACCGGCATGCCGACCCGGACCGACCAGGGGGACTTACTGTTCGCGTTGCATGCTGGCCACGGTGAATTCCCCCGAATCATAATTGCCTCGGGGGATGTTGCGTCCTGCTTCTACGACGCTGCTCAGGCGTTCGACTATGCTGAGCGCTACCAGACGCCTGTAATCCAGATGCTGGACAAGGCGCTGACAAGTACCTTGCAGACCGTGCCGGTCTTTGACACCGCAGCGGTTACGATCGATCGCGGAGCTGTGTTCGCGAGTTCAGATCAGCAGCCACAAGCGGTCGAGCGCTTTTCCCTGACGGCATCAGGCATCTCGCCGAGACCTCTGCTAGGTCAGCCTGGTACGTGGTATTGGTCGACCGGGGTCGAGCATTCAGAGTGGGGTCAGGTCAGCGAGGACCCGGTATTGCGGGAGCAGATGATGGAAAAGCGGGCGCGCAAACTCGCGCTCGCTGCTGCCGAGATTCCGCTGTCGGAGAAACTCGAAATCTACGGCGATGAAGATGCGGCTTTCACGATCTTCACCTGGGGCTCCAACAAGGGCGCGGTCCTCGATGCGCTGCAGCAACTGTCTGATCGTGGCATCCGGGCGCGCGCGGTCGTGCTTCGCCTGCTCTGGCCATTTCCGGGCGATGCGGTGCAGGCGCTGCTGCAGAGCGCCAGTCCATCCGTGATGGTCGAGTGCAACTACAGCGCGGAGCTGAATAGTCTGTTTGTTCAGCAGGCACGACGTGGCTGTGACCATCTGGTGTTGAAATACAGCGGCCGGCCGATCTCGGCCGAGGCGCTGCTGCCGCAACTGGTGTCGATTCAGGCCGGCGATGCCGGCTACCGAAACGTCTTGCGCAACGCCTATGAATAGGGGCCAATATGAGCGATGACACACTCAAGACGACGTTGAGTGCCAAGCATTACCAAGCAGATCAAATCAATGACTGGTGCGCCGGTTGCGGTGACCATGGCATCCTCCGCGCGTTGGAAAAGGCCATGGCCAAACTGGAGCTGGCGAGAGACCAGACTGCTGTATTCGGTGGCATAGGGTGTTCCGGCAAAACGCCCTATTACCTGAATGTCGGCGGTGTGCATACGCTGCACGGCCGGGTGCTGTCATTTGCGGCCGGCGCCAAACTGGCTAATCCAGCTTTGAATGTGATCGCGATCGGAGGTGATGGTGATGGCCTTTCGATCGGCGCGGGACATTTTGTGAACAGCGGGCGACGCAATCTTGATTTGCTCTATATCCTGTTCAACAACGGCGTCTACGGCCTGACCAAAGGACAAGCAGCACCAACGTTGCGCATCGGTGAAAAGACCCGCAGTATGCCGCGTTGCGCCATTCAGCAGCATATGAATCCGATCGCACTGGCCTTGATATCGGGCTATACCTGGGTGGCTCGCGGCTATGCCTACGATGTCCCTGCGCTGACCGACCTGGTTGTCGCGGCCATGCAACATCGGGGTATCGCCTTTCTGGAGGTGTTGCAGCCCTGTCCGAAGTATAATGATCTGCACACCAAGGACTGGTATGGTGACAGACTCTATAAGCTGTCGGATGATGGTTATCAGGCCCGGATCACGGCGGAGACCGACGCGGCCTCGGTACAACAGATCTACAACGAGGCCCTGGCAAGGGCCGCGCAGTGGGGGGAGCGCGTGCCAACCGGGCTTTTTCTGCAGGATCTGTCCAAGCCGGATTTCCGATCTCAGCTGGCAGGGCGGCAGCCCGCCATTGCCCGCAGGCCGCCGTGCCAGTGCGTCGTGACCGATGATTCCGGACGCACACAGATTGACCTGGAGCCGTTGTTCGAAACCTTGCGTATAGCGGCGGACTCATCGCAAACCTGATCGTGTGCGCAGCCCGCGAAGGCCAAACCCGCACACCGGCTTGTTGACGACTCTTCGACGGATCCCGCTCGGGGTCTATTGATGGCCCTCGGAATTAGCCGTATAGTGGTAGCCGGTTACGAGCACGGGCAAATAGACCACAAACGGGAGAAACGATAATGACCAGCTTGAACGCACATAGAATTTTCAAAAAGATGATTCAGCGCAGTTGCTGCTGCCTGCAGGGTGTCAGAATGAAAAAGCATTCCTTGCCGATTGCACTGGTGTTGATCGTGACTGGAGTCGGCCCTGCAGCAGCGGACTGGAATTTGCAGAACGATCAATCGCAGCTCAGTTTCATTTCGATCAAAAAAGGTGATATCGCCGAAGTCCACCGCTTCGACCAACTCGAAGGCACATTCGATGACAAGGGCAATGTTGAGCTGGTCATTCAGTTGGCGAGTGTGGACACCGCTATCCCGATACGAGACCAGCGTATGCGGGAAATGCTGTTCAACACCAATGCGTTCCCGACAGCAGCATTGACCGCGACAGTCGATGCTGATCAGATCTCGAAGCTTAAAGCGGGTCAGATGGTGGCCAGCAAGCTGCAGGGGGAGCTGAGCCTGCATGGTCAGAGCAGTCCGGTGACTGCTGAGCTAATGGTGGCCCGCCTGGGCGATGACACGTTGCTGGTCACGAGTCAAAAGCCGGTGGTCGTGCAGGCCGGTGATTTCGATCTTGTCGAAGGTGTTGAAAAACTTCGCGAGGTTGCGGGTCTGACGAGCATCAGCAACGCAGTGCCGGTCAGTTTCGTGCTTACTTTCAAGCAAGATTAGCCGCATCTGCGCCAGTGGGCCATTGAGCCGGCAAGTCACGAATCCAAGCCTTTCAGGAGTCCTACGCATTGAGCCGGCCTGAAGCGAACGAAGCCACCTGGACACGATTCTGGGACAGCGGTTCGGTCACCGCGTTTTTTGGCAAGGATGAGAATTACAGTGCCGACTTTGTTGCGTTCTGGCGGCGGGTGCTTGCCGATCCAGTCGACCAGATCATTGATCTGGGCTGTGGGAACGGCGCGTTGACCTGGATCGTTGACGAAATCCTGAACCATCCGGAGCCCACGACGAGAATCCTCGGGGTCGACCTGGCGGCGATCGATCCATTCGCCGTGCTCGATAAAAACCGGGAGGACTTTCCGAACGTCTCTTTTCTGGGCGGTATCTCGATCGATGCGATGCCTCTGGAAGACGATTCTGTCGATGTCGCGATAAGCCAGTACGGGATCGAATATGCTGATACCGAGCGTGTGCTGCCGGAGTTGGGACGCGTGCTGAAGCCCACGGCGAAACTGGCCTTCATTCTTCATGATGAGCAATCTGCGATCCTGAGCTCGATGCAAACCACCGCACGAGGCATCGAGTTTTTATTCAGACCGGGGGGTTACTATGACGGTCTGTTTCTGCTGGACAAGATTCAGAACAAGAGGAAGAGCGTCAAGAAGTTGCAGGCGGACTTGAAATACCGAAATACCGTGCTCAAACTGCAGCAGATCAAACGGTCAGTGGACGGATTTCCGTCACCGCTGAAAGAATTTTTGCTGCAACACATCACGGTTACCAATCGGTTGTTCGCCAAAGGGCTGCCAATCTCGTCTTCGACGCGGCGGCAGTCCATCAAACAGCGACGTGCTCTGCTCGAGGGCACACTGAAGCGGTATCAGGAGTTAAGCGCAGCCGCATTATCGCGTGAACAGTATCAAACGCTTATCGGACAGGTCGAGCGCGAAGGCTTCACCGTGACAGAAAGCGGCAATTTCATGCATACGCTGGACGCTGATACCAAGACGAACATGGGTTGGATTCTGGTCGCCCAACGCTAGCCCCGCATTTCTGAAATACCATACAAAAAGGTTGATTTTTGTAACGAGGGAGGCTTATGCTTGGTTAAATTTTGGTCGCGCGAAAAGCGCCTGCGGAAATTTTAGATGAAAAATGAGCTGACACCCCCGAAAGTAAAGGACCTGTTGCTGACCAAGTTTACAACGGTCGCGCCCCATGACAGCCTGGATCACGTGATCAAAACTCTGCTCAAGCATGAGATACCAGCGGCTCCGGTGGTCGAGAAAAGGGGCGACAAAATCGATATTCTGGGTTGCATTACCGAACAGGACTGCGTGGAATATTTCGCGAATGAAATCTATTACGGCAATCCAGATGTGACCGCGCAATCTATAATGCAGCGCTACACATTTTGTGTTACACCATCGACAGATATTTTTGCCGCGGCTTGTTTGTTCACCCGACAGACCTGTCAGTTTTTGCCTGTCGTCAAGAAGAAGCATGATTTCGTTGGCCTGGTGACCCGGCGCCGGGTATTGCGCGCGCTCAACGATTTTGAAAAGAAAATCAACAAGTTCAAGGAGGAAGGAAAGACGATTCGGGATTACCAGGAGATCGTAAACCTGCGGTTCATCGTAAAATGAATGCGCATTCAGAGCGCCGGCCCGGCGCATCGATTTTTGGCCATGGGCCGATACTGGCCAATGCGCAGGCCCAGCGACAGCGGCACTCCCGCAGGGGTGCTGCTAAATAATCCGCTTGAGAGCGTTTTTCCGTTTTTCTTTAAGCTCGAGACAGATTAATGAAAATTAAGAGAGGTCTGGACATCCCGGTTAGCGGCGAGCCGAAGCAGGTCATCCACGATGGGCCCGAGATCAACCGCGTCGCGCTGCTTGGTCACGACTATGTCGGAATGAAGCCGACCATGCTGGTTGCGGAGGGCGACAGAGTAAAGCTGGGGCAGGCCCTGTTTGCGGATAAGAACAACCCGAATGTGATGTTCACTGCACCCGGTGCCGGCAGGATCCATGCGATCAACCGCGGTGCCCGACGCGTCCTGCAATCCGTCGTGATCGAGCTCGATGGCGATGATGAAGAGACATTTTCGAGCTACGCAGAAGACGAACTCGCAAGTTTGACAGCCGAGCAGGTAAAACAGAATTTGCTGGCGTCTGGCTTGTGGACCGCGCTTCGTACGCGGCCTTATAGCAAGGTTCCCAATCCCGAAACCGCTCCGAGTTCGATTTTTGTGGCCGCGATGGACAGCAATCCGCTCGCTGTGCGCAGCGATGTGGTGATCAACGAATTTCGTCAGGATTTCGTCAACGGCCTTGAGGTGATCGCAAAGCTGACCACGGGCAGGGTATACGTCTGCAAGTACCCCGAGGCGGATATCCCCGGCAAGGAAAATCCTGTTGTCACCCTGGCCGATTTTTCGGGTCCGCATCCCTGCGGTCTGGTTGGCACCCACATCCATTTTCTGGACCCTGTCAGCGCGACCAAGACCGCCTGGCATCTGCAGTATCAGGATGTGATTGCGATCGGCAGACTGTTCACTTCCGGCAGGCTGTACACAGGTCGCATAATTTCACTGGCTGGGCCGATGGTGCTGCGACCCCGGCTGATCCGCACCCGGCTGGGCGCGAGCACCGATGCGTTGGTCGCGGGTGAGCTCGAGGATCGGGAGTGCCGGGTGATCTCGGGTTCGGTGTTGTCGGGACGCCGCGCGGCGGGCTGGGCCAGTTACCTCGGGCGCTACCATAGCCAGGTATCAGTGATCCGTGAGGGCGGTGAGCGTCATTTCCTCGGCTGGCTGTCGCCCGGTACGAAGGACTTTTCGGCGACCAATGTCTTCGTGTCCTCGTTTTTCAAAAAGCGCAGCTTCTCCTTTTCGTCCTCGCAACACGGCAGCCCGCGCGCGATGATTCCGATCGAGTCCTACCAGGACGTGATGCCCTTGGATATCCTGACGGTACCCTTGTTGCGCTACCTGCTGGTCAGGGACACCGACCGTGCCCAGCAGCTGGGCTGTTTGGAGCTGGATGAAGAAGACCTTGCGCTGTGCACATTCCTGTGTCCGAGCAAATACGATTATGGCCCGGTGCTCAGGGAGAATCTGACCCAAATAGAGAGAGAAGGCTGATGCGTTCTTTACGACGTTTTCTCGACGATGTTCATCCGCTGTTCGCCAAGGGCGGTCGTTTCGAAAAACTCGCTGCAGTCTACGAGATCCTCGACACCGTGTTGTACACACCCGGAGAGGTCACTCGCGGCGCGCCGCACGTGCGCGATGGAATCGATTTGAAGCGTCTGATGATCATGGTCGTGTTCGCGGCCACTCCAGTCGCGCTGTTCGGCATGTGGAACACCGGCTACCAGGCCAACCTGGCGATGGCTCAGATGGGCATCGAGTCGGCTGCCGGCTGGCGCGGCGGGCTGATCGATCTGTTCGGCATCGGCTACGATCCTGCCAGCACATTGGCGAGTTTTTTTCATGGCTTGCTGTATTTCTTGCCAATTTATATCGTGACTCTGGCAGCCGGCGGGTTCTGGGAAGTGCTATTCGCTGCGGTGCGCGGTCACGATATCAACGAGGGCTTCTTGGTCACATCACTGCTGTTCGCTTTGATCTTACCGCCGACGATACCGCTGTGGCAGGTCGCTATGGGGATGTCCTTTGGCGTCGTCATCGGCAAGGAAGTTTTCGGTGGAGTCGGCAAGAACTTCTTGAACCCGGCACTGACCGGGCGCGCCTTTCTCTTCTTTGCCTATCCAAGCCAGATTTCCGGCGACTCGGTTTGGACGGCAGTGGACGGTTTCAGTGGTGCAACACCGTTGGCGCTGTTGAATCAGGGCGGCATGGAAGCCCTGCAAGCTGCGGATATCAGCTGGATGCAGATGTTTGTCGGCAACATCCAGGGGTCCCTGGGTGAGACGTCGGCGCTATTGTGCCTGCTCGCCGCGGTGATGCTGATCTATACCAAGGTTGCGTCCTGGCGCATCATGGCCGGCGTGCTGGTCGGGATGATCGCGACCACGCTGCTGTTCAACTGGGTCGATGACGGCAGCAATCCGATGTACTCAGTGCCGTGGCACTGGCATCTGGTGCTTGGCAGCTTCGCTTTTGGCATGGTGTTCATGGCAACCGACCCGGTCAGCGGTTCGACCACTGATACGGGTCGCTGGATCTACGGTATTCTGATCGGTTTCATGATCGTGCTGATCCGTGTCGCCAACCCGGCTTTTCCGGAAGGTGTGATGCTCGCGATACTGTTCGCGAACGTGTTCGCGCCGCTGATCGATTATTTTGTGATTCAGGCCAACATCAAAAGAAGGATGCGTCGCAATGCCTAATTCCAGCGCCTCTGAGAACAAACGTTCCAAGGACAGCGTGGCCAATGTACTCATTGTCGCGGTTTCGTTGTGTCTGGTCTGTTCTTTGCTGGTGTCCACCGCCGCGGTCATGCTCAAGCCGATACAGGAACGCAATAAAGTGGTCGATCGCAAGATCAATATTTTGAACGCCGCGGGGCTGTACGATGAAACCGGGGATATCGATGAACTGTTCGAACAAGTCGAGGTGCGGGTCGTGGATTTGTCGACCGGCAAGTTTGTCGATTACATCGATCCCCAGAGTTATGATCTCGTCAAGGTCCTGAAGGACCCGGAGCTGAGCCAGCCGGTTGCAGCTGACGAGGATATCGCGCGAATACGACGGCAGGAAAAATACGCGCTCGTATATCTCGTGATGGAGGGCGATGACATAGAGAATTTCATCTTGCCGGTTCGCGGGGCGGGTCTTTACTCGACGCTTTACGGTTTTCTGGCGCTGAAGGCGGACGGCGCGACGATCCAGGGATTGAGTTTTTACGAACAGGGCGAGACCCCTGGACTGGGTGGCGAAATCGTGAATCCAAAGTGGCGCGCCAAATGGCAGGACAAGCGGGTCTATGATCGAACCGGTGTGACCCGCATCGAGGTCGTTAAAGGGCCGATCGACAGTAGCAAACCGGAGGCGATCCATCAGGTCGACGCGATTGCCGGTGCCACCTTGACCAGCCGTGGCGTGAATAACCTGATGCGTTTCTGGTTGGGCGATTCGGGTTACAAAGCCATGTTGGAGCAGGTCTCATCGCGAGAAGGATGAATTGCTGATAGCTAGACGATCACCCGGCAGGCGGCTCTGATTGAACAGAGGAGAAGACAGCCATGAATGAAGAAACCAAGAAAGTCGTTCTCGATCCGATGGTCGATAATAACCCGGTCGTATTGCAGATACTCGGAATCTGTCCCGCGCTGGAGGTGACCACGTCGCTGGCGACTGCACTGACTATGGCGATCGCGTTGACCGTGGTTGTGTCGATGTCCAATGTGTTCGTCAGCATGATCCGCAACAGCATTCCAAACAATATTCGCATCATCGTCCAGATGACGATCATCGCGTCGCTGGTGATCATCGTCGACCAGACGCTGCAGGCCTTCGCCTATGATCTGAGCAAACGCATGTCGGTGTTCGTCGGTCTGATCATCACCAACTGCATTGTGCTCGGGCGGGCCGAGGCCTTCGCGTCCAAGAATCCGGTTGGTTTGAGTTTTCTAGATGGTATTGGCAGCGGCCTGGGCTTTGGCCTGGTGCTAATTTTGGTCGGCTCGATACGCGAGTTGCTGGGTTCGGGGTCCCTGCTCGGCTATCCGATTTTGCCGCTGGTCACCGAGGAGGGTTGGTATTATCCGATCGGTCTGATGCTGCTGGCGCCGAGCGCGTTCTTCATCATCGGGCTGCTGATCTGGGCACTGCGTAGCTGGAAGACCGAACAGATTGAAAGTCCTTCCTATCAGATTCGCGCTGTGCATCGGACTGAGGTCATGTGATGGACGCTTATCTGAATTTGTTCATAAAGGCGGCTTTCATCGAGAACCTGCCGCTGACCTTCTTCCTCGGCATGTGCACCTTTCTGGCGATTTCGAAGAAGATCGAGACCGCGATTGGTCTCGGCGTCGCGGTGATCGTGGTCGAGACCATCACGGTGCCGGCAAACAATCTGATCTACCAGTATTTACTCAAGGAGGATGCACTGCAATGGGCTGGGCTCAGCGGAGTCGATCTGAGTTTTCTGGGTCTGATCAGCTACATTGGGGTGATTGCCGCAATCGTGCAAATCCTGGAGATGGTGCTGGACCGCTTTTTTCCGGCGCTGTACAACGCGCTGGGCATATTTTTGCCGCTGGTTACCGTTAACTGCGCGATCATGGGTGCGTCATTGTTCATGGTCGAACGTGAGTACGACTTTGGTCAGAGCGTCGTGTTTGGCTTCGGTGCCGGTTTCGGCTGGGCGCTGGCGCTTGTTGCGCTGGCGGGTATTCGCGAGCGTCTGAAATACAGCGATGTCCCTGACGGGCTTCAGGGGCTGGGCATCACCTTCATAACAGCCGGGCTGATGTCGCTTGGCTTTATGGCTTTCTCCGGCATCCAGCTGTGAGCGATGCCGATTGGCCGAAGTTCAGGATGGGTCGGCTCACAGGCACGGATGGTCGAAGGGCTAACAGGCGGAGGTCGACATGCTTGAAATAGGTTTGGGTGTTTCAATGTTTACCGCGATCGTACTGAGCCTGGTCGCGATCATACTGTTCGCCAGGTCCAAGCTGGTCAGTACCGGCAGCGTAGACATCGTCGTCAACGATGAAAAGAAGATCAAGGCTTCGGTGGGCTTGAAGCTCAACAATGCGTTGGCGAATGCGAATCTGTTCGTTTCCTCGGCCTGCGGCGGTGGCGGCAGCTGCGGACAGTGTCGGGTCAAAGTGTTCGAAGGCGGCGGTGCGATTCTGCCGACCGAGGCCTCGCATATCACCAAACGTGAGGCCGCCGAAGGCAATCGTCTGTCCTGCCAGGTGACAGTCAAGAACGATATGCGCGTGCAAGTGCCGGACAGCGTTTTCGGCGTCAAGAAATGGGAGTGCACTGTGCGCTCGAATAACAATGTCGCGACTTTCATCAAGGAACTGGTGCTGGAATTGCCCGAGGGCGAGGAAATCAATTTTCGCGCCGGGGGCTACGTGATGACCGAGTGCCCGCCGCACCAGCTGAAATATTCCGAGTTCTACATCGACGAACAATTTCGCAAGGATTGGGATCGCTATGACCTGTGGCGCTACGAGTCCATCGTCAAGGAACCGACGCAGCGTGCCTACTCGATGGCGAGCTATCCCGAGGAAAAAAACGTGATCCTGCTGAACGTGCGCATCGCGACACCGCCGCCCGGTGCTGGCCAGTCGGTGCCCACCGGCAAGATGTCGTCTTACATTTTCAATCTTAAACCCGGCGATAAGATCGTCGTATCGGGCCCGTTCGGTGAATTTTTCGCCCGTGATACCGATGCCGAGATGGTCTTCATCGGCGGTGGGGCTGGCATGGCGCCGATGCGTTCGCATATCTTCGATCAATTGAAGCGGCTCAGGACCCAACGTAAGATCAGTTTCTGGTACGGCGCCAGAAGTCTGAGCGAAGCGTTTTACATGGATCATTTTGATCGACTCCAGGCTGAGCACGACAATTTCACCTGGTCCGTAACCATGTCCGATCCGTTGCCGGAGGACAATTGGACCGGTTACACCGGTTTCATCCATCAGTCACTGTACGAGAACTACATCAAGGACCATCCCGCGCCCGAGGACTGCGAGTACTACATGTGCGGCCCGCCGATGATGAATGCCGCAGTGATCAAGATGCTCGAAGACCAGGGTGTGGAGCGGGAAAACATCTTCCTCGACGATTTTGGATCCTAGCCCAAGGACATCGACGTGAGCCAAAGATTGCGAGCCAACGCCTTATTGGTGTTCTCGGTGCTGATGTGCTCGTTCGTCGCGGGTTGCGATAGGGAGCCGGAGAGTCGTGAGGTCACGCCCTTGACCGGCGCCATCATGGGCACCGAGTACCTGATCAAGGTCATTGATCTGCCCGAGCAATTCACCTTGATGCAACTCGACGGTGATATCGCCCAGCTGTTGCGCGGCATCGATGCCAGCATGTCGACTTACCGGGATGATTCAGAGTTATCGAAATTCAATGCGGCGAAGACAACCGAATGGGTTGCTGTATCCGAGGACATGGTCGAAGTGGTGGAACACGCACTGGAAATCAGTCGGATCACCGGTGGTGCTTTTGATATCACGGTCGGGCCGCTGGTCAACCTGTGGGGTTTCGGGCCCGACCAGCATCCCGATCGGGTACCGACAGAGGATCAAATCCAGACGGAAAAGGCACGAGCCGGATACCAGTACATCCATGTGCGCAAGGAACCGCCGGCGCTGAAAAAGGACAAAGAGGATATCTATCTGGATCTGTCAGCGCTGGCCAAAGGGTACGCGGTGGACCAGGTTGCAGACTATCTGGAAAGCCTGGGCATTGCGGACTATATGGTTGAAATTGGTGGTGAACTAAGGCTGAGCGGTCGCAACGAGCGTGGGATGTCGTGGAGGATAGCGGTGGAGAGGCCGACACCGGGCGTTCGGGACATTTTTAACGTGATGCAACTCGAGAGTAACGGCGTGGCCACTTCAGGCGACTATCGCAATTATTTTGAACAGGACGGTCAGCGTTATTCGCATACGATCGATCCGCGCACCGGCAAGCCCATCGATCATCGCCTGGCATCGGTCACGGTAATTGCGGAACGCTGCATGCACGCCGATGCGATGGCCACCGCATTGATGGTTCTCGGAGCGGACGAAGGCTTGACGCTGGCCCGGGAGCAGGGCCTGGCGGCCTATCTAATCGTTAAGTCGGCGGATGGTTTCATTGCGACGTCGACCGAATCTTTCGAGCAATATCTGGACACGAACGAGCCATGATCGAATTCATTGTCGCTTTTTTCGTTTTCTTGCTCTGCGTAGCGGGCCTGGGTTTGAGTCTGCTCTACGGCAGAGGAGCGATCAAGGGCAGCTGCGGTGCGACCGAGAACTTACGCGGTTTCGATGCCGGCGACGCCTGCAGTGGTGCTTGCGGCGGCAGAAAAATGCGAGAAGCTGACTGTCAGCAGCGCCAGCACTGCCGGCATCGGCATCGAGACGAGCGGGACGAGACGGCTGTGTTGAGGCAGTCGGACGACTAACCACTTTACTTACCGCGGAGCGAGCCCATGCTGAAAACAGCCAGCGTCAAAGATTACATGTCGGCCAATCTGGTGACGTTCACACCAGAGACAGATATGCATCACGCCATCAATCAACTGCTAAAAAAACGCATATCCGGCGCGCCGGTGGTCGATAAGATCGGCAATCTGGTGGGTATGCTGACTGAAAAGGATTGTATGAAGATTGCACTGACCGCGAGCTACCATGGCGAATCGGCTGGCAAAGTATCGGAGTACATGCATCCCGTCGTCAAGACCGTGGATGCCGATGCCAGCATCGTCGAGGTCGCTTCGATGTTTCTTCAGGAGGGCTCACGTCGTTACCCGGTCATGCACGACAATCGCCTCGTCGGCCAGATCAGCCGCCACGACGTCCTCAAAGCATTGGAGCTGCTCTGGTAGGCCGTCTCGCACTGGTCTCTGCGGTTAACCCGCATCTTGCACGAAGGCGGACCCATCGCCTGACTGCAAGGTACTGCTTTTTTCGTCACGATTGATTTTTTAAAAACCTCGAGTTTATACTTCGCGCGCGGTACTAAAAAATGCGAAAAAACTGGAGGTTTAAATGAGTAAAAACACAATCCCCGCACCCCTGATCTATCCATTTGCGTTATTCTTATGTGCATCTACAGCAACTGTCTTCGCTTCGGATAGTTCGCTTCAACCGATCGAGAAGCTGGGCAAGAAGATCTTTTTTGATGAGCACTTGTCGATCAATCGCAACCAGTCCTGTGCGACCTGTCATGTACCCGAGGTCGGCTGGGTTGGCGATGATAACAAAATCAATAAGCATGGTGCCGTTTACGAGGGCTCTATCAAAGGCGAGTTCGGTAACCGCAAGCCACCGAGCTCGGCCTACGCAACCTTGTCACCGATCTTCTACGCAGACTTCGGCAACCGCTTGGTCAACGATCCTGAAGCTGACCTTTCTATTGACCCGCTATTCGTCGGCGGCAACTTCTGGGACGGCCGCGCCACCGGTTGGGAGCTCGGCAACCCGGCTGCCGACCAGGCGCAGGGCCCGTTCCTGAATCCGGTGGAGCAGGCATTGCCCGACGCGGCCTGCGTGGTCTACCGGGTCTGTGAAGGCAAATACGGTAAGCTGTTCGATAAGGTCTGGAGCCCGAATGCCTGTGCGATTGACTGGCCATCAAAGCATGAAATCAATAAGGCATGCCGTACACCGATAGATGGCAAAGTTCGGCTGTCAGAGATGGACCGCAAAAAGGTCGACGCTGCCTACGACCGGATCGCTTTGTCGATCGCTGCGTTCGAGGCCTCCTCGGAAAGCAACGCTTTCACGTCAAAGATCGATGCCCACCGGGCCGGCTTCTACGAGTTCACCGACTTGGAGAAGAAAGGGCGTGAGATTTTCCGCGGCAAGGGCAAATGCTCGGCCTGCCATGTTGGGTCGCCTGGGCCGGGCGCAGCACCCCCGCTGTTTACCGACTTTACGTTCGACAATCTGGGCGTACCCAGAAATCCGGAAAACCCGGCCTCGGTCGCCGATCCCGAATGGCGAGATCCTGGCCTTGGTGCTTTTCTCGAGACGGTTCCCGGCTACTACAGCTTTGCTGCGTCGAACAAGGGCAAGCATAAAGTTCCGACCCTGCGCAACGTTGGCTTGGGTTCCTGCGAAGCGTTGGAATACAGCGAAGATGAGGGGCATCACGGAGGACGAGGCAAAGGCAAGGGTAAATGCATCACTAAGGCCTACATGCACAACGGCTACTTCAAGAGCCTGTGGAGCGTGGTCCATTTCTATAACACGCGCGATGCCAAAGATTACTCTTGCGAGGACCTGGGGATCCATGATGCAACCGAGGAGGTTGCGCTCGCGAACGATTGCTGGCCAGAACCTGAGGTGCCTTGGAATGTCAATGACGCCGAACTCGGCAACCTGATGCTGACTTATGAAGAGGAGGTTGCGCTTGTTGCTTTCATGATGGCCATGAGCGATGGTTACATGGACAGCGACAAGCATGACGACGATGACGATGATGGCAAGGGCAAAGGCAGGCACAAACAC
>Ga0272441_10008723_pt1 | contig 15966 bp, 11 predicted proteins | sample SSMProp6N_FD_193582 | JGI IMG/M metagenome (GOLD analysis project Ga0272441, IMG submission 193582) | Marine sediment archaeal communities from Little Sippewissett salt marsh, Falmouth, MA, United States - SSM-Prop-6N | ecosystem: Environmental > Aquatic > Marine > Wetlands > Sediment ... | reverse complement strand
GAAAGCGGATTTACAGGATTGGTCGCTGCAGGATGGCCCGGTGAACTACGAATACATCCTCAAAGCCGCGTTGGTCCTGGGTATCACACAGGCCTCGTCCTTTTACCGCTGCATCCCGCAAGGCATCGCCTGGGCCGTGCTGACAACGCTTGCATGGCGGTATGGCACCTGGTTGCCTGTCTATATCGCCACTCATCTTACGTTTGGGTTTGAAGATTTATTAGGATTCGATATCTTCTGGAATATTATCGTCTTCATTCTCGTACTGGGACCCATAATTCTAATCCTGCTCGGCATAATCCCTTCACTTTTAACGGGAGGCATACTCTCCTGGTTGGGTTGCAAACAACAGCCAGTGCCGCAGGTGGATAGCACTGAAGAACGGATGAATTGGACCGAGAAAGTCAGCGCAGATGTGCGTATGCGTTTCGAAAGGTTGTCCCATATAATCGCGTCCTTGTTGCCGAATACCAAGATCGAAAAAGGTCGCTGGATCCTGTTTTCTGCGCTCGGTGTCGGCATCGCTGCTGGCACATCGATGGTGGCGGCGACGAAGATCGAGAGTATGGGCGCTTTGAGCTGGAGTATCGTGTTCTTTGGCGTTGGAATTGGTCTGCTGCAGTGGATCGTGCTTCGGCGGGTAATCGATCTTGGTTGGTGGGTGGTGACGACTGCACTCGGAGCGGCACCGGCGCTGGTGATCGTGATGAACGTGCGTAATGTCTTGAGCGAGGCGATGCCGCAGGAAATGCCTGATTTTTCCGTATGGGCGATTTTTATTGTGACGATCGGGTTGGTCTTCGCGGTCGGTGTGGCCGCCATGCAGTGGTTGGCCTTGCGGGAGCGATTCGAAACGACAAACTCGTGGTTGGGGATTAATGTAGTGGCCTGGTGGATTGGAAGCGTTGGGGGAACGGCAGCCGCGCTGGCTATTTCCTGTCTGGTGCAGCGCTACGTAGAATTTCTGGCAGCGTCTAAACAAGTCAGCTCTATCGCCGCAGCCGCCTGGCCGGCCGCAACCGGTGGTGCGATAGCGGGAGCGATCGCCGGAGCAATCTCGTGGCGGGCTTTGCGGGATGTGCTTCCGCGGGTCGACTCGACGGATCAAGAGACCACGGGTAGGGTCTAGTCGATCTCACCGATTGCGGCCCGCGCTCCCGATATGCAATAAGTTCGATGATGATCGTCGGCGTTTGGTAGATCGGGATATTCTTGTCGACAGCTTTTTCAGGATGGCGGCCTCAATGCAGCTTCTATTTTGTGCACCGGGGTAAATCGGGCATGCGTTTGGAAATAGGATGGATTTTATTACGCTATTAATTTTCATATTGGCGTTTACCTTGATTATCAGCATCCTGTGGTCCGTGACGTCGATGGGAGGGAATGACGCCGAAGTAACCTTCAGTGAGGAACTCCAAGACCAAGATCTTCAGAGCGATGTAGAGCATGCAGAAGAGCCCTTTGTACCTAAAATCGGTCTGGGGAGGTTTGTAAAAGCATTACCGGAAGATTATTGGGGATACTTCGAACATTCAAGCGATGAACCTTACGAAATACCCCAACGTAATTCTGTAACAGGGAATCTACGCATGTTGTTTGTGTGGCAGGAAGCAATCGTGGTCATCGGAACGCACACGGAACTTCGATTTGATTCGATTGATTTCGCATTTCAGTTCGTTGGAAAAGTGCTCGGGGACGAAATTGTCTTTCGGATCGGGGAGAAAGAAACCACAATTTGCCCGATCGATGATTTCAAAGGTCCCGGTGAGGCCGATCGAAACGATTACGTCTGGTCTGGACCTTTGAAACATAAATTGCTATTTCGAGATTGAAAGTAACGGTATTGAGTAACGCATCTATTGCATTCCTCCTATAATAAAGTTATGCGTAAAGCGTTATACGTCGGCCTATTGAGTTTGCTCGCTGCCTGCGCTTCTCCAACGGTTGTTGCGACGGATGCGGGTCCGAATCCTGAAGGGGTTTCGCTGGGGGAATCCCGTCGGTACCTCGTGCGGCAGCGTCTGAATCTGTCCAACATCGGAACGGGACAACCCGAGAAACAAAATTTGTGGGTGGGGTTGATCCGCGATCTGCAGCCCTATCAGCAGGTTCAGCGACGTGAGATTACACCCGACTCCTACGTACTGCTCAGAGACGAATATGGCAATTTGTATGCGGAGTTCGATCTCTCCCGGCATGCCCCCGGTGAAACACTGGAATTGACAATCGAAACAGAGGTTGAGGTATTCGAGGTGAGATACTCCTGGTCGCAGTGTGATGGCGAGCTGGTGGATGAATTCACGCGTGCTGAGCTGCACATCGAGTCCGCCAATCCACAAATCGTATCTCTGTCGCGGGAACTGGCGGCGGGAAAGCAGACTGTATGCGAACAGGCACGTGCTTTCTATGATTATGTCGCTGAAAATCTGGTTTACAGCACCAATGAGGACGATTGGGGTGCGCAGGCCACCTTTGGAGCCATGGGGGCGGACTGCAGTGAATATGCCTCGTTGATGATTGCCCTTAGCCGAGCGGCGGGGATTCCCGCACGCTATACCACTGGTTTGCGATACCTGGAGGCGGATGAGGACAGCAAAATTCCATTCGAACATGCCTGGCTGGAAGTGTACTTCCCTGCGGTTGGCTGGGTGTCAATGGATCCCACGCTGGGGCGTTCGCCGATCAATCGAGATAACTACTTTGCGTATTTCATTCCCGATCGGATAGTGGTTACGCAGGGACGCAATCCCTCCACGCTACGAGGCGCGAATTATTGGAGCCATTTGTACTGGCCGGGGAGCAGTACGACGATTGATGTGGAATATGCCACTTGGGAAATCGATCTTGTGCCTTGAAGGGGGCCAATCCATTAGCTGAATTTCAATTCATGGGTTGGTGAGAACACCAGCGCCGGCAGCCGCTCGCACGGGGAAGACCCGCGCTTCAATGCCGGTGCTTTCTTTGTAGGTTTCGATGACCTGGCTGGTGAAGGTCTCTACGTGTTCATCTTCCACTAGTGCCACCAGGCAGCCGCCGAATCCTGCACCAGCGCCGCGCGTACCGAGTGCGCCCGGAGCAGACATAATCGTATGTTTCATAGCGATCATTTCGTCGGATACGATCTCATACAAGTCATGAGCACCTTGGAAAGATTCCAGCATCATTTGTCCGGCGTGGACGTGATCTCCACGAGAGACTGCTTCGGCGACCGCCAGCACGCGTTGATTCTCCTCAATCACAAAGCGACAACGGTTGTAAACTACCGTATCCAATTCCGCCCTATGTTCATCGAGCTGCTGCAGGCTGACATCACGCAGGGATTGAATATCCGCATAAGTATTGGCAAGGGTGGCGACTCCTTGTTCACATTGCGAGCGGCGTTCGTGGTATTCGGAATCAAGCAGGCTGCGTTCGGCGCGAGTATCGCATGCAATAACATGTACGCCGGGAGCGAAAGGTTTCGCCTGGCTGGTGATGGAACGACAGTCGAGTAACAATACAGTATCCTGTTTCCCTGCTGAAGAGGCATACTGATCCATGATGCCACAATTCATGCCGACAAACTCATTTTCAGCGCGTTGACATAGCAATGCTCGTTTAACAGGATCGAGCGACCAGTCCGCCAGGGTTTCAAAAAGCACCGCCGTAGATACTTCCAGCGCGGCGGAGGAACTCAAGCCACTGCCGAAGGGAATTATGCTGTGAATCAAGCCATCGAATCCCTTAAGCGTATACCCCTCTTGACGGAGAATGTGTGCTACGCCTCGAACGTAGTTCGTCCAGGTCATTTCAGTATCAAAGGAGATGTCATCCAGCTTGAACTCGCGCATTCCCACGGTGTTGAGAGAGGATATTCGCACGACGCCATCACTGCGAGGGGAAGCGGCGATCCAGATGTCTCGATCGATGGCTTGAATGAGGACGAAGCCTTGATTGTAATCTGTGTGACTTCCGATTAAGTCCACACGTCCGGGAGCACGAACCCATGTACTGGGAGCTGATTTGTATCGTTTTTCGAATTCGTTTTCGAGGTTTTCCCTGCGTTGTTGTCGTTGCATCATCGCACCCGAAGAATGGCCGTTCGGTAAAACATTGCGGGAAGAGTCATCCGCGATGTTTAAATCGTTATAGCTGGATCGAATTTGCGCTATCCCAAACGCTTACCGAGATAGGTATGCATGATGACCGAGAGCACAACGATCAGGCCGTAGATCAATTGGGTCAGGAACCCGGTCCAGCCGATGGCGACTGTGGCTGCTTCGATGGCGCCGATCATGAAGGCACCAACGAAGGTGCCCAGGATCGTCCCGACACCGCCGAATACGGATGTGCCGCCGAGGAAGATCGAGGCCAATGTTTTCAGTAAGTACCCCTCACCCTGGCTGGGCCAGAAGTAGGTCACGTGTAAGCTGGCGACGATACCGGCGAAGGCGGCGACCAAACCAACGAGCATAAAGCTCAGGATGCGGACGCGTTTGGTGTTGACGCCCATCAGTTCGGCGCTGTTGGCGTTATCCCCGATCAGGTACATATGTGCTCCAAACCGATGCCGGTTGAGCAGCACCCAGGAACCGACAGTGATGAGGATTAGCCACAGCATCTGCATGGGGAAAAAGCCACCGATTTTGCCGACCAGGAAAGGATGTAAGAGGGTTTCTTTGGTATACACCAGGGTGCCGCTGTGTCCTTCAGAGAGCACCAATACTGCGCCCCGCCAGAAGAATTGGGTACCAATCGTGGCTACCAATGAAGGGATGCCAAACTTGACTACGATAATCCCGTTTAACCAGCCGATGAACAAGCCGGTCGCGAGCGCTGCGGCAAATGCCAGCCATACATTCGGGACTTTATTATAGGTCAGGAGGAATGTTACTGTGCCCATAGCCATGATTGAAGGAAAGGACAAATCCATTTCCCCAGCAATCACAAGGACGGTAAGGGGCATGGCCATCATGGCGAAGAAGGGGATGGTAGACATGAAGGAATAATAGATATTGGGTGAGAGAAAGGTGTTCGGCGCCATAACGATAAAGAAGATCCACATGGCGAAGAAAACGCCCAGGATACCGAGTTGGGTGCCATAGGCGCGCACAAAGTTCACAAAATTGAAGCTTTCCTTGTAGGCCTGGCCGGCATCTGCGGAAATTTCATTGGTTTTCGAGGTCATTGCTTCATCCTTTTGTATGTAAATGGCTAATCCAAAGTGCCCGTTTCGGCAACATGGATCATTTTTTCCATCAGGGTTTCCAGAGTGATGTCTTTGGTCAAGAATTCACCTGCGATTTTTCCGCGGTCAACGACCACAATTCGATCAGATACCGAGTAGACGTGATAGATGTTATGGTCAATAAACACGGCTGATTTGCCAGCCGACTTGATTTCACGTACGAAATTAAGCAATTTATCGGTTTCTTTTAGGGAGAGTCCCATTGTGGGTTCGTCGAGGACGATGATATCCGCGTCGAAGTAAAGCGCACGTACGATAGCAACACCCTGCCGTTCGCCGCCCGAGAATTTGCCAACTTTCGAATCGGGCGTTACGGCTTCCGATGTAAAACCCATCGACTGTGTCATCAAGCGATGGGTTTCCACTTTCATTTTCTTGACGTCGAGAAAGCCCCACCGGTTATTCAGCTCGCGTCCCAAGAAAATATTTCGCCAAAGGGTTTGCAACTCGGCCAGTGCACGTTCCTGGTAAACGGTTTCCACACCCAGTCGACGGGCTTTGGTGACAGTTAGGTTATTAATCTGCTGGCCGCTAAAGAGAACTTGCCCCGCTGTCGGTCGATAGTAACCGGTCATGATCTTGATCATGGTTGATTTTCCGGCACCGTTATCCCCCAGCAAGCCAACAACTTCGTTTTGGCCGAGTTGAAAATTAATATCTTGCAGTGCTTTCACTTTTCCAAACGACTTCGAAACATCTTTCAATTCCAGGCGATAGTCCATAAAATCATCTCCCGTTAATGGTTTTACGCTCAGCGAGTTAGGCTACTTTCATTCACATAGAGACGCTAGGGCGTAAAACGTATCCGAGGGGTTTGTGGATTTGCCGCCCTTGCGTCTCGGTGTGATAAAGTGATGAACCATGATTGTGGAAGTCATATTATACTGTTGGGGACTAGATGACTGCGGTCAAGCTATGATGGGATATTGATCTGTCTCCATTTGTTGCAGTCATCTAGTCCTCATGATTTATGGCCGCAGACTCGTATGATGACCGGTTTTTATGCGTCTGCGACGTCTACACATTCGATTAGCGAATCTGCTCTTCGACCAAAGCGGCCAACAGATCGACGTTGTCGGCGTGCAGGAAGCCGGCGCCGGTGTCAATATGCAGGCCAGTGAATGCGTAGTTGTGGGTCAGGCAGATTTGCAGGACAGAAAGGTAACCCTGCAGCCACTGTTGCTGATCGATGACCAGGTCGGTCCAACCACCGCGTACGGCTTCCACCGTGGCGGAGGAGAGATCGAAACCAATGGCGTAGACATCATCCGGGCCCAAGCCGGCACTCGTCAGGTACGTCTCCAGGGTGGCGGTCAGCGCACCGTGGTCGGTGACGACCAGCTTGATATCTGGATTGGCGGACATGATGCCTGTGAAGGTGGGGACGCCAGCGGCGGCGTCGGCGTTGGTGGCGTCATCGATCTCCAGATAGATGACTTCCATGCCGGCATCTTCGAGTGCTTCAACAACACCCTTTGTGCGTTCACCACGCCCGGCTTGTGCCAGGAGACCCCAGACGAACGCCTGGTCGCCTTCGACCAGACCGAAGCGGTTAATCGCCTCTGAGCCGAGTGCATAACCGGCGTCATACAGGATGGCGCCAACATAACCAAAGCCGTTGGAAGCGTACATCGCTTGTAAATTGGCCAGCTGGGTGTTCATGCTGGTGACGACGATGCCCTGTGCTTCAGCTTCTTCGACCAACGGGGCGAATGCATCATCACCTGGATGCCCCATGATGGCGATACCATCGGGCGCTGTGGCGACGGCTTCTGAGAATTGGGTAATCATGTTCTCGGGATTCCAGTCGGACCAGACGTATTCTACATTCGGGCCCAAGTCCTCTTCGGCTTGAAGGGCGCCATTGTACACAACGGTGGCGAAGGGACCACCTGGAGAGCCGCCGGGGAAGAAGATGATATTTGTGCCTGAGCACCACTTATCATCCGCCGCGGGTGCAGGACCTTCGGTGTCACCCGGTTCCTCAACGGTGACATCTGATGGTTCTTCTGCGACAACTTCCTCGGTGGGGGTTTCGGCTTTGCCGCAGGCAGTCAGTATTAGGCTGAAAACTAACAGCGCGGCCAAGAGCCAGTGTAATTTCCTCATTCTATCCTCCTCATGTGATTTGATATAACTGTATCATTTTCCAAAGTTGGACCTGATGTGATCAATCTATTGACACCTCCTCCCACGTTTGCTGTACCGGGTTCATTGACGCGATGGTTGGTAGATCAATGCTTTTATCTCGCGAATTCCGTCACTTCAACGCTGCAATAAGGTTGTGAGGGCATCTTCCATATCCTTGATTGTGTTGATCCAGCCCCGTATGTGCGGGATTAATGTAGAATTTCCAACGGTTTGATCATGTGCGCATTGAACTCTTGCGAACGATCAGACGCGGTTTGACCCATGCGATTCCAGGCTCAGGATCTTCACCGCGTTGTCCGGCCTGGATTTGGGCGTGGATCTGCTTCACGGCCAGGGCACCCAGCTTTTGTGTATTTTGCCGGACGGTTGTGAGGGATGGGTAGAAGTAAGCCGCCTCCGGTATGTCGTCGAAACCGACGATGCCCAGATCTTCTGGTACTTTCAAGCCCAGACGTCGTGCAGCTTGAAGCGCTCCGAGTGCCATTTGATCGTTGGAGACGAAGACGGCGTCGAGTTCCGGGTTTTGATCGAGCAGCGAGTGAAGGCCAACGTCTCCACTGGGTGCGTTCCAATCGCCCTCGACGATCAGTCTGTCGATATCGGAATATCCGGCAGCTTCGACGGTCTCCTGCCAGCCTAATAAGCGTTCCCGCGCTTCCCACCAATGGTGTGGGCCGGTGATGATGCCAATGCGTTGATAACCACGTTGCAGCAGATGTTCCGTGGCGAGTCTGCCGCCGAGTCGATTGTCAAGGGAGGCTACGAAATCTGAACCATTGTGCCTCATGTTGATGTATATAACTGGGGTGTGCACATCGGAAAATTTTTCTGTCAGCCAGCCAGCAACATTAATATTTCCCGGAACGGTCCAGATAATGCCTTCCACACGGCGCGACAGGAAATCATAGATAACACTATCGACTCGGGAGGGTTCGACGCGGTCAATCAGGCTCAGGGTGAGGGAATAACCGAGTTCGTTGGCCTTACTCTCGATTCCTGTAATTACGCCTGACGAGCCGAAATAGATCAGACCATAGCCGACGATGCCAAGTGTGTTGGTGCGTCCGCGGCTCAAGTTGCGGGCGATGACATTCGGCGAATATCCCAGTTCGGAGATCACCTGCTGTACACGCAAGCGCGTCTCGGAGGATACATCCGGCCGTTCATTTAACACGCGCGACACGGTTTGGGTAGAAACCCCGGCCGCACGAGCAACGTCTTTGATCGTAATGCTCGATTTTGGGTCCATGTAGGTCATTGTACGTTATCGATAACGTTATCGATAACACATCCTCCCCTTTAGGATGCATCAGTCTGGTGTCGCGAATCAAGTGAATTTTGTCATATTATGGGGCAGAAATTACGATTTTGACAAGGATATACAATGAAGTATAGAATAAAGGGAGATTCCTGAGTATATTATGTTACCGATAACGTTATCGTAAACAGAGAAAATCCACTTGTTGTACGGAGTGTTGGAAGGAAAGAATATGAACTTATTGCACCAAGGCCCACATAGAAGGTTCAATCCCCTGACAGGGGAGTGGGTGCTTGTTTCCCCCCACCGTGCCAAACGACCGTGGCTGGGCAAGGTCGAGGATCGAGGTCGGGAAGATCGATCCAGGTACGAGCCGGATTGCTATCTTTGTCCCGGCAATCGGAGGGTAAGTGGCGAGGTCAATCCCAGGTATGAACAAACCTATGTCTTTACCAACGATTTTCAGGCTTTACTGCCGGAGGGGGTTGATTCATCGGATGAAAGTGGGGTCTTGCTGCGTTCCGCAGCGGTGCGCGGAACATGTCGGGTTGTTTGTTTCTCACCGCGTCATGATATTTCTCTAGCTGAAATGGATCCGGTGATGATACGCAGCGTGATCGATTGTTGGGCCGAACAAGTCTCGGATTTGGGTGAGACGTATCGTTGGGTGCAGGTATTTGAGAACAAGGGCGAGATGATGGGCGCTTCGAATCCGCATCCCCATGGCCAGATTTGGGCGCTGGACGCATTGCCCAACGAGCCGCTGAAAGAAGACCGCAACCAGAGGGCGTATACCGAGCGAGAAGGGCGTGTGTTGCTTCTGGATTGCCTGCGGGAAGAGCTCGAATCGGGTGAGCGTGTGGTGGTGGAAAACGAGGGATGGGTGGTGTTGGTGCCATATTGGGCGGTTTGGCCGTTTGAAACCATGATCGTACCGAAACGTCACGTTCTAAGGTTGCCGGATTTGAGTCATGAGGAACGGGATCAACTTGCACAGGTCATGAAAGAGCTGTTGTTGCGCTACGATGCGCTGTTCAGCGTTTCATTTCCCTATTCGATGGGCTGGCACGGTGCACCGTTTGCTGAAGGTTCATGTGATCATTGGCAGCTGCATGCTCATTATTACCCCCCGCTATTGCGCTCAGCGACCGTGAGGAAATTCCTGGTGGGATTTGAAATGTTAGCCGAAGTGCAGCGCGATCTGACTGCGGAAGATGCGGCGGAGCATTTGCGGTCAATAAAGATATACCTTTGAACGGAGAACAGCCAACAAGACGTGATGTGGCTGACGGGTTACTGAAATCCGCACTGACAAATTCATGTTTCCAGATAATTTCCATGTCGAATTTTGAAATTTGTAGAAATCGATCAGGCTTACTCTTTTTGGGGTAGAGGTGATTTCTGCTTAAGTGGATTGGGACCAAGTTCGCGAATACGGTCGGTCATGTCCCGGGCGATCTCGGCGAAAGTAGCTCCCATGCCGCCTGAAACGAAGTACATCTCCAACCGCTCCGGTTCGATGCCAATTTTCTCCAACAGTCTCTTTGCCCGTTGCACTCTGGCGTATCCACGCTCGTTACCCCGTTCATGGTGACAGTTACCCATGCTGCAGGCAACGATGTAAACGCCATCGGCGCCTTCTTCAAAGGCGTTGAGAAGATATTGCACGTCGGTCTTCCCTGTGCAGGGCAGACGGATGATCTTTATGTTGGCGGGATATTCAAGGCGCAACGCGCCGGCGGTATCGGCGGCCATATAAGCGCAGTATATGCATGAGAAGACAGTGATTTCGGGCGAGAAATCATCAGCAGGAGTCATCTGGAGCCTCTGGGCTGAAGTGTAAGTGCTTTTTGGGGACACACTGTCAGACAGGTCCCGCATCCAGTGCATGCCCAGGTGTCGATCAGTAATTCATTGTCGGCGCGCAGCCAAATCAATGCCTTAAAGCTGCATACAGGCAGGCATTTGCGACATCCGTCGCAGAGCGTTTCATCCAACGCGACGATGTATTGCTCTCTGAGTTGTGTGTTTATCGTTTTCACTTCTAAAGCTCGATATTCTATACCTTGAAGGTGGAAGGACTGGGTGAGAGTGGGTTGGACGCCAAGAAGCTCATCTTTCACTTTGCCCCTCGAACCTCAAGGATTGGGTTGGTGATTCATTTCCCTCGGGCAGGTTGGGCATCCACTGTCCGAGGGCAGTATTGATTTGCTCGTCGCGATAGTGTGTGAGTTGAATGGCGCGGGCCGGACATTCCGCCGTGCAGGTTCCACAACCCTGGCAGCGAGCTGGATCGATCCAGGCCGCTCCGCCGAGTTGTCCTACACCGCATTGGTCGTAACGCATTTCAGGGATGCCGAATGGACAGGTGCGAACACAGGTGAGGCAGCCGGTGCAGCGTTGAGGGTCGATCTCTGCCACAACACCGCCCAATTGGATACTGGGACGGCTTAGAATTGTCAGTGCTCTTCCAACACAGGCCATAGCATGCGTGATCGTTTCCTCGATGAATTTGGGATAATGTGCCATGCCGGCCAGGAAGATACCCTCATCATAAAATTCCATGGGCCGCATCTTTAAGTGGCTCTCGAGGAAGAAACCTTCTTGGGATCTGGGGACACCTAACACCTGCGCTAATTCACTGGTGCCAGCCGAGGGTTGGATCGACATGCTCAATGCAATCATATCGGGCTCGAACACCAGCGTTTGCCCGAAGATATGTTCGTCTACCTCGACGACGTTTTTCATGCCGCCATCTCTCTTATCGAGACGGACCCTGGGTGGATCGGCATCGGTGTAGCGCACGAAGAGTACACCTCTTTTACGCACATCCAGGTAGTATTTTTCTCGAAAACCGTAGGTGATGATGTTTTTGTAGAGGATGACTACCTGACATTGTGGGTTGAGCATTTTCAAGCGCGAGGCGTTTTTTATCGTATTGGTGCAACATATGCGCGAGCAATATTCTTCCTCCCCCTCGGGTTGTACACACTGGATAAGCACCACGGACTTCAGATGCGTAATACGCTCGGGTTGGTGAGCAAGAATTTCCTCCAAATCCGACATACGAAGGATACTTGGGTCTTTACCAAACAGGTAACGCTCCGCGCTGGCTTCCTGGCCGCCTGTTGCTACGATAACCGCTGCGTGTTGAATTTCTCTCTCTTGAAAAGTGCCATCGCCGTTTTCTGTGCGAATGCGTGCCCGAAAATCGCCCACGCTTCCGGTGTGATGGACAATTTGACTGTGCAGGTGGAGGGTGATGCGTTTATGACTCAGGATGCGGTTAACCTGGTCTCGCAAAAGGCGTTGGGGATTGGCATTCTCGGCGACGAAATAAATGTGGTGCAGATTGCCGCCTAATTCACCACTCTTCTCCACCAGGTGTACTTCGAAGCCTGCGTCGGCGATGCCTAAAGCGGTTGTCATTCCCGCCACTCCTCCGCCAATCACCAGGGCAGCCCGGTTGGGCTGGCGCTGGAATTTGTGAATGGCATCTGCCTGACGAACGCGCTCGACGCCAATTCGGAGCAGTTCGCACGCCTTGCGCGTGGCGCCTTTCGGATCGTTGCCATGTACCCAGGAGCAGTGCTCGCGCAGGTTGACGATTTCGATCCAGTAGGGATTGAGCCCGACTTCTGATGCCAGTCGCTGGAAAAGCGGTTCATGCATGCGGTGGCTGCAGGCTGCGATTACGATACGGTTTACTTCACCTTCGGTCACCATTCGTTGTAATTGGGCTTGTCCGTCTTCGAGACAGGCGAGGGGATGCATCTCGACTTGATCCACTGCCGGCAACGTCCTGGTGAAATCGGCAACTTTGTGCAGGTCGATGACTTCGGATATTTCACCGGCGCATCCGCAGAGCAGGACACCAATTTTTATGTCGAGGTGATCTACTTCCATCTCCTGGACTGGATCGAGCGTTGTCAGAAAAGGTTGTGCCCGACTGAAGGTATTTTTCCCGAGATGATCGTGCATGATACGCATGGCTTCGGCTGCTGCACCTGATGCATCCAGGATAGTTTCTGCGATCTCCTTAGGGGAGGCGAAAGCACCGCAAACGAAAACGCCTGGACGGGAAGTGGCAAGGGGGGAAAATTTATCTGTTTCACAGAAGCCATACTCATTGATGGCGATCCCTAACTTCTTGGCAATTTCGATAGCGCCTTTTGGAGGCCGAATACCGACAGCAAGGACGATAAGATCGAAGCGCGCTTCTTGAACTGTTCCCTGGCCGGGAGAGGATTCATCATGCATGCGCCCGGAGGGGTAACGCAGGATGGCTTCCCCTGTCAATGGGTCTTCGTCGATAGATGAGATGCGGCAGCGTGTGTAACGGATGCCGAAATTATCTCGGGCTTGACGGTAGTAGTGATTGTATTCCTTATTGAATGCACGTTCATCCATAGTAAAAATATGACAGTCGATGCTGGAATCGCGTTGTTTGGCCAGCATGGCTTCTTTGGTAGCGTACATACAGCAGATAGATGAGCAGTAAGGATTTTCTTGGTCGCGTGAGCCAATGCATTGCAGCCAGGCGATGCGTTTTGGAATTTTTCCATCCGACATACGCCTGACGATGCCTTCCGTGGGACCTGAACGGGATGCCAAGCGCTCGTACTGCATCGAAGTGATTACATTCGGAATTCGGCCATAGCCCAATTCTGGCATTGAGGATGGATCGAAGGGCTGGAAGCCCATTGCCAGAATTACGGCGCCGACACGAATCTCGTGGTTTCGCGGTTGGGCGTTGAGATCGATTGCCTGTGTGGGACAAACAGCCAGGCATTTTTGACAGTCATCGCAGTGGTCGCTTTTCTCCAATATATAAAATGCATTCGGCAGAGAACGAGGAGCCGATTTGTCGATGGTCTTGCGAGTGCTCAATCCAAGTTGAAATTCACTGGGACGGATCTGCGTGCATACCTCAGCACATCGGCCGCAATTAATGCAAAGGTCTAAATCAACGAATTTCGCGCGCTCGCGAAGTGTCGCTGTGAAGTCGCCAGCCTGACCCTCACAACTGATCAGATCGGTAGCAGTGAGGATGGTGATGTTGGGGTGTTTGTTTTGATCCAGTAAGGCGGGGGTGAGTGAAGGCCGTGTACAACCGAATCCGTGGTCGGAGGTACCCCGGCAGAGTACGCAGTCGTGTGTCGGAAACATAAAACCGAGTTGGGAGACGCGCCCGCCGAGCGAGGGAGTGTTTTCGAGTAAATACGTGTGAATTCCGGCATCAGCTAGATCGATGGCGGCACGCATACCACCGATGCCCCCTCCGATCACGAGGACGCTTTCAGCCTTCTCTCTTCCGTTGCTGGGGAAATGACGATGATCTTCTGGCATCCTTTATACCTTCACTGATAACAACCCAATTGGCGCGATAGACGCCAGGTAGGTGGCATAATTGACCTGATTCCGTCCAAATAGTAGACCCAGACGTTGGATGTGGATAGTGAAATAAGTCACAAGGATACGGGGAGGTTCTTCAAATCATCTGAATCAAGAACCGCTGCTTACCACTGCTAAATCAGGGGATCTTGAGGTGAACTGGATTTCGTTCAAAATAATGCGAGGGTTTACATCTGATTGGGTTCTTTGATTTTCGAAGCAACCTGTTTTAGCCGTCGTGCTAATTGCAACGAGGGCAGGTAGTTGTTACAGGACTTAAGCGAGCGGCTGAGTAGACTGGCGGCGGCATTGAGGTTGTTCCCGTAAAGATGTCCGAGACTGCGGTTGCGTAGCAGCGCGGGATGTTCTGGATATGGGCCGGAAAATTGGACGTAGATCTCATCAGCCTCGTTGCACTTGCCCTTGCGGGCAAGTGCGTTGGCCTTGGCTAGGGCTTGCAGAGAAGGATCACGCCCCGTAATCGCTTTGATCCACATATAGATTGCCGAAGGAACACCCAGGATGAAGATCAGATTTCGCAGCAGCGCGAGCTTGGCGATATGCACGGCACAATTGTCACAGACATAAACATGGCGGTATGAAAAACCGTAGACAACAAGTAAAAAATAGAAGTTGAATTGGGTATATCCTCGGACGCGATCGAACATACCGCACTCGTCACAGATGCGGTACGAATCGCCGGGTGTGACAACCTCACCGCTCGATTTGATGATCGATTCACAATACCGACAATAAACGTAAGACGTTCGGTTGAAATCCGAGAGATCAATAGTTGCCTGACAGGTTGAACATTGGATGCTGTGGAAGTGATCGGCTTTGCCGGCATTGATCAGTTCCTGTCGATGCTGCTCGGCTTGAATCGCCGACGATGCACGATCGATGTGCCTTTCCAGGTCATTGGTTCTACCCCGGGAGACTTCCAGGACCAATGTCTGATCTGCCTGGAGGGCTTTGCGAGTATTTTCACCTAAAGTTGATTCTGGTGCGATTGAAAGAGCAATGCGTTGATCTCGGCAGGTGCTGTCAAGGATGTCGGCGTAGTCGATCGGTTCTTTATCGAGGATTAATTCCCGGGTTGTGGCTGTGCCTTTTTTAGCGACCAATCCAATGGTGTTTTGATCGCGAACGAAGCGAAATTTAAAATTCATTTCCTTCGCTGCTGGCATGAAGTTGCCTCCGTGTTCTAACGCCTGAAAGTTGGCGTTTGAGTCCTGCTCACAGGTAGATCTTCGGCATTTGGCACACGAAGCGAACAATGCCCCCCATCTCGCAGTTTCGCGAGTTGTATCAACGCTGCAATTTTAGCATGGGGGTGGCCGTTCGGCGATTGAATCGAGACGGCAGGTGGAATGTAACCTGCGGAATTATTCAAAGGGAGAATTCACAATTCGTAATTGTTCTCGTAAATCAGACTTCATGGTGTTGGCGAGCTGAATCCTGGTTTGAGATAGATCTTCGAGCTCCTCGGGATCATTCTCGAGATTGTAGAGCTCATATTCGTTTTCGTATCCGGAGTATCCAAAATAGTGGATTAGTTTATATCCTTCACGAAGGAGTGCTGCGGTACCAATGGTCAATGGGGCTTTCATGGGGTTTCTCTTGGCTTCTATTGCGAAAATGTTGCGCGCTGTTGCTTCCACTGCGTTTCCGATTTTCGGCAGTGGTTTTCCTTCACACCAGGGTGGAATGTCGCCTCCGAATAGATGAAGCAAGGTCGGAACAATGTCCACACTGCTCGTTGAGGTGTAGATATCCTGCCGGGCTTGCTGGCCAGGGGCAGAAATCATGAGCGGTACTCGAATGATCGGTTCGTATAGAAGCGGTGTATCGTGGCCATGTACCCCGCGTTCGAATAGCTGTCCGTGATCGGAAGTGAGAATGATGTAGCTGTTGTCCAGATGTCCGCTTTCTTCAA
>Ga0272441_10008722_pt1 | contig 15966 bp, 19 predicted proteins | sample SSMProp6N_FD_193582 | JGI IMG/M metagenome (GOLD analysis project Ga0272441, IMG submission 193582) | Marine sediment archaeal communities from Little Sippewissett salt marsh, Falmouth, MA, United States - SSM-Prop-6N | ecosystem: Environmental > Aquatic > Marine > Wetlands > Sediment ... | reverse complement strand
CCGGACTGCTGCGGCTCCACGTCGTTCATGTCGAAGGTCATGTCGTCATCCTTTCCGGGGTTGGTTGATCTTGGTGAGGAGCGCGCCGAGATCGGGCGGCTCGGTCAGGTCGAGCCTGCCGCTGCGATCCTTGGCCGGCAGGCCGAACGGATTGCCGGACTGGCAGACGAGGCGGCGCGCATCGCCCTTGTCGGGATCGTGCCGCCAGGTCGGGGGCGCATCGGGGCCCGCACCGGGATCCTGCGTGAACAGGCTCATCGTCAGCACCTGATCGACGATGCCGGGGAGCTCGCGGGCGACCTTTCCGCCGTCCATCTGCGGCTGCCAGGTCACCCGGTTCATGTCGTCGACGACCTTCTCGAGGATGCCGACGAAGATGACGGTGCGGCCCGGCGCATGCTGAAGGTGCTTGAGAAGCCCGATGACCTCGCGCGCCAGCAGGCCGTAGGCGCCGCGCGTGTCAGGTTTGCCGGTGCGTTCCGACAGCGCCTCGGGACGGGTCTTGGCCCATGCCATGGCCTGACGCGTCAGGTCGGTGATGCTGTCGACGAAGATGATGCGCTTGGTGTCGATCGTCTCGGCCAGCTCGGGATTCTGTGCCCGCAGATGCGCGTGGTGCGCCTCCGAGAAATGCTCCTCGGGCTGGGCGGCCGGGTTCGCGCCGCCGATCAGGCAGGCGATGTCGACCGCGTCGGAAAAGCGGCGGATCGGGATGCTGTCGCCCGGCCAGTCCTGGACGGACTTGAGGCCCGCCTCCAGATCGATGCAGAGCGTCTCGCCGGGCGGCAGGGTCTTCAGCAGCGTGGTCTTGCCCGCGCCGCTCGGCCCGAACAGCGCCATGGTGGTCTTACCCTGTGCCTCGCGCAGCCGGTCGTCGGCGGAGATGATACGCAGGCTCATTGATCGCCCCCCTGCGGGACGATCTCGATCTTCAGCGTGCCGGGCCGGACAGTGCGCGCCGGCTCGAAACCGGCGCGGATCGCATCGGGCCAGGCAACGTATTTGCGCTCGGGCACCTTGAAGGCGACGTCGACATATTGCGCGGGATCGTCCCCGGCGGCGCGGATGCGCTCGACCATGGCGGCGAGGCGATCCTGATCCCAATCGACCCGTTTCGGCAGATCGGCGACCACGGTGAAATCACCATCGTCGAAGCGGATCGTGCCGGTGTCCTTGCCCGCCGCCTGCCGTTCCTCGGCGGCGCGGGTGGCGTAGCGGACCGTCAGCGCGCCATCGAGGCGGGCCTTCGCGGCCTTGGTCCGCGCCATGCGCTCATCGACGTCGCGCTGCAGGATGGCCAGCAGCTCGACGGGCAGCTGGGCGATGTCCTGCAGGCCGAGGCCCGGCAGGTCGTCGACGGTGGGGGTGTTCGCGGGGAACGGCATGTAAGGGTCTCCATGATCGGCAAAAAGGGATTGGAAAGCGGTCATCACGCGGCAGCCCGACCACTCGAACCGGTGGCGTGGTCGGGCTGCCCCTGCTCGGCGAGCAGCAGCGCGGACAGCGACACGGCCGCGGCTTTCGGCCTGGGGCGGGCGACGGCGATGTAAGCGAACTGGTCAGGACCCGTGCGCTCCTGCACCAGGTGCACGAGGCCCTGTTCGGCCGCCCAGAAGGCGCGCGACCCGAGCCGGGCCAGTTCCGTGCGCTGCTGATCCGGCAACCGGGCGAACATCGGGAAGATGTCGAGAACCAGAAAGCCGCGATGGTATTCGAGTCGGTCGCCCGGCACGGCCTGCGCCACCCAGGCGCAGAACTCGATCTCGGTGAGTGGTCGGCGGGCGCGGACCGTGATGAAGGGGGTGGTGCCCATGAACATGATCTCCTCCTTTCACCTCTACTCAGGCCGCCGCGAGATCGTCCCAGGCGGGACCTAGACCGTGGGCGGTGAGGACGTGGCGGAGATCGGCGAGGCGGCGGTAGAGCGCGGACCGGCTCCCGAAACCCTCGGCCGCGAGCGCGGTGACGGGGCGATGCGCCAGCGCCGCACAGAAGCGGCGATCCTCGTCCGGGAGCCGCGCGAGGGCGGCCTGCAGGGCGTGGTGCAGTTCGGTGACGGCGACGGCGCAGCAGGGTTGGCCGTGCCAGGCGGCAAGCCCGTCGTCCGCGGTCAGCGTTTCGCCGACCGGCTCGCGGGTTCCGGCCAGGGGCACTTCGAGCGAGAGGAGCGACCCACCCTGCGCACGGCGCTGGCGGTGATGGCGCATCGCGATCCGCGAGGACTGGTTGCGCAGGACGATGTTGGCGAAGGCGCCGATGCTGCCGCGTCGCGCGTCGAAGCCAGGCAGGCGACAGATGAGGTCGACAAGGAGATCCTGGCGGAGATCGTCATGATCGGCGGTGGAAAGAACCAGCTTGCGGCGCAGACGGTGCGCTGCGGCATCGGCTTCATCGATCAGTGTGGAAAGGTCGGTGGGGGTAATAGGAGGGTGCATGTCGTTCGGTCCTGGTCGTTTCTGGTGACCAGCCGAAGATGCAACCTGCTGAAACTATTTATCTCTCGGGCTTCTCCCGAAAACCTCCCGAAAACCTCCCGGTGCCGGAGAACGGGTCTAGGCCATGAACCCGATCTCGGACGCGGCGAGGGTGAGGCGGTAGCCCACTTTCGGCTTCGTCTCGATCAATGCGTGCCCCGGCGCCTCGATCTCACCCGCCGATTTTCTGAACGCGTTGCGCAACCGGTAGATGCTCCGATCTACCTGCTCCGGATTGGCGTCCCGCCTCGTACTCGCCCGAAGCGTGGCTGCAATACTGTCGCGCAGAACCCAGCCGCCGACATCCGCGGCCTCTTCGGCCAGCAGGATGAACCCATCGAAATCCCTCGGCTCGATGGAAATCTCGAGCCCGTCGAAGATCACGCGCCGTCCTGTCCGGTCGACGACGAGGCGGGTCTCTGTGGCGGGCATCGATGACGCGAGGCGAACTCGGTCAAGGTTCATCGCAAAGGGCGATCCTTGTACCTGACCCATCAGATCCTCCGCCACAGCAACGGTCATGCGCATCGCGTCGAGCTGGCGGGCAACTGCGGTAGGCAGATCGATGCGACCAAGACTGATCAGGGTATCGGATGCTCAGCAACCGCGCCTACATCGGTGAGGCTGTCCACAAGGGCGAGAGCTATCCGGGCGAACACGACGCCATCGTCGACCGCGAGACGTGGGACCGCGTTCACGCCATCCTACAGGAGAGCCCGCGCAAGCGCGCCGCGCGCACCCGCGCCGACACGCCCGCGCTGTTGAAGGGGTTACTGTTCGGGCCGGACGGCGCGGCCTTCTCGCCGACGCACACGCGCAAGGGCGACAGGCTCTACCGATACTATGTCAGCCAGACGGTGCTGAAGCACGGCGCCGGATCTTGCCCGGTGGGCCGCGTGCCCGCGGGCGAGATCGAGGCCGCGGTCATCGACCAGCTCCGCGCAGTGTTCCGCCAGAGGCAGTGGATGTGATCATCGGCGGCCCCCCCTGCCAAGCATTTGCTCGGGTCGGTCGGTCGAAGCTGCGGGAAATAGACGACCATCCGGAGGCCTTCCGGCACGACCCCCGCGCGAAGCTCTATACCCCCTACCTTGACTATGTCCGCGCCTTCAGACCGCTGGCCATCCTGATGGAGAATGTCCCTGATGCCATGAACTTCGGGGGGCACAACATCCCGCAGGAAGTCTGCGAGGTTCTCGAAAACCAAGGCTATCTCTGCGCGTACACCCTGCTCAATGCCGCCTTCTACGGTGTGCCGCAGATGCGGGAGCGGATGTTCTTGATCGCGTACTGTCGCGAGATCGCTGATGGCATTTCGTTTCCGGAGCCCATGAGCTGGATTGATCTGCCCCCGGGTTATACCGGCTCCCGTAACGTCGCACTGAAGCTAATCTCAGCGGCGAGCGAGACCCGCGATACCTGCAATTATGTCGAGCCGCCGCAGCCTCCTGGCCCGCTCCCGCCTGCTGTTACGGCTTTCGAAGCCATCGGAGACCTGCCGGAGATCCGGGCTCGTGAGCTGCTGAAAAGTGGTGTTCTGAAGCGCGGCGCGCGTCGCCTTGATCAGCTTGTGGGCTATGATCAAGACAGGCCAGTCTCTGCCTTTGCGCGGGAGATGAAGGGCTGGCCCGGGTTTGAGGCCAGGGCCGGAATTTCTGATCACGTCATTCGGTATCTGCCGCGGGATTATGAGATCTTTGCCCGGATGAACCCCGGCGATCAGTACCCGCAGGCTCACGGCCATGCGCTTGCGCTGTTCGAAGACTGTCTGGTTATGGCCAGACGTCATGGGCAGATCATTTCTGCCGGATCAGCCGAGTATGATGAACTCCGCAGGAGCATTGTTCCGCCTTATGATCACACGAAGTTCCCGAACAAATGGCGGATCATGGCTCATCTGGGCAAAGACAGTTACAGCCATATCCACTTTGACAGCGATCAGGCGCGGACGATCTCGGTACGCGAAGCAGCGAGGCTGCAATCCTTCCCGGACGGGTTCGTGTTTGAGGGTGCGATGAACCAAGCCTTCCAGCAGATCGGCAATGCCGTCCCGCCACTGATGGCGTTTGCCATCGCGAAAGTCATGATGAAGACGCTGAGCGAGGCCGGGTGCAGCTACCAGGAAGACGATGTCGCACTGGAAGCGACCGGCTGAGGGTGCCATGGCGGATGTGCTCACGCCGGAGCAGCGTCGGCACAACATGCAGCGCGTGAGTGGGCGGAACACCAAGCCCGAGATGCTGCTCCGGCGCAGCCTGCATGCCAGGGGCTTCCGGTACAGCCTGCATCGCCGCGACCTGCCCGGAAACCCGGATCTCGTCTTACCTAAATACTGCGCCGTGATCTTCGTGCACGGCTGCTTTTGGCATCGCCATGAGGGCTGTCGCTACACCACCACCCCAACGACCCGGTCGGAGTTCTGGCAGGCGAAGTTCGACGCAAACGTCGCTCGGGACAGCGCCGTTCGTACAAAACTCCTCGAAGATGGATGGCGAGTGGCGACGGTGTGGGAGTGCGCATTGCGGAAGCCGGACCAGGTTAGCACCACGACTGATCGTCTCGCGGCCTGGCTGCTCGTGGGGTCAGTCAGCATGGAGATCGATTAAAGCGATAAACTGCAAAGCGGGATCGTCGCTACCGATTAGGAATGCAGCGGCTGAACCGTTACCCCACCGCTTTGCCAACATGGATATTGTTCGATTTCGGTTCCTTCTCGACGCGCGACCCTGAGATCGAAGTGTTTAGCGGAAAGCGGATTAAATTCTTCTATTTCAATGGATTGGAAGAAGTTCACCAAATTCGCGCAGTCATCAGGTCCAGAGAATATCGGCCCGTAGAGACCGCATCCGGACCTCCTGGCGACGAGGCCAGTGCTCAGCCCCACCCGCATAACCCTCGAATACAACGAGAAAATCCGGCCGCAGCCGGATGGAGAGAACGCTTTCTCAAGGGCAAGTGGCGGAGAGGAAGGGATTCGAACCCTCGATACGCTTTTGACGTATACTCCCTTAGCAGGGGAGCGCCTTCGACCACTCGGCCACCTCTCCACCGCCGGGGATACCCGCCGAAACCCTACAGTTCAAGCGATTTTTGCCGCCTTAGCCATTGAGCCAGGCACTGCCCCGCCCACGCAGCATACGAGCTAGCTTAGCGCGGCCGGATCAGGCCTTCTTGCGTGACCGAAGCGATCAATACGCCGTCGGCGGTAAAAATATTGCCGCGGTTGAAGCCGCGGGCGCTGGAGGCGGAGGGGGCGTCTTGGGCGTAGAGCAGCCAGGCATCGGCGCGGAACGGCCGGTGAAACCACATGGCGTGGTCGAGCGAGGCGGATTGCACGGTGCCGTCCATCCACGTCACACCGTGCGGATTGATGCAGGTATCGAGCAAGGTCATGTCTGACGCATAGGCCAGCACGCATTGGTGCAGCGCCACGTCGTCGCCCATCGGCGATACCGCGCGAAACCACACATGGCTTATGGGCTCGCGCTTATGGGCGTCAAAATAGCTCGGCGGCTCGACGAACCTGAGTTCAATCGGCCGCGGCCGCAAAAACCTGTCGCGCATATGCTCCGGCACCCGGTCGATGACCGCGGCGCGCATCTCAAGCTCGCTCGGCAAATCGTCCGGGCCGGGCACATCGGGCATCGGGAATTGGTGGTCGAAGCCTGCTTCCGCGGCGTGAAACGACGCCGCCATGTTGAAGATCTGTTTACCATGCTGAATGGCGATCACCCGCCGGGTGGTGAAGCTGCGCCCGTCGCGCGCGCGGTCCACCTCATAGACGATGGGCACTTTCGGGTCGCCCGGGCGAATGAAATAGGCGTGCAACGAGTGGCAATGGCGGCCATCGTCTACGGTGCGCTGCGCGGCAACCAGCGCTTGGCCAATGACCTGGCCGCCAAACACCCGCTGCCATGAATCGGCCGGGCTTTGGCCGCGAAATAAATTGACTTCGATGGGCTCAAGGTTGAGCAGTTTCAGCAGATCGTCGACCTGGCCCGGCATCGGCACCCTCACATAACATCTTGAGCAGCGCGGCCTGTGCGGCGCCGGTACAGCGGGTGTCATGCCTTAGGGGCTACGGCAAGGTCAACAGGCGGTGCAGCGCCTGTATGCCGCATAGGCGCATTGGCGGCATTTGGAGAACGCGAGACGCGGGTATCAGGCCTCGGTGGCCATCCATTCACGCGCTTGGCGCTGCGCTTCGGCGATCTCTGCCGGCGACATCATGTCAGCTAATTGCCTGCGCTGTGCCTTAGCTTCATCAGAGCCACGCAAAGCAGCCAAGTTGAACCATTTATGAGCGGTTACAAGATCGGGCTCGACGCCCTTCCCAACAGAAAAGATCAACCCGAGATTGTATAAGGCGCCGCTGGTGCCATTTCTGCCGGCCAGTTCGAACCGCTTCAAATCGTCAAAGTCCACACGGGCCATGGATCCCTCCTCCCGCCGAATTGGAAACCGTTGCGATACGCTGCAGCCCATGATGTGGCGGGAACCGGCAATGCCCGGCATTGCCATGCCCGCATCCATCATGCTTGCGCTCATCACGCTCGCATGGTGATTTGACCCCAAGGCGCCTGAAAAATCAGTTAATGAGTTCAAGGGGTAAACACGATTTATCGAATTTAATGAGTCCGCCGTTTATGGCCCGGCAAAACGGCCCACGCGGACGACCTCGCGGACGCCCCCCCCCCACGCGCGGACTATACCGCCGGCACCGCCATGCCCGCGGCCACCGCCGGGCGATCAGCGACGGTGCGCAGCCAGCGCTCGGTATGGGCGCCCTCACCGACAATCTCCGGCTTGGCGCTGCGGATCAGCTCAAAGCCCACGGCCACCCATGGATAAATCGCCATATCAGCGATGGAATACGCACCGGCGACAAATTCTTGGTCCGCAAGCTGCTTATCCAAAATGCCGATCAGCCGGGCGCTCTCCTCAATATAGCGGTTGATGGCGTAGGGAATTTGTTCCGGTGCCGCGTTGGCAAAGTGGCTGGCCTGACCCATCATCGGGCCGATACCGCCGACTTGCCACATCAGCCATTCCAATACTTTGGCGCGCGCGACCCCTTGAGCGGGCAAAAACTGGCCGGCTTTCTCCGCCAGATAGATCAAGATGGCGCCGGATTCAAAAACCGACACCGGGCCGCCCTCCCCCTCATGGTCGACAATAGCGGGGATGCGGTTGTTCGGGCTGATTTTCAGGAAGGCCGGTTCGAATTGGGCGCCGTTGCCAATATCCACCGGGTGCACCGTATAAGGCAGGCCAGCCTCTTCCAGCAGAATAGAGACCTTGCGGCCGTTCGGCGTCGTCCACGTATAGAAATCGATCATCGTCACACCTCTTTATTGACGCGCACCCTAGCTCCGCGCGCCTCTGGAGAGCAAGGTGCCACCCTCTCCCCGCCGCTTAGGCGCGTTTGGGGAGATACGGTGGGGAGCATAAGACCCCCACGCTTCTCCCCTTCCCTGCCACTCCTCCGGCTTTTTCCTGCGCGCCACCCACCTCTCCCGCCATCCCTCCGGCTTGACCGGAGGGCCCATCTAAGGGGCGCAGAGGATAACCAAGGCCCATGGACCCTCCGGTCAAGCCGGAGGGTGCGCGGTGGTTGGATGAGGGGGATGAGGTTGATGCGCAAGGGGGTGGACGAAGGGGGACAGGGTCGATGCGCGGAGCAGTGTGAGGAGGATGCGCGGTGGGGCGTGGAGGATTCGGGTTAAGTGGGGTTGTCGGTTCTATACCTTAGGCCTCGCTCATCTCTGCATCCTCTTATCTCAGCATCCGCTTATCTCCGCGCCCTTCATACCCACACCTTCTCCTCCCGCCCACATCCTCCGGCGCCACCCACCTCTCCCGCTGTCCCTCCGGCTTGACCGGAGGGCCCATCTGAGGGGCGCGGAGGAGGACCAAGGCCCATGGACCCTCCGGTCAAGCCGGAGGGTGCGCGGTGGGGTGGATGAGAGAGATGAGATCGATGCGCGGCGGGGTGTGGGGCTTCACCCACGTAATCCTTTGCATCCCACGTGGCACGGTGCCGCGCTGGGCGGCCGCCGTATTGACGCGCCCCTGGACCGAACACGAGCGCAAAACACGTCTAACGCTAAAGGCCAAGCTTGCGCGCTAAAATGTCGTTTACCGCTGCCGGATTGGCCTTGCCCTGGCTTGCTTTCATGACCTGGCCGACAAACCAGCCGGCCAGTTTGGGCTTGGTTTTCAGTTCTTCCACTTTGTCCGGGTTCTGGGCGATGACCGCATCCACCAGTGCTTCAATGGCGCCGGTATCGGTGACCTGTTTCAAGCCGCGGTCTTCGACGATCGTGCGCGGCGCGGCGCCGGTTTCAACCATGATCTCAAACACGTCTTTGGCAATGCGCCCGGAAATGGTGGTATCGGCGATCAAATCCAACAATGCGCCTAGATCATCGGCGGTGACCGGCGAGTGTGCGATATCGACCCCGAGCTTGTTGAGCGCGCCGAATAGTTCGCCCGTCACCCAATTGGCGGCGATGCGCGCGTCACGGCCGGCGGCCACGCGCTCGAAATAGTCAGCAGACGCCTTATCGCTCGCCAGCACGCCGGCGTCATAGGGTTTTAGGCCCAAATCTGCCACCAAACGGGCTTTCTTGGCGTCCGGCAATTCCGGCAGCGAAGCGCGGATCGTGTCGATAAAGCCATCGGTCAATTCGAGCGGCAACAGGTCCGGGTCGGGAAAATAGCGGTAGTCGTGCGCTTCTTCCTTGGAGCGCATGGAGCGCGTTTCGCCCGTACGCGGATCAAACAGCCGGGTCTCTTGGTAGACCTCGCCGCCATCCTCGATCAGGTCGATCTGCCGGCCCACTTCATAGGTGATGGCCTGGCCGATGAAGCGGAACGAGTTCACGTTCTTGATTTCGCAGCGCGTGCCCAACGGCGCGCCGGGCCGGCGCACCGACACGTTGATGTCGCCGCGCATCGACCCTTGCTCCATATTGCCGTCGCAGGTGCCGAGATAGCGCACGATGGTGCGCAGCTTCTTCAAAAACGCTTGCGCCTCTTCCGCCGACCGCATGTCCGGCTTGCTGACGATTTCCATCAGCGCCACGCCAGCGCGGTTAAGGTCAACGAAGGACAAAGCCGGGTCCTGGTCGTGCAGGCTCTTGCCGGCATCTTGCTCTAGATGCAACCGCTCGATGCCGACGGTGCGCGTGGTGCCGTCGGCAAGATCGACCACCACTTCGCCTTCGCCGACGATCGGCAGTTCGAACTGCGAAATCTGATAGCCCGCCGGCAAGTCCGGGTAGAAATAGTTTTTGCGCGCAAACACCGAGCGCTTGTTGATGGCAGCGTTAAGGCCAAGCCCGGTGCGCACCGCCTGCTCAACGCAAAAGCCGTTGAGCACCGGCAACATGCCGGGCATCGCTGCATCCACCAAGCTGACTTGCGCGTTCGGTTCGGCGCCAAATTCGGTGGAGGCGGTGGAAAACAATTTCGATTGCGAGGTCACCTGCGCGTGGCACTCAATGCCAATGACCACTTCCCACGGGCCCGTTGCCCCTTCCACCAATGCGGCATGTGCTTCAGCCATTATGCTCTCCACCATGGGTCGGGTTTCGCCGTAAAGCCGGCCGCGCGTTCCAGCGCATAGGCGCCGCGCAACACCGTCTCTTCGTCAAACGCCCGGCCGATGAGCTGCAAACCCAGCGGTAAGCCGGTCGCCGACAATCCCCCCGGCACCGAGATGCCCGGCAGGCCGGCAAGGCTGGCCGGCACGGTGAACACGTCGTTAAGATACATGGTCAAAGGGTCGCCGGTCTTAGCGCCGATGCCAAACGCCGGCTCCGGCGATGTCGGCGTCAAGATCAAGTCAACGCTCTCAAACGCCTCTTGGAAATCTTGTGCGATCAGGGTACGGACTTGTTGCGCTTTGAGGTAATAGGCATCGTAATAGCCCGCCGACAGCACGTAGGTGCCAATCAGAATGCGGCGCTTGACCTCTGTGCCGAAGCCTTGCGCGCGGGTGTTTTTGTACATGGCGGTGATGTCGTCGCCGGGCACGCGCAGCCCGTAGCGCACCCCGTCATAGCGCGCCAGGTTGGACGAGGCTTCCGCCGGCGCCAAAATATAATAAGTGGGCAGCGCGTATTTGGTCCGCGGCAGGCGCACCGATTTAACCTTTGCGCCCTGCTCCTCCAGCCATTCCACACCGCGCCGCCACAAGTATTCGATCTCTTCCGGCATGCCCTCGACCCGGTATTCTTCCGGCACGCCGATGGTCAACCCTTTGACACCGCCCTCCAGCGCTGCCTCGTAGTCGGGAACGGGCGTATCGATGCTGGTTGAATCCTTGGCATCGTATCCGGCCATGGCGCCGAGCATAATGGCTGCATCACGCACGCTGCGGGTCATCGGCCCGGCTTGGTCCAGCGACGAGGCAAAGGCGATTTCGCCCCAGCGCGAGCAGCGGCCATAGGTGGGCTTGAGGCCGACCGTGCCGGTCAAGGCCGCCGGCTGGCGGATGGAGCCGCCGGTATCAGTGCCCGTCGCACCGGCGCACAGATGCGCGGCAACCGCGGCGGACGAGCCGCCGGAGGAGCCGCCGGGCACCAAGGCGGCGTCTGACCCGGACGCGCGCCACGGATTGCGCACCGGCCCATAAAACGACGTTTCGTTGGAGGAGCCCATGGCAAATTCATCCATACTGGTTTTGCCAAGCAGCACCGCGCCCGCATCCCACAAATTGCGGGTGACGGTGGATTCATAAGACGGGGTGAAGCCATCGAGAATATGGCTTGCCGCGGTCGTCAACACGCCTTCGGTGCAAAACAAATCCTTGATGCCTAAGGGAATGCCTTCCAGCGCGCCGACCTCACCGGCGCGGCGGCGGGCGTCGGATTCTTTGGCCATTTCAATGGCTTTGCCCGGCAGCACGGTTATGTAGGCGTTTAACGCCTTAGCGCCGTCGATCGCCTCCAGATAGGCGTTGGTCAGCTCTTCGGCGGAACACGCGCCGGTGGCCAGCGCCTCGCGCGCAGCAGCGATATCGAGGTCGGTCAGCGCGCTCATTCGACCACCTTCGGCACCGTAAAGTGCCCTTCGCGGGCGTCCGGGGCGTTGCGGAGAATGTCGGTGGCCTGGCCGCCTTCGGTCACGTCGTCGGCGCGCAGGCGCGCCGTCCGGTCGGTGCCGCACACCATCGGCGCAACGCCGTGCGTATCCACCTCGCTAAGGTGGTCTACCCAATCCAATATTTGATTGAGTTCGCCCACCAGCGGGGGTACGTCGTCATCGGTGATCGCAATTCGCGCAAGCGCTGCGATCCGCCGCACTGTGGCCGCATCAACTGACATCGTGTCTCATTTCCAATTGCGGGCGGTGGGGCCGCGGTCAAAGACGTGCTGCCGCTAAACCGCCGGGAGAAGATCCTGAAAAAGGGGTACGCGTGGCGCGGAAGATAGCCGTAACCTACAAGAGGCTTCAACCGGCAGCCGATCCCTTTCACCATACCTTTATCCCAAAAGACCTGTAGCACCACATACGTTTATCCAAGCTTGCAAGACCGGCCCTAGATGATCACCGAAGACGCCTGTGCATTCGCCGATGCCCTGCCGCAAACCGGCGGGCTTTTGGGGCTCGATTTGGGCACCAAGACCATTGGCGTGGCCAGCAGCGACCCGGACCGCCGCCTCGCTGCGCCGGTAACAACCCTGACCCGCGGCACATTCGCCACCTGCGCCGACGCCCTGCAAACGCTGATCGCTGAACGCGGCAGCGCCGGCCTGGTGCTCGGCCTGCCCATCAATATGGACGGCACCTCAGGGCCGCGGGCGCAATCAAGCCGCACCTTCGCGCGCAATCTAGCCGCCGCACTCGGCTTGCCGGTGCTGCTATGGGACGAGCGCTTATCGACCGTCGCCATGGAGCGTGAGCTCATCCGCCTGGATACGCCGCGGCGGCGGCGGGCGGCGCTCATCGACCAAATGGCCGCAAGCTTTATTCTGCAAGGCGCCCTCGACCGGCTCACCCATATGGGCACGGCGCGCTGAATGGTCCAGATCATCCATGCCCTCATCCCCATCTTCTTAGTGATTGCGCTTGGCTGGGCGGTCAAACGCATCGGTTTTCCCGGGGATGCGTTTTGGCCCTTGCTCGACCGGCTGACCTATTTCGTGTTGTTTCCCGCGCTGCTGATCCACTCTTTAGTGGCGGCGGATTTTTCCACCATACCAGTGCCCAATATGGCGGCCGCCCTGTTTGCCGGGTTGGTCACCATGGCGCTGCTCATGCTGGCCTTAAGGCCGGTGATCTGCGGGCCCATGGGCCTAAGCGGGCCGGCCTTTACCAGCATGTTTCAAGGCGCTACCCGCTGGAACAGTTTCGTGGCGCTGGCCGCCAGCTTTGCGCTGTTTGGCGACGAAGGGCTCGCGCTTGCCGCCGTCGGCATCGGCGTCTTGGTGCCGACGGTCAACGTGCTGTGCGTCGTCATTTTGATGCGCTACGCCGGCCAGGAGCCGCCCACTTTGCGCCTGCTGGCAAGCCTGCTGGCGCGCAATCCATTGGTTTTGGCCTGCGCCGCCGGGATCGCGCTCAACGCCTCCGGCATCGGCTTATGGGCACCGGTCTTGGCAGGCGTGGATATTCTAGGCCGCGCCGCCCTGGCGCTGGGCCTGCTGGCGGTCGGCGCCGGGCTCGACCTGTCGCGGCTGGCCAACCAGCGCGCGCCCATCGCCTTGACCACCGCCTTGCGGCTCATCGCTATGCCGCTACTAATGGCCGGCTGGTGCTGGGCCTTTGGCGTGGATGGGCTGGCGCGCATGGTGGCGGTGCTTTGCGGCGCTGTCCCCGGCGCCACCGCCTCTTACGTATTAGCGCGGCAATTAGGCGGCGATGCGCCGTTGATGGCGAGCCTCATCACCGTATCCACCTTGAGCGCCCTCATCACTATGCCGCTGATGATCTGGCTGCTCGGCCAGGGTGCCGTCTAAGCGCCGGCCCGGCAGGTGCCAGATGATGGGTGGTAGAGGCGGGTAGCGGAAAAGACATACGGCCAACCACACCGCGAAGGCACACATCAGCACCGCTTGCTGTTTTCCGCGCCACCGCCTATACACTGCGCCTTTAATGAGCGTTGCCGCGGAACAACCTGGCCTGTCCTTTCCCCATAAACATCTGTTGGGGATTAAAGGACTTACCGCTCACGACATTCATGCACTGCTCGATCTGGCGGATATGTACGTCGATCAGAGCCGGCAGGTGGACAAAAAATCCTCCATCTTGCGCGGCCGAACGCAGATCAACCTGTTTTTCGAGGCCTCGACGCGTACGCAAAGTTCGTTTGAACTGGCCGGCAAGCGGCTGGGCGCCGATGTGATGAACATGTCGGTGTCCACGTCCTCCGTCAAAAAGGGCGAAACGCTGATCGACACGGCGGTGACGCTCAACGCCATGCAGCCGGACCTGCTGGTGGTGCGCCATCCTGATTCGGGCGCGGTGGCGCTGCTGGCGCAAAAAATGGATTGCGGCGTCGTCAATGGCGGCGACGGCAGCCACGAACACCCGACGCAAGCGCTGCTCGACGCGTTGACGATCCGCCGCCGGCTTGGCCGCATCGAAGGGCTGCGGATCGCCATTTGCGGCGACATTCTGCACAGCCGCGTGGCGCGGTCGAACATTCACCTGCTGATTCAGCTCGGCGCCTCAGTGCACGTCATCGCACCACCGACCTTGATGCCCGCCGGCATCGAAGCCTTAGGGGCAAAGGCTTTTTCGTCGATGCTCGACGGCCTGGACGGCTGCGACGTGGTGATGATGCTGCGCCTACAAATGGAGCGGATGACCGGCTCATTCATTCCGTCGACGCGCGAATATTTTCATCTTTACGGTCTCGACTATGCGAAATTGGCCTACGCCAAGCCCAACGCGCTGGTCATGCATCCCGGCCCGATGAACCGCGGGGTGGAGATTGACAGCCGCGTTGCCGACGACGCCGACCGCAGCCTCATTCGCGAGCAGGTGGAAATGGGGGTAGCAGTCCGCATGGCGGTGCTGGACGCGCTGTCGCGCCACCTGCCCAACCGGTAAGAGCGGCCCGCCGATGCCCACAGCCTTTCTCAACGCCCGCCTGATAGACCCCGCCAGCGGGCTCGACAGTCCGGGTGCGGTTCTAGTCGAAAACGGTACTATTCTTGACTTCGGCGCGCATCTGTTCGCCGGCGGCGCCCCATCGGGGGTTGAGACAATCGATTGCCACGGCCACGTTCTCGCCCCCGGCCTGGTGGATATGCGCGTCTTTACCGGCGAGCCGGGCGAAGAACACCGCGAAGACTTGGCAAGCGCCAGCGCGGCGGCGGCCGCCGGCGGCGTCACCGCATTCGTGATCATGCCCAATACGTCACCCGTCATTGACGACGTCGCGTTGGTGGATTTCATCCGCCGCCGCGCGCGTGATGCCGCGCGCGTGCGCGTACACGTGATGGCGGCGCTGACAAAGGGGCTAGCCGGCCAAGAAATGACCGAGATCGGTCTGCTCGGCGCGGCCGGGGCGGTTGGCTTTACCGACGGCACCAAGCCGGTCATGGATGCGCAGCTTTTGCGCCGGGCGCTGACATATTCCAAGCTGTTCGACAGCTTGATCGTTCAGCACGCGGAGGACCCGTCGCTGGCGGCGGCGGGCGTCATGAACGAGGGCGAATTGTCCACGCGCCTTGGCCTTGCCGGTATTCCCGCCGCAGCAGAAACCATTATCGTCGAGCGCGATTTGCGGCTCGTCGAGCTCACCGGCGGGCGATACCATGTAAGCCAAATTTCCTGCCGTGACACGCTGGAGGTGATCCGCACCGCCAAGCGCCGCGGCCTGCCGGTTACGTGCGGTGTCAGCGCTGATCATTTATCGCTCAACGAAACCGATATCGGCGAATACCGTACCTTCTTCAAATTATCGCCGCCCTTGCGCGCCGAAGCGGACAGACAAGCGATGGTTGACGGGCTTACCGACGGCACCATCGACGTGGTGGTATCGGGCCACAATCCGCAAGACCCGGATACCAAGCGCCGGCCGTTTGCCCAGGCGGCCGATGGGGCGGTGGGCCTTGAAACCCTGCTGCCGGTTATCCTTGAACGCGTGCATAACGGCGACCTGCCGATAGCGGACGCGCTGGCCTGCGTCACCTGCCGCCCGGCTGATATTCTCGGGGTCGACGCCGGGCGGCTGGCAGCCGGCGCGGCGGCGGATATGACGCTGATCGACTTAAGCAAGCCATGGGTTGTGGATGCCGATGCGCTCAAGTCAAAATCGAAGAATACGGCGCACGAAAACAGGCGCTTTCAAGGCCGCGCCGTGCGCACCATCGTTGGCGGACACACCGTGTTTCAAACCTAGCGATGCCCTACGCGCCGGCGCCGCCGGCATCTAACCCCGGCGGGAGACGCATCTGATGCTGATCGATCCGATTTCTCTGGAGTATTCCGGCCCGTATTACGCCTTGGCGGTGCTCGGCGGATATTTACTGGG
>Ga0272441_10008721_pt1 | contig 15966 bp, 19 predicted proteins | sample SSMProp6N_FD_193582 | JGI IMG/M metagenome (GOLD analysis project Ga0272441, IMG submission 193582) | Marine sediment archaeal communities from Little Sippewissett salt marsh, Falmouth, MA, United States - SSM-Prop-6N | ecosystem: Environmental > Aquatic > Marine > Wetlands > Sediment ... | reverse complement strand
GTCTGCGACGCAGATTGCCGGAAATGCACGTTTCTTGAGGTCGAAAGTGGGCTTTCGTGTTCACCCGGCGAACCGGATCTGGCCGGGGTGGCGTTCGCGTGTGCTCACTGCGGAGCGACGGCGATTCGACCCGCGCGCCGACCGCAGCGTTTTTGCTCGACGGCGTGCAGGACCGCCCACTGGAGGTCTAAACACCCGGAAAGAATGAGGGCGCTGCGGCGAAGCTGGAAGCGCCGGCGCCGGCGCGCAGTCCTGGCGGCGCTGCCGGCCCAACCTTGCGCGCACTGCGGCAAGGAATTCTCTCCGCATAACGGCCGACGCCACTGCAGTGATGCTTGCAGAAAAAGCGTCTGGCGTGCGAAACGCAAAGAGGAACTCGGCCATGGATGATACGAGTCTGGTAAACGATATCTACCGCCGCCTCGATGATGTCGAGGCCGATCTTGACAGCATCCCGCGCACGCCCGACGCGCTCGGCGGCGGCTCCGACACCGGCGTGCAGCCCGGTACCCCGGCAACCCACGTGCAGGCCGAGGGCAGCGGGGCGGCAGGATCCACCGGCGAGTACATGGACGCCGGCACCATCCTGGAGCTGCGCCGGCGAGTCGGTGCCGGTCCAGGCACGGCCGTGCCGCACCCCTCGGGCATCGAAAGCTCCGAGGAGGCCGGCCGGCACGGCGTTATTTGGGAAACCGAGTACACCAAGATGTCCGCAATACAGGACAACGTCGGCAGCCAGGGCAGCCGCCGCGCGATCCTGTGCAGTGATCACCATCACGCACTCAGTCCCGGCGTGGGCCTGCGCTGGAACGGCACCGACCTGGAGGTCCACTTCGCCGATGGCGAAGATGTGGCCTGCGAAACGGCCTTCGGCACCGACCTGTTCAGCGCTGCGACTCCGGGCGGCGACGCTCGTTTGGGGCGGAACATATACCAATATGCTGACGATGCCTACTCGGTTCATTACCTGTACCGATTCAACGGAACGTGGGCCGCTAAGACCAAGGTGCTCAGTGGTCAAAACTTGGCGTGGATGGGATTTGGCGGCTATCACGGCGGCGGTGGGTTTGCTTCCGGTGCGTGGATCGGCGCAGTAGCAAAGGGCGACTATGACGCTGTCGCCGACATTCCTACGGAGTTGCAGTTCTGGACCGCACCGGACGGTGGAGGGTCGCGCAAGGTTGCCACGATCAACGAGAACGGAATTCTAGAGTTGATGTATGGTGGGCAACTCGCCACCGACAAACAACTTCAGTTCCGCGACTCGGGCATCTTCGCCTACAGTCCTGCCGACGGGGTGCTTGGGTTCTCTGCCGACGGCGGGCATTATCGGCTCTATGAGCCAAGCAGTGGTGGAAACTATATCAACTTGGTGGTTCCCGGTCTTTCCGGGAATTGCAGCTATACACTTCCTTCCGCGCTGCCCGCCTCCGATAAGTTTTTACAGTCCACGTCGGGTGGCGTGATGACATGGGAGACGCCTGCAGCCGGCGACAGCTACACGGCGGGCGACGGGACCGACAAGTCTGGGTCTTTTACCTGTGATGGCACATGGCATGATCTTGACTTGAGCAGCGAAACCAGCGGCAGTGCGAAGCTGATTTTCGTTTGCATCGGAGCCTCGGCGTCCCCAACTCCCGGTGACATATGGTTCCGACCGGACGGAGGCTCAACAGTCTTTGTTCAGTTTGAGGTTGCGGACACGCAATTTCTACAGGTCTGTGCTGCGATTCCAGCCGCGTCTGGCGTGATCGAATACAATTGTACTTCGTCGGTTAGCATTTGGCAATTCAGGGTTGCGGGCTACTTTGAGTAGGAGAGGAGCACAGGACGATGCACACAATCCCAGACGAAGAGAAGACGCAGATACGCATCCCCCACAGCATCGGGATCGTCGGTCATGTGTCCATGACCCTCGGGCACTACGATGCCGCCGGCGAACTGATTAACACGCTGCCGCCCGTGAGCGTTCCGGCTGAAGCTTTGCATCACGACCTGTTCGCGGCCTTGGAGTCGGCGGCGGTGGCGTTTGTCCACCGTGTCCGCGAGGTCAAGCGCATGGAGGCCGAACGCATACGGGCCGAACGCGAGGCCAAGCAGAGGGTGCAGCAGGCGATGGCCGACACTCAGGCGGCGCTGAAGTCCGCCCGCGCCGAGATCACCGCCGAGACTGGCAAGCACCCGTTGAGCGATGACCCGCGTCTGGTGGCGCTCAAGCGCCGCCGCAAAGCGTTGCAGGATCTCTCCGCCGAGGTAGACGTCCGGATCGAGAAGGCCGGCACCGCCTGACCCCTGCGCCAGAGCCTTTCACCGCAACCAGAGGTCAACATGAGTACCCGGATGCCCAAGCCCAAACGAGAAGGGCGGATCTCCGACCGCCTGCCGGGCGTGGGCTGGTACGCTGCTCCTAATAGTCTGTCCGAGTGCAGCACCCTTTCGGATGCGGAGTTCCGGGTTATTCACAACCTTCTACGCAGGGCCGGATCGAGCGGCGCGGCCTTTCCCTCCATCCGCAGAATCGCCGAGGATACCGGCAAAAGCGAGAGGCGCGTCCGGATAATCCTCCGAGGGCTGCAGTCCCGGGGTGTAAAGATACGCAAACGGTTCGGGGACAACGGGCAGCAGACCTCCAACTCCTATGACATCGACTGGTCCGAGCTTCTGACCGGGGACGAGGGGGGGGTGACGAAAACAACACCCCCCCCCCTGACGAAAACGTCACCCCCCCCCCTGACGAAAACGTCAGCCGAAGTAGACCCAGTTGAAGTAGACCCTGAGGAAGAAGAGGGCGATAACAATGGTCGCCTATTGGGTGGGGGGGGGGTTGTAGGGGGGGGCGCGTCCAGGCTCTTTCATCCGCAACACGATCTGGAGGCCTGGGCCATCTGGCGGCCCCGGCTGGCCGCGGCGGGCGTGAGCCCCGCCAAGGCCGCCGAGGAAATCACCCGCGGCAGCGAGCCCGAACTGGTCCTGGCCTGGGCCTTGAAATGTGCCGTCGCGAAGCCATGCAATCGGGAGGCCTGGTTGACCGCCTGCGTGCGCCGCGGGCACTGGCCCCGCGAGGAGTGGTACCACAAGCAGGCCCGCACGCTGCTGGCTCCCTGGCGCGAGGCGCGGATCCCGGGCCTGGCCTTCGCCAAGCTGCTGAAGAGCCCGCCACCTGAACCCGGGATCAACACCCGCCGCCGCCAGGCGCTCGACGAGCTCGACGAGGCGGCCAGCTGATGCCCCGGGAACCCCAACCCGTCCACCTCCACTTGCAGGAATCCGGGCAGGTACCTGCCGCTCTGCAACAACGCTGCCTGGACGCCCTGGCACGAATCGCCGTGCAGCTGGCCGTCATGGAGGATGACCAGGCAGCGGCCCGCCTCAAGACGCGGCCCCGAAACCCCTTGACTTCCTCCAGCCGTTCCCCGAACATGCTGCGGGGGGGGCAGGGGGCGAGAGCGTGAGAATCGCCATATACATCCGCTTCTCAAGCACGGGCCAGCGCGGCAACTTCAGCGTCGACGTCCAGGACCGAGCGGCCCGCGAATTCATCGAGCGCCGCCAGGACCTATTCGGCCAGAATCCCGAGATCGTTACGGTGAAAGACGAGGCCCGCTCCGGCAGTAGCTTCGACCGGCCTGCGTACCTGGACCTCGAATCCCGCGTCAAGGCCGGCGAGTTCGCCGCCGTGGTCGTGTACGATTACTCCCGCTTCGGCCGCAACGCGATCGAGGCCGAACAGCGCGTGCGCTGGCTCGGTTACTACGGTGCCCCCGTCCACTCGGCAACCGAGCCCGCCCACCCGTTCGTCCGATGGGTGCTCGCCGGCGTTGCCCAACAATACCGCGAGGACCTGGGCCGCAAATGCGCCGCCGGTCTCCGCGAAGCGGTCGCCGCCGGGTTCTGGGCGAATAAGGCACCGTTCGGGTACCGGCTCAAGAAGGTCCGCGTCCGCGACGGCAAGCGGGGCGAACGAACCCAAATCGAGGTTGAACCTCACAGCGCCAGGATTGTCCGCAGGATCTTCACCCTCTACGGCCAGCGCCGCAAGGGCATGGCCAGAATCGCCGACACACTCAACCGCGAGGGCGTGAAGTCCCCGCGCGGGAGCACCTGGGACGCCGGCGGCATCCGGGCAATCCTCGTCAATCCAATCTACTCGGGCCAGCAGGTGAGCGGCCGTTACAGGATCGAACGCGACCCGGCAGGGAAGCGCAAAGTCATCGAACAGCCCCGCGAGTCCTGGACGGTTCAGCCCCGGCCAGATCTCCGCATTGTACCGGCGCCTCTCTTCGAGACCGTCCGCGCCCGTTTCGAGAGGCGCACGCGCGCGAAACGGACGGGCAACGGCCGCGCCCTCGCCGCCGACCGCTCTTCACGCTACCTGCTGTCCGGCCTGATCCGCTGCGGCCACTGCCCCGGCGGTTACGCTGTGGCGGAAATCGTCGGCGGCCGTAAACGGCCGAGCTATTACCTGGCCTGCAGCCACCGCAAGCGCCGAGGCGAAAGCGTCTGCAGCAACTCGACCCGCTACCCAATGGCTGCCGTCGAGAACGCCGTGCTGCAAGCCGTCCAGCAGAAGGTTCTCGACAAAACGAGCGTCGAGGCGCGGCTCGACTCCATCGAGCGGGCCCTCGACGAATTCACCACCACCGCCAATCAGCTCGAAAGCGCGCAGCGCAGGGAATTGGCCGACATCGACCGCAAGCGCGCGCGCCTGGTCGATGCGCTCGCCGAGGGCGAGGCCGGGCTCGATGCCGTCAAGGAGCGCCTGCGGGAACTGGAATCCCGTCGCAAGGAAATACGCGCGCAGCTCGGGGCGACGGGCCAGGAGTCCGACGGCGCGCGCCGGCGCCGCATAATCCAGCGCGCGCGCAAGCACCTGGAAAATCTGCAGCAGATGTTCGGCGCCGTCCGAGAGCGCGCAAAAGCGCCGACGGAGGACTTCCGAGTTGTCCTGTCCGAGTTGATCGACTCCGCGGCGCTCAGAACCGAAGGCGGAAAACGCTTCCTGGATATTGGCCTAAAAGAATCGGCGGGTCTCCCCGCCGATGTTCGCCCGAAGGTGGCGACCCTAACCGGTTCGGTTGGTGGGGCGAACATCCTAACTATCGAGCTTCCAGCTACTCAGCGTAGGGGTTCGAAGCGGGCAGATTTGCCTCGGTTTGTTGTGGCTGCGGGTTGAGGGTATGAATCGAGGAGAAACGTCGTGAGTAGGATCCTGACGCATGCAGAGCTGGAGCGGGATGTACGCACCTTGCGCCGCCGTGCCGGCTGCAGTGGCGCCGATCCCCGGGTGATTCCGCTCCGGGAGCTCGAGGCCGAGGTGGCGGCGCTGCGAGGCGGCTCTGCTCGAGGCGCGGAAGTTCGGTTCGGCGCCCGGCGGTGGCCGGACTGGTGCCGCCGCTAGTGCGCCATGCGCGCCGGGCCGGGGAGAGGGCCGAGGCGTGAGCCAGGACCAAGCCCTGCAGGCCTATCTTGGCACCGCCGGCCGGCTGAGCCTGTTGGACACTGCCGGCGAGGCCGATCTGGGCCGCCGCATCCGCGCCGGGGATCGCGCCGCACGTGACCGCCTGGTGTGTTCTAATCTGAGACTTGTGGTCCACGTTGCAAAGCGCTACCGCAGCCGTCGGGGCTTGAGCTTTATGGACCTGATCCAGGAGGGGAATGTCGGCCTGCTCCGTGCGGCCGAGCGTTGGAACCCCGACCAGGCCACCAGGTTCAGCACCTACGCCGCGTTCTGGATCCGGGCGCACATCCGCCGGGCGCTCGTGAAGGCGGGCACAGTGAAGGTCCCAGAACATTGCCTGGAGCTCGTGCGCCGCTATCTGGCCGCAGAGCGGGCTTTGTGGTCGGAGTGCATTCGGCCCCCGGAATTTCCGGAGATCTGCGAACGCGCCGGCCTGACGGCGGGCGAGCGGCGCCGGGTGGCCGCTGGGCTGGCGACCGTGAGGGGGAAGATCGCCGGCGGGACAGAAGGCCGGCGGTTGGCGGAAGGCATCGCCGACGCGAGGGACCCTGGCCGGCGGTTGGGTACCCAGTGGCTTATCGGCCGGCTGCCGGCGCGCGAGGGCAGGGTGCTGGGCATGCGGTTCGGTGTCGGGGGGCGGGAGCACACTCTGGCCGAAGTAGGCAACGCGCTGGGGGTATCGAGCGAGCGCGCGCGACAATTGGAAAAACAAGGCCTCGATCGGCTTCGCCGGCTGGCCGGTGACGAGTAGCGACAACACCCTGGCGGGCCTGGTGGCCGGCCAGGTGCCGCGGGTCGCGCGGTCGCCTCCACTTTGCCGTGAGGATTGCCCGCCCGTCGGGGCCTGCCGCACGCTGTGCGGTGTTCTGCCCTCAAGCGGATGGGTAGTCCCGTCTTCTCGCCGAAACGTGGCCAGGGCGTCTCTCCTGCGCTCTGGCGGGCGTCTGTGGGCCGGCGGGCGATGTGGGCACCGCTGCCGCCGGGTTCGAGCTCGCCCCGGCCTGGTCGCCGGGTCGCGCGGTCGCCTCCACTTCACCGTGAGGATTGCCCGCCCGTCGAGGCCTGCTGCACGCTGTGCGGTGTTCTGCCCTCGGGCGGATGGGTTCCCGTCTTCTCGTCGAAACGTGGCCAGGGCGTCTCTCCTGCGCTCTGGCGGGCGCCTGTGGGCCTGCGGGCGGCGTGGCCACGCGGCAACTGCTGCCGGCGGGTTGGAGATCTCGCTCCGCCGCGGCGCCAGGTCCCGGCTGCCCGGCCGTGCGCCTGGCCTTCAGCAGGCTGGCCGGCTGACCGGCCAGCTGCGCCCCGGACCGGTGCAGCCGGCTCGAGTTCGCCTTGCCCGTGGCGGCGGGTTGAGGATTGCCCGCCCGTCGGGGCCTGCTGCACGCTGTGCGGTGTTCTGCCCTCAAGCGGATGGGGTAGGTCCCGTCTTCTCGCCGAAACGTGGCCAGGGCGTCTCTCCTGCGCTCTGGCGGGCGTCTAATGTCGGCCTGCTCCGTGCGGCCGAGCGTTGGAACCCCGACCAGGCCACCAGGTTCAGCACCTACGCCGCGTTCTGGATCCGGGCGCACATCCGCCGGGCGCTCGTGAAGGCGGGCACAGTGAAGGTCCCAGAACATTGCCTGGAGCTCGTGCGCCGCTATCTGGCCGCAGAGCGGGCTTTGTGGTCGGAGTGCATTCGGCCCCCGGAATTTCCGGAGATCTGCGAACGCGCCGGCCTGACGGCGGGCGAGCGGCGCCGGGTGGCCGCTGGGCTGGCGACCGTGAGGGGGAAGATCGCCGGCGGGACAGAAGGCCGGCGGTTGGCGGAAGGCATCGCCGACGCGAGGGACCCTGGCCGGCGGTTGGGTACCCAGTGGCTTATCGGCCGGCTGCCGGCGCGCGAGGGCAGGGTGCTGGGCATGCGGTTCGGTGTCGGGGGGCGGGAGCACACTCTGGCCGAAGTAGGCAACGCGCTGGGGGTATCGAGCGAGCGCGCGCGACAATTGGAAAAACAAGGCCTCGATCGGCTTCGCCGGCTGGCCGGTGACGAGTAGCGACAACACCCTGGCGGGCCTGGTGGCCGGCCAGGTGCCGCGGGTCGCGCGGTCGCCTCCACTTTGCCGTGAGGATTGCCCGCCCGTCGGGGCCTGCCGCACGCTGTGCGGTGTTCTGCCCTCAAGCGGATGGGTAGTCCCGTCTTCTCGCCGAAACGTGGCCAGGGCGTCTCTCCTGCGCTCTGGCGGGCGTCTGTGGGCCGGCGGGCGATGTGGGCACCGCTGCCGCCGGGTTCGAGCTCGCCCCGGCCTGGTCGCCGGGTCGCGCGGTCGCCTCCACTTCACCGTGAGGATTGCCCGCCCGTCGAGGCCTGCTGCACGCTGTGCGGTGTTCTGCCCTCGGGCGGATGGGTTCCCGTCTTCTCGTCGAAACGTGGCCAGGGCGTCTCTCCTGCGCTCTGGCGGGCGCCTGTGGGCCTGCGGGCGGCGTGGCCACGCGGCAACTGCTGCCGGCGGGTTGGAGATCTCGCTCCGCCGCGGCGCCAGGTCCCGGCTGCCCGGCCGTGCGCCTGGCCTTCAGCAGGCTGGCCGGCTGACCGGCCAGCTGCGCCCCGGACCGGTGCAGCCGGCTCGAGTTCGCCTTGCCCGTGGCGGCGGGTTGTGGACCGCTAGCCGGCCGACGTAACCCGCCTGACCTCTTGACGCCGCCTGCCCCTGCCGCGTATATTGATTTGCGGGCTGGCCGATTTGAAACGACCTCGCTGAATATCCGCCGATCCGGTCACTGCGCCTTTACTGGTGACTGTGGGGGAGCTGAACTATGCCGGAACTGCTTACCTGCGCGAACTGCGGCCGAAGGGTCTCAAGCGAAGCGGCCAGGAATATGGCCGGGCGGGTTGTGTGCCCTCCCTGCGTTCCAGTGGTGAGAGATGCGCTTGCGGCTGAAAAGGCCCGGACCCAGGCAGCGGGGCGGCAAGCGCGCCGGGAGCCTGTTCCCCCGCCGCAATTACAACTGGCGGCGCCGCCGGGACGCCAGTGGTTCGGCGTGAAACTCTGCCTGGGGGGATTGCTGGTCGTCGGGCTGTTGGGCGGTGTGTTCGGCTTCTGCGCGTTGCGCAGGCGGGGCCGCTTCGGTTCGCTGGAGGCGGTTTTGCAGGATTTGCAGGGCGACTACCGTTTGAGGCCTTCGATTCAGTTCGACCCCGAGAACGCCGCGACCGGCGTCGTCCGTGGTCGGGAGTTCTTTGAGGCCAAACTGTACATGGACGCCAGCAAGCCCGCGGTCGGCAGCATCTACTTCGACCGCGACCGCCGGGTTCGGGCGTTGGGGTTTGCCTTGCGGCCCGAAGCGCCTGACAGGGGTCTGCGGTGGCGGCCGGGCAAATACATGGATGCGCGCTATTCATGGATCAGCCGATTGGTTCAGGATGTTTCCGGCAAGAGCATCGAGCGACCGCTCTGGACTACCGATTCGATATTGCGGAAGTCTTCTTTGATCGATGACGGCTGTCCAGTGGGCTGGCGCCAGGTCCCGCCACAACGGGGGGCACATCGGCCCCCGAGCATCAAACACTTCGAAACGAAGGGGCGGGGGTTCACCGTAGAGCTCATCTACATAGCGACCCCCGGAGGTGGAGAGGGTCGGGACCGTCTTGTTACCAAGCTGCTCCTGATAATCCTTGACGGTTCGGAGATCTGGTAGAGCGTTGCCCTATCCGTGGGTTTGGTTTTTAAGATACTGCTCAATCGCAAACCGGGCCACCTCGTTGATGGTTCGCCGCTCCCGCTCGGCCTGCTCCCGCAGCGCCTCCAGGAGTTCCGGCTCGCAGCGCAGCAGGAACCGCGCCCGGTCCGCGCCGCCCTTGGTGCTTTTCCGCTTCTTCGCCATGGCGCGGATTATAGGCCGGTTGGCCTTGAGCCGCAAGCCACTGGCGGGCGCCAGTATATGCGGAATGGAATGCACAAGATAGCCTCTTGACATATAGTGCTAGCAGCCCTAGACTGTGTGTGGCTGAAAGATGGGATCCGAGAAAAGAGAGTAGCCGGCCGACCGGGCTCGCGGGCAACCGCGGCGGGGACCCATCCCCGTAGCCACCCGGTCGCCGGCCTTTGGCCGGGGCGAGCGGGAGGGCGAAGACGTGGAAGTCAGGCTTAGCGAGGACCAGTTCCAGAGGCTTTGCGCGCGGATCGAGCGGCGTGTCGAGAAGCTGCTGCGCCCGGGGCAGAAGCGCGAGGTGCGTACCGCGGCCGAGTGGGCCGAGGTTGTCGGGCACGATGCCCGCACAGTCAGGCGGTGGGCGGCCGACGTGAGGAACCTTGACTGGGTTGTGACCGGCAACCAGGGCCGCGAGCAGCTGATCCGCGGTCCGAAGGGCCTGGTCTAACGTCCAGGGCAGTTTTGAAGGCTGTGGGGGGCGGCGGGGTGAGTCTGAGAGAGAGAAAGGAGCTCTAGGGTGAAGGATGCAACGCGACGGCGGCGGCGTGTGGCGCTCGACTACGGGGATCCGAACTGGCTCGCGCTCGAGGCCGAGTTTCAGCGGTTGAATATCGGTCTTGGCAGCGGCGGCCGGGATGTGATCTTGATGGGGTTTGGGCTGGACCTTGACCGAAGGTGGATGAGGGTCGACCTGCGCGAAATTGATCCGCCGGTGGAGGGGATGCCGTTCCGTCGGCACCAGTGTTCGGGGCCGATGCCGGAGCGGGTGGCCCGGTTGACGGCGGCGCTGCTGCCGGGTGTTGACCTGCACTGGGTCGTGTGGTCGATGAATGAGGACCTGGCGGTCGGGTTCAGTGGTGGGGACTCCTGGACCTCGGAGGTGCCGGCGGGCAGTGGCGCGCTCGCACAATACAGCCGAGGCGGCGCCGGCGCTCAGGGCCGGGGCAGACCCGGAACGCGGTGATCCCGCCCGGGTGAGGGGCCGACAGAAAGTAATCCCCGGGACCGGTGGCCAGGCGTCGACCTGGCCCGGGCGCGTAGGAACAGCGCCCGACGTCCTCTGGCCGGTCCCGGGAAACACTTCACAAGCGCGCGAAGCGGAGGTAGAATAGGGCGGGAGAGGGCAAGGGGCTGGCGAACGGTGGCACACAAGAAAAATGCAGGGGAAGCGCGTCTTGAGGATGCGCTGGCGCGCAGGGCCGCCGCAGAGGCGGCACTCAAAGAACTGCAACGGCAGAAACTCTGCGGCGAAGCCGTAGACATCAAGGATATGATCGAGTGTTTGGAAGGCAGTGAGCCCGGCAGGCTGCGGGGCCGGTACTCAAACGGTCATCTTCTCGCTGTCGTTGATGAGATGAGAGAGCAGAGCGGACAGGACTGTACGCCGGTTCAAAGAAGCCTGTTCGAGGCCGTGCTCAGAAGGCTTGTGCCTGCAGAATTCTTGCAGCCTGCGATCGACCCCGAGGGGCGCTGGGGGAGGCGAATCGAGGAACTGGCGGCGGCGATCCTGCAACAGTTTGTGTCTTTCTCCCGGGGGCCTGCCGCGGTCGTTGCGTATATTCTGCTCGATCTCAATGAACTTAGTGCCGGGGTCGGCCCGGTGCCCGTTGGTGCCTATACCAGTCCTGAAGAGCTGGACAGGATCAACAATCTGACAGCGTGGAGATACGTGGTTGGTGCTGCCACCGTGCGTTGTGCGGTCGGGCAGGCAGCCTATTGCGGGCTGATTTCGAACGATGCTGGTGGGCCAGAGGGTGAGGGTTTGTCAGTAGGGCGTCGAGGCGACTTACTGCTGACGTCCACCAGTTCCGGGTCGACCGACGATGAACCCGGCCTGAAGACTTTAGGCCAGCAGTTACCGCCCTTGCACGAGATACAAAATTACATCCTGGAAGAACTGGACGGCCAAGCTCGCTCGCGCCGTTCTCTGATTCGATCCCTGCAGAAAGCGGGCGTCCTTGGTTCTGATAGAACCTTTGACCGACACATGAAGACACTCGTAGATTCCGGCCGGGTCAAGAGTAGCCGAGGCATTGGCTATTTCCGCCCCGACAGGCCTCCCCCTCAACCATAACGGCTGAATATCAATGGCAACCTGATGGCAATGAGTTGTCAATCAGGTGTCAACACCGCTTGCCCCGCTTGTTGTATCCTCCTAGTAGCGGTGGCGACCCGCTGAGAGCACGAGTTTAGGGGCGGAAGCCCTCACGAATCCCGGGCAGCATTTTGGGTCGCCAGCCCCGCTGCTCGGGATTGTTTTTGTAGGAGGTAACGACATGGTCACGAAAGGCGGTCAGAAAGCCATCGACGCCAAGTCTGCCCTTGACGATTTCTTGCGGACCGCGGCCGCGCGGGCGAGCGCCAGGGAACAGGTCCAGCGCAATCAGGTTGCGCTGGACAAGCTTTCGGATCTTGAAGCCGCCGGGCAGGAAATTGGAGAGGGGGCCGAAGAGGCCGCCGAACGGCTGACCCGCAGCGCGGCTCAGCTGGAGAGCCAAGATCGACGGCTGCGCACGCAGGCACGGGCCGTGGCCCGCGAGATGGTTCGCCAGCGCGCAACCCTCGGCCGCCGGGCAGAAAAAGAGGCCGACAAACTCGCAGAGCTCGAAGGTGCTGGCTTGCTCGAAGTACTTGACCTTGCTGCACAGATGATGATTGCGCTGGCAAAGGTCCGGCAGCTACGGCTGCCGGATGAGCATCATCGCCCGGGCACGGTGTTACAACTCCTTGCTCATCTGTTGGATCAACACAAGGAAGCCTTTCTGGAAACCCTGAAGTCGCATCTCAAGTCTGAGGACGCCGCAAGGGCGGGCCGGGGGCTATATCGACGCCTCTACGAGGCCCAACAGAAGTGCGCGGCTGCGCGCCGCGACGCAGAGAAGAGCGTCGAGCAGCTGGTGAGCCAAGCGCTGCACTCGGCCGGCCTGAACGGCCAGGCTGCTGAGCTCACCCGCCTGGTCATGGATGCCGCGGAGTCCACGGATGGGGAATAAGGCCATCGAACTTCCGGACGAGCTCCGCGCCGCGCTGGTTGAAATTGAGATCGGTTTCGAAGCACTCGAAGCACCGACGGTGGAGTTGTCGGCGAAGCTCGGCCAGCTGCACACCGAGGCCGCTGCCGGCGCCGACCCGCTCTCCTCCGAAACTCAGCGCTTGCAGGCAGAGCAGGCGCGCCTAGATGAGCGCCGGCAGGATCTCCGTGAAGACCGTCGAAGCCTGTGCCTCGATCTGGTTGAGTGGTTGCGGGGCGAGGGTGTTCCTCGGTCGGAAATGGTCAGTATCACCGAGGCGGCTCTGAAACGGGCCCGGTTTGGTGAAGGTTTTGCGGCGGAAATTGCACGCCGCGTTTCTGAGGCATAGCGAGAGAGGGAGAAGGGATGCGGAAAATACTGGACCGGTTTCTGGAGCAGATGAACGAAGAACACGCCGCGGCGCTCGTCTGCCCCGAGTGCAACAAGCGGGGCAAGTTCGCCTTCAGAGGTTTCCTCGACGGTGGCCAGGCCTACCAAGTCGCCGGCTGCACCGGCTGCGCGAGGTCCTGGCCGGTGAAGGTCCCCGCGGCGCTGGTGGTGGCCGCGACTGAAAACGTGCAGAAGGGCGACGAGCTCCTGGTCGACTACCAGGGCGAGCCGCGACGGATCAGCGCCGACGACGTGACCGACGAGACCGTGGTCGCCGAGGTCGATGGGGAGTCCGACGTGAAAGTCAGGAAGGCGAACATTCTCGGCCGGTTCTTGGTGGGCGCGTAGCCCAGCAGGTAACTCAGCACAAGGAGAACAACAATGACTTTTGATACGTGGCTGGAGGAGCGCGGGTTATTGGCCGATGCCGACGAAGGCCGGCTCAGTGAACGTGCCCTGGGGCAGCTGGAGGCCGACTGGCGCCGGGACGAGGAAAGGGCCGATCGCGCCTATCTCTGGGAGAGAATCCGCGCGGTCTGCCCCGAAGCGCTGAGGGAGTTCGCCGCAAAGATCTTCGCCGCGGGCGGGGTCGAGGTGAAAAGCACGGAGGGCGAGCGCGCCCTGCGCAGGTGTTCCACCTTCGAGGAATTCCGTGCGGCCCTCCGGGCAGAAAACCGGCGGCGGCAAGAGCACGAAAGCTGCTCCGGTCTTCCAACCCTGAAGCAGGTTGACGACGACGTTTTGATCCGCGCGCTGTCCGGCGTGGCGGCCGTCACGTCGACCCCGACCGCCACGGAATCTGGGAGCAAGCGGCCGGCGCCGGCATCCGCAGCCCGCGTTGCGGATCTCCCGGATGACGTTGCCGTGAGAGCGCTGGGCGGCTGATCCGTGAGCGTGGCGCTTCGGGTCAATCGGCTGCTCCAACCACCGCCCGAGCGGGTGGAGCAGCCGCAGCTTGAAATACTGCACCCTCCATCATGGCGTGCGGAGCTTGGGCGGCGCTGCCGTCGCCGTGACCTGCTGCGCCGAGATTGCATCTACAACTCTTGTCCTGCAGTCCTCTCTTCTCTTGCGGACGGGTTGTTGCTGTCTGGGGCGTCAGCCGGCACCGCACGCATTCTGCTCGCGTGTGCGGCCGCCGGGTGGCGGCGGGGCGGTCCCCGGGGGGCCGATTTGCTCCTTTCCAGCCTCCTGGAGGGACCTGGGTCGGCCCGACATCCTCTCTGTCGGGCCGACCATTTTCCCCCCGCGTCGGGGAGCGGGCTGTGATTCTCTCCAAGCTCCTACGCGGGCTGTTCCCCCGCACGACCGAGGCGCTTGAGTTGACGGGCTTCCGCCGCGCCTGGTCGGCCGCCGGCCGCCGCGGCATTTCGTTCACATGCGCCGTTTTTGCTCCGGAAGTTGCAAACGTTGTCTCGCGTCTTGACAAGCTCGAGAAAAAGTCCGCGTTGCCGGCGGTGGAGTTAGAGGATCTCCGGGCCGCGGTGGCGGGTTTGGAGGGCACGCTGGCCGAGGGCATCGCCTTTATCAACCACGATCCCAGCAGCTTCGATAAGCTGCCAGGCTTCCAGGAGTTTGCTAATGGCGACTGATGCCATCACCCTGCGGATCGACGTGCTCGAGCAGAAGATGCTTGGCGCCCTGGGCAAGATTCAGGGCCGCATGGAACAGACCAAGCGAAAAACCGAGGGCTGGAACAAGGGGCTTGCGACCGCCCGCAACCTGGCCGCCGGCATCGGTGGCGCGTTCGGGTTCGGCGTGATTTTGTCCGGCCTAAGCAAGGCGATCAGCCTGCACGACCAGTGGATTCAGAAGTTGCGCGCGACCGGCGAGCAGGCCGCCAAGACCGGCAAGGACGTGCTGGCGCTGGCGCTCATGCAGGAGCAGGGCAAGGCCGGGGACGTGGCCCGCAAGATGGCGGCCGCCGCGCCGAGCTGGAGCCCTGGCAAGGCCTGGAGCGTGGGCCAGCAGCTGCAGGCCCAGCTGGGCAGCGCCACCGCCGGGATCAAGGGTCTGCAGGCGGCGCACCGGCTGGGACTCACCGGCGTAACTCCTGAGGCGGCCGGCGGCGCCGTCAGCCTGGGCATGGCCGTGGGCCTGCCGGCCGGCGTGGCCGCGCGCGCGCCCTACGCGGCGGGTGAAGAAAGCTCGCTCTCCCCGCAGGAATTATCCGAAGGCGGCCAGCGCTCGCTCGGCGTCTACCGGGATCCGATCCTCGGCTATTCGGTCATGGCCGAGATGAGCAAATTCAAGAAAGAGCCGGGCATGATGGGCACCTATGCCAAGATGGCGCGGCAGTCGCTCATGGATCCGGGCAAGGCGGACATGTGGCGGGGGATGGGAGTCAAGGACCAGAGCTTTTTCGGGCGGCTGCGCGCGCTCAAGGCCGGCGGTTACGAGAGTGAGGAGGCGCTTACCAATCTGGGATTTGCCGAGAAGCGCGGCCGTGAAGCTGTTGGGTATTTACTGCGCGACATCGGGAGCCTCGAACAAAAATACTCCGCGATTCAAAGGGGCGCACAGACTCCCGGGCTGTTGATCCGGAAGCGCGCGGCCGCGGAGTCGGACCCCACGGTCGGCCCACAGATCCGTCACGAGCGCGTGGTCGAGACGGCGAAGTCCACATTACAGCGGGAGAAGGCAATCCCGAGTACCCCGGCGGCGCAGATCACCCAATCCGCCGGACGACAGGCACAACTCGAACAGCTAACGCGTGGCATTGCGCTTCACCGAATGGGTGTGCCAGACGTGCCCGAGGAGGGCTACGGTGCGATCGGTGCCTGGTGGGCCCGCCGCATGAACATCATGCGGACACCGAAGCGATATTTCACAGACATCGAAGGCAGCCATAGTGCGGCGACGGAACGCTGGTATGAAGCCGAATACGCCCGCGCGTACCGCCAACTGAGGGTCGCCGAAGATCTTCAACGCGCGGCCAAGAACCTCTACAACTCCACCCGTGAGAACCGTTGAGCTGACTCGAGGAACACCGTGGATTGCAGACAGTCCGAGCCCAACCGCCCGCCTTCGCCTTCCGGCGCTTTGCCCCGCCCGGCTGACTTGAGGAACAACGGCCTTTTGCAGCAACACGCGCACAACCCGTCAATCCAATGCGTTACACACCAACCAGGTCCGACCCTATCCAATTGCAATGCGGGTCCTTACCACACCCCCCCCACCTTGGTCTGCGACGCAGAT
>Ga0272441_10008720_pt1 | contig 15967 bp, 17 predicted proteins | sample SSMProp6N_FD_193582 | JGI IMG/M metagenome (GOLD analysis project Ga0272441, IMG submission 193582) | Marine sediment archaeal communities from Little Sippewissett salt marsh, Falmouth, MA, United States - SSM-Prop-6N | ecosystem: Environmental > Aquatic > Marine > Wetlands > Sediment ... | reverse complement strand
CATGGCCGAACTGGTATTTGTGAACAAGAAGCCGATACGGTACAGACCATCCACCTTGCTGATATTTGCCCTGATTGCGGAGGCACACTCGAACCCAAAGGCACCAAACCCCGAACCGTCATAGATGCAAATCCAAATCTGGGGACACCATACTGATTATTTGTTTGCAATTGACATTCTGAGGGTAAAAAGGTACTGTTTTGGGAGCGAAAAACTAAACTTATTGACTTTTTTGGAGCAGCGATATGATACTGGTAACCGGCGGCGCGGGCTTTATCGGCTCGGCGATTGTAGCGGAACTGAACGCAAGGGGCGTTGATGATATATTGATCGTCGATATCCTCGGCAAGGACCAGCGATGGAAAAACCTGCGCAACTTGCGATACGCCGACTATCTGGAAGCCGACGATTTTTCCGAGGTCGTTTCCGATGCGGATCTGGACATCCAAATGGAGGCGATTATCCACATGGGGGCCTGCTCGGACACGACCGAGATGGACTGCTCGTATCTGGTCAAGAATAATTACGAATTCTCCAAGCTCCTGGCCGGCTGGGCGCTGGAAATGGACGCCCGATTTATCTATGCCTCCAGCGCCGCCACCTACGGCGATGGCTCGCAGGGCTTTGCCGATGACGAGGACGCACTGGAGACACTAACGCCGCTGAACATGTACGGCTACAGCAAGCACATGTTCGACCTGTGGTGCAAGCGGCAGGGGTTGCTGGACCGTTTCGTCGGCATCAAGTACTTCAATGTTTTCGGCCCGAACGAATACCACAAAGCCAACATGCGAAGTTTCGTCATCAAGGCCTTCGAGCAGATCAATGCCACCGGCGGCGTGAAACTATTCAAATCCCACCGGCCCGACTACACCGACGGCGGCCAGTTGCGGGACTTCATCTATGTCAAGGACGCGGTCGATATGACGCTGTTTTTCCTCGAAAATCAGGATGTCTCCGGCATCTTCAATGTCGGCACCGGCAACGCACGCAACTGGAACGACTTGGCAGCAGCAACCTTTAAGGCGATGGGTATCGAGCCGAAGATTGAATACATCGACATGCCCGAAATCCTCCGGGATAAATACCAGTACTTCACCCAGGCAACAATGGACAAACTCCGCGCCGCCGGCTGCGAGAAAGACACGACAACCCTCGAAACCGCCATCACCGACTACGTCCAAAACTACCTCATGAAAGAAGCATATTTGAGAGGTTAAAAGGACTTTTGGATGAATATACAAGAAGTAAAAATAGGCACAGAGAAGGAAAAAACAAAAAAAGTAAACCCTCGAGTCATAAAGGCCTCACAGAAGTGGCTTCAGGAGAAAGGGGTCGATTTAAAGGACCTCGACGAACCCCAGCGTGAAGCGGTTTTTTACTTCATCAAACAAAGGCGAGGCCTCCTCTGGCTGATATTAGTATCAATACCTTGCATGGCGATTTATGCTTTTTGTATTTATGGTTTTTCCCGATTTGTTCAGGGCGATGACGCAATTTGGATTCCACAAAAATATGAGGTAGCAAATGAAGAAGGTGAAAAAACCTATCAGGATATCCCTGAATCGTTAAAAGAGACGATCAACCTTTATGGAAAATTGTGTCTGATGTTTGGTGCCGTTATTGGGGGCTTATTATATTTGTTTGCTTCAAATATCGTCGGACCTATTCTTCTTTATCAAAACATAAAGCGCAGCGACAAAACCATTTCTGTGTTTTTACCCAACAGCGGGGGCTGATTTTTCCAATGCCGTTTACGCCGTATCATTTTGGACCAAGTGGGTTTGTGGGGCTGCTGTTTCGCCGGTGGATCGACGTGCCGGTCTTCATCGCGGCCAATGTCCTGATCGATATTGAAGTGTTGGCAGACAGTTATTTCACAGACGGCTGGCCGGTGCATCAACTCTGGCATTTTCATACGCTGCTTATCGGGGGGCTTGCCGGAGCGATTTTTGGAGTGATTATCTATTATATTAAGCCGTTTCGCTGGTGTTGCGAAAAATCCATGTCCCTGATCGGCCTGCCGGGCCGGGCGACCCTGCTTTCAATGATATTAGCAGGTCTGTTGGGTGTCTGGCTGCATGTCTTTATTGACAGTTTCTATCATTATGATGTGCAGATTTTCTGGCCGTACAAGGACAACACTATATTCCGCTGGATCAACAGCGGAAAAATGTCCAACATGGCAAAAACCCAGCAACAGGTTCTGATGTGGTGCCGCATATTCTGGGGCTTGATGGTCGGATTGTATCTGGTGATATTGACCTTGAGAGCGAAAAGATCGGGAAAACACGCATGAACTCTGAAAAATTCCGACTCAAAATCTACCATTTCGAAGGCGATTTAACGCTTGACAAGCGGCCGACGTATTCTATAATACCGTTTTCTTTGTCATGAAGACAGAGCTGAAAGGAATGTGATGATAGTACAGATAGGAAAAGTAAGTCGTGCATTCGCATAGTGTTACAATGCATTGTGCGGGATTTTTTGTCGTGCGCAGCCGACTGCTTTTAAATAGATGCTCTTCAGGAACTTTGCAGATTTGCTGTTTTTGGGAGGGTGCCATGGCCGAACGGTAGGACAATTTTGTTCAGCCCGGCTTAGGTGTGTTTTCCTGAGCCAGTGTATTCTGCATCCGTCGAAGTGGTGGCCTGAAGGTTTCCACTTTTTTTATTTGGCAAGAGGGAAAAGGATAAAATGAATCAAGAATTGATCAGAATCGTTGAGAACATCGCCAAGGACAAGAACATCGACAAAGAGTCGATTTTTCAGGATCTGGAGGCAGCGATGGTATCGGCTGCGCGAAAGCACTTTGGTGTGCTGCCAACGTCCGGCGTGGAAATCGTTGTCCACATTGACCGTGCCAGCGGGGCCATGAGCGCTTTTAAAGACGGTGTTGCAATCAACATTAAGGATTTAGGCCGCATCCCGGCGCAGACAGCCAAGCAGGTCATGATCCAGAAGATCAAGGCCGATGAGCGTGACAGCATCTATGCTCAATATGTTCAGCGCAAAGGGGAGATCGTCAATGGTATTGTGGCCCGTTTTGAAGGCGGTTCCCTCGTCGTCAGTCTCGAAAGCCGGGTCGAAGCGATTATGCCCAAATCCGAACAGATCACGGGTGAGTCCCATCATCCTTCAGAACGTATCCGTGCGATGATCCTCGATGTTCGGGAATCTACGAGCCAGATTAAGATCGTTCTTTCCCGGACACATCCGGAATTTATCCGCCGTCTGTTTGAGTTGGAAGTGCCTGAAGTGGCCGAGGGCATTATTGAAATCAAGTCGCTGGCGCGTGAGGCCGGCTATCGTACCAAGATTGCAGTGGATACTATTGACGACAAGGTCGATCCGGTGGGCGCGTGCGTGGGTGTTCGCGGCAGCCGGATTCGTAATATCGTGGACGAATTGGGCGGCGAAAAAATTGATATTGTTCGCTGGAGCGACTCCTCGCAGGTGCTGATCGCCAATGCATTGATGCCCGCGAAGGTCAGTGAAATCGCCATTTGTTTTGAACTGGGCAGGGCAACGGTTGTCGTAACTGAGGATCAATTGTCGCTGGCCATCGGCAAACACGGTCAGAATGTTCGCCTGGCAGCTCGGCTGACCGGGTGGGATATCGATATTCTCACGCCGACCGAATACAACAAGGAAGTGGACCGGGTGTCGGCCTGCATCAAGGGGGTTGACGGTGTGGATGACAGTTTCGTTGATAAACTGCTGGCGCTGGGGATTATTTCGGTGCTCGATCTCGAAGAGGTTGGCGCCGAACCGCTGGTTGAGGAATTGGATGTCGATCAGGCACTGGCTGAGCAGATTATCGCTGCGGCGGAAGAATCGGCCAAAAAAGCCGCCGCTGAGAATAACCCCACACAAGCCGAAGATATCTTGAAGCAGGAAAAGGAACAATTGAAATAATCAGTGGCCGGTGGCGATGCCGGCCAGAGTCGTAACGCGGTTGCTAATTTTGGGAGACGGTTTTGGCTAAATCCAATACACGAGTGCATTTGTTGGCCAAAGAGCTGAATGTAAAAAGCAAGGCCATTGTCGAAAAATGCCAGGCCGAAGGTCTCGACCAGATCACGAATCACATGTCGACGATCTCGGTCGGTCTGGCGGCGACGATTCGTGAATGGTTTAGCGAAGGCGAACATTCCACAACCGTGGAAGTCGCCAAGCCGGTGGACCTGAAGAAAGTATGGATCAAACGCAAGAAGGCGGAAACGCCCGAACCGGCAGAGATTCAACCCGACCAGACGCCCGCGGAGGAAATCCCCGCTCAGGCCGTGTCCGAACCGGAATCGCCGGCAGACGTCACCGTGCAGGAGGCGCCCTCCGTTCAACCTGTCACGGAAGAACCCCCGGTTGCAGAGCCGGTTCAGAAAGAAGTTGAGACGCCGCCCGCGAAAAAAGTTAAAAAAACCAAAAAAACCAAAAAAACCAAAAAAACCAAAAAAGTTAAAAAAGCTAAGAAGCCCAAAGAACCCGAAAAGATTGTTCCGGCCGGTCCGATGCTCGAAAAGCCGAAGCCGGCCACGCTTTCGGGGCCGACAGTCATTCGTGTCGAAAAAGTCGAGAAAGAAACACGTCCACCCCGGCGACGGACACCCCGCCCACGTCATGACATGCCCATTACCGAGCCGCTGTTGGCCAGTCATGATACATTGGGCAAGGGCAAGAAGGCCGGTAAAGCTAAAACCCACGGCCGCAAAAAAGACCGGGCCGGCAGCGATGATGATGCTCGCCGTCAACGTGGTGATATTAAGCGGATGCGCGCCCGTGATATGGAAGAACGACGTGCGCGGTTGGCCGCGGCTCGCGGCGAAACGATGCGGGCCAAACCCTCGCGGCGCATTGAGGCCAAAAAAGCAGGGGATGTGGTTTCACATGTGGAAAGGCCGGAAAAGGCGTTTGTCTCTGAGCCGATTTTAGTCAAGGATCTGTCGGCTGCGTTAGCGGTTAAGGTTGGTGAGATCATTGCCAAACTAATGTCTCAAGGTGTTATGGCGACTGCGAATCAGGCGATTTCTACGGATGCGGCTGAACTGGTTGCACTGGAATATGGGACAGAGTTGATTATCGAGCGCAAAAAGGGCGTTATTGAGGAAATCGAAGAAACCTTCCAGTCTCGCGAGCGCAAAAACCTGAAAAAACGTCCGCCGATTGTTACGATGCTGGGCCACGTCGATCACGGAAAAACCAGCTTGCTCGATAAGATTCGCAGCACGAGCGTGGCTTCCGGCGAAGCCGGCGGGATTACCCAGCACATCGGCGCCTACCAAATTGAACTGAACGGCAAAAAGGTAACGTTTCTTGATACACCGGGGCACGAGGCATTTACAGCGATGCGTGCCCGCGGGGCCAATATGACCGATATTGTCGTTTTGGTGATTGCCGCTGATGACGGGGTGATGCCGCAGACGGTTGAAGCAATACACCATGCCAAGGCGGCCGAAGTCACCATCATCGTTGCCTTGAATAAGTGCGACATTCCCGGCGTGGATTTCAACCGCATCTACGGTCAACTGGCCGAGCACGAACTGACCCCCGCTGAGTGGGGCGGGAATACAGAGATCGTTAAGACCAGCGCGATTACAGGCGAAGGAATCGAAGAATTGATCGAGCACCTGGATTATCAGGCCGAACTGAATGATTATCAGGCGGATTCAACGGTTCCTGCGCAGGGTTGGATTGTTGAGGCGAAAATGTCTCAAACCAAGGGTCCGATTGCCACGGTACTGGTCAAAGAAGGCGTGCTCGAAAAGGGATCGATCATTTTGGCCGGCGGCGCTTCCGGCCGCATTCGAACCATGACGGACAGCCGCGGCAAGAGCGTTAAGAAGGCCCCGCCTTCGACGCCCGTTGAAATTACCGGTCTGGATAATGTTCCCGTAGCGGGCGATAAATTTTTCTGTCTGGCCGATCTCAATCGGGCCAAATCCGCGGCTGAACAGATACAACACACAACCCGCGAAGAAGGATTAGCAAGGCGGTCCATTGTGACACTGGACAACCTGTTCTCGCACATTGAGGCCGGTAATGTCAAAGAGCTGAACCTGATTGTCAAGGCCGATGTGCAGGGTTCTGTGGATGTATTGATTAAATACCTGACCGAGTTGAGTACCGACGAGGTGAAGATTAAAGTAATTCACGCTGCTGTCGGCGGCATCACCGAAAGCGATGTTGTCCTGGCCGAGGCGTCGGATGCGATTATTATCGGTTTCAATGTGGTGCCGGACGAACGGGTTCGTCACTCTGCAGACAGTAAAAAGGTGGATATCCGCCTGTACAGCATTATCTACCGGATTACCGAGGACCTGAAAGCGGCAATGGTTGGCCTGCTGGAACCGGAATATGAAGAAAAAGTGTTAGGTCATCTGGTTGTTCGTAATACATTTAAGGTTTCAAGTCTTGGAACCATCGCCGGCTGTTATGTCAGCAGCGGGCTGATCAATAAAAATGCCAGATTGAAACTGATTCGTGACAACATCGTCGTCAAGGACAACTGTGTGATCGAGTCGCTCAAGCATTTCAAGGATGATGTCCGGCAAGTCAAAACCGGCCTCGAATGCGGCATAAAAATTGCAAAATTTGACGACATTAAAGAGGGTGACGAATTTGAGGCGTATGAGATAGTGGAAGTGGCCAGAACGCTTTAATCCGATTCGAACGAAAAGATATCCAGATGGTCTCCAGAAGACAGCAAAAGATTGCCCGGGCGATTCGGGAATCGGTCAGCAAGACGATTCTAAATGGCTTAAGCGACCCCCGCGTTACCGGGTTGGTGACGGTGACGGAGGTGGATGTCTCTCCGGACATGAAAAACGCAACCGTCTTCCTGAGTATTCTGACCGCGGATGACCGAAAAGCCGATGTTACATTTGGCGCCATTTGCCACGCGACGGGTCATTTCCAGCACCAGTTGGGAGATGATCTGACCGGGAGAGTGTGTCCGCATCTGCGATTTGAAAAGGACCGGAAAGTCAGCAAGACCCTGGAAACCCTGCGATTGATCGAACAGGTCGAACAGGAGTATTCAGCGCATCCTGTGCAGGAACCCGTGGACGATTCAGAAAATCCGAAAGCATAAGAACAGGACCCGTTTATGAAGGACAGCAGAAAATACAGCCCGAAAATAAAAAAACTGTTTGGTTCGTTGAAGCGAAAATCGGCAAAACAGACGATGCCGCAGTACGCCGATCCGATCGATGCGGTGGTTTACGCGTTGGTCAGTGAGCACGTGACGAGACCGGTTTCAGATCGCATCTACAAGCGTATGATGAAGCACTTTGTGAATTTAAATGACCTGCGTGTTTCCCGCAGGGAGGAGATCCTGGATGTCTTCGGGGATTCGTTTGAAACGGCAGATAAGGTTGCGGCTTCCATCACACAGGTGCTCAATACTATTTTTGAGAAGAAAAACACCGTGAATTTGGCGATTTTGAACCACGATGGAAAGCGTCAGGCACATAAGGAATTATCCGAGATCGAAGGGATCACGCTGTTTGCGGTCAGCTACTGTTTTTTGACAGCGATGGGCGGTCACGCGATTCCGCTGAATGCCGCGATGCTCCGGTACCTGCGCGACGGTCAGATGGTACACCCCGCCGCGACCGATGCCGAGATCGCCGGATTTTTGGAACGGCAGATCGCCGCAGCCGATGCGTATAATTTTTATCTGCTTCTGCGGCAGGAAGTCGAACAGACCAAACCGGGCTCTGGGACAAAGAGGCCCGCGGCAAAGAAAAAAACGGCGGCGAAGAAATCGGTAACCGCTAAGCGCAAGACGGCTGTGAAAAAGAAAACGGTTCGAAAAAAATAAGAATCCGAAAAATGTATTTTTGTAGGGAAGGGTAACGTGTTGTCAGAGAAAGTACTAAAATTAGGAATCCCGAAAGGCAGTTTACAAAATGCCACGTTTGATCTGTTTGAGCGGGCCGGTTTTAATGTTTCCGGTTTTGAACGGAGTTATTTCCCCCGCATTGACGACCCCGAGATTCAGTTGATCCTGCTGCGGGCACAGGAAATGAGCCGGTATGTTGAAGACGGTGTTTTGGATGCGGGCTTTACCGGGTACGACTGGATACAGGAAAACAATTCGGATGTGCATGAGGTGTGTGAGCTGCAATACAGCAAGGCCACATCCAATCCGACGCGATGGGTGCTGGCCGTTCCGAATGAATCGCCGGTTCAAAAAGCCGAGGATCTTGAAGGCGGCATTATCGCGACGGAGTTGGTCAATGCCACACGGCGTTTCTTTGAGCAGAAGAAGGTCAATGTCAAAGTCGAGTTCAGTTGGGGCGCCACCGAGGTGAAGGCCCGTTTGGTCAGCGGGATCGTGGAACTGACCGAGACCGGGTCCTCAATAAAAGCCAATAATCTCAAGATTATCGATACCCTGTTGACATCAACAACGCGGTTTATCGCCAACAACAGCGCCTGGAAGGACGACTTCAAAAAACAGAAAATCGAGAGTATTGCAATGCTGCTCAATGCGGCGATTGACGCGAAAACACTGGTGGGTCTGAAGATGAATGTCCCGAAAGACGGCCTGGAAGCGATCTTGAAACTGCTGCCGGCGGAGAAAAGCCCAACCGTGGCTTCTCTGGCGGATGAGCAGTATGTTGCCATCGAGATCATTATTTCCGAAAAAGACGGCCGCGAGTTGATTCCGTCGCTGAAACGTGCCGGTGCATCGGGCATCTTTACATACTCGCTGAATAATGTCATTCATTAAGACGATAAATAGTTTTTTTAAAGGTAACTGACCATGGCAGGACATTCCCATTGGGCGGGGATTAAACATAAAAAAGCCGCCAATGATGCAAAACGTGGAAAAGTGTGGAGCAAAATTGCTCGCATGATTATTGTGGCCGCCAAGGCCGGCGGCGGGGATCCCGGGCAGAATTTGACGCTGCGGTATGCGATTGACAAGGCCAAGGCCGCCAATATGCCCAAGGATACGATTGAAAAAGCCATCAAGAAGGGCACCGGCGAACTGGGCGCGATTGAATATGTGGATGTGCTGTACGAAGGGTACGCCCCCGGCGGCGTGGCGATCATGGTCGAGGGACTGACCGACAACCGCAACCGGACGGCACCTGAAATCAAGAAGATTTTTGAAAAACGCGGCGGCTCGATGGGTGCCAGCGGGTGCGTGAGCTATATGTTCAGGAAAAAGGGGCTGGTGACGGTCAAGACCGATGCGGCCGATGAAGAAACGCTCATGGAGATTGCATTGACTGCCGGAGCTGACGATCTTGAGAATACCGGCGAGATTTACGAGATCACCTGCGAGCCGGAAAGTTACGATGATTTAAAAGCGGCTCTGGAAGAAAAAGAAATTCCGCTGGAAAGTTCTGAGCTTTCGAGGTTGCCGGACAGCACGATTCCGGTCGCTGATGCGGAAACTGCCCGAAAGCTCCTGAACCTGATGGAGGATTTCGAAGACCACGACGACGTGCAGGAAGTGTATGGCAACTTCGACATCCCGGACGATATCCTGAACCAGATTCAATAACGCGGGATACTATCCACAGATTACACAGTTTTTAATAAGCTTTTTAATCATAATAATCTGTGAAATCTGTGGACTTTAAATTATGACCCAGACTGCTAAACATGTTATTTTTAAGGGGCGCGTGCAGGGGGTCGGCTTTCGTTACACCACTCAGCGTGCGGCGGGCCGCTACGGTCTGACTGGCTACGTCCGCAATCTGCCACACGGTACGGTCGAGGCGCTCCTGCAGGGAACGGCAGCAAACATTCAGGCCTGCATCAACGACCTTCAGGATACCTTCGGCGGTTATCTTCGTGACATGAAAATAACCGACCAACCCGTCAACCCCCAGTATCACGATTTCAGGATTACTTATTGAATTTTGGTGAAAATTGGCGTTTAATAGCAGGCGGAAACTGCTTAACTTAACAAAAACAAGGATTTTATGATTTCTCGTGATACATCCAAAGAAAGCGCAGATGTGGTAATGCAAATTTACCGCTCAATGCCTGCTGGTAAAAAAATCAAATTGATATTTGACGCTATGCAAATGGGTCAGCAGTTGGCGATGGCAGGGCTTCGTCGACGTTATCCGGATGTCAACGATGATCAGATTTGGCATCTCTGGGCCAGGCAGCACTTGGGCGAAGAGTTATACGAAGAGGTTTATGGAAATAGGAAGGACTAACGATGCCTGACAACACGACTTATCAAAAAGCGATTGACTTAATTAACGGTGCGAGCAATGTCCTGCTGACGACGCATATTCGTCCGGACGGCGATGCCTGCGGGTGTGTGCGGGCGATGATGGAGGCCGTTCAAAATCAAGGTAAACAAGCACAGGCCCTGTTTATGTCGCCGCTGGCGGCGTGGTATGAGGGCCTTTTTGCGAGGAAACCCGCCATTCTTGGAAACGACATCCCCCCGGAGAAGCTTTCTGAGGTCTATCAGGATGTGGACCTGGTGATCCTTGTCGATACCGACAGCCGTGTTCAGCTTCCCGGCTTTGCCGACTGGCTGGACGATTGCGGCAAGAAGATTCTCGTGATTGACCATCATATCAGCGGCGATAATCTTGGGACTGTGGAACTGGTGGATACCGTTGCGGCGGCGGCAGGCGAGATTGTGTTTGATTTGATTAAATCTGCCGGCTGGGAGATCACCGAACGCATCGCTGAATCGATTTTTATCGCCCTGTCCACCGATACCGGCTGGTTCAAGTTCGGCAATACCGACAGCCGCATTTTCCATACCGCCGCCGAACTGATCGATGCCGGGGCCAGACCCAATGTGATCTACCGGCTTCTGTATCAGTCCTTTACGCCGTCACGCTTGTACCTGATGATGCGGATGCTGGACCATTTGCAGCTTCATGCTGACGGCCGCATCGCCACCCAATACATCCTGCGCGAAGATTTTGATGAAACCGGAGCATCCGGTCCGGATACCGAAAACCTGATCGATGAATGTCAACGTGTCGAATCGGTCGAGGCGGCGGCGTTATTTGTGGAATTGGCAGATGGCGGTTTTCGCTGTTCACTTCGCAGCAAGGGTAAAGTCGATGTCCGAAAAATCGCCCAAAAATACGGCGGCGGAGGCCACACCCTCGCCTCCGGTGTGAATCTGAAGGAAACAACTCTCGAAACGTGCGTCCAGAACATCGTAGATGAAATTACAATTCAGCTTTAACTGGGCAGGATGAGCCATGCCCACGCTGATCAAAACTGGGGCAGATTGAAATTTTTGGAGAAACGAAGATGGATGCTGAGCAGCGGTCCATTGGGCCTGATACGAAACCAAAACGAAAGAGACTACGGCGTTTTGCCAGGATTTTGTTAGGCATTGTTGCGTTTATGGTTGTCGCTTTCTTGATATACTTTCCTGGGCAACAAACCCCTATCGCTTTCACACTCGCTACCGGGATCGGCGTCAAAGGTCTGCAAGTACGTGTGGACCAGATGGAAGATAAGGCAATTCATGGAGATGACTTTACAGACGATGATAAGAAATTTATTCGAAATCTCTATACCTGTTTTGCCAAAGGCGGACGTTTGACAATTGTACTACGGCAGTCTGGCCAAATAATGAATCACTACTTGTCACAATCGGGAGAGGATCTGAAGGTTAATCCACGTATTTTTGTCAAGAGTTGGTCAGTGCAAAATCAGATGACGAAACTTAGAGAACAAATCATGAGGGATCTTCGAGTTTCAGAAGAAATAAGAAAATCCTACTTTTCAGACGCATTTCATATGGGTGATCCGGAGTTCTATGATTCACGCGTAGGATTGTATTTCGGACAAATCATTGCCACACCTGACAAGTCAGCAGAAGACAACATAGTTATTCACTGGCGAGCTGAATGTCCCTGGCAATGGCCCTCCTATGAATCTTTGTTTGAGAAGTATGGGAGTTATCATGCCGAGAATTTCCCTCTCCCCAACTACTTAAGTATGGTATCAGGACCTCAGTATTGTCTTCGCATTGACAATGGTCTGGGCGGATATTTGGAAACTTTGGGAATTGCAAAACCATTCCTTGTATGGTCAGAGTGGTCGGAAGATGGGGGAAAATAATGGGGTTGGGCTTTATCCCCGCGTTGGTACCTGGGGGGGATCATGCGGGCGGGACGCCCGCGTTCCCAGTAGCTATGTCGTAATGACGAATTCTTTTTTGCGGGTGTCCATCTGGGCCTTGAGGCGGGCGACGATGGAGGAATGCATCTGGGATACGCGCGATTCGGACAGGTCCAGCGTGGCCCCGATCTCTTTCATGGTCATCTCTTCGTAATAGTACAGGATGACGATCAGCCTTTCAGCCCGGGTCAGCCCTTTGGAGATGAGGTTTTTCAGGTCGCGTTTCTGTGCCTCGGTGACGGGGTTCTTGCTTTTCTGGTCCTCGATGATATCAATCTCGCGAACATCCTTTTCGCTTTCGTTTTCATTGAACGAATTATTCAGCGAAATCAGCCCGATGGCGTTGGCATCGCGCTGCAGGCGATGAAATTCCACCTTATCCAGTTCCAGTTCTTCGGCCAGTTCCTGTTCGGTCGGGATTCGTCCCAGTTCCGCTTCCAGTGTCTGCATGGCACGGCTGAGCTGATGGGCACGGGCACGCACAAGGCGGGGGACCCAGTCCATATTGCGAAGCTCATCAAGGATGCTGCCGCGGATACGGGGGGCGCAATACGTTTCAAATTTGACGCCGCGTTCGGGGTCATACGCTTCGAGGGCGTCTTTGAGCCCGAAGATGCCCGCCTGAATCAGATCATCCAGCTCGACTTTGTCCGGAAGCTTGACACAGATGCGTTCGGCGCTGTATTTCACCAGGTGCAGATAATTTTCCATGAGGATATTGCGGCAGCGTTCGGATCGAGTCTGAAAGAACTCGGTCCAAACCTGGTCGATGTCGATTTTTTCTAACTGAGGGGCTTTCATACCTAAAACCTCCGTGTTTTATAGTATATTGTTGTGTTTTGCACGGGTATCCGTCCGATAAGTGTCAGTCCTTGTCTTTTCCAAATGCTTAAAAAAGCGAAAAACGCTGTTTTTTAAGCATAACACCATCGGCAGAATGAAGAGGGCACTTAAGCAGAACCCGTTGAGAATGTTTTGGAAAAAAACCTCCCGGACCGGTTCCGACGCAGGTGCCTTTGGGTAAACGATTGCTGATGACTGTTTATGACTATTTTCAAATTACAGCACAAGAACCGGTTCAGCATAAATCGCGCTGGCGTTTTTGCTTGAGCAGTTCAACAGCAATTCTGTTATTCATTAAATTTTCAGAGAGCTTATGGATCTGCATTTGCAGATATTGTTTCGTATCGGTATTCAACAGGTTGGCCGCTTCCGGATCGACCACGGCCGCAGCGTCAAACGATCCCTCTTCACCAAAGGTCACGTTTTCCTTGTCGCATAGCAACAACCGCTTGGAGCGAAGATGCTCCGAAACCGCGTCGGTCATGCACTCAGCGAATTCACAGACCGGCAGGTCCTTGGGCTGGAAGTCGGAGGTTTTGTAGTCAAAGAGGTTCCGGGTCAGGATTTCGCGACGGCGTTCGGTGAACTCAATGATCCGTGTCAGCACCTCGGTGATGTTATCAATTGTCGTTGTGGTTACTTTCATACTGTTCGCTTCCGTGCCAACCGCTGGTGGAGTCCTTTCTCGCTTACGACATCGACATTTGGGGTTTTTCTTCTGTCTTGAAGAGCCGCTGGATTTCCGTGAGGGTTTTATCTTTTCGAAGTTCCTGGATGCGCCATAACCGTTCAAATACGGATTCATCATACAGACGATGGCCGCCTTCGGTCCAATCCGATTCCTGAATCAGTCCCATCGTGGTGTAGTTATGAATGGTCTGGCGGGTAAAGGGGGTGTGGCGAACGACCTCGCCGATACGGTAAAGCTTTGCAGGAACACAAAACCGTTCTTTTGTTTCAACTTGCACGTTCAATTTCCCTCGCAACCAACTGATACCCTACGTAATAACTTTTACATTTTATAAAATGTAAAAGCTATTGGAAAAATGTCAAAGCTTTTTTTGGAAATTCTTAAAAAATATCAAAAAAATACTTATCGGACGGAGAATGTTATGCCGAAGAATAGAATTTTTGCCGTCAAACCCATGAAGATGGGGGGGTATGTTGTATAGTGATCGCGATTGAAAATCCCCGTTGGGTCGCGGCTATGTAAGGTCAAGACCGTAAGTTACGGCTTGACCTGTGAGAATTTACCACCCTGAAGGGTATAATTCGCTCACGTAACGGGTAAGGGGGCGACTCATGGCCGGGTTTCTCGGCTTCGCAAATTTTTTCCATCGACGAGCATAAAAAAAGTCCCGAAAACTGAACCTAATATCAGTTGACAGGGTATTTATCTGCGGTATATTGATATTATCAGATTATGCGAAGGGAGAACGTTATGATTTCAAAAATCACGGAAATCCTGGGACAAACCGCTGACGACCTGCTCAATCACCAGTGCAAAACCATTTCCAAAGACTTGCTCCATCTTCCTGGGCCTGATTTTGTGGATCGCGTGGTGGCGGTTTCGGACCGCTCGCCGCGGGTCATGCGAAACATGCAGTCAGTTTTCGATCACGGCCGCCTTGCCGGAACGGGCTATCTGTCCATCTTGCCGGTGGACCAGGGCATCGAGCACTCCGCCGGCGCATCGTTTGCCCCCAACCCGATTTACTTTGATCCGGAAAACATTGTCAAACTGGCCATTGAAGGCGGCTGCAACGCGGTCGCCTCCACGCTCGGTGTGCTGGGGTCAGTTTCTCGCAAATATGCTCACAAGATTCCTTTCATTGTCAAAATCAATCACAATCAACTACTGACCTACCCGAATACCTTCGACCAGAGGCTGTTCGCCAGTGTCGAGCAGGCCTATGACTTGGGAGCCGCCGCAGTCGGGGCCACCATTTATTACGGTTCACAAGAGTCCAACCGCCAGATTGAAGAAGTCTCTGCCGCGTTTGAACAGGCCCATCAGTTGGGGATGTTTACCGTCCTGTGGTGCTATCTGCGGAATTCGGAATTCAAAAAAGACGGGGTCGATTACCATACCGCCGCGGACCTGACCGGCCAGGCCAATCATTTGGGCGTCACCATCGAGGCGGATTTGATTAAACAGAAACAGCCCACCTGCAATGGCGGCTACAACGCAATTAAGTTCGGAAAGACCCATAAAAAGGTCTATGAAGAACTAACCACCGACCATCCGATTGATTTGACGAGATACCAGGTCGTCAACTGTTATATGGGCCGCTCGGGCCTGATCAATTCCGGCGGGCCATCCGGCGACAACGACCTCCAGCAGGTGGCCGCCAGCGCCGTCATCAATAAACGTGCCGGCGGAACCGGGCTTATCAGCGGCCGAAAAACGTTTCAAAAACCGATGAAAGACGGCGTGAAACTGTTCCACACGATACAGGATGTCTATTTGACAAAAGAAATCACCATTGCCTGATGTTATGGATGGATTGTGGTGTTATATTGTTTTGAATTAGGATTCTGGATGAAGCCCTGAAATTTGAGATCGGTGTATTTCAAGACATTCAAATGAAAGTTTAGAGTTTTTTTGCTTTTTTCAAAAATTATCTGCCCGACACAGGTTTTAAGACGTATCATACATATATTGTATGCTATCGAGAGATGTACTGAAACGGTTTTCGGGAGAGAGAAAGCTCATGATACCAGGGAAGAGTCAAAACAAAAGCCCGCCTTGACGAGCGGATCGACCAGTCTTTTTTCACCGATTGAAATTCAACAATATATTTTAAAATCCGGAGGTGTTTTATGAAGAATGTAATACTTACAATAGTGTGTGTGACAATGATCGTGGGGGTAATTGGCTGTGCGTGTCAGCCGGCCGAGCCACAACCCGTAATAAAACCGGCCCCTGCGCCGAGACGGGTTCCGGCACCCAAGCCGGAACCTGCAATGGGTAAATGCGGAGCTTATA
>Ga0272441_10008719_pt1 | contig 15967 bp, 12 predicted proteins | sample SSMProp6N_FD_193582 | JGI IMG/M metagenome (GOLD analysis project Ga0272441, IMG submission 193582) | Marine sediment archaeal communities from Little Sippewissett salt marsh, Falmouth, MA, United States - SSM-Prop-6N | ecosystem: Environmental > Aquatic > Marine > Wetlands > Sediment ... | reverse complement strand
GCAATGCACTCATGACCCCACGCGCGCCCTTGACAAGCGCTGGCATCCCGATACAATCAGATAGGCAGCACCAAGTCCGCTTCCTCGCGGCATCCGAAAGGAGCCGGAAATGCCGATCTTTGCCTACGAAGCGCTGGACAGCCAGGGACAGGTGGTCCGTGGCGAGGTCGAGGCAACCTCGAACGAAGAAGCTATCGTCAAGATCCGCAACAAGAGCTATTTCCCTACCAACGTGAAGGAGAAGATGGCCAAACGCCAGCGCACGGCCGCCGCGCGCACGGGCAAACGCAAGAAGAGCGTGGCGTTTGGCAAGGTCAAGACCAAGCAGCTCACGACCTTCACCCGCCAGCTCTCGACGCTTCAGGATGCAGGCCTGCCGATCGTGCGGAGCCTGAAGATCCTGGAGGAACAACAGAAGCCGGGGGTGCTCAAGAATCAGCTCGGCGACGTGGCCGAGGACGTCGAGGGCGGCTCCACCCTGTCCGAGGCCCTGGCCAAACATCCCAAGACGTTCGACAAGCTCTACGTGAACATGGTCCGCGCGGGCGAGGCTGGTGGTGTGCTCGATGCCATCCTCGAGCGTCTGGCCACGTTTATGGAGAAGTCGCAACGCCTCAAGAAGCAGGTGGTCTCGGCCCTCATCTACCCCGCAGCCGTCATCACGGTGGCCGGCGCCATTGTGGCCGCCATCATGGTGTTCGTGGTCCCGAAGTTCGAGGAGATGTTCCGCGACATGCGGATGACCCTCCCGGGCGTCACCCAGCTGCTCATCAGTCTGAGCAACTGGATCAAGGATTACTGGTATCTGCTGCCGGTCATCCCCTTCGGCATCTGGCTGACCACGAAGCTTGTGGCGTCCAACAAGACGGGCCGCTACATCATCGACAAGGTGAAGCTCAAGGTGCCGCTCTTCGGGATCATCGTGAGCAAGTCCACCATCTCGCGCTTCGCGCGGACGCTGGGCACGCTGATCACCTCGGGCGTGCCCATCCTGGAAGCCCTCTCGATCGTCCGGGCAGCCACGGGCAACGCCGTGTTCGAGAACGCCCTCGGCCGGGTGCACGACAGCATCCGCGAGGGCGAGAACATCGCCGGCCCGCTGGCGCAGACGAAGATCGTGGACCCCATGGTGCTCAACATGGTGGACGTGGGGGAGGAGACGGGCGAGCTGGACAAGATGCTCATCAAGGTTGCCGACACGTATGACGAAGACGTCGACGCACTGGTGGGCGGCCTGATGAGCCTGATCGAGCCGCTGCTCATCGTGGGGATGGGCGGCGCCGTGGCGTTCATCGTCATCGCCCTGTTCATGCCGCTGATCTCGCTGATGCAGCAGATGGGCGGCGGGATGTAGGGCGGGGAAGCCACATCGCACGGCTTCGGGCGCGGCACGCCTCGAAGGGCACCGCGCCCGACCTTTGACCGGCCCTGCACCCGTGCAAGCACGGAGGCCCCGGCGGGTCTAAGCCCTTGACAGTTATGGGCATCGCTCTAGAATACCACCGGAGAGAGATGCCCGCCGAGCCAGACCCGCCTCCGCCGCCGTCCGCCGACCCAAGCGGCCACCAGGCCGCCTCGTGGAACGCTCGAAAGGACGACCACATGCCTGCCGCTCCCGCCCGCTCGGCTCCACGCCTCAGCCCACTTCGTGCCGGGAGCCGGCGCGCCTTCACCCTCATCGAGCTCCTCGTGACCATGGCCATCCTGGCCAGCCTGGCCGCCATCCTCATCCCCGTGATCACGGCTGCACGCCGAGCCGCCAAGATCGCAGGCGCCAAGCACCTCCTCGCTCAAATCGAGAGCGCCATCGAGAGCTTCGAGAACGACTGGGGCTCCTTCCCGCCCGACTTCATCCCCTCCGGCATAAGCATCAAGAAGTTCACCGAGGAAGGCGCCGACCCGGATCCCGAAACATCGTGCTGGAACTCCCCCGGGAGCTGCGTGCCCGCCGAAGCCCTCTACTACTCCCTGTGCAACCCCTATGCCACCGGCAAACACCCCTACCTCCAGCCCCAGACCGACCTCCAGGCCACCGACGTCGACCGCGACCGCGTCGTCCACGACGAGACCTACCGCTCCACCGCCAACGGCGTCCCCGAGATCGTCGACCCCTGGGACACGCCGTTCCAGTACCACCGCAACCCCTTCCCCGACGGCACGAAGCTCCCCGACCTGTTCGGCGACGAGGACATGGACGGCTTCGACGACGGGGTCGACCCGACCCGAAACCCCGACGCCTTCGACCTGTGGTCGCCCGGCCCCCCGGGCGAAGGCGACCCGTCCGTGATCGCCAACTGGAAATGAGCAGGAGCCGCGCCCCCATGACGCACGAGGCCCGCACTTCACGTACCGCACGAGGCTTCACGCTCATCGAGCTCCTCGTGGTCATCGGCATCATCGCCGCCCTGGCCGCCATCCTCCTGCCGGCCATCCGCGCGGTCACCCGCGCCACCCGCACCAGCACCACCGAGGCCCTCATCCAGCGCCTCGCCATCGCACTCGACCACTACTTCAAGGAAGAGTCGTACTTCCCGCCCGACTACATGCCCAGCGACGCCGGCTTCGTGAACTTCCGGGGCACCGGCTACGGCGCCCTCGCCACCGCCCTCTCGCCCCCCGAGACCCTCTACTACTACCTCGCACACCCCCAGCTCACCCTCCAGCACCCCATGCTCAAGCTGAGCCGCACCGAGACCATGGACACCAATCAGAACAGCTTCCCCGAGGTCGTCGACCCCTGGGGACGCCCGCTCCTCTACAACCGCCCCGTGTTCCCCGGCTGCGCCGACGGCTACTACAACTACGCCGCCGCGGGCGTCGAGCTCGGCCCGGCCCACAACACCGGCGAATACGACCTCTACTCCGTCGGGCCCGACGGCCAGACGGGAGACGACGATCTGCCCTCGCCCGGACCCACCACGCTAGGCGAGTTCTGCCAGAAGGGCATGGACAACTCGAACGACGGCGAGGGCGAGGACGACGTCGCGAACTGGAAGAAATGACCCCGAGCGATCCGAGAAGGAAGGCAGCACCCATGCGACCGCGAACCACGAGCAACGCCGCCCGCCACCGCCGGCTCGCCGGCCGTCGCGGCGGCTCCGCGTTCACCCTCATCGAGCTCCTCGTCGTCATGACCGTGATCGCCATCCTCGCGGCCATCCTCTTCCCCGCCGTCCGCACGGCCTTCTCCGCCTCCCACACCAAGACCACCAGCGCCGTGATCTCGCAGCTCGGCATGGCCGTCGAGCAGTTCCGCGAAGTCCACGGCCGCTACCCCTACAGCGGCCCGGTGAGCGCCCAGACCCTCGTCTCCGAGCTCGGCTCCTCGATCCGCGTCAAGGACACCTTCGTGCTCAATGCCGACGGTGTGGCCACCCTCATCGACGCCTGGAGCCGCCCCATCATCTACGTCCGCTACATCGTGTCCACCGAAGAGGACGCTGAGGACGCCGACTACGGCCCCCCCGTGCGCAACCCCAAGTCCTACGACCTCTTCTCCTGCGGCCGCCTGGCCGGCGGCATCCCCGCCCTGGGCAACCCCGTCCCCGGCGAGTTCGCGACCTTCCAGACCGCCGCCCTGGAGAACGACGGCGTGAACTACACCTACGACGGCGCCAGCGTGGGCGACGAGGCGAACAAGTATGTCTGGTAACCAGAGAGGATGGCATCCCATGAGCGTCCGCCGCCCCCGCAGCCCCCGGCCAATGCCCCGCGGCGGCTTCACCATGGCCGAGATGCTCGTCGTCATGGCCATCATCACCATCCTCGCCGCCTCCCTGGCCGTCATCGTGCCCAAGATCCGCACCCGTGCCATGCGCGCCGCCGCGGGGGCCGACATCCAGCTCGTCTCCATCGAGCTCGAGAACATCTTCCGCGACATGGGACGCTACCCCAGCAAGCCCTACGCCCCCGGCGATCCCGACGACCCGGCCAAAGAGGAATTCATCGACTACCTGCTCTACAAGATGCTGACCGACCCCAACTACCCCTCCGATGGCAACGGCTGGGGCGGCGCACGGACCGACTGGAAGTTCCTCCACGGCGACTACCAGGACAAGCAGCAGATCATCGACCCCTGGGGCGTGCCCTACTACTACATCCCCCACACCGACTACCTCAACGGCGTGCGCGTGAAGGACGAGAGCGACAGCACCCCGCTGACCATCGACGACAAGCCCGTGCCGAACTACTTCGGCGCCACGCCGCCCGCGAACGACTTCCGCACGGATCCCGAGGACCGGCACTACCCGCCCACGGAGTACTACGGGCCGCCGCCCGACGCCAATGCCTTCTACAACGCCACCACCTTCCAGATCCACTCCAAAGGCCCCGACAAGAAGACCGACTTCTACGACGACGAGCCCGAGACCATCGATGCCTGCGACCGCGGCGTCGACCCCGACGACATCAACAACTACGGAGGTGTGTATGTGCCGGACGAGGATTAGCAGCCTCCGGCCCGGGCTCCCGCCCCGCACGCCGAACGCCGCGTTCACCCTGATCGAGCTGCTCGCCAGCATCGGCATCATCGTCTTCGTCCTCTCGATCAGCATCGTGGCCTTCGGCCCCGCGCTCCGCACCGCCAGCGTGAAGGACGGCGCCCGCCGCTTCCGCGTGGCCCTCGACACCTCGCGCGTGCGCGCCATCCAGCAGCGCCGCCACATCCGCTTCGAAGCCCAGCGCTCGAAGGAAAGCCCGGAGACCTGGGTGGTCACCGCCAACGCCGGCGACCGCACCTACCAGTGGTACCCACTGCCCGACTTCGTGGGCGTGCGCACCGACGCGGGGAGCGCCGACATCGATGACAAGCTCGAGAGCCTCAGCATCACGTTCGCGCCCGACGGCTCGGTCATCCGCATCGGCGTCGACGGCGTGCTCGAGAGCACGCTGCCCGGCGAGTTCTTCATCCGCTTCCAGACCACCCGCGAAGCCCCCTTCGAGGAGCGACAGCCCCTGTGCCGCTTCATCCGCATCACCACACTCACCGGCGTCGTCCGCTCCTACGGCGATGACGAGCTCGTGGACACGGACGATTCCGACAAGAGGCTCTCCACCTCCTCGCAGTGACCGGAGATTCGTGATGATCCACCTGCCCTTGTCCCCTGCCCGCCGGCCACGACGCGGCGTGACCCTCATCGAGGTCGTCATTGCTATCTTCGTGCTCAGCGTCGGCATCCTGGGCATCATGTCCCTCTTCCCCGCCGGCTACCGCCTCACCCGCAAGTCGGTCGAGCGCAGCGTCTCCGCACTCGCCGCCCGCCATGCCCTCGCGCGCGTCGTCGGCGAGGCCCACAAGGCAGGCTTCACCTATCCCGAGGTGGACGCCAACCTGCTCGAATCCCAGCGCACCGGCACGATCTACGACGTCAAGACCGACAAGCTGGGCTGCAAGGTGCTCCTCAACGAGGACCCCGCCTGGGGCACCGACCTGGTCAAGGACTACTACCTGGTGATGACCTCGGGCACGGCCGAAGGCCACGTCTACAGGATCAGTGGCAACAGCAAGCAGGAGGTCACCGAGGGCGGCGAGGAGGCCCAGTACGTCGCGTTCCACGACAACGTGAAGTTCCGCACCACGACCGACCTCGGGGACGAACCGGTGCGCAAGGGCGACAACTTCGCCATCATCGGCAACAAAGGCACTGGCGCGGACGACTTCCCCAATGGCTTCCTCACCGCGGGCGGCTCGAACCGCACGATCCCGGTGGCCACGTATGGCGACCCGAACACCCCGAAGGAGCAGTGGCGCTACACCTACGGGTGCATCATCAGCTCGCCATCGCCCGAGATGCGCGAGACCTGCCGGCTCGACATCTTCGTCTACCGCGGGTTCGCTCCCAACAACAGTGCGTCCCTGGCGGAGGCCAACCAACTCTTGATCGGCCACTTCGTTGCCTACCTGTCCGGCAGCCAGGCCGATCTGGGGGGCACATGAGATGAACCGACATGCCACGACCCTCCGACGCGTGTGCCGATCCCGCAAGCGGCGAGGCTTCACCCTCGTGGAGCTCCTCGTCGCCGTGGGCCTCACCGCCATCCTCATGTGGGGCCTGCTCCAGCTCTACACCTCGGCCGTCCGCTTCTCGACCGCCATGTTCGCCGAGGCCGAGCTGTGTGCCGGCGGGCGAGCCGCACTCGACCGCCTCAGCCACGAGCTCACCAGCGCCGCCACGCTCGACGTCGGCTACATGACCATGACCAACAACACCGGCGAGCCCAGCCGCATGCTCATCGACGAGATCCGCTTCGTCGCCCCCGTGGGCGTCGACAACCAGCTCGCCCATGTCCGATACTACGTGGACGACAAGGGCGAGCTGCGCCGAGCCGTCCTCGAGCCCAGCGACGGAGCCCCGCTCTCCGACAAGGACGCGACGGCCAGCCTGAACGGCGATACCCTGGGCATCAACGTGCGCCGCTTCAACATCTCCTATGTCGAATCCTCGGGCGTCATCAAGGGCGACGACGATCCGTTCGAGAACTTGGAGCGGCCCCACGATACCAACCCGAGCGACGGCGTGGAGCCCTTGCCTCGCGCCGTGCTCATCGAGATTCAGCTCGTCGACCCCAAGGAGCAGGCCTCCATCACCCTCTCGAGCGGGGCCTTCCTGGGCGGCAGCGGGCTCTGATGCCTCCCCTGCGGGGCGCCGCCCCGCGAGAGGCCGACCGATAACGGCGGGATACCGAACGGGCCTGAGCCAGGGAGCCACAAACCATGCGTCCCCTCCTCCACCGGCAGCGCGGCAGCGCCCTCGTCATCACCGTCGGCCTCCTGGCGGTCCTCGCCGTCATCGGCTTCGGATTCGCCGTCCTCGCACGCCTCCACCACGACATCTCGGGCTACTACCGCTCCACCGCACAGACCGACCTGATCGCCCATGCCGCCATCCACTACGCCATCCGCGACATCCGCTACGGCTTCGCCCATGCCCCCGACGGCGCTGCCGACGACTACCGCACCTTCCAGACGGGCGCCATCGGTGAAGCCATCGACAGCCCGCGCGACCCCTGGTACGTCGACCCCGAAATCGCCGCACAGGGCTACGAGGACGAGGGCGGCAACCTCCGCTACTGCAACCTCCACTGCAACTCCTACGCCCTCGTCCACGACGATCTCGGCTCGCGCATCGGTCTCTCCCTCGTCAAAGTCCTCGACTGCGCCGGCAAGCTCAACATCAACGACAACTTCCAGGGCACCTACCAACTCGTCGACTACCTCCAGACCCTCCTCGAACAGATCGACGCCACCGAGGACGTCGCCGAGGGAATGTCGAGCGCCATCATCAGCCACAGACCCACCGGCGGCTACACGAGCCTCCAGCAGCTCCGCGAGAGGGACGAGGACGGCGAATACGTGATAGACGGAATGACCGAGCGGCGATTCGAGATCCTCAAGCACTACCTCACCATCTACTCCTGGCCACACCGCCTCCCCAGCGTCCAGGGCTACAAGCCCTACGTCATCCGCCCGCACCGAGACGGCGACCTCGACACTCTCCAGCGCGACGACAGCACGGCCTATCCGCCCACACACGTCCAGAGCCCCATCAACATCAATACCGCCCCCGAGGAACTCCTCTACACCCTCTTCAGCGGCGTCACCGCCGACAGCGGGACCGCCCTGACGGTTCCCGAGATCGAGCACTTGGTGCGCTGGGTCCTCCGCAAACGCGACCCTGAGAACAAGGACTACTGGCGCGAAGAAACGGCCGGCGAGGCCACGTGGGACGCCTGGACCGGCGACACCCACTACGATAGCTCGCTCGAGCGCAAGTTCCCGGGCTACGCGAGCTACCCCGTGGGGCCGTTCAGCACCTGGCACGGCGTGGCGGACTTCCTCTACTCCCTCACCGCGCGTGCGGACCACGGCCCGGATCCCTTCGAGAACAGCGCGGGCTTCACCCCGCAAAAAGCCGAAGCTATCCTCGCGGCCATCTGCCCGAACTCCTTCGCCAGCATCGTTCCCCGCAACTCCTGGAACCTGGCCTACACGCGCATCAAGAAGGACGGAGACGCGGAGCAGATCTCGCGCGACAAGGATACGGGGAACGACGTGGACTTCGAGGCCATCGGCAAGAACCAGGTCGATACGGACAGCCGCCTCTACCCCATGTGCTTCTCGTCCATGGGCCGTTTCGAGATCTACTCGCGCACGTACACATTCATCAAGGCCGACCACGGCGCCGTGTCGGCCGTGAACAACAACTCGGACGCTGTCCTCACGTGCAAACGCACCTCGAAACCCGAGGCCGCGCCCCAATGGTCCGACAGCCCGCCCCAGTGGCGCGGCTACTCCGTGCTCATCTACGACGGCAAGGGCAAGGGCATCCTCCGGGGCATCGTCGCCAATAGCAGCGAAACCCTCACGGTGGCAAAGCTGAGCACCGACCTCGATACGGGCACGACCAGCGACACCCGGTCCCGGTACTACATCGTAGGGCCGCGTGCCTTCACGGAACGCATTGAGGACCCCGACGCGGGGCCGGAGAACGGCATCGCCGTCGACTCCGGCACCCCCCACGTGCTCACCGACGCCGCGGCCAACTGGGAGGACGACGAGTGGAACGGACACCGCATCGTCGTCTACACCGCAACCGTGGATGCGGGCGCCGGACCCAACGGTGAGGACGTAGAGAACGTGACCGAAGGCAGCATCCAGGAACGCATCATCCTCGACACCGATGGCGACTCCCACAGCCTCATCGTCTCACCCGAATTCGACATCGATCTGTTCGACACAAGCGCGCGATTCGCCTACATGATCCTCGGGTGCGACGGCGTGGTCGAGCACGAAGCCGCCGTGAAGGCCTACGACGTGATCCACCACACCACGCAGTACGACTTCGAGCACAACAAGGAGGACGTCACCCGCATCGCGACCGGCCCGAACCCCTGCGAGGCCACCGGCGCCACCGATGCGAACGCCTCAGAGATCGACGGCTGGATCGCCTGCGCCGACGTCGAGGAGGAGGCAACGGCTGGCAGCCCCTTCCTCCAGAACTTCGAGGACCACAGCCTTGCCGCCGATGACGGCACCGCGCTCCACAGCTCCCAGCCCAGCGAAACCGAGATCAAGAAGGACGTGTTCGAGGGCGGCCGCCTCCTCTCGGACGGCATCCTCCTGCGCGCCGACACCGGCGACTTCGTGGCCTACGCCCCCTCGAGCCAGCTCACCTCCGACGACCACCACGAGGGCGGCTTCGTGAGCTTCTGGTTCCGCCCTTCCCCCGAGTTCTTCGAGGGCTCCTCCCACGTTCTCGCACGCGTCTTCGGCTCGTCCGAAACCTCGGGCCAGGAGGAGGACATCACCATCGAGGCCGCAGGGCCCGCCTCCAGCCGCAAGATCAAGCTCATCGCACGAGCCAAGAAAACCCAGGACTACGACAGCATCAGCGACACCACGACGCCCCCCAACACCCGCGCCGTGAAGTTCCGCACCGGCACGCGGGAGCACACCGACACGGGGTACAGCGACATCTCGGACTGGCAGCCCGGCGAGTGGCACCACATCGCCGTGGCCTGGTACGAGTGTGTGAACGACGACGAGGACCACAACAACGATGCCGGCTACAACGGGGATGCCAACCCCGCCACCGACTGGCGGGACGACGAGGCCGACCCGTCCGAAGGGACCGACGGGCTCCTCGACACCGAGGTCATCGGGCGCCTCCGCGTGTGGGTCGACGGGAGAAGCTCCGACATCTCTTCGAGCAACGAGGTGGAGGCCTTCAACATCGCCGCCCCGGAAGCGAGCGCCAGGGGCATCGGCCTGGGCGACAGCGCCGCAGGCACCATCGACGGCGTCGTCGCCTACCAGATCACCGGCACCGCCGCCAACGACGAGGAACTCAGCATCACCATCGAGCCCGCCATGGCACGCTACGACGGCTTCAACCCCAGCAACCCCACCGGCACAGAGACCGCCACCTTCACCTCGAAGGCCATCTCCCTGACCACCAGCGGCGACCAGGACATCACCCTCGGAACCGTCGCCTGGACAGGCCTCCTCCCCTGGTGCAAGGAGGCCGAACGGTTCGACAACAGCAACGAGCACAACCCCATCCGAGTCGAGGTCTCCCTCGGCACCGGCAACTGGAGCGCATCCGTCCCCTACAACGGCCAGGACAACGAGCCCGTCCTCGGCGGCGGCGCGGCCCTGCGCACGGGGCACAACACCGACCCGCAGAAGAACGACCTCATCTCCTCGAGCTCAACCAACACCATCTCCTACAAGGTCTACCTCCTGCCCTTCCACGGCGAGGACGCCGGCAGCACCACCGAGCCCAAGAGCAAGCTCAAGGGCCGCCAGACCCCCGTCCTGGACGACATCACGATCACCTACCTCGGCCCCGTCATCTTCTTCCATTGGCATTGATCCCGGCCGAGGACGACAACGCGGACCGCGCACACAGGAAAGCAGACCCAGGCCCTCTGGGTCTGCTTTCCTTCTTCCGGTGCCGCATCCCGTCATCTCGCGCTTTCCTGCTTGGCAATCGGCCTCACTTGTGGTTAAATGGTGCCTGGTACACACTGCTATCCTCGCCAGGAGTTGCCCGATATGCGCCGTGCCATCCTGCTCGGGCTCGCCGTAGCCGTTTTCGCCGGAGCCGCACGAGCCGGCGCCGCGCTGCCCGACCTCTCCCCAGCCAAGAAGCCCGCCGCAGACCCCCAACGCCTCCTGGCCTGGTCGGATCGGGTCGTCTACCATGCGGACACGGGGAAGTTCACCTTCTCGGGCACGATCATCGTGCTCAAGGGCGACCTGCGGGTGGACTGCGACAAGATGGAGGGGCTGGTGGACACCGAGACGCGCCAGCTCATCAAGATCACGGCGACGGGGAACGTGCAGATGCTCACGGTGGAGGCGCCCGTGTATGGCAAGGACGGACGCCCCGGGCCGGCCACAGCGGTGACGGACGCGTGGCGCGCCACGTCGCATCAGGCCGTGTACGACCTGCGCGATGGGCGCATCGTGATGAAGGGAGGCGAGGGCCAGCCCAGGCCCCGCCTGTGGCGGGCCAAGGGCTACGGCGAGGCCAACACCATCATCTTCGTCCCGGACAAGGGCGAGTACGAGCTGATCGGCGACCCCATCATCCGCGGCGAGATCCCCACCGGCCCGGCAGGCGCCAAGAGCAAGTAGCCTGCCTGTCCCTCTCCTTTCGGCGCATCCGACTGAAGGGTGCTTGTGCGCGGCGGTCCTGGGGGACCAGTCCCCAGACACTTCACACCAGACACTCCTCACCTCCTGCACGGCTCCCGATTCGGTCTAGGGGCGGGCCCCCGCGCCCGCCCCCGACCACCACACCACGCCGCGTGCCAGACCCTCCGCCCCTCGTCCCCACGCTCCAGCGTCGGGACGGCATCGCGACGCTCCGGCGTCAGAGAAGGGCTGACGCGGGACGCCCTCCGCCTCCTGAGCAACGCGATACCACCAGGCACCATGACAAGCCCTGCCGGCCCTTCCATGTCCACGCCGTCCACCTCGTCCATTTCGTCCACCAGACACCGAACGCCCAACGAAGAGATGGCGCCCGGCCAATGTCGCCCTCCGTAGACGCGACACGGCACACGCCGCATGCGAAAAGTAAAAAGTAAAGACCTGACACCAGACACGCTACTCCCCCACGGAGGCTGCGCCGATGCCTGCTGACATTCTCACATTCTTGAGAATGTGAGAATGTCAGCGATGGGGAAGACGACATGGCCGAGGCGCCCCCCCGGCCGTGTACTCGCCCGGGGCGCGCCGCCTCCCGCGCAGCCGAGGGCGGCTGTGCCACACGCACGTCATTCGGCTGAAGCGCTACCCCGAGACGAGAATCGGGGCACTGGGGACGCGTAGAATGTCCGTGAGCGGGCTGTGCTGATCGGTGCTGTCTCTTGCTCCCGTCGCGAGATGCTGGGTTCACGCCCAGACCTGGTGGGAAATGCGGGGCTAGACCTCCAGCACTTTGACCATGTTCGTGGCACCGGGCAGGGGTGTTGTGCCTGCCACGAGCACGATGCGGTCGCCCTTGCGGACGACATCGAGCCGGAGGAGTCGGCGCTCGGCGTTGGCCACGAGGGCATCGGTGTCGTTGCCCATCGGGATGGCGTGGGCTTCGACTCCCCAGACCATGGCGAGTCGCCGGCAGGTCTGGGGAGCGGGGGAGAATGCGTGGATGGGGCACGGGGGTCGGCGCTGGGCGACGAGGCGCGCGGTGCTGCCGGAGAGGGTGAGGATGACGATGGCCGAGGCCCCCAGGTCTGCGGCGGCGCGCTCGGCGGCGTCGGCCACGGCGGCGGGCACGGAGAGCCGCCTCTCCTCGCAGTGCGGCCCGCGCTCGGGGCGTGCCACGGATTCGGCTGCCTCGGCGATGCGCGTCATCATCTTCACCGAGCCGAGCGGGTACTTGCCCACTGCGGTTTCGGCCGAGAGCATCACGGCGTCCGTGCCGTCGAAGATCGCGTTGGCCACGTCCGAGGCCTCGGCTCGTGTGGGCCGCGGCTGGCGCACCATGGATTCGAGCATCTGGGTGGCGGTGATCACCGGCTTGCCGCGGGCATTGGCCTCGCGGATGATTCGCTTCTGGATCACGGGCACTTGCTCGGGGGGCAGCTCTACACCCAGGTCGCCGCGGGCGACCATCACCCCGTCGCTCGCGTCGAGGATGGCCTCGAGCTCCTCCACGGCCTCCGGCTGCTCGATCTTCGCGATGACCGGCGCATCCGCGCCGCTGCGGCGCACGAGCCGCCGCACCGCCGCCACGTCCGCCACCCGCCGCACGAAGGACAGCGCCACGGCGTCCACGCCCAGCTTGAGGCCGAACTTCAGGTCGCGGCGGTCCTTGGGGGTGAGTGCCGGCGCGCTCACGAGCACGCCGGGCAGGTTGATGCCCTTATGCTCCCCGAGCAGGCCGCCCACCACCACCTCGCAGCGCACCTCGTCGTCCGCCACACTGCGCACGCGGAGCTCGAGGAGGCCGTCGTCGAGCAGGATGCGGTCACCGCGCCCGACGTCGCGCGGCAGGGCGCGGTACGAGGTGGAGAAGCACTCGGCATCGCCCGCCATCTCCCGCGTGGTGATCGTCGCCCGTGCCCCTGGCTCCAGGACCACGGGAACGCCGTCTTTGAGGCGGCCCGTGCGGATCTTCGGCCCCTGGAGGTCCTGGAGCACACACACGTTCCATCGAGGCGAAGCCGCGAGCCGGCGGATGCGCCGGAACACGGCCTCGTGGTCGGCGTGGGTGCCGTGGGAGAAGTTGAGGCGGAACACGTCCACGCCCGCCTCGACGAGCTCGCGCAGGCGCCGAGGCGAGGAGGTCGCCGGCCCCACCGTGGCCACAATCTTGGTTCGCATCGCGTCCATGCCCCTCGAAGTGTCGTGAAGCGCGTCGTGTTTCCGGGGCCGATTATAGCCCGCCCCACGGGCCGTCGCAACTCACCCGCGCCGCACTTGCCGCACGCGCGGTGGGCGAGTAGAATTGCGGCTCGGAGGCCCAGGCCATGACCCCGAACGCATCAGCTCTAGCGCTCGGCCTTGTCCTTGCGCTCGTCCACTCTACGGCTCGCGAGAGCAAAGGAGGCACTCGCATGGCGCCCGCACCCAAGCCGCTGTTCCACACGGTGTCCACGCCCCGGTGGGCGGCGGAGATCGACATCTTCGCCTCCCGCCGCGCCGCCGCGCCCGTGAGCCGCAGGCTCTACGGGAAGTTCTGCGAGCACCTCGGTGCGAACATCTACAACGGGATGTGGGCGCAGATCGTCCGCAACCCCGGCTTCGAGCCGTGGCGCTTCTACGGCCCCGAGGCCCACCACGGCCACAGGGTGGCCCACCTGGAGCGCCGCCTGGGCGTGCGCGGCCTGGGGCAGGGCCGTGCCCGCGGCATCGCCTTCGCCTGGATCCCCTGCGGCCAGGGGGACGCGACGTTCGCCCTCGACGAGGCCGAGCCGTTCAACTCCACGACGTCGCAGAAGATCGCGGTGACGCGCGTGCCTTCTGGCGGAGCGTCGGGCATCGCCCAACCGATCGCACTGCCCGTCCACAGGGTGGCCGACTACGAGCTGAGCCTGGCCATCCGCGGCACGAAGGGCACGGGCGAGCTGCGCGTCGCCATCCGCAAGGGTGCGCCAGGTGGGCGCCTGCTGATCGAGAAGGTCATCCGCTCCGTGCCCGCGAACTGGGCGAAGCGCCGCCTGAAGCTCTCCGTGCCGAAGGGCACCCTCGAGCGTGCCGAGATCGCCTACCTCAGCTTCACCCTCGCCAGGCCAGGCACCGTGTGGCTGGACAACGTGGAGCTCTTCCCCGCCGACCACGTGGATGGCTTCGACCCCGACGTGATTCGCCTCTGGCGCGAGGCGCGCCTGCCCCTGCTGCGCTATCCGGGGGGCAACTTCGTCTCGGGCTACCACTGGCGCGACGGCATCGGGCCGCGCGACCAGCGCGAGACCACCTTCAACCGCCCCTGGAACCAGCCCGAGCCCAACCACGTGGGCACGGACGAGTTCATCGCCTTCTGCCGCGCCGTGGGCTGCGAGCCCTTCATCTGCCTGAACGCCGGCGACGGCACGCCCGAGGAAGCCGCCGCGTGGGTCGAGTACTGCAACGGCGCTCCCGACACCGCGAACGGGCGCCTGCGCGCCCGCAACGGCCATCGCGAGCCCCACAACATCCGCCTCTGGGAAGTCGGCAACGAGCTCTACGGCGGCTGGCAGATCGGCCACTGCACTCCCGAGGAGTATGCCGAGCGCTACGAGCGTTTCTACCGCGCGATGAAGGCCGTCGACCCGACCATCCACATCATCGCCAACGGCCAGGACCTGCGCTGGAACCGCCCGCTGGTCACCCGCAAGGGGGCCATCGTGGAGTCCGTCACCACCCACACCCTCATCGGCGGCGGCCTGCGCGACAGCCGCGACCCCGTGGCGACGTTCGAGTCGCTCATGGCCTATCCCACGGCCTACGAGGGCATTCTGGATGCGCAGCGCCGGCAGATGAAGCCCCACGTGGCCCGGCCCCGCATCGCCATCACCGAGCTTCAGCTCTTCACCAACCGCTCGCACCTGCCGAGCAACCAGGAGATCGCCGAGGCCCTCTTCCTCGCGGGCACCCTCCACACGGCCATCCGCATGGGCGACCTGGTGGAGCTCGTCACGCATTCTGCCACCCTCAACCACGGTGGCGGCCTGCTCAAGCAGCGCGAAGTGGTGTTCCCCCACCCCGTCTACTTCACCTCGAAGCTCTACGCCACGCAGCCGGGCAGCGTGCCCGTGGGGATTCGCGTGGCCACGCCCACCGTGGACGTGCCGGCCCGCGGCGGCCTGCCCGCCGTCAAGGGCTCGCCCTACATCGACGCGGTGGCTCTGCTGAGCGAGGCAGGGGACCGGCTGGTGGTCCTGGCGGTCAACCGCCACCACGAGCGCGCCATCCCCGCCACGATCCGCCTCGACGGCTTCGCCCCCGCAGCGAAGATGAAGGTTCAGACGATCCAGGGAGCGACGTATCGCGGCCGCAACACCCTGGCCGAGCCCGACCGCGTGCGCCTCCGTGAATCCACTCAGGCCATCGAGGGATCGCCGGTGCAGTTCACCTTCGGGCCGTGCTCGGTGACGGCGCTCACGTTCCAGCGCACGCCGTAGCCTGCAGCATGCACGACACAGGAGCCCAAAGTGGCGAAATCGAGCAACAAGAAGCGCAAGAAGAAGCGCTCGAGCGGGTGGCCCCGAGGGGGCGCCGCCCCTCGCGGCGAGAGGGTCGACAGCATCCAGAGCGCCTATATGGGCATCGCGACAGGTCCACACACCCCGGACGACTTCGACCGTTACGGCCTATGCCTAGAGCAGATCCTCAAGGAATGGCACGAGGTGCACTTGGAGCTCCCAAGCGTCGACGACTTCATCGACGCCACCGCCCACCTAAGCGATTCCGAACGTGAGTCCCTGGCCACACCCGAGAGCGACGAGCCGTTTGCCCGACGGGTGCGAAGAGAGA